>Ga0070741_10008773_pt1 | contig 20056 bp, 15 predicted proteins | sample Coa_R1_4_FD_66440 | JGI IMG/M metagenome (GOLD analysis project Ga0070741, IMG submission 66440) | Surface soil microbial communities from Centralia Pennsylvania, which are recovering from an underground coalmine fire - Coalmine... | ecosystem: Environmental > Terrestrial > Soil > Unclassified ...
GGCGTCGCGCGCGGTCAGATGCGCGGTGGGCCCGATGAAGCGGTTCTCCACGAACTTAATAATGGCGGTGTGGTCCATCGGCACGTGCGAAACAAAGTGTTTACGCGCGAACGGCGAGATCACTAAGTTGGGCACGCGGAAACCAAGCTGCGCCGCGAAGCCCTGCTGGGCAGGGGCATCGCCCGGATTCGCGCCCGGATCGGTAGGCTTCAAGTCGCAGTGCAGTGTCGGCATTCCGCCCGGAGGCAGACACGGCTCATAGCTGTCGGCGTTCACCGCGATCGCGCTGATATCCGGAATGGTGCCGAGGCTGGCGTCGGTATTGTCGTTGGAATGATTCGGCACCGGCGGCACATGCTCGTACGGGCCGCCCGGCTCATCGTAACTCAGGAAGAATACCGAACTGCTCCACGACGGGCTTTGCATCAGCGCGTTGATCAGGCCGGCGACGGTTTGCTGCCCGTTCAGGATCGACTGTCCGGAGCCGGGATGCTCATCGCTATGCCCGTACGCCGTCTCGATGAAGGCATAGCTGGGCAGGGTGTTGTTCGTGAGATCGCTCGTGTAATGGTCGATCGGGGCGATGTGGTTGATGTCTATGCAGAAGGAATCACTGGCATCGCCCACCGCCTGTTGCGAGCCGATGGTTGGGGCAGTACACGACGCATGTTGCGGGTTCTCATAGAGGTACATGTGTGAGTAGGTGAAGTCTGCAAACGTCGTCACCGGATAATCGTTCGAGTGGCCGCCCTGCCCGCAATCGCCGTCCTGGTCGGTGCAGCCGCCGGCGGTCAATGAATAGTAAATCTTCCACGAGACATGGTTCTGGTCCAGCTCCTGAAAGATCGTGGGAATATCCAACTGCGTCGTGAAGTGGTCGTCGACAAAGGGGTCCCGCACCAGTCCCTGCGTCGTTCCCCCCGTCATGGTTGCGATGCGGTTGGGCGTGCTCTTGCTCGAGACCGGCGAAAACCACCGGTCCGAGATGGCAAACTGCGAAGCCATGAAGTAGTAGTAGGGCAGGAATCCCTGATCGTAATACGCCATGGCGCGCCTGCCGACCAGGTCAGTAAAGTCCCCGTCACCGGAGCCGGATTTCGCGTAGCCCTCCGCGACATGGACGAAACCGTCCATGAGAATGGGACGGTTCACCAGGAAGTCATAGCGATTCACGTCGCCGTAGCTCTCCAGCCAGGCGGAAGTCATATCGTCTAGGCAGCTGCTTTGGGTCTTGAAGAGCATGAACCCCTGACCCTCATCGTCGTAGTTGATGATCGTGGAGAGCTTGTCGTCGATGCCGTCCACCATGTAGGTGTTCCCGTCATCGCCGGTCTGGAAGTTGTTGGCGGCGCGATAAGGATTGAGCATGCCAAAGTAGCTGTCGAAGCTGCGATTCTCCTGCAACATGAAGATGACATGCTGAATGCTCTGTAGCGATGCCGGCTGGACCGTCACACTAGCTTGAGCGGTTGCCTGCTGGTTGTTCGCGCCCGTCGCCGTGATGGTATAGGTGGTGGTCTGGCTCGGCGTGACCGTCACGCTCCCGCCCGCGGGCGTGACCGTGCCGATCCCGTTATCGATCTGCGCGGCGGTAGCATTCGTTGTCGTCCAGGACAACGTGGCGGTCTGGCCTGCATTGATCATGGCGGGCGAGGCCATCAGCGTCGCCGAAACCGGCATTGAAGGCGGTGGAGGATTCGAGGAGCCTGCACTCACATTGCTCGAACCGCCGCCGCAGCCAGTGAGAACGAGCGCAACTCCGCAGAATGCGATTACTGTGAGGAGCCGGGGGGACAGCAGGGAGTAAGTCATCATCGCAGCACCTGCTCAACATGGACGCGTGCTGCACTGGATTCAGTTGTGTCGGAGTACCGCTTTTCTTATAGCAAGCAGAGTTCCTGGTTCATTCTTCCGTGCCTTGACCCCCCTGAAAACCTATTGCAGGCCCTCAGAAATGCGTAGAGCCGCCCTTCAGTGACCGCGTCCAGAACCCTGTCGTTCCAACGGCCTCGAGGCGACGAACCGTTCGGTAGAGCTGGCCTTCAGGCCAGCGTCTAAGGTGCGCTTTCTGGTTTCTGTGAGTCGGCTTTCACCCGACGGCAGAGTGTCGCCCGCTAAAGCGGGCTCTCAGAGAATGGGGACCGGGCGTAACGCGGCGCTGAAGCGCCGCACTACCCAATAGTGGCCAAGTTAGGGTAGAGCCGGCCTTCAGTCCGCGCCTAAGCTGTTTGTTTGTGGACCTCCGAGCCTGTTTTAGCCGGGGAGGGGCAAAACGCTGTCACGCAGCGGTTCTGAGCCGGCAAGCGCGTCTCGCCAGCAGATACAGCAACGCCTGCGTCAGAATCGCCCCGCCGGTGTCCAGTATCACGTCCTGCCAGCGCCCGGTCCGAGAGGGGATAAACGTCTGATGAATTTCGTCGAAGGCGGCGGTGACGATGGTCAGCAGAACGCCGAGCCACGCCCACTCCAGCCGCCAATAATCGCGCAGATGGATTCCCCACGGGCGTTGCCTCAGCTTCTGCAGCCGATCGCGAGCCGTGTTGCGCAAGGCGAAGAAGACTAACGCACTCAGGATGGCGTAGCCGACGAAGTGTCCGCTCTTGCGCAGCACAGCGTTCAGTTGTTCGATAAAGGCCGGCGACACGCCGGGCGCGACAAAAGCGAAGACCTTCTGTAGCAGAGCGCCGGTGTTGGTCGAAGACGCCGTGTCGGTTGATTCTGCGCGAATGACGCCCAGCCAGAAGACGACCGGCCACCAGTTGCGGACCAGCGAGCGGCCCGAGGGCGTCAGCGAACTGGCTTTATTCCACGCGGTAATTAGGCGCCTCGCGAGTGATCATCACGTCGTGCACATGGCTCTCACGCAGGCCCGCGCCGCTGATGCGCACAAAGCGCGCCTTCTGTTGAAGCTCTTCGATGTTGGCGCAGCCGACATAGCCCATGCCGCTCTTCACTCCGCCCACGAGCTGATAGACGATCATGCCCACCGTGCCGCGATAGGGTACGCGCCCTTCGATGCCTTCGGGTACGAGCTTCGCCAGCCGGTTGCCGTCACCCTCTTCGGCGATGACAGGCACCGACGAGTCGCCGGTGTCGCCGTCGGAGTTTTGGAAGTAACGTTCACTCGAGCCCTGCGCCATGGCCGCCAGCGAACCCATGCCGCGATAGGTCTTGAACGAGCGGCCCTGGTAGAGGATGGTTTCGCCCGGGCTTTCTTCGGTCCCGGCCAGCAGCGAGCCAATCATTACGCAGTCGGCGCCGGCGGCGATGGCCTTGGTGACATCTCCGGAGTATTTGATGCCACCATCGGCGATCACGGAAACATCGCTGTCGCGCGTGGCGCGCGCGGCTTCGGCAATCGCGGTGATTTGCGGAACGCCGGCGCCAGTGACGACGCGCGTGGTACAGATCGATCCCGGCCCGATGCCAACCTTGATCCCGTCGGCCCCGGCGCGCGCCAGTTCGCATGCGCCGTCGAAGGTGCCTACGTTGCCGGCCAGCAAGTCGACCTGCGGCAGCGTGGATTTGATCTTCTTGATGGCCTCGATCACCCGCGTGGAATGGCCGTGCGCGCTGTCGATGGCCAGCACGTCGACTTTGGCCCGCACCAGCTCCTGCGCGCGCTCCAGGTAATCGCCAGTTGCCCCAATGGCCGCTCCTACGCGCAGCCGTCCATGGTCGTCCTTGGCGGCCGTGGGATACTTCAGCCGTTTCTGGATGTCTTTCACCGTGATCAGGCCTTTCAAATTGTAGGCATCGTCGACCACCAGCAGCTTCTCAATCCGGTGTTGATGCAGGATGGCCTCGGCCTCGGTTAGCGTGGTGCCGACGGCAACCGTGATGAGATTCTCCTTGGTCATGACCTCGCTGATGGGAATGTCGGTGCGGGTTTCGAAGCGCAGATCGCGGTTAGTGAGAATGCCGACCAGCTTCTTGTTCTTGGTAACGGGCACACCGGAGATGCGGTAGCGCCGCATCACATCCAGCGCGTCGGAGATCTTCTGCTCCGGCGAGACGGTGATCGGATCGACGATCATTCCGCTCTCCGAGCGCTTCACCTTGTCGACTTCCGTGGCTTGCTGCTCGATTGACAGATTGCGATGGATGATGCCGAGCCCGCCCTGCTGGGCCATGGCGATCGCCATGTGCGATTCGGTAACGGTGTCCATAGCTGCGCTGATGAGCGGCACGCGCAGCTCGATGTTGCGGGTAAGGCGAGTCGTGGTGTCCACCGTCGCGGGAACTACGTCGCTTTTGGCGGGCAACAACAACACGTCATCGAAGGTCAATGCCTCGGGGACAGGAAAATGAATCATGATCTGTGTTCCGTGGAGGGATGAACCTCAATTGTAGGGTTGCAATGCGAGTTAGGCAAACCGGCGAAGCTCCAGATGCTAAGCTAAGACCATTAAGGCTAGCGGTTCGCATCGGCAGCAGGCTGCTCCGCATCAAATAAGCAAAGAACGAAATCCTAAGCGCGGCAGCCTTCTAGCGCCCGAATTGCCGTTGAATTTCGACTGGCTTACGCGTATTATGAGGGCTGTACTGTTGTGTTTTGTGGTTCCTGTCGCCGGTCCCGGCGTAGCAGCAAGCCACGGTAGATTCGGCGAAGCACATCGGTGGGCGATCGCCCACTTTTTATTTCCACCGTTTAATCCGCTGTAATACGGCGAGTCCAGGTGGTCACGCGGGCCTGACGGGCGGTTTCTGCTTCGCGATGGTAGGCAGGCATGACAGCGGGCGTCGACAAGATTCGCGAGATCGCCGAGCGCGTGGCGCGCTCCAGCGGCCTGGAGCTAGTTGACCTGGAGTTACACGGTGGCGGCAAAGCGCGGATGCTGCGGATTTATATCGATAAGCCGGGTGGCGTGACCCACGAAGATTGCGCGAATTTTAGCCGCGAGGCCGGCACCATCTTCGATGTAGAAGACGCGGTGCCAGGCGGGTCGTACACGCTGGAAGTTTCGTCCCCGGGGCTGGATCGGAGACTGTCGACAGCCGACGACTTCGAGCGCTTTGTCGGCAGCCTGGTGAAGGTGATGACCCGTGACCCGATCAATGGCAATCGGCATTTCGAGGGGCGGCTCAGGGCGTTTCAGGATACGCGGCTGTGGATCGAGTTGACCGGCCGCAAAAAGTCGAAGAAGCACGAGGCAGTCGAGCCCGGCAGCGAGGTTGAGATTCAGCTGTCAAACGTGGAGAAAGCGAACCTGGTGCCGGAGATTTAGATGGTAGAGCTGACCTGAGGCCAGCGTCGGGCAAGCAGATTTTTATGGCGAGTGAACTGTACAACGTAATCGACGCTCTCAGCCGCGAGAAGGGCATCGATCCACAAATTGTGGTTACCGCGGTCGAAGACGCCATTGTCGTCGCCACGCGCAAGTACTACAAGACGCAGGAGAACCTGCGCGCGGAGCTCGATAAAGAAAGCGGCCAGATCCGCGCCTATGCGGTGCGCTCCATCGTCGAGACTCACGATCTGATCGAGGACCCGCTCTCGCAGATCGCGCTCGACGATGCCAAGAGGATCGATCCCGCGGCCGAAGTGGGCGGCGAACTGCGCACCTATAAGCCGACTGACGTGCTGGGACGCATTGCCGCCCAGCTTGCCAAGCAGGTCATCTTTCAGAAGGTGCGCGAGGCCGAGCGCGATACGGTCTATAACGAGTACATCGGGCGCGTCGGCGAGATCATTAACGCCACGGTAAAGCGGACCGAGGGCCAGGACGTGATCGTCGATCTGGGTAAGGCCGAAGGGCGCATGCCGCGCAAGGAGCAGTCGCGACTGGAATCGTTTGCTCCCGGCGAGCGGGCGCGCGTCGTCATCGTGAGGGTCGAGAGGGCCTCCAAGGGCCCGCAGGTCGTGGTTTCCCGCGCCGCTCCCGAGCTGGTGAGTCACCTCTTCCAAACTGAGGTACCCGAGATTTACGACAACACGGTTGTGATTCGCGCCATTGCCCGTGAGGCGGGGGAGCGCACCAAGATCGCCGTGATGTCCAAAGACAAGGACGTCGATCCGGTGGGCGCTTGTGTCGGCATGAAGGGCATGCGAGTCCAGTCCATCATCCGCGAGCTACGTGGCGAAAAGATCGACATCATCGAGTATCACGAAGATCAGGTGGTCTTCGCCGAAAAGGCGCTGCAGCCGGCCAAGGTAAGCCGCGTCACCGTGCTCGAAGGCCAGGAGAAGCACCTGGAGGTGATCGTCGATGACAGCCAGTTGTCGCTGGCCATCGGCAAAAAGGGACAGAATGTTCGCCTGGCCGCCAAGCTGCTCGGCTGGAAGATCGATATCAAGAGCGAGGAAGAGAAACGCCAGGAAGTGGAAGAACAGATGCGCGGCATGATGACGCCTGCCGCTACGCCGCTGGAGTCGGTGCCGGACCTTGAGCCCGGCATCGTGGAGAAGCTGGTGGCGGCCGGAATCACGACCGTCGAACAGGTCGCCGACATGACCCCCGAGCAACTGGAAGAGGTTCCCGGCATCGGTCCCAAGACGGTCGAGAAGATCAGTATCGCGGTCAACAACTACTTCTCTTCATTGGAGGCAGCGGAGGCCTTGCCGAACGCCGGCGAGGAACTTGGCCAGGATGCTTCCGCCGCAGAGGAAGCGCGCGAGCTTTCGGCCGCGGAAGCAGCAGCGCCTGACGATGTCAAGGGCGAACCGTCCGACGAGATTGAAGCGGCCGAGCGTGATGATCAAGCCGGCGAAGCGGAAATCGAGCGGGGCGCCGAAGCGGATGTCACCCCGGGCGAAGAGGGCGGTCAGACAGGTGACGAGGAAGGGCTTTCGGATGTTCCGGAAGCTTCGTCCGAAAGCGTTGAAGAACTCGCCGATGAAGGCCAGGCCTTTGAAGCTGAAGTGATCGACGGAGTGGAAAACGCTCCCTTGGCGGATGAGGCGGAGCACGTGATTCACGAGCGGCCGGCGACCGAGAACGAAAACGTTCCCGAGGAAGAACAGCCCGGCGAGAAGCGCTCGTAAGAAGCGGTTGTCAGCGAACAGGAAGCCCGCTCGCGATCATAAATTCTGGGCTGAGACGCTGGCCTGAAGGGCGGCTCTACCCGAACATCAACCATAACCGTGAGGATGCTATGAAGGCGTAACCAGACGGGACACAGCGGAGGAAACGGGGCGTAATGCAGCAGCACAAAGTTCGAATCAACGATCTGGCGCGAGAACTCGAGGTCAAGAGCAGAGAAATCCTCGAGGTTCTGCCCAAGATCGGCATCACTGAGAAGAAAACGCACTCCAGCTCGATTGAGGAAGACGAGGCTGAGCGCGTCAAAAAGTATTTTGCCGAGCAGTCCCCCGCCCCGTCGCGTGGGTCGCGTTCGTCTGCCGCGTTGTCGGACGAGTTCAAGCCCAGGATCGATCTGTCGCACATCTCGAAACCCGGCGATGTGTTGAAGGCGATCACCCAACGGACTGCGCCACCGCCTGCGCCTGCGCGCCCCACTACGCCGCCCCCCCGTCCTGTGGCTGCGCCTCCATCGGCTGTGCCGGCGAAGCCCGCTCCGGCAGCCAGCACCGCTCCGCTCCCTGCTGAGGCGAAGCCCGCGCCCCGCTTCATCACCCCGCAATCGGTGCCGCGTCCGCCGGCGCCCATCATTACGCCGCCCAGGCCGCCGTCGCCACCAGCGCCATCGCGGGCGCAAGCAACCCAAGCAACCCAAGCGAAGATATCCGAGGCTGCCATCGAAAGCCGAACCGCCGTTCTGGATGAACCCGAGACCGAAGCTCCTACGCTGCCGGAAGTAGAGGCACCCGCGCAACCGGAGGCGACGCAGCCCGCAACTTTGGCGGCACCGGCTCCTCATGTTATTGTGGCGCCCGCACGGCCAGGCGGTACCGGAGAGGTCGAGGAACGCGCAGCTGTACCGGCCACTCCGCCGCGGCCCACGGCCCCGCCGCAGCCTGCTGCCCCAGTGCGCCGGCTCATCGTGCCGCAAACTGGACCGCGTCCGGTGTACACCGCACCTGTGCGTCCGGTTGCCAGCACGCCGCCTCGGCCGGTAATGCCCGAGCGCGGCAAGCCGATCTTTCAGCGCCCACGTCCGGGCATGGCCCCGACCGGCGCACCGCGTCCGCCATTGCGCCCAGGTGAGCGTCGAGGTCCGCATCCCACTCGCTCGGGTGCGCCGGGAGCTCGTCCCGGCTTCGCAGGAGGCCCCGGGGTTGGTGCTCCGCCGCCGCCGACGGGACGTCCCATGGGTCGCCCTGCGCGTCCGGGACAGCGCTATGTTCCGCGTGGCGTGAAGGAAGGCCCGATGAAGGGCTTTGTTCCGCCGCCGCGGCTGTCATTGTCGAGCGAGCCGCTGCCCATCACGCGCAGCATCGAAATTCCCGAAGGCATCAGCGTGAAAGACCTGGCCGAGAAGCTAGGCATTCGCGCCAAGGACCTCATCGCGCGTCTGCTGGCGCGTGGGGTATTCGCCACCGTCAACCAGACGCTCGACTCCGATCTGGCCTCCGGAATGGCGCGCCATTTTGGCGCCGAGACGTCGGTCATCAGCTTCGAGGAGCAACTGGCGAAAGACACCGCTCCCACGGAGAGCGGCGGCGAGGATGGCGCCGCTGCGCAAGCTTTGCCGCGCCCGCCGGTCGTGACCATCATGGGTCACGTCGACCATGGCAAGACCAGCCTGCTGGACGCAATTCGCTCAACCAATGTCGCTGAGGGCGAGGCCGGCGGCATCACGCAGCACATCGGCGCGTATAAAGTCGCGATCACCGATACCAACTCGCCGGCTTACGGCCGCGAGATCGTCTTCCTCGACACGCCGGGTCACGAAGCCTTCACCCGCATGCGCGCTCGCGGATCGAAGGTTACCGATATCGTCGTGCTTGTGGTCGCCGCCGACGACGGCGTGATGCCGCAGACGCTCGAGGCCATCGATCACGCCAAGGCTGCGAACGTGCCGATCATCGTCGCAGTAAACAAAATCGATAAACCCGATGCGCTGCCGGAACGCGTGAAGAAGCAGCTCGCCGATCGCGGTCTGATGCCGGAAGACTGGGGCGGCACGACCGTGTTCGTTGATGTCTCTGCCAAGCAGAAGACGAACCTGAACCTGCTGATGGAAATGGTCTGCCTCGTCGCCGACCTGCAAGACCTGAAAGCCGTACCCGAGCGGCTGGCCAGCGGCACGGTGCTGGAAGCCAAGCTCGATCGCGGTCGAGGTCCGGTTGCGACGGTGCTGGTGCAGAACGGCACTTTGCACAATGGCGACAACTTTGTCGTCGGCAACGTTTTCGGCAAAGTACGCGCCATGTTCAACGACCGCGGCGCCGCTCTCGAAGCCGCCGGACCGGCCACCCCGGTCGAGATCCTCGGCCTGGAAGGTCTCCCGCAAGCAGGCGATCAGCTGGTCGCCGTCGCCGATCGCGAGAAGGCGCGCGGCATCTCCGAATATCGCGAGATGAAGGCGCGTGAGGCGCAGCTGGCCAAGAGCTCGCGCGTCTCGCTGGAGGGCTTGGCGGAGCAGTTGAAGACCGCCGGACAGAAGGAACTCTTCATCATCCTCAAGGGCGATGTACAGGGTTCGGTGGAAGTGCTGGGCGATGTTCTGATCAAGCTGTCGAACGAGCGCGTCAAGATCAACGTCATGCGCGCTTCGGTCGGCGCCATCACCGAAAGCGATGTGCTCCTGGCGTCAGCGTCGAATGCCATCATCATTGGCTTCAACGTGCGACCCGAGCGCAAGGCACAGGAACTGGCCGAGCAGGAGAAGGTCGACATCCGTCTGCACTCGATCATTTACGAAGTGCAGGATGAAATCAAGAAGGCGATGACCGGCTTGCTGGAGCCGATTGTGAAGGAGACCCATCTCGGTCGCGCCGAGGTTCGTGACACCTTCCGCGTGCCGAAGGTGGGCATGATCGCCGGATGCTACGTCAGCGATGGCATAGTCAAGCGTGATGCCGAAGTGCGGCTGCTGCGCGATAATATCGTGATTTTCAAAGGCAAAGTCGCCTCGCTGCGGCGCTTCAAGGAAGATGTCAACGAAGTGCGCAACGGCATGGAATGCGGCATCTCGATCACGAACTACAACGACATCAAGGTCGGCGATGCGATCGAGGTGTTCGTCACCGAGCGCGTGGCGGCGGAAGCGTTCGTGTAAAACCAGTGGTCAGTGGCTAGTTGCCAGTTGCATAGAACGGGCGCCCCGACTGTCACGCTGTTCGAGACCCGGGCCTGCCCTGGTCGCAACACCGCATTAATTTCGTCCCGGAACGGAGCCTCTCTGAGGTGCCGGTATCCGGGACGTTTTTCAACCAGCCGCTAACGCGATGCACACAGTTACGGAGAGAATTCACCTGGAACAACTCCGTGACCTCCGTGCCTCCGTGGTGAATTGCTCTTGGAATTTATGATCGCGTATCTCACGCTGGAGATTCGCATCGAAGGCGCACACTCGCTGAAGGACAAGCGCCAGGTGCTGCGCAGCGTCAAAGACGGGCTGCGCAACCACTTTAACGTCGCTGTCGCGGAAATGGATCCGAGCAATGCCTGGCAGCGCGCTACGCTCGGCGTCGTCAGCATCTCCGATTCGCGCGACTATCTCGAGGGCCTGATGCGCAACGTGGAGCGCCATGCCATGCGGGTGGCCAACAACAGCGGTGGTGAGGTGACGGACTCGTTTTTGGACTTCCTCTCCGAGGCGGAATTCGGCGGCCCCGCAACAGGGGAACCATGACAGTTATCACCGCCGATTTAGGCAGAAGGCGTATCCTCTAACGTTCCCCTTCGCACTTTGCGAATTTGGATTGACCACGGAATGCAGCGTTGCTATGAAAAACAATTCCGTGGTTTGCGGGTTTCCGTGGTGAACAAGGGTCTATGGAGAATCGGGGGCAACAACATCATCGCCAGCGGCTGGGCGAAGCTCTGCGCGAAGAAGTCGCCGCGCTGGTGGAAGGCGAGCTAGCCGATCCCCGTATCGGACTGGCGAGCGTCACCGAGGTACACATGTCGCCAGACGGCAAGGCGGCGCGCGTCTTCGTTGTCGCATGTGGAGATGATGAGGAGGCCCAGCAGACACTGGAAGGCCTGAACGCCGCGCGCGGCTACATCCGTCATGAGCTGATTCGACGCTTGGGGGTGCGGCAAGCGCCAGAGATTTTGTTCGTGCTGGACCGCTCCCAGCAGTACGGCGGCCGGATCGAAGAGTTGTTACATAGAATCGAGAAGAGGAAAAGAAGCACGTAGCAATCGGCACTTGGTATTTAGCCAAGCCCTTTCGCCCTGGGCGCACTAGCTAATTGCCAGGTGCCAGGTTCTCAACCGGGCCATGCTGAACGAAGTACTTAGCCAAATCGAAAGACGAGAGAAGTTCATCCTTACCTCGCACGCGCGGCCGGACGGTGACGCGGTGGGCTCCGCGCTGGCTTGCGCACAGATCCTGCGCAGCATGGGTAAACAGGCCAGTGTCGTGCTCAGCGACGGGGTGCCCGCCATCTACGAACCGCTGCCTTTCGCCGACTCCGTGCTCCACGATACCGCCGAAGCTCCGGGCGCGGATGCGGCCATCATTCTCGAGTGCGACAGCGTAGCGCGTACCCGCCTCACGGGGCTGGAGCAGCATTTCCTCATCAACATCGATCATCATGCGACCGCGCGTCCCTTCGCCAACGTGAACTGGATTGATCCCAGCGCCTGCGCCACCGCCGAGATGATCTTCCGGCTGGCGCGCGAGGCGGGCGTGAAGATTTCGCCTGAGATTGCCACCTGCCTCTACACCGCCGTGCTAACCGACACCGGTTCCTTCTGCTTTCAGGGCACGAGTGAGCAGACCTTCGGGCTGGCGCAGGAACTGGTGCGCTGCGGTGCCGACCCGGTGCACATCGCCCATAACGTTTACTTCTCCACCCACGCGTCGAAGATGCGCCTGCTGGGCGCGGCGTTAAACACCCTGCATTGCGACGGCTCGCTGGCTTGGATGTACGTCGATCGGGCCGCCATGGAAGCTTGCCATGCCAGCGACGAAGACTGCGAAGGGCTGGTGAACTACGCGCTCGCCATTCAGGGCATTGAGGTGGCGTTGTTCTTCCGCCAGGAGCCGGAAGGGCGCTTTCGCGTTAGCCTGCGCAGCAAGGGGCGCGTGAATGTTGCCGCGGTTGCCGAAGCCTTCGGCGGCGGAGGTCACCAGTGCGCCAGCGGCTGCGCTATCGATGGCCCACTGCCCGCGGCGCTCGACAATTTGCTGGCACAACTACGCCTTCACGGCTATGACGCGCACGTGCAGTGAGGTAGAGCGAACCTCTCAACGGCGCTCAGCCACGCTCCTTATCTTAGGGTTCAGCAGGTCATTCGAAGTCCTGGCTGATTACAACGCCTACTTCGCTGCCGTTGGTGTCCCCGCGCTCCTGTCCATTGAAATTTCGCGTACTCGGCCTTCGCTTTTGATAGATGGAAATGTCCGGGTCGGCGTCTTTCCATAGGTTGAAAAAGTCCTGATACGCTGCACGCGACTCTTCCCGCTGCCCTTGGAAAGCGAGAGCGTGGGCCAAGCCAAGATGCGCAAGCACGAACAGGGGATTATTCGGCACCAGGTTGGCGTAACATCGCAATATCGCAAGCAGATATATTTGAGAGAGTCGGGATTCAGTCCCGGCTCTGACGTTCTTGAAGCTGCAAGCAGCAAGATGTTGGAAATCACGCTGAGACGCGGGCCTGAAGGCTCGCTCTACTGAGCACGAGCGAATTGCGACCCACACCGCCCTCCCTTCCCGATCGCACACGCCGCGGCGTCGATACGCTCGCCATCATCGCCTTCTGTGGCTTTCTCTTTTTCGCCGGCATTCAGCTCATCGGCTTAGTGGGTGCCGACGAACCGCGCTACGCGCAGGTTGCGCGCGAGATGCTGCAGCGTCAAGACTGGGTGACACCAACGCTTTGGGGTCAACCTTGGCTGGAAAAACCGCCGCTTTATTACTGGTGCGCCATGCTGGCGTACAAAGCGGCCGGCGGCGTCACCGACACAGCGGCGCGCTTGCCGTCCGCAGTGTTGTCTTCCCTGCTCGTCGTCTTCGTCTTTGTCTGGACACGCCGCTTCCGCCGCGGAATGCATCTGGACACGGCGCTGATCACGGCGTCGGCTGCCATGATCGTCGGCTTCGGCCGCAGCGCCTCAACCGACATGCCGCTGACCGTGATGTTCACGGCCGCAATGCTGTCGTGGTACGGATGGCATGCCAGCCAGATGCGGCAATGGCTGCTCGGCTTCTACTTCTTTCTGGCGCTCGCAACGCTGACGAAAGGACCCGTCGCGCTCTTTCTCGCAGCGCTCATCATCGGCATCTTTGCTGTGCTGAGGCGCAGCGGCAAACTGATCGCGCAAACGCTTTGGCCGGTGGGCATTGCCCTTTATCTCGCAGTGGCCGCACCCTGGTATATCGCCGTGCAGCACGCTAATCCGCAATTCTTCCGCGTCTTCTTCCTGCAACACAATCTCGCGCGCTTCGCCAGCAACATTTACCACCACCCACAGCCGTTCTGGTTCTATCTACCCGTAGCATTGGTGGCCTTAGTCCCGTGGACGGTCTTCGCCGTAGCTGCACTAGTCGACGCGATACGCGACTGGCGATACTCGGCGGAGCAGCCGGCCGGCGCCGAAGACCTTCGCCTCTATCTCGCGCTGTGGTTTCTGCTGCCCATTCTTTTTTTCTCGATATCGCGATCGAAGCTGCCCGGTTACATTCTGCCGGCGCTTCCAGCGGCGACCATTCTGCTCGCCGACTTCGTCTTTCGTCGCCATCAGGAAAACGCCAAGCCGGTTTTGTGGACGGTTCTGCTGCACGCATTGTTGAGTGCAGCTCTGGTCGTGGCCGCATTCATCGTCCCATTCAAGCTGCTGAAGCTGGGATTGCCGCACACCGTCATTATCGTGGCAGCAGCGCTCGCCATCGTGACCGTCCTTGCCTTGTGGTTCGCGCTGCACACCCAAGGCCTGCGTGTGCTCCGCTTCGCCACGCTGGTTCCTGTGGTGATCGCCTTCGCGCTGACCTTGAAGGGCACGGCGCCGACATTAGATTTCCTGCTTAGCGAGCGGCAGGTCGAAGCCGCGCTGGAGCAAACTGAGCTCGGCCGCACTCGCGACATAGCCGCCTATGACGTTCCTGCCAGCGTGGAATTCGGGCTGGGGTTCTACCGCGATCACCGCCTGGCCAGCTACGTCAACAAAGAAATTCCCGCCGGCGATCACATCGTGCTTGCCGCCAGCGGGGCGCAGCGAGAGCTGGAGTATCTGTTGCCGGGACGCAAGGTGGCCCGCTTCGGCGGCTTCCGCTGGCAGAATCTGGACTTTTATTTCGTCACCAAAGCCACAGGCGCTCGCTAGAGGCCGGCTCTACCCGTTCCAAGGTCGTCTTTCAGCGGCTCGCATCAGGGCGTCAGCTCGAAGACCGCTCCCACGTTGGCGCTGCCGCCGATGGGAGTAGCGCCGAAATAATTTCCCGCGCCATCCGGAGTCAACGCGTACGACGGCGAGGCAGCATCGGGCGGGGCGCCGAAGGTATGAAGCACAGTTTGTGTCCAGCCGCTGCCATTCGGGCTAAGCCTGAAGACAACGCCGCAACCGCAACCGGGATCGCCGCCCGCCGAAGTGGTGCCGTACAAGTTGCCTGTAGAGTCGAAGACCAGCGTGCCGAGCGGGCCGCTTCCATCCGAGGCACCCTGGAAGCTGTACAACACTGTGTCGCGCCATGGCCCTACGGTTGGGCCAGGAGATAGCGAGAAGACCGAACCTGCGCCATCGAATCCGCCAAAATAGGTCGTGCCATAGAGAATGCCACGACTGTCGGCGATCAAACCGCTATAGGGGAAGCCGGCGTCGGGCTGGCCTTGGAACGCGTAGAGCACCGAGAACCGCCAGTCACCGCCCGAGAGTGGAGTCAGTTTGTAGGCAGTCCCTGCACTGTTCGCGCCGCCGATTTCCGTCACGCCATAGATGTTGCCAAATGAATCCAGCAGCAGCGGCCCCAGGCTTCCCACGCCACCATCATCACCGCCGGTGAAGTTGTAAATCAGCCGCTCGGTCCAGTGACCATCGTTCTGCGAGAGCTGGTAGACGGTGCCCTGGTCGTTGCTGCCGCCGTCGGGAGTTGTGCCGTAAAGATTTCCGGCGCGATCAAAGACCACCGCGCCCCCCGGGCCCCAGCCGTCGGGACTATCCTGAAAGCTGTAGAGCACAGTCTCGCTCCAACTCCCGCCGGCCTGCGAGAGCTTGTAGACAACGCCGCAACCGTCACCCGCGCAAATCCCCTGCCCGCCAGAAACCGTCGTGCCATAGAGATTTCCCTCGGCATCCATCGTGACTCCGCCGTAAGGGTTCTTCCCTTCGTCAAAGCAGTTGAAGCTGTGCAGCACGCTCTCCTGCCACTGGCCGCCGCCGAGGTTAGTCAACTTGAATACCGTCCCGCAATCGTCCGCGCCGCCAACTACGGTAGTGCCATAAAGGTTGCCGGCAGCGTCGCGCGCCAGGGCCGTGGCGGCATTGCCTCCATCGGCGCCCCCGGTGAAGCTGTAAATCACTCGATAGCCGGTCCCAGCTGATGACACACCCATTAACGACAAAGTGAGCAGCAGGAGCATTGCACCGGCAGAGAAGGGGAACGTTGGGCGTTGCATAGCAGGAACCCTCCTAAGCAAGGAAGACGCTGGCTTGGCGAGGAGCAACTCGCCGGCGGAACTGTACCACGAATTCTGCCGGCAGGAGGCACGCCAACCGAGTTTTGACAATTACCTTCCGAGCTGGCCGGAGCGAACCTCGGGAGTTGAGGCTGCATCCATGGTTGTAGTGCCCTCAGTGTGGACATGAAGCTGATGGGTGACTTGGCCCTCCGGCCTCTCTCTTTCAGGAGCAAACCTATGAAGTTGTTCATGCCGATACTTCTTGGAGCTGCCATGGTTGCCGGCTGCGCCGCCCCCGCGCTGGCTGCTTCGCCGCAGCAGTACCAGTCCGACCAGGAACGGGATCGCGAACGCAACACTCAGGCTTACAACGACGGATACTCGCAAGGTCAAGCGGACGCCCGCAGTCACGCAGGCCGCAACGATCAGGCGACGACGCAGTGGACGAAGGACGACGATCAGCGGGCCTATCGCCAAGGCTATGACTCCGGTTATGACAACATAATCAACAACGGCAGGGCAGCGGCTGCTCCCGACGCCACCATGCCGCACAATGATCAGCAGGCACGCCAGTTTGGCTATCAGGATGGGCTCGCTGCCGGACGTGCGGACCAGATGAAGGCGCACAACTTCAAGCCCGAAGATCACGACCTCTACAAGAACGGGCTGCATGGCTGGTCTTCCACTCTCGGTACCAAAGATCAATTCAAGCAGCTCTATCGCGAAGCCTTCGTGAAAGGTTATGAAGACGGCTATCGCGGCAACGGCCCTCGCTAAACCATCTCTCCTCCTGTACCGGCGCGGCGGGCGTGGATTGCCGCCGCGCCATTGCTCACGAACACTCCCTTGCTGCTTCGGGTTTGCCTCCTTCCGTCCTATCGCACTAGACTGACACAGCGTCAGACGACGACGCGCTTATGGCCGCTACCGTCTTCCGCCGGTCACACTCGCTCACGGGCGTTGAGATTCTCGACCTGAGGCACTTCTCCTCGGCCGATCTGCGGCCCTTGCTAACCCAGGAGGTGGAGTCCTGGGGCAGTTTGCTGTGCTGGGACTATCGCAGTTCGGCGGAGATGATCCTGCGCTACATCGATGCCAAGATCCTGCCCGGGTACGCGGCGGTGGAGCGCGGCAATATCGTCGGCTATTCGTTTTTTGTTTACGAAGGCAGCAAGGGTGTCATGGGCGATCTGTTCGTATCGCCGCGCCGCGCCGACACGCGCCTGATCGAATCGCAGATGGCGCAGCATGTGATCGAGACGCTGCAGCAGTCCCCCGGCATCCATCGCGTAGAAGCGCAGCTGCTCACGCATCAGGCCGGCCACCTGGCGGCGGGATTCACGACTGCCGGATTTCAGCGCTATCGCAGATTGTTCCTTTCGCTGACGCTGAGCGGCCAGGACGCTCCGGCGATCGCGGCCTTCGCCTTACCCAAAGACGTGCAAGTCCGTCGCTGGAGCGAGCAGGATTATCAGCCGGCGGCGGCAGTGATCACCGCGGCGTATCGTGGCCACATTGATTCGGAGATCAACGACCAGTACCGCACTCACGGCGGCTCCATCCGCTTCCTGAACAACATCGTGCGCTTCCCCGGCTGCGGCGTTTTCGACGCCGAATCGTCTTTTTCGGCCATTCATCGGCCGACGAATTTTCTGGTGGGATTGATCCTGTGCTCACGCGTCAAAGACGACGTGGGACACGTGACACAGGTCTGCCTGCTGCCCGAATATCGTGGGCAGAAGATCGGTGAGCATCTGCTGGCGTGCACGGCCAATTCATTGCGACAGCGGCACTTCAACCTGCTATCGCTCACCGTGACGGAGATGAACCAGCGCGCGGTCGACCTTTACAAGCACTTGGGCTTCGAAGAACGGAGCGTTTTTGACGCGTTTGTTTGGGAAAGCTGACGACCACCGACGAGCCGGGATTCAGCTTCGAAGCCGCGCGAGAAAATGTTCTACGTAGAACATTACCCCTTCACGTTCTTCATCGTTTCACGTGCTTTGGCGACGACGTTCTCGACGGTGAAGCCGAAGTGTTTCAGCAGGTCTTTGATCGGGGCTGAGGCGCCGAAGTCGGCGCGCCCCACGACGATGCCGTCCGACCCGACATATTCCTTCCATCCCAGCGTGGTGCCCGCCTCGACGGCCACGCGCGCACGCACCGCGGGCGGCAGCACCTGTTTCTTGTACTCGGGCGATTGCTGCTCGAACAGCTCCCAGCAGGGCATGGAAACCACCCGCGCCTTCACGCCGTCGGCAGTCAGCTTTTCATAGGCGCCAACGCAGAGCTGCAGCTCGGAGCCCGTGCCCATCAGAATGACCTCGGGCGTGCCGCCGGCGTCGGCCATGATATACGCGCCCTTGGCAACTCCGGCCGCCGACGCGTACTTACTGCGATCAAATGTCGGCACTCCCTGACGAGTGAGCGCGAACAGCACGGGCTGCTTCTTCAGCGGCATGATCGCGCGCCAGCACTCGGCAACTTCGTTCGCGTCAGCGGGGCGGAAGGTCAGCAGGCGGGGAATGGCGCGTAAGGATAAAAGCTGCTCGATCGGCTGGTGCGTCGGACCGTCTTCGCCGAGCCCGATCGAGTCGTGCGTGTAGATGAAGATCACCGGGATGTCCATGAGCGCCGCCAGACGAATAGGAGGCCGCATGTAATCGGAGAAGATGAGGAAGGTCGCGGTGTAAGGACGAATGGCGGACAACGCCATGCCATTGGCAATCGAACCCATCGCGTGCTCGCGAATGCCAAAGTGGAAGTTGCGCCCGTCGTAGCTGTCCCGCTCGAAATCGGCGGCATCTTTGATCAGCGTCTTGGTCGACGGGTATAGGTCAGCCGAGCCCCCGATCAACCATGGCACATGCTTGGCGACGGCGTTCAACACCTTCGAATTGGATTCCCGTGTTGCAACACCCTTCGCATCGGCCGGAAACGCTGGGATGTCTTTGTCCCAGCCGTCGGGAAGGACGCGGTCCACCATCTGCTGCCACTGCTTTGCGAGCTCGGGAAACTGGCGCGACCACGCGGCGTAACGCTCGTTCCACTCGCCCTCCCACTTGTCGCCACGCTCCACAGCCTTCCCCATATACTCTTTCACTTCATCAGGGACGAGAAACTGCGCGTCGGGAGGCCAACCATAGCGCAGCTTGGTTAAGCGCACTTCCTCATCGCCGAGCGCTTCGCCGTGCGCTTCCTTCGTATCCTGGCGATTCGGCGCACCCCACGCGATGTGCGTGTCGCAGATGATCAGTGAGGGCCGGTCGGTCTCTTTCTGCGCGACCTTGATGGCCACGTCGAGCAGTTCCAGATCGTTGACGTCGCTGACGCGTTGCACGTTCCAATGCCAGCCCAAGAATCGCGTGGCGACATCATCGCTGAAGGCCAGCGAGGTGTTGCCCTCAATGGTGATGTGGTTGTTGTCGTAGAACCAGATCAGGTTAGAGAGACCGAGATGACCGGCGATCGACGCGGCTTCGTTGCTGACGCCTTCCATTAGGTCGCCGTCGCTGCAGACCACATAAGTGCGGTAATCGAACAGGTCATGGCCGGGTTTGTTGAACTGCGAGGCCAGCCAGCGCTGCGCGATGGCGAACCCGACGGAATTCCCACAGCCTTGGCCAAGGGGACCGGTCGTGGTTTCGATACCCGCAGTCAGCCCGTATTCCGGATGACCAGGCGTCTTCGATCCCCATTGGCGGAATTGCTTGATGTCATCGAGCGAGAGATCGAAGCCGGTGAGGTGAAGCATGGCGTACAGCAGCATGGACGCGTGCCCGTTGGAGAGGATGAAGCGGTCGCGTCCCGGCCAGTGCGGATTGCGAGGATTGAAGCGCAGATAGCGGTCCCACAGCACGAACGCCAGCGGCGCCAACGCCATGGGAGTTCCAGGATGGCCGCTGTTGGCCTTCTGCACCGCATCCATGGCAAGCGTGCGAATGGTGTTGATGCACAGATACTCCAGCTGCTGCTGCCCCGCTGATTCCTTTTCCGACCCGCGCTGCGGCGTGACGCCGGTGTTCGCCTTCAGCCGCTCAGCTGTGGCCTGCTCTTTGCCTTGGATGGAGGTGTCTACCTGGATGCTCACGTTGCCGCCTTTCTGATTCGGTCTCGAGGGTTTGCGTTTGGCGACGCGTTGGACTGGGGCCGCGGTTTGGCTCAAATCATGATTGCCTGTTATCGAAGAGAACGCCGGCTACTGGGAAGATTGTCATCACGACCGAGGGGAGAGATCGGCTATATGCGGTCGTGATGACAACTTTTTTGCGCGCGCGGCTCTCCTGCGCAACCTTGCTTAGCTGCGCCGTCTGGCGCAGCTTCATTGCATGGCATCGTCCGGTTTGCGATCGTTCCAATTGCAAATTAAGAACCCGATGCTGACTTTTTCAGTGCGCCCGCTTCAGCGTGCTCCACCTCGA
>Ga0070741_10008775_pt1 | contig 20054 bp, 15 predicted proteins | sample Coa_R1_4_FD_66440 | JGI IMG/M metagenome (GOLD analysis project Ga0070741, IMG submission 66440) | Surface soil microbial communities from Centralia Pennsylvania, which are recovering from an underground coalmine fire - Coalmine... | ecosystem: Environmental > Terrestrial > Soil > Unclassified ...
CGATTCGCACTGTCATCTGGACGACGAGAAGTTCGCGGGCGATTTCGACGCGGTCGTGGAGAGGGCGCGCGCCGCGGGCGTCGAGCGGATGCTGGCCATAGGTACGGGCAACGGTCCACCAGACCTGGAAGTGGCGGTGTGGCTGGCCGACGCGCACGAGTGCTTCTACGCGACCGTGGGCGTGCATCCGCACGATGCTTCGAAGGCAACGGCAGCCAGTTTCGAACGGCTGCGGGAATTGGCGGCGCATCCGAAGGTGCTGGCGATCGGGGAGATCGGGCTCGACTATCACTACGATTTTTCGCCGCGGGACGTGCAGCAGCAGGCATTTCGCGAGCAATTGCGGCTGGCGGGCGAGGCAGGGAAGCCGGTGGTCATCCACACGCGCGAGGCTTGGGAGGATACGCTGCGGCTGATCGACGAGCGTCCGCCGCGGGCGCTCATCATGCATTGCTTCACCGGGGGCGAGGACGAGGCGCGCCAGTGCATCGAGCGCGGTTTCCATCTCAGCTTCGGTGGCGTGCTGACGTTTCCGAAGGCCGAAAACGTGAGACAGGCGGCGCGGATCGCACCCGACGATCGGTTACTCGTCGAGACCGATGCGCCCTACCTGGCCCCGGTGCCCCATCGCGGCAAGCGCAATGAGCCCGCGTTTGTCCTGGATACTCTGCGTAAACTCGCCGAGGTGCGTGGTGTGGAGACGGAGCAGATGGCGCGCGTCACCACTCAGAACTTCGAACGCCTGTTCGAAGTCTCAGTGGGCTAGCGCGCCTCTTGTTTTTACCAGACCAGCTTCAATCCGAACTGCAACTGGCGCGGTGCGTCGGCATTCGTTATCTTGCCGAACTGCGCTGTACTCAGCGTAGCTCCTGCCTGGCCGAATCTTGGCGTATTGGTGAAGGTAAATGCCTCGAACCGGAACTGCAGCTTGACCCTCTCCTGTAATTGGAACTCTTTGTGCGCCGAGAAGTCCCAGTTGAAAAAGCCGCGCTGGCGCATGGTGTTTCGTCCCAAATTGCCCAATATGAATTGGGGCGTGGCAACAAAATCGGCCGTGTTGAAGTCCTTATCCAGGGTGCGGTCGATCGCGTAAGGATCACCGACCACGTTCGGGCGGCTGACTACGCCGAAGGTGCCGGTGTTCGCGGGATTTCCAGAGTTGATGATGCTATAGGGCCTGCCGCTGGCCTTCGTAAAGATATTGCCGGTCGACCAGCCGCCCAGAATGGCGTTCACTACTCCCGGCATATTGGATCCGAAATGCCGGCCCTTGCCGACGGGAAGCTCATAGACCGCGCTTAGAACAAAGCGCTGCGGAATATCGATGTTGTCGACCGAACGCTCCGCACGAATGTTACGCATGTCCTGGAACCCGCAGTTGGTGGTGTCGCCCGCGGCGGAATTGCCGCAGGTATCGCCGATCGCCTTGGAATACGTGTAGGAAAGCAGCAGCGTAAATCCGTTGGAGAACCGCTTTTCCAGCCGGCTCACCAGGGCATGATAGATCGAGTTCCCGCTGAAGTGATACCCGTACATGGCGCCCGGCGAGATAACCAGGCTGGTTCCGGGGATCGTGGCGGAAGTGTACGGCCGCTTGGCATCCAGGTTGCCAGGACCGGCAGGCGAGTAGTTGTCGTCGTACCTGCTCTCGAGATGGGTTCCTTTGTTTCCCGAGTAGCCGACTTCGAGCATCCAGTCGCGCGCAAATTCGCGCTGGATATTGAAGTTCCACTGCTGCCCGTAAGGGCTGTTGGCCTTGCGCTCAATGGCGCTCAGTGTCACTCCCGTGGCTTGCGCCAGGGTGAGTGCTCCGGGCGCGGGGCCCTGTGCCAGGTACAACGCGGGCACCGTCGGGCTGGATGTGATCGTCACCCCAAACGCGTCGGGCGGATTGCCGATGAGCCATTCCGCATCGCCCCACGGCTCGATGTACGAATAGAAGACGCCGTAGCCGCCGCGGAAAACCGTGTTCTGGCCGAGTTTGTACGCGAAGCCGACACGCGGCATGACGTTGTTGAAGTCAGTGTCGATCATGGCGCGATTGTAGCGGTCCGAGCCGAGCGAGCCGGCGTGGATCAGGACGGGCTTTTGCGGATCGGTCCAGTCGTCGAAGACGCCCATCTTGTTGTGCTTCTCTTCGAAGGGCAGAACGATTTCGTGGCGCACGCCCAGGTTCAAGGTGAGATTCGGGGTGATCTTCCAATCGTCCTGGAAGAAGGCGCCGAGCATCCAACTGCGCAGGTTCACCTGGAGCCGCGTGTTCCAGGTTACCTGGCTGGACATTCCGAGCAGGAAATCGGCCATGCCGTCTTTCGTATACCGGCCGTTGAACTGGAACGGACCGATTACTTCATTTCGGATATTAAAGATGTTGTTCTGCGACCGCAGGATATTGGTGCCGAACTTGATCGTGTGGGAACCGTGTGTCCACACCACGTCGCCCGCGAGTTGCCGGTTCTGGGAATCGCGTGCGACCGGATTGTTCGCCCCGATGCCGAGCGCCGTATATCCGGTGATGTTCATTTGCGAAAAGCCGCCGGGAATGGTATCGGTGCCGCCCTTGATCCCGTATTGCCGGTTCAATAGCGCGCCGCCGGTCTGCGCCGGATTATCACGGGTGAAGAAGCCGTAGTTCCAGCCTGTGCGGATCGACATGATCAGATTCGGTTTCCAGACGTGGTTCCAGGTGCCGCCGGTGCTGACACCGTTCGTGGATTGATCGAGCGCTGCGCCGCCGTAAGCAGGCGGGGGAAGGACTAATGATGCCGGCACCGACTGATTCTGAGCGCTGTAGCGCCAGAAGAACGTGTCACTCGTACTCAGGTTCGCGTCGCCGCGCAGGTCCCATTTCGTCCCGTTGGTGGGAGCCGGAGCGACATAGAGAAAGTTTTGCCCGGTATTTGAGTTCTGGGGCGTGGGGTAGAGTTTGATCAGCGTCTGGGCGACGGGGTCGATGCGGGACGCAGGGATGATGTTGCCGGCAAACGGGTTGCCCGTAGTCGGGTCGGTAATCGCAATGTTCCTTTGCTTCAACAGGTCGCCGAAGTCGCCGGTGCGCATACCGTTAGTGGGAACGGTGGTGTTATTGGTCGTGCTCTGACGGATCTTCGTGCCTTCGTAATCTACGAAGAAGAAGACCTTGTTTTTACCGTTGAAGACTTTGGGGATATAGACGGGAGCGCCGAAACCAAAGCCGTACTGGTTGCGCTTGAACGGCGCGCGGGGTCCCGGCGGATCGAAGAAATTCTTGGCATCGAGCTTCTCGTTGCGGAGGAACTCGAAGGCCGCGCCATGCGGATCATTGGTGCCGGACTTGGTCGTGAGATTGACGACGGCGCCCATGGAGCGGCCGTATTCGGCGGCGTAGGCATTGGTCTGCACCTTGAACTCCTGGATGAAATCCATGGAGGGCTGCACCATTTCGGAACGGCGCTGCGCACCTGCCAGTTCGACCGGGTTGTTGTCGAGCCCGTCGACCAGGAAGTTGTTCTGAGTGTCGCGCATGCCGCCGCTGCTGAACCCGGAATAACGGGCTCCGCTGAGCGGCTGGACCGTTCCAGCGGTAAGCAGCGCCAAGTCGTCATAGCTCCGCCCGTTCAGGGGCAGTTCCACAATTCGCTTGTTTTCGATGACTTGACCCTGGCTGGCTTCGACCGTATTCAACAGGCCTGCCGTGGCGGCTACTTCGATGTGCTCGGCGACACCGCCGACCTCGAGAGTGAAGTTGATCTCGGCCCGCTGATCGACTTCCAGAACCACGCCGGAGCGGGTGATGGGTTTGAACCCGGCGTGCTCGACCTGCAGCCGGTATTCGCCCGGCAGCAGGAGGGGGGCCGTGTAGTAGCCGTCCTCATTGGCGCTGACTTTGCGCTCGGCGCCGGTTCCAACACTGGTGACGGTGACGCTCGTGCCGGGCACAACGGCGCCGGTAGCATCGACCACGCGTCCGGTAATGCGGGCCGTTTGGGCGTGCAGACTTGTGGTTCCGATAAAAAGGTTTATCAGCCAGAGAAACGCTGGAGCCAGAGATACAAGGCGCTTTCGATTCACAAGACCTCTCATTACTTTCGGTCGGCTGTCAGGCGGCAGTCGCGCTAAACCTTACAGGTATTTAGAGATAATTATATCTGAAAGCAGGTTCCGTGGCGTCCTCGCATCTCTCGTCGGTATTCGCCGGCACGACTCGGAACAGGAGATGCCGGACGGACGCCGATTCCTAGGAACTTGGGTTCGGCTGCTGGCCGGCGTCATGCTGCCATCGGCAATCATATTCCTGCAGATACTACTGAATGACAAAGAATTGCTCGGTGAGTTTTGTAACAAACCCTGGAACAACAGGGTGAACGGGAGCGTCATTTTGTGCTGTTCCTGCTGTCTATTGGTTCTGGCCGCGCAGGTCGCGGCCCCTAATCTGTTCCGATGGAGGAGATGGAGCTATTGCTGACGAAAAACGACTACGAATTCACAGTGATTCATCCGCTGGAGGACAAGCCGGAGCAGAAGGCGGCCCTGGCGCGCCTGGGGGCGATGGAGATGACCCGCACCGTCCGTTGGTACCTCGTCGCGCTGCGCGCTTACCTGTTGCTGATCTTCCTGCTGGTGGTGTACCACGTGGCAAGGCTGGCGGGAATCTTGGGCGCGCACTCATGAAATCGGTTCTGATTGTCGCCATGATCGGCGTGGCCTTGGTGCAAGCAGCCGAATCGGATGTTTTTCACGAGTGGAGCATTCATTTCCAGGCCACGTCGATCGGGGACATGCACGGTGACTTTCCGTCGCCCTACGAGGGTGAGAACAGTCTGCCTCCCCATTTCGAAGCGCGTGTTTCGTTAACGGCCACGGTATTCCTGGCGACCAAAGCCGGGCGGCACGTGCAATTCGTGTTCGATCCGGAACTGGCCGGCGGGAAGGGCTTCGGCGATGTGACGGGAATCGCGGGATTTCCGAATGGGGAGATTCCGCGCGTCGCCGCGCCCACGCCTAAGCCTTACCTCGCCCGTGGCTACATAAGAGCAATGTGGGGGTTCGGCGATGCGAGTCAGAAGGTGGAGGACGGCCCTAACCAACTCGCCGGTGAACTTCCCGTCCGGCGCTTCACGTGGTCTTCAGGCAAATTCGCCTTAACGGACTTCTTCGATAACAACTCGTACAGCCACGATCCGCGCCGGCAGTTCATGAACTGGTCGCTGATGTCGAACGGCGCGTGGGATTATCCGGCCGACGTGCGCGGTTATACCGTGGGCACCGTCGGCGAACTGACAATGCCGACCTGGTCGCTCCGCGCGGCTCTGGCCATGGAACCGTCCGTGGCCAACGGACCCGATTTGGATACACGCGTGGCTAAGAATCGTGGCGCCGTCGCCGAGTGGGAGCAGCGATATGCGCCGTTCGGCCATGCGGGAGCGCTGCGTGTGCTCGGCTATCTGAATCGCGAGCATGCCGGCACGTTCCGGGAAGCGTTTCTCCCTGACGGGACACTCAATCTGGATGCCACACGGCGCAACGGCACCAAGAAGTATGGCTTCGGGATCAACCTCGAGCAGGAGATCACGCGCGATATCGGTGTTTTCGGCCGCTATGGATGGAGCGACGGCAAGACGGAGGCCTGGGCGTTCACGCAGATCGATAGGTCGCTGAGCGGCGGAGCCTCGATCCGCGGAAGATTGTGGAAGCGCGGGCGCGATCGCATTGGCATTGCGGCGGTGCAGAACCGGCTGTCGGGCGATCAGCGGCGTTTTCTGGCGGCCGGCGGCCTGGGATTCATCATTGGCGACGGGCGGCTGAACTATCGGCCGGAATCGATCCTGGAGACTTACTATGCGTGGTCGGCGCTGAAGCAGTGGACGCTCACTGCCGACTACCAGCACGTGGCCAATCCGGCTTACAATCACGACCGCGGCCCACTGGATGTCTGGAGCCTGCGCATCCACTGGGAGAGGTAGGGCGTGGCGGCACAAGCGCAGCCATAAGTTTCGGCGCGGCACACACGAGTGCCTGCGCCACGATTTACTCCACCCGGTAGTTCGGGGCTTCCTTGGTGATGATGACGTCGTGCACGTGACTTTCGCGCAGGCCGGCCGGGGAGATGCGGATGAAGCGCGCGTTCTGCTGCAACTCGCGGATATTGCGCGTGCCGCAGTAGCCCATGCCCGATTTCAGGCCGCCCACGAGTTGATACACCAGGTCCGCAAGCGGGCCCTTGGACGCCACCCGGCCTTCAATGCCCTCGGGCACCAGCTTGGCGTTGGGATCCTGCGCGTAACGATCGGTGCTGCCCGCCGCCATCGCGCCCAGCGAGCCCATGCCACGATATGTTTTAAACGTGCGGCCCTGATACAGGATCGTCTCGCCGGGGCTCTCGTCGGTCCCTGCCAGAAGGCTGCCAATCATCACCGCGTCAGCGCCCGCTGCAATCGCCTTCGTGATGTCGCCCGAATACTTGACGCCGCCGTCGGCGATCAGGGGCACTCCCGCTGCCTTGGTGGCACGGGAGCATTCGGAGATGGCGGTAATCTGCGGAACTCCCGCGCCCGAGACCACGCGCGTGGTGCAGATCGAGCCCGGGCCGATTCCGACCTTGATGCCGTCGACGCCCAGGTCGATCAACTCGCGCGCACCTTCAAACGTGGCCACGTTGCCGGCGATCAGTTGCACGGAGCTGAGATGCTTGCGCACCGTCGCGATCGCTTCCATCACCCGGCCGGAATGGCCGTGCGCCGTGTCGATCGCAAGCACGTCCACCTTTTTGTTCATCAGTTCCTGCGCGCGCTCCAGATAATCGCCGGTGGCGCCGATCGCCGCGCCAACCCGCAGCCGGCCCTGGCTGTCCTTGGCCGCGTTCGGGTATTTCAATTTTTTCTGAATGTCTTTAACGGTGATCAGGCCCTTCAACGTGTACTGGTCGTCGACCACCAGGAGTTTCTCCACGCGATGCCGGTGCAGAATAGCCTCGGCCTCTTCGAGAGTCGTGCCGACCGGCACCGTGATTAGATTGCGCGAGGTCATTACCGCCGAGACGGGCAGGTCGTAGCGTGTCTCGAACCGCAGGTCGCGATTGGTCAGAATGCCGACCAGCTTGCCGTCTTCACGCGTCACCGGAATGCCGGAGATGCGGTACCGTTTCATCACCTCGAGCGCTTCGGAGATCTTGCGCTCCGGCTGAATGGTGATGGGATCGACGATCATCCCGCTCTCACTGCGCTTGACCCGGTCCACTTCCTCGGCCTGGCGTTCGAGCGTCATGTTGCGATGAATCATCCCGATGCCGCCCTGCTGAGCCAAAGCGATGGCCAGGTGCGACTCGGTGACCGTGTCCATGGCGGCACTGACGATCGGGATGAACAGCCCCACGTTGCGAGTCAGGCAGGTTCGGGTATCCGCTTCGGCCGGCAGTACTTCGCTGCGGGCGGGCTCCAGCAGGACGTCGTCGAAAGTGAGACCCTCGGGAATGCCATCTTGGATCATATGGGTATGAGCCTATGATAGCAATCGATGTCGCTCAGGCACGCGGGCGATCGAGCGTCTCTCGCACCTTGCGGCTCGCGCACCGGGTGCGAAGGGTTTCTTCAGAAATGGAGCGGCGGGGGACAGTTCCTCCGCGGCACAACCGCTGATGAACAGCAGCCGCATCTCGGGGAAGCTGGGGACGAGATTGCGCCAGAGTTCGGGAGCCGCATTCGCGTAGAGTTTCCACCCCCATGGCGCGCACCGGAGAATGTAGCATGGCTTCCCGTCGGGCTCTCTGACGAGGGATGCACTGATCCCGGCCTGGAAGCTCGAATCATCGTGCCGCATCACCGCAATCTCCACCGAACTGAACCAATCGCTTGTCATCGAGTTGGGGGGCGCGCTTGCGGCCGGCTCGAGATCTTCGGGCCGAAATAGGCTGCCTGTGCGGCCCGGAGGAAGAGGAGGCGCTTCGTTGAACTCGCCGGCCGCATGCCGCCGAAGACCGGTTGTGCCGCGCCGCCGCATGCGGAATTCCTGCGTGCCGGCCTCGAAAAAGGTCCAACGGCCTGCGGTGTCCGTCGCGAAGACGATCTCGTCAAGTTCGTCGACTATGTTGCGAAGAACAGTATCCTCCGCATCCAAGGGGACCGCGGTAGTCTTATCGTTCGGAGATGCGGGAATGTTAGGATCGGCCGATGCGGCGCATCCAGGCGAGTTCCTCCTCTGACATGGGGCCCGGACGAAGAGCCCGCAGTGCCTCCTCGGCCTGGGCGGCGTTGGCCGGGCCCGATAGACAGATGTCGACTTCCGGGCGGGTGAGCACGAAGCGGTAGCAGTCGGCTGCCGTGGGGACAGGCTCTCCCGCAACCTTTGCGCGCAGCAGCCGTCCCCAGTTGGTTGCGGTGTAAGCGACGGCGCCGGGCCGGTTGGCGCCGCATAAGTACGGGAAGATCTCACTCTCCGCACCCGGATGCGCGGCGTTGTAGCGGAAGTGCAGGACGTCGAAATCGCCGGCGGCGGCCAGTTTCGCCAGGGTCGGACGGTGGTGCGACGAAATCGCCAGGAAACGCACCAGGCCCCGCTCCCGCAGGTCGCGCGCGGCGTCGAGGATGCGCTCGGGCGGCGGCTGGTTCCAGAGGCCGAGCAGCAGCACATCGGCATGATCGTATCCGATGCGGCGGAGTCCGCGCCGGAGGCTGCCCTCGATCAGGAACGCCACGCGCGCGAACGATTGCATCACGAGTACTAAGCGGTCCCGCCGGTTTGCCAGATTGCGCAACGCCTCTGCGAAACCGCCGCGTCGCGCACTACCCCAGTACAGATAATTGATACCTTCCTCGAAGGCGCGTTCGACGGCGGCCGCGGGCACGCCATATGATGCGCCCATGCCGAGCGGCCCGATCCGCAGGTTCGTGCGTCCCAAAATTCGCGGAGCGAACGGCACCAGCCTACTTCTTCTTGGCCCGGGCGGTGGAGGGCGGTGTGATGTTCTTCGATCGCATGTAGCCCACCATGTTGCCGTAATGCTCGTTACCGGAGGCGACCAGGTTCACCATGCCGGTAACCGGGTAGACCTGCCGTCCGCCGACTGTTGCTGCCGTGAGGGCCTTGCCATCGGTCATGCCGGCGAGCGCGGCGTCGCAATAATCGAACGACTTCTTCAGAGCCTCGCTCAGCACCGATTTGTCAGTAGCGTCATGCAGGTGTGCGGTGTCCGGCGTCTTCTCGCCTTTGATTACCGCACAATAACCGTAGTTGCCCGTGGCCACGTGCGCCACCCATTCGCCGAACGTGCGCTGCCCGGAGGTGAGCCGGTAGCTGTAAGCGTCGGCCGGCATGACTTCGGCCGATTCGATCAGGCTCTGGCGGACGCTCTTGTAGCGCGCCATCACGGCATCAGTCAGTGGATTCTGCGCGCAGGCCGCCAGCGTGCCGGCGGCTGATAAGAGAAGGAATCGGAGCATGTGAATCATCATCTCATGCTCCGTTGCGGTCGTCTCTACGCGCGCAGGTACTTGTTGAACCAGGCTATCGCGCGTGCCCAGGCGTCGCAGGCGGCCGCGGGATTGTAAGCCGCGCCGGTATCATTGTGGAACGCGTGATTGGCGCCCTGGTAGACCACGAACCCGATCGTCTTCTGCTGCGCCAGCATAGTTGTCATGACGGTAGCCATCTGCGTGGTAAGCGCGCGATCGAGCTCTGCGTACATGGCTAGGACGGGCGTCGCCAGGTTCGCGATCTGATCGGCCGTCGGCACAGGCGTCCCGTAGAACGGCACTACCGCTTTCAGTTCCGGAACGTTCACCGCGAGGTTCCACACGTTGCCGCCGCCGGCGCAGAAACCTACCGCGCCGATGTGATCGAAGATGACGTTTGGCTGCGCTTTAAGATAACTGAGTGTGGAGATGAGATCGGCCTGGCGTTCGCCGACCGTAGTGCGGCCATAGGCAGCGGCCTGCGTGGTGGGATCGGTGAACTGCGCGGTGCCGCCCTGGCGCGACAGCAGATCGGGTGCGAGCGCGACAAAGCCCTCGCGAGCGGTGCGGCGGGCGACGTCCTTGATGTAATCCACCAGTCCGCGGTTTTCGTGGACGACAATCACGCCGGGAAGCGGGTTGCTGCCGGCGTTTCGCGGATAGGCGAGATAGCCGAACAGATCGCCGGCTTCGCCCGGATAGGTGACGTCCTGCGTGATCAGGTCGGGCGCGTCGGCCGGCACCTGCACGCTCGCCGGGCAAGGTGTGGATGCCTGGGCGAATACGTCGTACCCCCGCAGGACCGCCAGCGCGGCGGCGATGCTGCCGGTGTGTTTTGCCACGCGGCGGATAAGATCACGGCGGCTGAAAGCGCCGTCTACGTAAAGGTGGACAAGGCTGTCGATCGGACCTTCGTTTTCCTGGTACATAGACCCTCCTGGCGCCTATCAGGGTATCAAAGGTCAGGCGAAAACAATGTTAACTATTCGCGGGGAGGACTTTACACGTTCAATCGTGAGGAGAACCCTGCCGGCGGTGGCCGTGTGATTCTGTTTGAAAATATCGATGCCGCCGCCCTCTCGGAAAAACGTGTTGATCAGAGTCGACTGCATGAGCCGGCGGCAGCACATTCACCTCGACAGACCAGGCCTAGCAGATGTGCCCCTCGACGACCGCGCTGCGGGGACCAGTGAGGTATTGGCTCGCAGATGTCGGCCGGTGCCGCTTCGTCCCTACCGTGAATGTCGGATGTCAGTCCGGTCCGATGACACCGCCGAACGAAATTCGCTGTCCGCCGGCTGCGGACGCAAACGTCAAGGCTGCAATGAGAATCGCGAGATGAGTTCCCATCGGGCACGAACCCCTTGATAGCAGTTCGTCTGCCACTCAGAACGGCTCCAGATGCGAAGGTCTGGGCCTCATCACCGTGAGGATCGGCAACAGGTGGTCCGAGGGGCACAGTCACGCGATCGTCGCCAGCACTTCTCCGGCGGTGACTGTCGCGCCTTCGCGCGCGGCGATCGTTTCCACCCTACCCCGACGCAGCGCCTTCAGTTCATTCTGCATCTTCATGGCCTCGACCACCAGCAGACCTTGTCCGGCCGCGACTTCGTCTCCGGGCGACACCAGCACACGCACTACTTTACCCGGCATTGGCGCCGTCACGTTCTGCCGGCCCTCCTGGCCGAGTCCGGCGTGCTTGCGCGACAACCGGCGCGGATCGCGCACTCCGATCTCAAAGCGATGCCCCGCGATGACTACGACCAAACCTTCGGGCGCTTCCTCGATCCGCGCATCGTAGCTGCGCCCGTCGAGTAGCACCGAATAGACGTCCGGCTCCGCCTGGCGCACCAGCGCGCAACGTTCGTCCGCCCCCCGCAGGCGGAATCGCCACTCCTCGCCTTCACGCGACAATTCGAGCGGCCAGGCCGCACCCTCGAACTCGATGGTGAGATTCATCGCAGCAGCTCGCTTCGGCCGGTCTGCAGCCACGGACTCAAGCCATCCGCGCGCTGGCCATTGCCGTTAGCGGCCGGCGTTTGCGCAAGCGTATGGATCGCGGCCACCAGCGCCGCCACTTCCAGCGGAACGTCGGGCGCCGCGCTTTCGGCGAGGCCGCCGCGCGCCAGGAACTCGTCGATGAACTGCGTGTGCAGATGGCCGCCGCGGAATGCGGGGTCGTCCAGGATCCGCCGGAAGAACCCGAGATTCGTCTTGATGCCGCCGACGTCATACTCGCCCAGTGCACGCAGCATTCGCGCAATGGCGTCGTCGCGGGTCGCCGCCCACACCGCGAGCTTGGCCAGCAGCGGATCGTAATCGATGGGTACGGTCCAGCCGTCGTAAACGCAGCCGTCGAGGCGGATGCCCGGTCCCGAAGGCCGCGTCAGCCTGGTGATCGTGCCCGGTGACGGAAAGAAGTTGTTGTACGGATCCTCGGCATAGACGCGGCACTCGATCGCCGATCCTCGCCAGTGGATGTCCTCCTGACCGAGCCCCAACTTTTCGCCCGCGGCGATCTCGAGTTGCAGCCGCACCAGGTCGAGTCCGGTCACCAGTTCCGTCACCGGATGCTCCACCTGCAGCCGCGTGTTCATTTCCAGAAAATAGAAATTGCAATCGGCGTCGACCAGGAACTCCACCGTGCCGGCATTGTAGTAACCGGCCGCGCGCGCCGCCCGGACCGCAGCCTCGCCCATCTTCTCCCGCATGCCCGGCGTGCGCGCCACCAGCGGTGACGGGCATTCTTCCACCACCTTCTGATGCCGCCGTTGCAACGAGCATTCCCGTTCGCCCAGGTGAATGAGGTTGCCGTACCGATCGCCGAGCAACTGGATCTCGATATGCCGCGGCTTTTCGATCAGCTTCTCTAAATACACCTCGGCATTGCGAAATGACCGCTCGGCCTCGCTCGAAGCGTCCCGAAAGGCCGCCTCGATCTCCTCCTCGCGATCTACCCGCCGCATTCCCTTGCCGCCTCCTCCTCCCACTGCCTTGAGCAGGACGGGATACCCGAATTCGCGCGCCAGTTGCCGGGCCTGGGCGCCATCGCGCAGTCCGGTCGTGATGCCTGGGACTACGGGGGCGCCGGCTGCAATGGCCACCCGCCGCGCCTCGGTCTTCGACCCCATGGCGCGAATGGATTCGGCCGATGGCCCGATGAACACTACGCCGGCATCGGCGCACGCCGCCGCGAACTCCGCGTTCTCGCTCAGGAAACCGTAGCCTGGATGAATCGCTTCCGCGCCGTGCTTGCGCGCCGCATCGAGAATGCGTTCAATGCGTAAGTAGCTCTCTGACGACGGCGAGGCCCCTAGATACGCCGCTTCATCCGCCATGCGCACGTGCAGCGACGTCCGGTCGGCATCCGAGTAGACGGCTACCGAACCGATCCCCATCTCGCGCAGCGTACGAATCACCCGTACCGCGATTTCGCCGCGATTGGCAATCAGCACCTTTTCGAACATTCCCAAGAATTGTAGCAGGGGACTGATGGCCGCGAGCCGAGTTGCCGTACACTAGTCAATATGCCCCAAGCGTCCATGAAAGGATCGCTCAAGGAAAAGGGCCTGCGCCTCACGCGCCAGAGGCAGATCCTGCTGGACCTGATCGATAAGACCGGCCAACATCTGGACGCCGAACGTCTGTTTCAACTCGCCAAAGAACAGGACCCCAAGATCAACCGCGTCACCGTGTATCGCACGTTGAAAATGCTCAAGAACGGCGGTCTGGTGGACGAACTGGATCTGATGCACTATGGCGGCGATCAGCATTACTACGAGACGCGCATGAAACAGGAACATGCGCACGTCATCTGCCTCCGCTGCGGCAAGGTCGAGGAGTTTTTCGGCGAACCTCTGCAGCGGCTGCGTAAGCAGATCGAGAGCCACTTCGGTTTCCAGGTTGTGCTGGCGCGCACCGAGGTCGGCGGCTACTGTTCGCACTGCCAGATGCTGCGCGTGGCGGAGGTGGAACAGGCGCGCAAACGCGGTGCGGCGCGTGAAATCCCCGCGCGATCCCATTCCAAGGTCCGCGAATGACCGAAGCCCATGCCGTCACCCACCCGCCGCAGCCGGCGTCGTTGATCGTCATGGAACCCACCGGCCATCGCGTCCGGATCGAGCTCGAGCCGCTGCCATTCCGCATCGGCCGGCATGCGGAGAACCATCTGGTGATCCGGGACAGCCGCGCCTCGCGTAATCACGCCCGAATTCTCGCCGAACACGGACACTACATACTGGAGGACGAAGGCAGCCGGCACGGCACGTTCGTCAACGGCAGGCGCATTACGCGCCACAAGCTGGAAACGGCGGATCGGATCGAGTTCGGCTTCCCCGATTCGTACCAGATCACGTTTGCCTACGACGGCGCTGAGATCACGCGCCTGATGGAGCAGCTATCCGGCGCGGAATCCGGATCCGCCACGGCCGGCTCTTCCCCCGGTGTATCGGGGGTCGGGGCGAGCCTCGGAAAGCTGCGCGCCGTCCTCGAGGTCGCGCGAACCCTGCAATCCGCGTTTTCCATGCAGGATGTGCTGGTTTCGGTGGTAGACGCCGCGCTGGCCATCACGGGAACCGAGCGCGGGTTCCTCCTGCTGCGTGCGAACGACGAACTGGAAATCCGCGTGGCCCGCGCCCGCAACGGCGTGCCGCTCGCGCAGTCGGATCTGCGCGTGCCGCGCCGGGTGATCCGCCGTGCCCTCGAGCAGCGCCGCGACCTTCTCTCGATGAATTTCGATTCCGACCGGGCCACCACCGAGCACAGCGTGGCCGATCTCGAACTGCGGAGCGTAATCTGTGTCCCGCTGGTCCGGATCAAGGCGGGAATGGAGGAAGTCACCAGCACGATGTCGACTGCCGATCACACGGTCGGCGTCCTGTACATGGATTCGCGCTCGGTTCAAGCCGATCTGGCCGGCGGCAATCGCGAACTGCTGCAGACCCTCGCGATCGAAGCCTCCACCGTACTTGAAAACGCGCGTTTGCTGGTAGAGGAGCGGGCCAAGCAGAAAATCGAGGAGGAGCTGAACGTCGCGCGGACGATCCAACAGAATCTGCTGCCCCGCAGTCTCCCCGATTCAGGCTGGTTCCGGGCCTGCGGCAGTTCCGTAGCGTCTCACCAGGTGGGTGGCGATTACTTCGACGTGATCCGCGTCGACGAGGAAAGCTGGGCTGTCATCGTGGCCGACGTTTCCGGCAAGGGGGTCAGCTCCGCGCTGCTTGCTTCTTTGCTCCAAGGCGCCATGATCACCGTCTCCCGCGCCGCTAAGCGCTTGGAGACGCGCGTCCAGCGCCTCAACCGCTATATGATCGAGCGCACGCAGGGCGAGAAATACGCCACCGTGCTTTGCGGCGTTATCGAAATGAACGGCGCGATTGAGTACATCAACGCAGGCCATTGCTCGCCTATCCTGCTATCGGCGGACGGCCGTTTCGAATATCTCGATACTACGGCCATGCCGGTCGGCTTGATGGAGGATACCGAATTTCTCGCCGAAAAGAAATTGCTCCGTCCCGGCGACAAGCTGGTGATCTACAGCGACGGAGTAACAGAAGCGGCTAATCCGGCGGGCGAGTTTTTTGGCAAGAAACGCCTGCGCGAGGTCGTCACCGCGCATGCCGCGGCCGGATGCGCCGCCCTGCACGATGCCATCCTGGAATCGGTTACCGCATTCATCGCCAGCGCCGCCCAAGCGGACGACATCACGCTGCTGGTGGTGGAATACAATTCCGAAGTTACTGGGTGATAAATCGACACCCTGGTTGTGTAATTCGCCGGCAAAATCGCCCCCCAAAACTTTCATAACTCTCAAGGTTGACAGTATTCCGGCGGGTGCTATACTTCTCGAAAGTTCCTGTCCACTGGGGAATGATTGTTAACTTCGGAGAGACTTACCATGCGCCTCACCCGCCGGTTCTTCCTTGGAGGTCTTAGTGTTGCACCCCTGGCACGAGCTAATTATTCCGCCGCTACGGGCACACCCGACCAGCGCCGGTTGATGGCCTTGCAGATTCGTAACAACGCCGCCACGTTTGAAAACGAACTGCCCCTGCCCGATCATCCGGCTAATGGTGACGAGGATCGCTACACCAGCCATATTGCGAACTTCTCCAAAGGTCTGCCGCATAACGCGCAGGGAGAAGTGGACCCGCAGGCGTACGGCGCGTTGGCCGCTGCTCTGACCAGCGGTCAGTGGAGCGATTTTGAAGCCGTCCCGATGGGTTGCCCGGATCCGGCACAGCGACGCAAATTCACGAATCCCGAATCGGGCGCTGCATTTAGCCTGATGGGCGCCGACTCGCATCATCTGTCTATCCCGGCCGCTCCGCGCCTGGATAGCGCCGAGCAGGCATCCGAGGCTGTCGAATTGTACTGGAAAGCACTCGCCCGAGACGTGCCGTTCACACGCTACGATAGTGATCCGATTACGCAGGCGGCAGCAGCCGACCTGAGTAAGATGACGGACTTTCGGGGTCCGAAAGCGGGCGGCAAAGTTACGACCAGCACACTTTTCCGCGGCGTCACTCCCGGCGATATCACTGGTCCGTTTCTTTCCCAGTTCTTACTAAAGCCGATAGCGTACGGACCGCAGCTTATCGATCAGCGCGTACGCACGGTCGCGCCCGAAATCGACTATCTCACGGATTTCGCGTCCTGGCTGCAGATCCAGAATGGATTTCATCCCTCAGTCGCCGATCAGTTCTCGGACAATGTGCTCTATATCCGCAACGGCCGCGACCTGGCGAATTGGGTGCACAACGACGTCCTCTTTCAAGCGGGATTGAATGCGATCAACGTGGTGCTGGACGGCGCCGGCGGCAAAGCGCCGCTGAATCCCGGCAATCCTTATGTAAGTTCACTCACTCAGGATGGATTCGGCACCTTTGGCGATCCCTACATCGCCGCGCTGGTGCCCGAGGTCGCTGCTCTTGCACTGAAAGCCGTCTGGTTCCAGAAGTGGTATGTGCACCGCAGGCTGCGGCCGGAGGAGTATGGCGGTCTGGTCCACAACCGTGTCGCCAATAAGATCAATTATCCGTTGCATGCCGACATTCTCAACTCCGATGCGCTGGCTGCGGTGTCGAAGAAGTACAACAGCTATTTGTTACCGCAAGCGTTCCCGGAAGGCTCGCCGCTGCATCCGTCTTACGGAGCGGGTCACGCCACCGTTGCGGGAGCAAGCGTCACGATTCTGAAGGCAGTGTTCGATGAATCCTATGTGATTCCGAACCCGGTGGTGGCATCGGCTGATGGGCTGTCACTGGTGCCCTACACCGGGCCGGACGCCGATCGCCTGACTGTGGGCGGCGAATTGAACAAACTCGCCGCAAACGTGGCGATGGGGCGCAATTTCGGGGGAATCCATTGGCGGACGGATTACGCGAACTCCATCTTGTTAGGCGAGGAGGTCGCGATCCGCATGCTGATGGACCTAAAACTCACTTACAACGAGGAGTTCGAGGGCTACACGTTTACCAAGTTCGACGGCACGCGGATTACAGTGTGACCACGCGCAGGTTGTCCCAACACAGATATGTGCGATAGGTGCGGAGGCCGATCAGGCCGCCCGGCAGCGGCTCGGGATCTTTGGCCGATAACACGAGCCGATCGTCGATCGCAAGGTGGATCGCGCCGCCACGCTTGGTTACGCCGACGCGATAAGTGACTCCTTGCCGGCAATGGCCGGCAAATTTCTCCGCCAGCAGCCGGAATCCGGGGTTACGCCGGATGCGATAGCGGGCCTTGGTTGAGCCGTCCGGATGCCGTCCGCCTTCGGCTTCGAAATCGTTCAGGAAGGTCACGATGTAGCCATTGAGCTTGTGGTAGAGCCCGTACTCCGCGTTACGTCGCGCCTCGCGCGTCTCGGTCAGCGGACGGCCGGATGGATCCGAATAGCAGAAGAACAGGTTGATGTTGTCCGCATCGAGCGTGGAGGAAACCACGCGAGCATCGACCTCGAGGCGGAAGCCGCCGGTCACCGGACTCTTCATCCACGCCGTGGCAACACCGCCTCCCGGCACTTTCGGATTGTCTGCTTTCATGTGCAGACGGCCGTCTTCCACCCAAACGCGCTCGCCGCCCTCGCTCCACCAATTATCCATACCGCTGGAGAAGTCTTCCGCTGCGAGGACGCGCTCGGCCGCGCCGGAACCAACGGACGCCGCGCAGCCGATCAGAAACGCTCGACGGTTCACGAGGCCAATACTAACAGCTAGCCGTGATATCATGGCGGCCAAATGAAACCCAGCCGCCGTACTTTCATTTCCAGCACGACTGCCGCGGGCGCGTGCCTGTTCGACATCGTGCCATCCACCGTGTTCGCGCAGCCTGCACCCAGCGATCGCATTAACCTCGGACACATCGGCATCGGCGGACGCGGGCGCGGGTTTCTGCGTCCGGAATCGGCGCCGCTGACAAAGCCTAATCCGAATCTCGGCGGCTCGATTCCCGATCGCATTCAGGTTCCTGCGCGCAGCGTGGCGCTATGCGACGTCGACTCGGAGCGTCTGGACAAGGCTGCCACGATGGTCGGCGGGCGCCCGAAGACCTACAAGGATTTTCGCCGCCTGCTGGAAGACAAAGACGTGGACGCGGTGTTCATCGCTTCGCCCGATCACTGGCACGCGCTGATGATGATCATGGCCTGCGAGGCGGGCAAGGACGTATACGTGGAAAAGCCGGCCTGCCTTACGATCGAGGAGGGCCGGGCCATGATCCGCGCCGCCGGGCGCTACGGGCGCGTCGTGCAGGTGGGTTCGCAGGGACGGTCGCAACCCGCCGCGTATCATGCGTGCGCTTACATCCGTAACGGCCAGATCGGTACGGTGCAGAAGGTGGCGTGCTGGCACTATGCGAGCCCAACGGGAGACTGGACACCTGATTCCGCGCCTCCGCCGAATCTGGATTACGACGCATGGCTCGGGCCGGCGCGCTGGATCCCCTACAACGTGAAGCACACTCACGGGCAGTTCCGCTGGCTGCTTGATTTCGGCGGTGGCCAGATCCGGGACCGCGGCGCGCACATTATGAGCATTGCGCAGTGGATCATGCAGGCCGATAATACGGGTCCGGTGAGTATCGACGGGCGGGGCGAACCGCCGCACGACGGCATGTGGGACGCCGCCGCCCGGATGAACATCGTTTACGAATTCAAGAATCCGGACTGGACGCTCATCTGGGCGCAGCCGGGCGAGACGTCGGCGGAGTTGCCGGAACGGTACGGCGCAATCTACTACGGTGACAAGGGCCGGCTCACGGTGACCAAGGGCGACGGCCAGGACACGCGCACCGAGCCACAAGCCATGGCGTACGACGTGCCCTGCGGTGGCGTGGAGGTCTTCAAGAGTCCCGGCCACGCCGAGAATTTTTTCGACTGCATCAAGACGCGGGAGAAGCCGGTGATGCACATCGAAGCCGGTGTGCGCGCGGCGCACCTGTGCATCCTCGGCAACCTTTCTTATGCGCTGGGCCGGCGCTTCGAGTGGGATCCGGTTAACGAATGCATCGCGAACGATGACGAAGCGAACCGTCTGCTGAGCCGTCCCGGCCGCGGGGTGTGGAATTTGTAAGGAGGCGCATATGAAGCCGCAATCCGAAAAGTTTCTCAAAGAAATTCAGGATGCCAACGCCGACGTGCGCTTCGGCGCATGGACGCGTACTGGCGAAATGGATCCGGAAGTGATTCCGGAACTGGCGAAGTTGCTCACCACCGCGGCGCCGGGGGTGCGTCGCGCGGCCGAGGAGGCGCTGAAGAATATGGTGCACGCGGTGGGCAAGGATCCTGCCGCGGCCAAGTGTGCACCGGTCGTGGGGCAGTTTATCGCGCTGACGGCCGACGGTCATCCGACCTGGGTGCGCACGATCGCCTTGCGCCACCTGTCGCTGATCGGCGGCGACGAAACCGTGCCTGCGGCGGCGAAACTGCTTCGCAATGCCGAACTCCAGGAGGAGGCGGTCTTCTGTCTCGAGCGGATTCCGGGGCATGCCGCGACACAGGCTCTGATGGCTGCCCTTCCGGATGTGAGCGATGCCTTCAAGCCGCGCGTGCTCGCTGCGCTCGGTCATCGGCGCGCGGACGAAGCGGCCGACGTCTGCGCCAGGGCGTTGCTGTCGCCGAACCTGGATGTCAGCGTGGCGGCCGTGAAGGCCATCGGACGAATCGGCAAGAAGCCGTCCGGCGACATTAAGCTGCCGAAGGAAGATTCTCTATCCGAATGGCAGAAAACCGAATTCGCCGATAGCGTGCTGCGCTATGCCGAAGGCCAGGTGGAGCGAGGCAACGCAGACGAAGCCGTCAAAATCTACAAAGACGTTCTCCAGCGTCCGCAGGAGCATCTGCAATGTGCGGCGCTCATCGGACTCGGTAAGGCGAACACGCCGCAAGCCGCGGCGTTGATCTTTACCAGGCTTCACGATCGCAATCGCACAGTCCGTATCACCGCGGGCAAGGTATGGACAGCGATGGCAAAGAACGCCTGATGCCGCGTGTCCGTTTGATCCACTGGAAAGCGGAAGAGGCGAAGCCGCTTTTGACCTCGCTGCGCACGGCCGGATACCAGGTGGATTACGAGGAGCGTCCCGACTATCACATCGGACAGGCAATCCGCGCCGAAACGCCTGCGGCCGTTG
>Ga0070741_10008776_pt1 | contig 20052 bp, 19 predicted proteins | sample Coa_R1_4_FD_66440 | JGI IMG/M metagenome (GOLD analysis project Ga0070741, IMG submission 66440) | Surface soil microbial communities from Centralia Pennsylvania, which are recovering from an underground coalmine fire - Coalmine... | ecosystem: Environmental > Terrestrial > Soil > Unclassified ...
CAACTGGCACCGTCCTCATGGTAGTCTCAATCACGTTCCGCCCATCAGACGCTCTGGTCTCGATCCGGACAACCTCTTGAGACTCCACAGCTATGCCATTGCAAGATGACGAGAGAATCAGGATCTGTGACCGGCAGCGAGCGCAGCAGGATAGAGTCCATGAAACTGTAGAGAGCGGTGTTGGCACCAATGCCAAGCGCCAGAGAGAGAACCGCCAGCATGCTGAAAATTTTGTTACCCAACATCATCCGCCAGGCGTAACGCAGGTCCTGTATCAGCTCTTCCAAAAATCTCCAGATCCAGACGGCACGGACGTTCTCCTGCAACAAAGTCATGTTCCCCAGTTCGCGATGTGCGGCAAATCGGGCTTCATCCGACCTAAGTCCGTTGTCCTGGTGCTCCTGAGCTTCTTCCTCAAGATGGAACTGGAGTTCTTCACAGAGTTCAGCTTCCTTACGCCGACGTTGGACCAACCAGGACAATTTACGGAAGAAAGAAATCATGATGCCTCCTGATCTCCCGGATTCAGGACCAAACCCATAGCGCGGGCAAAACTCCGCCATTTTGAATGCTCATTGACTAGCTGTTTACGACCAGTTGCGGTGAGCCTGTAAAATTTGGCCCGTTTACCTTTATTCGACGTTTCCCACGAAGCCGCAATCCAACCTCTTGCCTCAAGCCGATGAAGTGCAGGATATAAAGAGCCGGTCTCAACCTGAAGCAGGTCTTCCGATGTCCGCTGGATGTGTTTGGCAATGGCGTGGCCGTGAGCAGGGCCGGTAAGCAGCGTGCGTAGGATTAGGAGATCAAGCGTTCCCTGCATGAGTTCGAGACGGGATTGTTTCTTCATTGTGTAGACACTCTACTCAATATAATGCAGATTGTCTACTGCAAAGCTTGATTGGCCAGAGTTTTACAGGATTCGCGCACTCTGCGCTTACTCTTCCGCTTTCCATCCTGGCCGCCCAAAAACATAATGCATCTTCAACCGCCAATTTCGGCACGAGGCGAAGATCATTCCAGATATCGATCCACTCATGGAAACAATCCGCAGCAGCGGCCGCCCGCACAAAACGCGCTTCAACAATTACAATTTCATTGCAGCCGTAATTTCCTGAATCATGGTGAGCTAATGAAAGCGATTCAAGTACAAAAAACCGGCGGATCTGAAGCTCTAATGCTTGTCGATCTGCCAGCGCCGAAGCCGAAGGCGAATGAAGCGATCGTGAAAATTGCAGCTTGCGGCGTGAACTTTATTGACGTTTACTTCCGCGAAGGCCGCTATCCTTCGGCGCTGCCGTTTATCGATGGGCAAGAAGCCGCAGGCACAGTGACCGAGATAGGCAGCGATGTGAAAACGGTAAAGTCGGGTGATCGTGTAGCGTACACCGGCGCGATAGGCGCTTACGCTGAATACTCTGCTGTGCCGGCAGACCGTCTGGTGCATGTACCCGGCAAGATCACTGACCAGCAGGCAGCAGCAGCCATGCTTCAGGGGATGACGGCGCATTATCTGGTGAACAGCACGCATCCGCTCAAGAAAGGCGAGACCGCGCTGGTGCACGCAGCCGCAGGAGGCGTTGGCCTGCTCTTGCTGCAAATGGGGCGGGAGATTGGCGCGCGCATGATTGGCACCGTTGGCACTGACGAGAAAGCAAAGCTGGCGCACGAAGCCGGCGCTGATGCGGTGATCAACTACACTCAGCAGGATTTTGAAGCGGAGACCAAGCGCCTGACCGACAGCAAGGGCGTGAACGTGGTGTATGACGGCGTTGGCCAGAGCACCTTTGAAAAAGGGCTGAACGTGTTACGTCCCAGAGGGCACATGGTGCTCTTTGGCGGAGCAAGCGGACCAGTGCCGCCGGTGGATCCGATCAAGCTGATGCAGAAAGGTTCGCTTACGCTAACGCGGCCCAGCCTGACTCACTATATCGCCACGCGCGAGGAATTGGAGCAGCGATCAAGCGATATCTTTAAGATGATTGGCGCAGGCAAGCTCAATTTGCGGATAGCGCATGTATACAAACTCAGCGAAGTTCAGCAGGCGCATCGCGATCTGGAAGCCAGAAAGACCACAGGCAAGATTCTGCTGGTGCCATAAATGGATTGCCAAATCGCCAGAATTGTCAGCTGGGTAAATCCAATTTTAGCAGTTTTGGCAATACTGGCATTTCAAGCTTCACTTGGATCTATTCAGAAGAGACAATTAACGCTCCGCAATCCACCAAAAGGAGTATCCATGTCCACCTACGGATTTATTGAATACGAAGATGCCAGCCCGGAAGTGAAGGCCGTTTACGATGACATTAAGGCCACACGCAAAATCGACAAGGTCACGAATTTCTGGAAGGCGCTGGCGCATGATCCAGCGCGGCTGAAGCGGACATGGGAAGATACCAAGCAGATCATGGCTGCCGGCTCGCTTGACGCGTTGGTAAAAGAGCTGATTTACGTGGCCGTGAGCGTGAGCAACCAGTGCGATTACTGCATCGCCGCGCATACCGCTGCTGCACGTAAAAAAGGCATGACGGAAGAGCAGTTCAATGAACTGTTAGCTGTAGTGGGGCTCGCGAACCAGAATAATCGTTTGGTGGCCGGACATCAGGTGGAGATCGACGAGCAATTTAAAGCGCTGGGATAAAATTCATTTCATCTTTTCGCAAATGCTCTCGAGCGTTTCAAAAAATTCACTCCATCTTTTTCGCTGACAACGCAAAGAGATGGATCGCGCTCATTCTCGCGAATATCATCTTTCGATCAGTCACATAACGCTTTGTTAATTTTGTTAGCAGCTTTGTTTTTTTACACGATTTCCTCAGTCAGCAATTCTGCAAATCACTAGAATTGAAAAGTTGGCCTCCGCACTTCCGGATATTCCATTGGGGCCGACATCAAAGGAGAAGAATCAATGCCTATTTCTGTAAAACCAATTCCCGAGGGGTTCCATACAATTCAACCCGGTCTGGTTGTACGCAACGCGGTACAGGCCATTGACTTTTACAAAAAAGCGCTCGGCGCTCAGGAAATTTCGCGTATGCCGGGCCCGGACGGAAAAATCATGCACGCTGAGCTGAAAATCGGAGACTCGGTGTTCTTTCTTTCAGAAGAAAACCCGAACATGGGGTTCGTGAAATCACCGCAAACCCTTGGCGGCTCCACGGTTTCAATCAATGTCTATGTTCCTGATGTTGACCAAGTATTCAAGCAAGCTATTTCTTCCGGCGCAAAAGAGTCAATGCCGGTGGCTGACCAGTTCTGGGGTGACCGTTATGGCAGTATTGCCGATCCCTTTGGCTATGTCTGGGGTATTGCCACACACAAAGAAAATCTCTCAAATGATGAGATTCAAAAACGCGCACGGAATTTCTTTGCTGAGATGGCGCAGAAAAAGACAGCGTAACTTTGCTTCAATGTGAACATTGCGGGTCGCAAAACCAATCACTAGCTGCTGATATTCGGTTGTGGGACTCTAATTACCCACAACCGGGCCCGCATGGCTGTCCTGCCGGATTTCTAAATAAGGAAAAGGTAACTCAAAGAGAGCTGTTTTCTACGGATCAATCTGCACGACGCCAATGGCTTTGCCGATAATATCAATTTGCGTAATGTTGGTAGCAATCGCGTCAGTAGTAGTGTCAAAGATATCGAGCTCGCCGGCCTGGATTACATAAATCACGTTACGGTTGGAAATAGGCTGAAAGTCGGTCACGTCAAAATTCTGGCGGAAAGACGATTCCTCGGGAAAAGTTGTGGCAGATGTGCTTGTGTTGAAAATGGTCAAGCAGCCTCTCACCGAGTTTGGCGTGGAGCCTGGATCAACCGAACATCTGCTGGAACCGACATAGACACGATTGTTGGTAAACGCCATCTTTTCATGCAAGCCGTCTGTGATCGGCACCGGCGCAGAAGCGGTGAGCGAACTGGTATTCACCGTGGTAAGGGTGCCGCAGCGTGAAAGCGGACAAGCTGCTCCGGGACCCGTGAGCGCGGGATTGGGCGTTCCGGCAACGTAGAGATTGCTTCCGTTCAGCAACCCGGCTGTGGCTGCAGGCACTGGAATTGGTGTGCCAATGGTTGCAGGCGTAGCAGGGTTGGAAAATACACCACTGAAATCAACTGAGACAACGCTGGCAGCAGTACCGCCGCACTCAGCACCGCAATTCAGGATGAAGGCCTGTGTGTCACTGGTTCCAAAAACCGCGGTAATCGGCTGATCAAAACTAGGCGAGGTGATCTCTATAATGCCTTTGCTGGCGGTATCAATAACAAAGAAGCTGGTTATGTTGGCCTGGGTCTGCGGATCACTGAAGACCAGCAGCTTGCTGCCGTTTGGGCTCATCACCAGGCGGCGTGCGTTGGGAATGTGAAGTATCTGCGGGCTCAGATTTCCATCAGCGGTAGTTCCAAACCGAATCTCGCCCAAATTACGCTCTGCTGTAAAAGCCGTGGCTCCATCCGTTGTAATCGCAACATCCACTGGCAGATCGTCAAGATTCAAGGTAAAAGTTACCGCCTCAGTGGCATTGTCAATGACTGTCAATGCGTTTACTGTGCTGTCTAAAACAACGGTTTTTCCATTGGCGGTAACAATCTTGGCGGCTCCGGGGGCGGAAAGGGTCTTGACGTTCAGTTGGTCCCGTTTTGCATCCACAAAATGCACTAAGCTGGCTTCCTGGTTGGTGACCAGCACGCGTTTGCTCAATCCTGTAAGAGGAGCAGTTTGCGATGGTGTACCGGATCCACAGCCGATGACGGCAGCAAGGGCCATCACCCAAACTACTGAGACATAACCGTTTGGACGCATTCTATATTTAGACCGTTTCTTATTATTTCTGTCGCTTCGCTCCAACCCGCTCATTAGCTTTTTATCCGGCTAGTTTTTTCCGCGCCTGACGGAAGCGGCTCGGCATGCTCGGCCTCGCCGCTTTACGCCAGCAAAAGACAGGCAATTGGGTGAACCGCGATTATAACAGAGCAACTTTTGCCAGCCCTCCGCCTGTTGCCAGACAGGATTCTCCTATCCATCTGAAAGAACGCGCTTGTTTGCCGATTGTGCACGAAATTATTGCTGTACCTAAAGGTTAGGTAACTGTCCTAAATCGATATGTAGGACACTACGTATCTGCAAAATGGCGAAATCGGCATGGCTGCTGATATTCTTGAAAAGAGATTTATGTCTGAGAACCTGCTAGCCCGTCTGAAACATGGCCCTATTCTTTGCGATGGCGCAATGGGGACTCTGTTCTATGCCAAGGGTATTTACATCAATAAGTGCTATGACGAGCTTAATCTTACCCAGCCGGACATGGTGCGCAGCATTCATCAGGAGTACCTGAACGCAGGCGCTGAGATAATTGAAACCAATACTTTTGGCGGAAACTCCTTCCGCCTGGCGCGGCATGGGCTGGCGGAAAAGGTAGCGCAGATCAATCACCAGGGAGCCGCTTTGGCCCGCGAAGCTGCTGACGCCTTTAACCTGAAGAAAGCTGCAAGCGTTCTGGTTGCGGGATCGATTGGCCCTTTAGGAATCAAAATTGAGCCTTTGGGCAAGACGGCGCGCGAAGAGGCGCGTGAATCTTTTCGTGAGCAAATGGCCGCCCTGGTTGCTGCCGGCGTTGACCTCCTTATGCTTGAAACCTTTGGCTATCTGGAAGAGCTGCATCAGGCGATTCTGGCGGCGCGCGATGTCTCGCCTTCTACGCCGCTGGTGGCGCAGGTCACGATTGACGAAGACGGAAATTGCCTGGATGGCGCCAGCCCTGAAACCTTTACAGCCAAGCTCAACGAGTGGGGACCGGATGTGATTGGCTGCAACTGCAGCGTTGGTCCTGTAGCCATGCTGGAAGCAGTTGAGCGTATCCGCCGGCTTACTGACAAGCCTCTTTCTGCCCAGCCAAACGCAGGCATTCCCCGGAGCGTTGAAGGCCGCAATATTTATCTGTGCTCGCCGGAATACATGGCCAGCTACACGCGAAAGTTTGTGAATGCCGGTGTAAACCTCGTAGGCGGCTGCTGCGGAACAACACCAGACCACATCAAAGCCATGAAATCGGCCCTTCGCATGACCGATGCCAAAGGCAAGGCGGGTGGGTTTCGTGTTGTAACAGAGTCCAAGAACGATTCCAGCATCGCACCGCCACCACTGGCCCAGCGCTCCAACCTGGGCAGAAAACTGGCAGCGGGAGAATTTGCCACGCTGGTAGAAATCGTTCCGCCCAAAGGCATTGACTACCGCAAAGAAGTTGAAGGGGCAAAGTTCCTGAAAGCTGCAGGTATTGATGCTATCAATATTCCTGACAGCCCGCGCGCCTCCGCCCGCATGAGCAACATGGCTCTTTGCACGTTGATCCAGCAACAGGCGGGGATAGAGACCGTTCTTCACTTTACTTGCCGTGATCGCAATGTGCTGAGCATGCAATCAGAGCTGCTGGGAGCGTATTCCACGGGAATCCAGAACCTGATCTGCATTACCGGCGATCCGCCTAAGCTCGGCAACTATCCTGATGCCACCGCAGTGTTTGATGTGGATGCCATTGGCTTGGTGAACCTCGTCCACAACTTGAACTACGGGCGGGATCTCGGTGGAAATCCAATTGGCTCGGGGACTAAGTTCCTGATCGGTGTTGGCGCGAACCCGGGAATCCTGAATGTTGATGAAGAGGTTCGCCGCTTTGAATACAAAGTTGAAGCTGGAGCGGAATACGCCGTGACGCAGCCTGTGTTTGATATCGCTCTTTTAGAGCAGTTTTTGCGGCGCATCGATCACTACCGCATTCCTGTGCTGGCCGGCATTTGGCCGCTTACCAGCGTTCGCAACGCTGAGTTCATGAAGAACGAGCTGCGCGTCTCAGTTCCTGACTCCATTATTGAACGGATGTCCCGTGCGCCCAGCGCCGAGGCAGCCAGAGCAGAAGGCATTTTGATCGCGCGTGAGATGCTGCAACAGGTGCGCGGTCTGGTTCAGGGCGCACAGGTGGCAGCTCCGCTGGGACGCTATAGCTCTGCCATTGAGGTACTGGACGGAGTTGCCGGATCGGCAATGGTCGGGGTTTGAGCTTGGAAATGCTGCATTTCCGAGGCAGTTGTTGCTGAATCCAATTCATTTTTTGCAATAAAAAATTCCAGAACGGCCTCATGTCTCCGGGGTAAAATGAGGAATGGAGTTTCGGCTCTGTGCCCAAATTTGAAGATTGTCTTCAACGCTTGGAACAAATCGTAGATGAGCTTGAGAAAGGCAATGTGCCGCTTGAGCAGGCGTTGAAGCTCTTTGAAGAAGGGCTGAAGCTTTCGTCTTCCTGCCGCAAAGAATTGGAGGAAGCGGAAGGCAAAGTCGAAATTCTCTTGCGACAAAACGGAAAGCTACAGCCTGAACCTTATGAGGCTGTTGCTGAAAAAGCCCAGCATTCGGCGAAAAAATAAAATTCCAAAAGCCTGCGGCAGTCCGCAGCGTTCGTGTCACCCCCAGCCAAAGTTTGAGGTAACGCTCATGAAACCGCTTAGTGTGGTTGTCGCTCAAAGTAACGGCAAAATAGCGGAAGTGCTGGCAAAGTCACTCTATAATCATTTCCGCGTTGTCAATGTAGCCGGTAATCTGGATGAGCTACGGTATGCAATTCCCCGGCACCGTGCTGACGTAGCCATTGTTGATCTTGAACTGGCTCCTCTTACCCAGGTAGAGTTGCTTACTCAGGAATTTGCCGCCACACGGGTCATCTGCACCCATCGCCTGGCGGATGAAAAAATGTGGTCGGACGCGCTGGCCGCAGGCGCTGCCGATTGTTGCTATACCTCTGATGTGCGCGCCATTGTCCTGGCCGCCAGTGAGACTAAACCGCTCTCCCACGCCCACGCGGCGTAAAAGCTTTGTTGCCCGCTCCTCCTGTCCAAACGTAGGGAGCGCCCGAAAAAAGGCGCTCCCTTTTTGGTTTGAATCTAGTTCGTCAACTTTGGCAGCCGAACAATTTGCTTAATCGGCTTCGATCACCTGATCATCCAAAGCCGGTGTTTTATACTCATCATTCATGCTGAAACAGGTACTGGAACAAGGCCAGCGCACTATTGACGCTGCCCTGGAAAAGCTTTTGCCTGCCGCCACCGTACGGCCAGACTCCATTCACAAGGCCATGCGCCATAGTGTGTTTGCCGGCGGCAAACGTTTGCGCCCCATTTTGTGCATGGAAGCCGCGCGCATGATCGCTGGCGCACTGCCTGAAGGAATTGAAGAACTAGGCAGCGCCTTGGAAATGTTGCACACCTATTCCCTTATCCATGACGATCTGCCTGCGCTCGATAACGACGATCTTCGCCGCGGCAAGCCTACCTGCCACGTTGTCTTTGGTGAAGCTCTCGCCATTCTGGCCGGCGACGCACTACAAACGCAGGCCTATGAAGTAATGGCGCGGCTCAAGTGTTCGGCTGAAGCTCGCGTGAAGATTATTGAAGAGATTGCTCGCGGTACCGGAACAGTTGACGGCATGATCGGCGGTCAGGTCAAAGATCTTGAAGCCGAACGGCAAAAGCCTGACGCCGCTACATTGGAGTACATTCATCGCTCCAAGACCGGAGCATTGATCACTGCCAGCTTGGTAAGCGGTGGGCTTTATGCAGGTGGCACACATGCTGAGATCCAGCGCCTGCGCGATTTTGGCCGCGCCATAGGATTAGCATTTCAGATTGTTGATGACGTTCTGGACGTGACGCAGTCATCGGAACAACTGGGCAAGACTGCAGGTAAAGACACAGCTTCAGAGAAAGCTACTTATCCTTCTCTTTTCGGGGTTGACGAATCGCTTCGCCGTGCTGACGCCCTTGTGAGTTCAGGCTGTGCTGCCCTTGATTCTTTTGCTCAACGCGCGCAAACACTTAAGGAACTGGCCCATTTCCTGGTGGAACGTAAAAAATAGAACTCGGTAATGGGACGACATGCCCTGGGACGAAAATTGCTTCATCGCGTAGCACCACCATGATAGTATTTTGAGCATACTTGTCGCTATATAATGTGCAAAATTCAACCCCTTACCGGCGGTGTGTGCCGCCGCTTAAAACATGCAGTGAAACCAATCCGTTTTGAACTGCTGTTCGTACTTTCAAAAGACGTTGTCGAGAGTAGATAAGCTTTCGGCAAACACCCTAAAAGGAATGGAGACTTACACATGACGAAGTCCGTGCGTTTGTTGCTCATGGGCGCGGCCCTGACAGGTTTTATGGCCGGCCAGACCGCTTTCGCCCAGAACACTGGCGGAGACAAGAAAGACACCAGCTCTGATAGCGGCAAAAAAGCCACCAAGAGCAAAAAAGAAAAGCATGCCTGTAAAGGCCTGAACTCCTGCGCCGGCAAGGGCGGCTGCGGAACCACCAAAGGCAAGAACGATTGCAAAGGTAAAGGTGAGTGCCGGACAGACGGCAAGCCCATGGCCAAAGAGGGCGACAAGAAATAGCTGCAGGTCCTCTCAGTTGAAGAGGGCCGGTAGCTTGCTGCTGGTCCTCTATTTCTAAGTTTCAGAAATTTCCCACTCTCTTCATCGGATTTATGCCCGCAAATCGCTTCAACGGATACAAAGACTTCGGCGTAGGAATCGGGCTGCGCATTCCTCATTACAAGCATATTTTTGAGAACAAGCCTGTCGTCGACTGGTTTGAAATCATCTCTGAAAATTACATGGTAGAAGGTGGCCGCCAGCTTCAGGTACTGGACCAGATTCTGGAGCGCTATCGCGTAGTACAGCACGGCGTTTCCATGTACTTTGGCTCGGCTGAACCGCTCAACCGAGATCATCTTCGCCGCCTGAAAAAGCTTGTCCGCCGCACTAATACTCCCTGGCTCACCGACCATCTCTGCTGGGGCAGCGTGGACGGACGTTACTCTCACGACCTGCTTCCCATGCCGTACACCTTTGAAGCTGCGAAACGTACAGCGGAAAAAGTCCGCGAGGCGCGCGACTTTCTGGAAGTGCCCATCGCCGTGGAAAATGTGAGCAGTTATGCCGAATTTCACGTTTCAGAAATGACGGAATGGCAGTTTCTAAATGAGGTGGTGGAACGCGCCGACTGCGGTATTCTTCTTGACGTAAACAATATCTACGTTTCATCCCGCAATCATAATTTTGATCCGTTCGAATATCTCCGCAGCGTGCCCCCGGAGCGTGTGGCCCAGATCCACATAGCCGGCCACTCCAGCTATGAGAAATACATTCTCGATACGCACGACCATCAGGTAATCGATCCGGTGTGGCAGCTTTATGCCAAGGCCATTGAATTGGTGGGCCCAACGGCTACGCTGCTTGAGTGGGACGACCACATCCCATTGTTCGATGAAGTGCACCGCGAGGCGCTTAAGGCCAAGAAATTTATTCCGGCGAATGCGGCGGTGGCATCATGAGTTCGAATCACATGAGCTTGGAGCAACTCCAGCGTGCGGTCTTTGACGTGGTCCGCCAGCCCCTGACTGAAGATGAGCGCATGCGCGAGCAGACGCTCGACGGCCGTTCAACCAAACAAATTGCCGAAGAGATCGTTAAGCCGAATGACCGGCTGACCTCAGTTGAGCGCCTGGAAATTTACAATCGGGTTTATTGGTTCCGCATTCTTTCTTCTCTGGCAGACGATTTTCCCGGCCTGCGCGCCGTGGTTGGCCAGGAGAAGTTCGACAAGATCCTGCTCGCCTATCTCACAGAGCTTCCATCCATCTCCTTTACGCTGCGCGATCTTGGTTCGCGCCTGGAAGCATGGCTCCGCCAGCACTTGGAATTTATTGCCGGGCATGAGCAGCTTGCTCTTGATATGGTGCGCCTGGAATGGACAGACATTGAAGCCTATGACGCCGCTGAATGGCCAAAGTTGAAGCAGGACGAGTTGCAGGCCCTGGGCGAAGACCCGATTTTCCATTTGCAGCCAAATCTTTTTCTGCTTGATCTCGGGTATCCTGTGGATGAATTTCTTTTGTCTATACGCGGAACGGCAGAGACAGAAACCGATATCGCCAGCAACGTGGTGATCATGGAACATTCTGAGGAACCGGAAAAGCATTACACGCTTCCCAGAGCAAAAAAGACTTATCTGGCGGTACACCGGCAGGAGAATATTGTTTACTTCAAGCGGCTCAAGCCGGAGGCGTTTGCTTTACTGCGAGCAGTGCAGGAGGGTAAAACGCTCTCCCAGGCCATTGAAAGCTCAGTAGATTGGTCTGGCAAGAAGTTAGAGCGCGTCATGGGGCAGTTGCATGACTGGTTTGCCAATTGGTCAGGTCTCGGGTGGTTCTGCCGTGTTCCGGAGGACGCGCCACAAAAATGATCGTAAAAATCGATCTGCTCTACGGATGGCTGCGTAAGATTGGCGATTCCCTGCAATCGCCATTTCTGCTGGTAATCAGGCTCTACTGGGGCTGGCAGTTTTTCCAAACCGGGTGGGCCCACCTGCATACGATTCCTAAGTTCATTGAGTACATGGCCAGCCTGGGCATTCCCGCTCCCACATTCAATGCCTATTTTATCGGTGTCCTTGAAACCGTCGGCGGCATTCTGCTTGCGCTTGGACTGGGCTCGCGCCTGATTTCTTTGCTGCTGGCCGGAGATATGTTTGTAGCGTTTGTAACTGCTGATCGTGATGCCCTGCTCTCCGCTTTTTCCGATACTGACAAGTTTTATGGTGCTGCGCCTTACACATTTTTGTTTGCTTGCCTGATCATCTTCATCTTTGGCCCCGGAAAACTGGCTCTCGATACCTTGCTCGCCAGGTGCAAAAAACAAAAGCCGGTTCTCGCCAGCACGTAGCCCGGAGCAAATGTTAATCTTTCCATATGCGTGGCGGTCGTTCCAACTATCTCCTGTTGCCGATCCTTCTTGTCCTGGGCCTGCTCCAGCACGCGCGCGCTGACGAGCATGATCCTGACGCGGTAACGGTCCGCGTCCCCGGCGGAACCATCGACGTCAGTCTGCCTGACGAGACCATGAAGATGAAAAACCAGGACCTGCTGAATTGGGTGAAAGCTTCAGCCAACGCTGTGGCGGCTTATTATGGACGCTTCCCTGTCCCGCACCTCACGCTGAAGATCCGTGGCACCAACGGCTCCGGCATTCGCCACGGTGTTACTTACGCAACCGACGGCGGCCTGATTCTGATTAGCGTGGGGCGCGATACCGAGGTTGATGAAACAAAAGACGACTGGGTGCTGGTCCATGAGATGATCCATCTGGCTTTTCCTTCTATGCCTGACGATCAGCACTGGATTGAAGAGGGCATATCCACTTACGTTGAGCCCGTGGCCCGCGTGCATGCGGGGCTAATGTCATTGGACGAATTTTGGCGAACATTCATTCGCGACATGCCGAAAGGCGAACCCGCCACAGGCGATGAAGGCCTGGACAATACCCATACGTGGGGACGCACCTACTGGGGCGGCGCCATATTCTGCATGTTAGCTGACGTACGCATACGCGAGCGCACCGGCAACCGCAAGAGCCTGCAAGATGCTTTGCGCGGTATCTTGAATAGCGGCGGCAACATCACCAAAGACTGGGAAATCGAAAAAGCCTTTGCTCTGGGCGACAAGGCAACCGGCACAACCGTTTTGCGCGATCTTTATAAAGAAATGCGGGACAAACCTGCTCCAGCCGATCTGGACACGCTCTGGAAGAAGTTAGGTGTTGAGCTGAAAGACAAAGCCGTCACCTTCAACGACAAGGCACCGGAAGCCAACATTCGCAAAGCCATGGCTGTGCCCCCATCGTCTACGCCAACTCAAGCAAACTGAAGGGATGAACAAAAACGTTCATCCCCTAATCGCTGAGCACTGCCAGTTAGTAGTGGAACCTGTACCTCAACTGCACCGCGACCATTCTTGGATCGCTCACATGTGAGCCGCCAAAGCTGTTGGTGAGGTCGATGAAATACCTTCTGTCAGCAAGGTTGGTAGCGGTAATTTTCGCGGACCAATTCTCGCCAAAAGAACGTCCCAGCGCCAAATCAACCGTGGCATAGGCTGGCAGATGTCCCGGGCCATCGCCATCAAGAAAACCGGATCCCGCATACACGTTGCCGGAGAGCCAGAACTTGTACGGAAGCGTTGATGTGAAGCCGGTACTGACGGTTTGGCGCTGATCGTGGTCGAGGAAGAAAAATCCTTCCTCGGGAGGCGCAAATTCTGTGAAGCCGCCGGTGACGGCTCCTGAACCTTCCACAGACTGATGCGAATAAGCCAAGTGGAAGTCAATCCTCTTAAACAGTTTGGGAGAACGCGCCGTGGCTTCATAGCCCACAATTCGCGCGCCTTGAATCGTTAAAGGGATGAACAGGCTGGAATTGCCCAGGGCGTCGTGATCAAAGTAATTGTGTGCACCGGTGCGGAAGTAATCAAAATCAAGCGTCCATCCGCGAGCGGGAATAGTTAAGCCGATCTCGTGTTGCTCGTCGCGCTCGCCACGCAGCGGCAGAAAGCCGGATAGTGGATCAATGGCGGTGAAGATGTTATTGGCAACCGTATCCAGCGGCGGCGCTTGATAGTAACGGCTGTACGCGCCGCGCAGCACCCAATGCAGTCGGGGCAACTGGATGGCCACGCCAAGACGTGGGCTACCGGCAGTCTCAGTCAGCAAGCCGGAGAAGTGCGTCACGCGCACGCCGCCGGTCAACGATAGCCAAGACGTCGCCTTGTATTGGTCTTCAACCCAGAAAGCGCTTAGCTGCGCATCTGCCTTGTTCCTTGTTCCCGGAACATTCACCGGAGTCACCGTGGCAGGATCAGTGCTTTCATCAACGCTGTTGCCGGTAAGCCCAATCAGCGTGTTGTCATGCTGGTAAAAGCCGTATGCGCCGGCTTTGGCATTGTGCTTTCCTTTTACAACGCTCAATGAAGCCTGGCCACCGATATAGGAAGAAGCGCGATTGTCCGTGGTGACCACGCGATCCGCCGCATCACCCAGTCCTTCAAAAGCGGCGCGATTGAAGTGGTACGAAGGCGAAAGCGTAAACACGATGCCTGAACCAATCGTGTGCACCCATGAAAAGCTGCCGAAGATATCTTGCTCGCGTTCACGATCGCGTATCCCGGCAAGCTGCTGATCAGGATCGTTCGGCACCTGGAAGTAATCCGTTCTGCCGGAACCTACAAAGCGCAACTGATCGTTGGGCGTGACGTTGTAAATCAGCGATGTGAATGCTCCGCCGCCATCAGCTTGGTTGTGCAGATTGTCGGTTGTTGGGGTCTCCAGGCCATGATCTGTGCGATTGCCATTCAGGCTGAAGTAATAAGCAGAGCGGTCACTGTGGTCGCCAAAACTCAATTGATCGTCAGTGGAGTTGAAATTGCCGAAGCTGGTAACCAGCTCGCCCTGGCGTGAGCGCTCAAATCCTGAACGCGTAACCACATTAAATACGCCATACGTGCGGTCGCCCGATTCGGAGGAAAGGCTGCCTCGCTCCACCTCCATGTAATCCACGTCTTTTGGGTCGAACTGCGGCCCCACGTTGGTGGCAATGTTTGTATTGGGAACAGGCACGCCGTCAATGGCCCACGTTACCTGGTGTCCGCCGCGCACGTGCAGCTGGTCATGAACCATGGCCGCGCCAGGAACAAAATCCGTGATCATTGACATCGCGTTGGTGCGGTCAGCGCCCGGAGTCTGCGCAATGTCATTACGGCTCACCAGCGTCTCCGGCGTGGCCGATTCAGGATTAACAGTCTCAGGCGCTCCAGAAACCTCTACTGTTTCCTGGTGCTGGGCCACGACCAGAGCAAAGTGGGGCTCTTGTACATTTCCTGAACTTACGGTTACTGCCTGCTCTGCTTCAGCAAAACCGGGAGAGGTGACCATAATGTCATATTTGCCCACAGGAACATTCAATATCGTGGCGATTCCATCTTCATTCGTAACCGCTGAAGTTTTAAAAGCAGAGGTGCGGCTCTGTACTTCCACCTGAGCGCCTTGTACCGGACGGTGCTGCGGATCATGCACAATGGCCTTGACCGTTCCAAAGACTGAAGCAAATACCGGCATAGAGGCAAACAGCGCTGCCATCGTAATAAATTTGAAAAATCGTTTTTGCATCATTTCCCCAAAAGAACCTTCTCGGTTCCGCCTAAGCACAACCAAACTGATCTTGTCTCTTCAAACTCAAAGCTTTTACCGCACACACGCAGAGAAACCGGAGTGCGCGTGGCGTCAGTAAGTTTGAATTAAAGGAGATATCAGCAGAAGACTGGAGAACCAAAAATGAAAGAAGACGTTCTCCCGCTTCTGCTGATGCCGCGAGCTAGACGCGCGGTGGTCCGCGATCAGTGTGTGATGAAAAACCGGCGCTGATGAAATAGACCGGAACAATGTGCACGTTCTGGTCACTTACCGCCAGTGGGGGAAGAAGTAAAGGAGCGTAAGCTACTGAGGCGCTTGTCCGATGCCCGGGAACACAGCAATCCATAGGGCACTTTTCATCACTCTCGGCTGCTGTGATGGATTTTGTAGTAGACGCTTCAGCCGCATGGTGATGATGCTCATGCCGGTCACAATGTGAAGCTGCCATGGAATGGCAGGAAGCGGCCTTCCCTGTTCCTCCCATGCAAGTTGCCGCCATAATGGGCGACGTCATGGTGAAAAGCAGGCCCAGGACCGTCGTGATGGACAAAAATCGCCGCATGTTACAAATAAAACTATATCTTTGTTTTCGCCGCCAACGCAATCTGAAACAAAGTACCTGGACATTAAATTAGCTAATGTTGCGATCACTAAAGGCCAGCGTACATCTGGGGGAGGGCTCTCTATTCATTCTAGAGTATTGAACCAGCAGCAGGTTACAGCTGAGAGAAAACCCTGCAAACATTGTGCTGCAGGCACCCCCGTTATTCAGATGGATGGCGTTGCTCGTCCGGCGGATGCCAACTCGTACGGGCCGCCTGTCCAGGCAGAAGGCGCGGTAAAAATCGGCTCAGCCAACGCGATGCTTCCCCAGATAAAAATACACGGCTGGCGTAACGATTAGGGACAAGACCATTGAAACCAGAATCCCGCCGATTACCGCAATGGCAAGCGGCTGCAGCATTTCAGATCCGGCGCCCAGAGCAAAAGCCAGCGGCAGCATGCCTGCCACGGTCGCCAAAGCGGTCATAAAGATCGGACGCAAGCGCCGGCGTCCGGCCTGGATCATGGCTTCTTCCGGCGAAAATCCTGCGTGGGCAAATTTTTGATGCGCATCAATCAGCAGGATTCCGTTCTTAGCCACAATGCCAATCACCATGATCAGCCCCATCAACGATGCCAGATTCACGGTTGTGCCGGTCACCAGCAACGCAAGAAATACTCCTGAGATTGAAAGCAGAGCCGAACTCAAAATGGCGGTAGGCGCGGAGAAATTGCGGAATTCAAACAGAAGCACGGTAAAGACAAGCACAATTGCTAATACCAGGACCACGGCCATATCGCGAAAGTCCTTTTGCTGCTGGGCGTAAGTTCCGCCGTAAATCACGCGAATGCTGGGCGGAAGATGCAATCCAGCAACCACCTTCTGCACCTTAGCCACACCTGAACCCAGGCTCATGTTCTCCAGGCGCGCCGTTACTTCCACCAGACGCTGTAGATTTTCCCGGGTGATCTCCGTTTGCCCAGGCAGTTCATTCAGTTGGGCCAGCGATCCAAGCGTCGCAGTGTGGCCGCCCGAACTTACCAGCAGCGTATTGCTCATTGATTCCAGCGAGTTCCGGTTTTGATCAGGAAAGCGAACGCGAACGTTGTAGGCGCGATTGTTGGTTACCACAGGAGTGGCCAATACTCCTTGCAGCAAAGCAGTCGCGTCCGTGGATACCTCTTCAGCGGTAAAACCAGCCTTGGACGCGACCGTTGGATTCACTCGAAATTCAGCAGCCGGGCCGCTGGTGGTGTTTTCGATCCCATCTTGCAGGTCCACTACACCGTTGATCTTCCCAATGGCATCAGCCACCCGCGGCGCCTGCTCTTCCAGCAGCTTTGGATTTTCAGAGAATAGCTTGATTACCACAGGCTCCGGCTCGCCGGTAAGGTCGCCAATCATATCCTGAAGAAGCTGCTTCAGGTCTATATCTACGGAAGGCTCTTCCTTCTTCACGCGATCGCGCACATCGGCCATCACGTCATCTACTCCGCGGCTTCTCTTGGCCTTGAGTTTGACGGAGATGTCACCGGTGTTGGCCTCTGTCACCGCGGCGAGACCAAGTTGCAGTCCGGTACGGCGCGACGTGCTCTCAACTTCAGGAATATCACGCAGAATTTGTTCCACGTGCGACATGACGCGGTCAGTCTCCTGCAACGAGCTTCCCGGAGGCATGATGTAATCAAGAATGAAACCGCCTTCATCCATCTCCGGCAGCAAGTCAGAACCCAAAAAGGTGTAGCAAGCGAAAGACACCACAACGAGCACCACCGCTCCGCCCAACAACCATAGCGGATGCTCCAATGCCCGGCGCAGCCAGCGCTCATAAAATTCGATAATGCGGCCAAAAAAGCCCTTCATTGACGCTTCTTCAGCGGCCATCAGCTTGCGAATCTCCTGGTCTACATCGGAGTTTTCTATTGGCACAGCTTCCGGCATTTCTTTGCGGCGCAGCAGGAATATGCTGAGCGTCGGCGTCCAGGTGAGTGCCAGCACAAGAGAGGTCAGCAGGGCGACACACATGGTCACCGCAAGCGCGCGAAAGAAAGTTCCGTTCACGCCGGTCATGGAGATCAACGGCAAAAAGACCACAATCGGTGTAAGCGTGGAACCGATCAGTGGAACCGTGATTTCGGCTAGCGCGCTCCTGACCGCTTCAATTTTCCCTTCCCCGGCATCGCGATGCAGCACAATGTTTTCCACCACGACGATGGCGTCATCAATCACCAATCCCACTGCAGCCGCCAGGCCGCCCAACGTCATCAAGTTGAAGCTTTGGCCCAGGAGTTTGAGAGCGATAAAGGTAACGAAAATTGTGACGGGAATCACCAGCCCGGCGACTACCGAGCTTCCCCAATCGCGCAGGAAGATCACCAGCACAATTGCGGAGAGTATCAGGCCAAGCAGAATGGCATCACGAACGCTTTTAATGGAATCCTGCACGATTCCTGATTGATCATAAAACGGAGTGATCTTTACGCCTGGCGGAAGTGTGCTGCGAATGCGATCAACTTCGTCATGCACAGAATTGGCGACCTCTACGGTATTACTGTCCGGCTGGCGATTGATGTTGAGCAGCACTGCCGGTTTGCCATCGGCGCGGACGATTGTGTACAGCGGCTTAACTGACTGCTGCACCGTTGCCACATCACCAATGCGAACAGGGATACCGGCCTGAGTGCTCTTGATGACCATCTTGGCCAGATCGTCCGTGGTCCGTGCCTGCCCATTTACCAGGCCCAGCACTAGCTGATGATTACGCTCAAAAAGACCCGGCGAATCCACCAGGTTGGCGGCTTTCACGGCTTTCAAAATATCGGTGACGGTAACAGAGGTCTCAAGCAGCCGCGCTGGGCTGGGCGTGATTTGAAACTCAGGCTCCTGCCCGCCCTGGACAATCACCGTGGCCACGCCGTTCATGCGGTTCAGGCGAGGCGCTATATCATAGGTCGCCATTTCCCAGAGCTGCGTCTGCGGGACTGTATCTGATGTCAGGCTATAGCCAAGGATAGGAAACGACGCGAAGGTGAGCCGGTGGCTCTGTATCTGCGTGCCCGGCGGCAGTTCTGGCTCGACCTTGGAGAGCGCAGAGTCCACCAGTTGCAGGGTTTTGAACATATCCACTTGCCAGTTAAAAGACAGATCAACTTCCGCCGAGCCGCGGCTGGTGATGGAGCGCACCTTCTCCAGCCCTTGCACGTCATTCACGGCCTGCTCTACCGGGCGTGTGATGGTAACCATCATCTGGTCGATGGGCATTACGCCGTTATCAATGCCAATCACGATGCGGGGAAAATCAGTAGAAGGAAAAACAGCCACGGGAATAGTGAAGGCTTGGTAAGCGCCTACCAGCGCGACCACGATGATCACAAAGATGACTGATTTGGAGTTTTGAGCTAACCAGTGCCGTCGTGGAGCTGCGATCTGCGCACCGTTCCTGACCTTAGGTTCATCTGCCATTCGGCCTAGTCCTTTTCGTCCTTGGCCTTTCCGGCATCGTCCTTTCCGGTCTTGGCTTTATTGGCATTGTCTTTGTCGCCGCTGGCCTGATCGTCCTTGTCCGGTGCGGCAGGACTTTCCGGCTTCTCAACCTTTACCTTGGTTTTATCCGGCAAGCCGTATGCGCCCGCAGTCACCACCACTTCGCCGGGCTTGAGCCCAGAAACGATCTGCGCCTGATCTCCGGATTGGATGCCGACCTTCACATCGCGGCTCTGCGCCTGGCTTTGCGCATCCACCACCATCACCTGGGCTACATCTTCCTTGGCATTGATGAGCGCCGAAGCCGGTATTACCAGCGCGTTTTTCACCGTCTGCGCGGTGATTGCGATTTGTGCTGTCATCCCAGGCCGCAACTGCTGCTCTGGATTAGCAGCCTGCACCCAGATTTCAACCGTGGTGCTGTTCGGGTCGAGCGCCGGGCTTACCAGTGAAACTTTGGCGGGCACCGGCTTTTCCAATCCAGCCATTGTGATGGCGGCCGGATCGCCTTTGTGCAACAGGAGCGCGTCGCTCTGGGGAATGTGGGCCTTGGCAATAATCTGCGAGATATCCATCACGGTAAGCAACGGAGTGGAAGTTGAGGCCATTTCTCCGGGGTAGAGAGGACGATCGGTAATCACACCGTTAATAGGGCTGCGCACCTCAGAATAGCTAAGCTGCGCTTCAGAGTTCATGAGTTTGCCCTTGGCCGAGGTCAGTTGCCCGCTTGCCGATTTCAACGCGCTCTGCTTGCCCGTCGCGTTTAAGCCATCCAAGTGCTTTTTGGCAACGTCATAAGCGCTGCGCGCTTGCGACAACGAAACCGCGGCTGCATCCAAATCTTTTCGCGGTAGAGCGCCTTGCTTGAACAGATCTTCGCGGCTGGCGTAAAGCTTTTGTTGCGCATCCAGCTCCTGTTTGGCGGTCTGTACGTCTGTCTCAGATTTTGCAATCTCTTCC
>Ga0070741_10008777_pt1 | contig 20049 bp, 21 predicted proteins | sample Coa_R1_4_FD_66440 | JGI IMG/M metagenome (GOLD analysis project Ga0070741, IMG submission 66440) | Surface soil microbial communities from Centralia Pennsylvania, which are recovering from an underground coalmine fire - Coalmine... | ecosystem: Environmental > Terrestrial > Soil > Unclassified ...
GGTCACGCCGATCTTCTTCCTGCTCGCGCAGGTCGACCGGCACGCGCTCGAGGCCGCCCGCGACCTCGGCGGCAACTGGTGGAGCACGTTCCGGGAGGTGATCCTCCCGCAGACGATGCCGGGCATCGTGATCGGCTCGATCTTCATCTTCGTGCTGACGATGGGCGAGTACGGCACCGTGGAGGTGATCAGCCAGGGGGCGGTCACCACCGTCGGCGTCTACGTCCACAGCCAGATCATCGGCACCCAGTACCCGCAGGGGGCCGCGTCGGCCGTGCTGCTCGTCTTCGTGCTCATCCTCGGCGTGATCGGAATCACGCGTTTCGCGAACCTGCGGGAGGAGATCTAGTGGCGGCCGTCGCTCCCAGCGTCGCCGAGCGGACGCAGGACCGCGTGATCAAGCGCGAGTACAAGCCCCGGCGCGACTGGGCGAAGTGGGGTCTCGGCGTGTACTTCGTGATCTTCCTGATCTTCCTCTACGCGCCGATGATCCTGATGGCGGTTCTGTCGTTCCAGGGCTACTACGGCGGCGTCACGTTCCCGTTCAAGGGGCCGGTCAGCCTCCAGTGGTGGCGGTCGATCTTCCAGGAGCAGGTCGGCAACCAGTTCACCAACGCGGAAGCCATCCGCGCGGCCGGCGAGCGCTCGCTGTGGGTGAGCCTCGCGGCCGGTGCGATCGTCGCCGCCTTCGCCTTCAGCCTCTCGATGGCGTTCCGGCGGCGCTTCCGCGGCGACGGGCTGGCGTTCTACGTGATCATGCTCGCGCTCATGACCCCGGGCTTCCTGCTCGGCCTGGGCACGCAGATCTTCTGGAAGACGCTGGACCGGGACACGTCGCTCTGGCAGACGGCGCTCGGGGCGAACACAGTCTGGGGCATCCCGTTCGGCTTCCTCGTCATGGTCGCGATCTGGAACCGCTACGACGACCACATCGACGAGGCCGCGCGCGACCTCGGCGCGAATGCGGGCAGGACGTTCCGCGAGGTCACGCTCCCGCTCGTCTGGACAGGGCTCTTCGGCGCCTTCCTGTTCGGCTTCACGCTGACCTGGAACGACTTCGACCGGACCGTGCTGCTCGTCCTCAACAACACGCTGCCGCTCCAGATCGTCGGCCTGATCCAGGCCGCGGCGTTGCGACCCGACCTCTACGCGCTCGGGACGGCGACGACGCTCGTGTCGCTCGCGGTGATCGCCGTGCTCCTGATCGTGATCGCGGTGCGCGCGCGCTTCATCGCGAAGCCGGTCCAGCGCGTCGAGGAGGAGCTGGGCCTCGGCGGCGGGATCGACGCCGAGGCCGCAGAGCAGGTCGTCGAGGGGTGAGAGGGACAGTCCCTTAGGGACTGTCCCCGGTCCCGCCCGGTCGTAACGAGGGACAGTCCCTCAGGGACTGTCCCTCGGGAACCGCGCCTTGAAGTCGTCGGCGATCGCGTCCATCGTCGCCCAGCGGACGCCGTCGTGGCCCGAGATGTACTCGATCAGGCGCTCGAGCATGAGGATCACCTGCGGCCGGCCGCTGACGTCCGGGTGGACGGTCATGCCGAAGACCGCGTAGTCCTCCTCGCGGTAGATGTAGTCGAACTGGTCGCGCCAGATCTCCTCGAGGTGCCGCGGGTTGACGAAGCCGTGGCTGTTCGGCGCGCCCTTGATGAACATCATCGGCGGCAGGTCGTCGAGGTACCAGCTCGCCGGGATCTCGATCAGGTCGGTCTCCTCGCCGCGGACGAGCGGCTTCATCCACTCCTCGGGCTTCTTCGAGTAGTCGATCTTCGTCCAGCTGTCGCCGACCCGGACGTAGTACGGGACGCAGTCGCGGTGCATCAGGCTGTGGTCGTACTTGATCCCGTGCTTGAGCAGGAGCTCGTTGGTGACGTTCGAGAACTCCCACCAGGGGGCGACGTAGCCGGTCGGCCGCCTGCCGGCGACCTGCTCGATCAGGTCGATGCACTTGAGGAGGACGGCCTCCTCCTGCTCCGGCGTCATCGCGATCGGGTTCTCGTGCGAGTAGCCGTGCATGCCGACCTCGTGGCCGGCGTCGACGACCAGCTTCGTCTCCTCCGGGAAGGTCTCGATCGAGTGGCCCGGGATGAACCAGGTCGTCTTCATGTCGTACTTGTCGAACATCTTCAGCAGGCGCCTCGTCCCGACCTCGCCGGCGAAGATGCCGCGGGAGATGTCGTCGGGCGAGTCCTCGCCGCCGTACGAGCCAAGCCAGCCGGCGACCGCGTCGACGTCGACGCCGATCACGCAGAAGATCTCCTTCGCCATCGCTCTCCTCCCGTGAAGGGTTGTATGCAATGCCGAACTTACACCGGTGGTAGAAGCACGGCATGTGCGTCCTGTGCGGTGTGCTGCTGAACGACCACTGGGCCGAGCAGGAGGGCGGGCGGCGCGGCCGCGTGTTCAGGGGCCGCCTGCTCAACCGGGTGCTCGCGGTCTACGGCCTGCGGCTCGACGACTGGAGCGGCCGCGTGTGGGTGCTGCGCGACCGCAAGGGCCGGGCGGCGGTCGTCGACAACCTCGGCGCGGTGTGGGTCGAGGCCGAGCGGCTCGCCGGGCGCCCGCTCGACCCGCTCGACCCCGAGCTCGTGGCGGCGCTCTCGTGAAGACCCGGGTCGCGCTCCTGACCGGCTCGCTCGGCAGCGGCAAGACGACCCTGCTCTCGCGCCTGCTCGCCCACCCGGAGATGGGCGAGACGGCGGTGATCGTCAACGAGCTCGGCGAGGTGGCGATCGACCACCACCTGCTCCGGCGCGTCGACGAGCGCACCGTCGTGCTCGGCAACGGCTGCGTCTGCTGCACGCTGCGCGGCGGCCTCGCGGACGAGCTGCGCGACCTGCTCTCGCGGCGCGACCGCGGCGAGATCCCCGCGTTCGGGCGCGTCGTGGTCGAGACGACCGGGCTGGCGGACCCGGCGCCGATCCTCTACACGCTGCTCTCCGATCCGGTGGTCAGGCACCACTTCGAGCTCGAGCGCGTGATCACGACCGTGGACGCCCAGCACGGCCTGCGCGGCGAGGAGTCGCTCAAGCAGGCGGCGGTCGCCGACCGGCTCGTGGTCACCAAGTCCGATCTCGCGAGCCCGGCTGCGGTCGCCGCCGAGCTCCGCCGCGTGAACCCCGGCGCCGACCTGCTCGAGGCGGTGCTCGGCGACCTGTCGCCGGACGAGCTCTTCGGCGGGGCCGAGCGCGACCCGCGCGACCTCGTCTTCGACGACGCCCACGCACACGAGGGAGACGTCCGTGCGCTCTGCCTGACGCTCGACCAGCCGGTCGACTGGACCGCGTTCGGGATCTGGCTGACGATGCTCCTGCAGGCGCGGGGCACCGACGTGCTGCGCGTGAAGGGCCTGCTCGACGTCGGCGCGGACGGGCCGCTGCTGATCAACGGCGTCCAGCACGTCGTCCACCCGCCGGAGCACCTGCCGTCATGGCCCGACGACGACCGTCGCTCGCGGATCGTCTTCATCGGCCGCGGGTTCTCCCGCGAGGAGCTCGAGCGCTCGCTCGCCGCGTTCAACCGGTCGGCGGTGCGGCCATAGGGACAGGCTTCAGCCTGTCCCCAGGGACTGTCCCCTTTGGGGACAGTCCCTGGTAAGCGTCTGGCGCTTCTCGTGCCGCTTCGCAGGGACTGTTCCCTCGGGGACAGTCCCTGGGACTAGTACGACCGCGGCATCCCGAGCACGTTCTGCCCGATGAAGGCGAGCACGAGGTTGTTCGAGACCGGCGCGACCGAGTAGAGCCGCGTCTCGCGGAACTTGCGCTCGATGTCGTACTCCTCGGCGAAGCCGAAGCCGCCGTGGGTGTCGAGACAGGCGTTCGCCGCGGCCCACGACGCCTCCGAGGCGAGCAGCTTCGCGGTGTTCGCCTCGGGGCCGCAGGGCTGCCCCCGGTCGAAGAGCCAGGCGGCCTTGTAGCGCATCAGGTCGGCCGCCTCGACCGCCGCCCAGGCGCGCGCGATCGGGAACTGGACACCCTGGTTCTGGCCGATCGGCCGGCCGAACACGATGCGCTCGGAGGCGTAGCGCGCGGCCTTGTCGATGAACCAGCGGCCGTCGCCGATGCACTCGGCGGCGATCAGCACCCGCTCGGCGTTCATCCCGTCGAGGATGTGGCGGAAGCCCTTGCCCTCCTCGCCGACGAGCGCGTCCGCGGGGATCTCGACGCCGTCGAGGAAGATCTCCGTGGTCGCGTGGTTCATCAGCGTCCGGATCGGGCGGATCGTCATCGTCCCCGCCTCGAGCGCCTGCTTCATGTCGACGATGAACGTCGACAGCCCCTCGGTCCGCTTCTCGACCCGGTCGGCGGGCGTCGTCCGCGCGAGCAGGAGCATCAGGTCCGAGTACAGCGCGCGCGACGTCCAGATCTTCTGGCCGCGGACGACGTAGCCGCCGTCGACGCGCTCGGCCGTCGTCTGGATCGAGGTCGTGTCCGAGCCGACGGTCGGCTCGGTGACGCCGAAGGCCTGCAGGCGGAGCTCGCCGGACGCGATCTTCGGCAGGTACTCGCGCTTCTGGGCCTCCGACCCGTGGCGGAGGATCGTGCCCATCACGTACATCTGGGCGTGGCAGGCGCCCGAGTTGCAACCGGCGGCGTTGATCTCCTCGAGGATCACGCTCGCCGCCGTCAGCGACAGGCCGGCGCCGCCGAACTCCTCGGGGATCAGCGCGGCGAGCCAGCCGTGCTCGGTCAGGGCGGCGACGAACTCCTCGGGGTAGCGGTCGGGCTCGAGCCCGCGCCAGTACTCGCCGGGGAAGCCGGCGCAGAGCTCGCGCACGGCGGCGCGGATCTCGTCCAGCTCGGGCGCGGGCGTGAAGTCCATCAGATGACTGATTCCTGACTCGCGTTGAGTTGGGAATCAGTCATCTACACCTTGTATTGCTCGAGCAGCCGCCGGGCGATCACCAGCTGCTGGATCTCGTTCGAGCCCTCGCCGAGGATCAGCACCGGCGCGTCGCGGTAGATCCGCTCGACGACGAACTCCTGGGAGTAGCCGTAGCCGCCGTGGATGCGCATCGCCTCGAGCGCGACCTCCTCGGCGGTCTCGGTCGCGAAGAGCTTGGCCATGCCGGCCTCCAGATCGGCGCGCTCGCCGGCGCTCTTGCGCCCGGCCGCCTGCATCGTCAGGAGGCGCGCCGCCTCGATCCTCGTCGCCATCTGCGCGAGCTTGAGCTGCACCGCCTGGTGCTGCGCGATCGGCTTGCCGAACGCCTCACGCTGCTGCGCGTACGCGATCGCCTCCTCGAACGCACGGGTGGCGATGCCGACCGCCCGCGCGGCGATGTTCACCCGGCCGAGCTCGATCCCGCCCATGAAGTACGCGAAGCCCCTGCCCACGCCGTCGGGGCCGCCGAGCACGTTCGCCGCGGGAACCCGGCAGCCGTCGAAGCCGATCGCGCACGTCTCGACGCCCTTGTAGCCGAGCTTCGAGAGCGGCTTCGAGATCTCCAGGCCGGGGGCCCGTTCCTCGCCCGGGGTCTTCTCGACGACGAAGGCGGTCATCCCGCGGTGCCGCGGCTCGGCGTCCGGGTCGGTGACCGTGAGGAGCATGATCGCCCCGGCCCGGAGGGCGTTCGTCGCCCACATCTTCTGGCCGGTGATCGCGTACCCGTCGCCGTCGCGGACCGCCCGCGTGCGGATCGCCTGGACGTCGGAGCCGGCGTGGGGCTCGGTCATCGAGTAGGCGAAGCGGAGCTCGCCTGCGGCCATCCGGGGCAGGTAGCGCTGCCGCTGCTCGTCGGTGCCGTGCGTCCCGATCATCCAGGCCGAGATGAAGTGCGTGTTCAGGACGCCGGAGAGCGACATCCAGCCGCGCGAGAGCTCGATCTGGATGAGCACGTACGTGAGCAGGTCCAGCCCGAGGCCGCCGTACTCCTCCGGGATGGTCACGCCGAAGAGCCCCATCCGCTTCATGTCCTCGACGAGCGGCTCCGGGAACTCGTCCGCGTGCTCGAACTCCGAGGCGACCGGATAGACCTCGCGCTCGACCCACTCGCGGACTGCGGCGACGACCTCGGGCTGCGCCGGGCCCGAGCTCACGCCGCGACCGCCTGCCGCCCGAGCGGCGACAGCACCGTCTGGACGTCCTCGTGGCGCTCGAGCTCGAGCACCATCTGCTCCAGGTCGTCGTACGGCCCGCCGGCGAGCGCGGCGTTCTCGCGGAACTTCGCCCGCACCTGCTCCGCGCTCATCGGGTTCTCGGGCGCGCCGAGCTGGTACGGGAAGTCCGCCTCCAGCGTCCGGCCGTCCCGCAGCGCGATCCGCACGCCGCCCGGGAACGCGGCGGGGTACGACGGGTACTCCTTCGTCTCGTAGCGCACCTTGCGGGCCAGCCCGAGCACGCGCTCGTCGGCGAGCGCGTCCGGCGTGTACGTGGCCAGGCCGACCCGGCCGTGGACGAGCATCGCCGCAGTGGAGAACTGCAGCGAGAACTTGCCCTCGTAGTCGGTGCGCGGCGCCACCTTCGAGTCCGCCGGCTCGAGGACGAGCGACACGCCGGCCTCGGGGACGGTGACGAGGATGTCCTCCACCTCGTCCGGCTCGACCTCGCCGCCGAGCGACGCCGTCGCCCCGAGCGAGCCGTGGATGAAGTGGCACGCGGGGAACGGCTTGAACGCGATCCGCGGCGTCTCCCAGCGCTCGCCGAGGTCGGCGAGCTGCGGCTCGAGGTCGATGCGCGTGTCGACGAAGGCGTGGTAGAGGCCGAAGCGGCCCTCCAGCACGCCGGGCGGGCCCTCCGCTCCGAGCGCGGCCAGGCGGGCGGCGACCAGGGCGCCGTGGGCGGCCCAGGCGGGGTGGATCGGCTTCGTCGCGGTCGCGTCGTCGAGGTACGCGAACAGCCCCGAGGCCATGCTGCCGGCGATCCCGAGCGCGCTCGCCGCCTCGGCCCGGGAGAGCCCGCCGAGCCGGGCGGCGGCCGCCGTCGCCCCGAAGATGCCGCAGATCGCGGTCGGGTGGAAGCCGCGCGCGTGGAACGCGCCGGGCGTCGCCATGCCGATCCGGGTGACGATCTCGTTGCCGGCCACGATCGCCGTCAGGAGCTCGCGGCCCCCGGCGCCCCGCGCCTCCGCGAGGGCGGCGGCGGCCGGGACGACGACGGTGCTCACGTGCGAGACCGAATCGGAGTGGGTGTCGTCGAAGTCGAGCCCGTGGCAGAGCATCGCGTTCGCGAACGCCGCGTTGGCCGCGGGCAGGCCGCGGTCGACCCCGATCACCGTCGCCTCGGCCTCGCCGCCCAGCTCGGCCATCGCGATCCGGCCCTCGCCGGCGATGCCGAGGCCGTGCGCGGCCAGGCCGCAGCCGAGCACGTCGAGCACGTGCAGCTTCGCCGCGTCCACCACCTCGGCCGGGACCGCGTCGAGCTCGAGCTCGAGCGCGAAGGCCGCGAACCGTTCCGCTGCGGTCGCCATCAGACCCTCCATTCCTCGGTGGTGCCGGGGAAGCTGCGCTTCGCCTCGGGCGCCCCGCGCTTGTAGAGCATGAACGTGCGGCGGTATTCGATCACGACCTCGCCGCGCTGGTTGAGCCCGCGGCAGCGCATCGAGACGATCCCGACGTTCGGCCGCGACGCCGACTCGCGCTTGTCGAGGATCTCGCTCTCGGCCCAGAGCGTGTCGCCGACGAAGACCGGGCTCGGCAGCGTGATGTCGGTCCAGGCCAGGTTGGCGGCGGCGTTCTCGCTCGTGTCCGGCACGGTCAGCCCCGTGACCAGCGCGAGCGTGAACGTGCTGTTCACCAGGATTTGCCCGAACTGCGTCCGCTCGGCGTGCGCGCGGTCGAAGTGGATCGAGTTCGTGTTGTGGGTCAGGCCGGTGAAGAGGATGTTGTCGTACTCGGTGACGGTCCGGCCGAAGCGGCTGCGGTAGACGTCCCCGACGTCGATGTCCTCGTAGAACCGGCCCTCCCAGACCTTCGGGGCGGTCGTGGGCTCAGCGGCCATCCGTTTCTCCCTTCGCGTCGGACAGGATCCTGCGGGCGCGCTCGACGATCGGCGCGTCGATCATCTCGCCGTCGAGGGCGACCGCGCCGCGCCCTGCCCGCTCCCCCTCCTGCGCGGCGGCGAGCACGCGGCGGGCCCAGTCGACCGAGTCGGGCTCCGGCAGGAACACGCGGTTGACGATGTCGACCTGGGCGGGGTGGATGCACGCCTTGCCGCGGAAGCCGAGCGAGCGGGCGAACCGCGCCGCCGCCTCGAGCCCCGCGTCGTCGCGGATGTCCAGGTGGACGATGTCGAACGGCGCCCGGACCCCGGCCGCGGCCGAGTCGGCGACCACGCGCGAGCGGGCGTGGAGCACCTCCAGCCCGTCGGGGCGGGGCTCCCAGCCGAGCTCGGCGCCGAGATCGGCCGCGCCGAGGAGCAGTGCCGCCACCCGCGGCTGCGACGCCGTCTCGTAGGCGAGCCGGAGCCCCTGCGCGGTCTCGACGATCGCGATCACCGGCGGCCCGTCCGGGCCGAGCGCGGCGACCGCCTCGGGCGTCGCCTTCGGCAGGACGAGCGCCTCGAGCTCGAGGTCGGCGACCGCGGCGAGGTCGTCCTCGAACCAGGGCGTGCCGGCGCCGTTGACGCGGACGACGGGCGGGCGCAGCCCGACGACGAGGTCGCGGGCGGCGGCCTTCCGGTCCGGGACGACCGCGTCCTCGAGGTCGGCGACGACGGCGTCGGCGGTCGACGCCAGCGCCTTCGCCAGCTTCGGCTCGTCGGAGCCGGGGGCGAAGAGCAGGGAGCGGAGACGGTCGAGCGCAGCCGTGCCCGCTTTATGTCAGACATTCGGAGCGGGTGTCAAACCGGCCCGGCGGTGGCTCCTTGACGCGCGCCCGAAAGTCAGACATAAAGGCTCGTACTCGTCGTCCGAATGGGGAGGTCGTGAGCGTGAAGGCGGTCGTGTTCGACGAATTCGGCGGCTCCGACGTGCTGGAGCTGCGCGAGCTCCCGGACCCCGAGCCCGGACCCGGCGAGGTCGCGCTGGACATCCTCGCGTCGGCGCTGAACCACCTCGACGTCGACGTCCGCGAGGGCGTCTCCCGGTTCCCGGTGGAGCTGCCGTTCGTCCCCGGCGTCGAGGTCGTCGGGCGGATCACCGCGGTCGGCGACGGCGTCACCGGCTGGGAGGTCGGCGAGCGCGTGATGCCGTACCTGATGGCGACCTGCGGCGAGTGCCTCTACTGCCGCACCGGCCGCGAGTCGCTGTGCCTGAACGCCGGGTTCATCAGCTTCTCGACCTCGGGCGGCTACGCGGAGAAGCTGACCTGCCCCGTACGGCACCTGATTCGCATCCCGGACGCGCTCGGCGACGAGGCGGCGGCCGCCACCCAGATCGCCTTCGGCACCGCCTGGCACATGCTGTTCACCCGCGGCCGGCTCGGGCCGGGCGAGCGCGTGCTGATCAACTCGGTCGGCAGCGGGATCGGCTCCGCGGCGGTGCAGCTCGCCCACCTCGCCGGCGCCTACGTGATCGGGAACGCGAGCTCCGACGCCAAGCTCGCCCGCGCCTCCGAGCTCGGGATGGACGTCGGGATCAACCACGCGACGCAGGACGTCGTCGAGGAGGTCATGCGCGCCACGGACGGCCGCGGCGTCGACCTCGTCTTCGAGCACGTCGGCGGCGAGCTCTTCCAGAAGGGCCTCGACTCCCTCGCCAAGGACGGCCGTCTCGTCATCTGCGGCGGCCACTCGGGCGAGGTCGTCCCGTTCGACATCATCCCGTTCTTCCGCGGCCAGAAGCAGATCATCGGGTCGTTCGTCTACGACCGGTGGGAGATCGAGCGGGTGCTCGACTACGCGGCGCGCGGGCTGATCGAGCCGCTCGTCCACCGGACCTTCCCGCTTGAGGAGGCGAAGGAGGCGATGGAGATGATGGAGCGCCGGGAGCACTTCGGCAAGATCGTGCTCAAGCCCTAGAGACCGGAAGGGGGTTCGATGAAGCGGCTCGGAGTCGACGTCGGGGGCACGTTCACCGACCTGATCTACGTGGACGACGAGGCGGGGCAGATCCTCGTCCACAAGCTCCCGACCACGCCCGACGACCCGTCGCAGGGCACGGTCCAGGGGATCGGCGAGCTGACCGCGAACGCCGGGTCGTCGCCCGCCGAGCTCGACCAGGTGTTCCACGGCACCACGATCGCGACGAACATCGTGATCGAGCACAACGGGGCGCAGGTCGGCCTGATCACGACCGAGGGCTACCGCGACATCCTCCACATCGCCCGGCACAAGAAGCCGCTGAACTTCTCGAACTACCAGGATCTGCCGTGGCAGCGCTACCCGATCGTGCGCCGCCGCCACCGGCTGACGGTGCCGGAGCGGATCACCCGCGACGGCTCCGTCCTCGTCGAGCTCGACGAGGCGAAGGCGCGCGAGCAGATCGCGAAGCTGAAGGAGGCCGGGGTCGAGGCGGTCGCCGTCTGCTTCCTGTTCTCGTTCCTGAATCCGCAGCACGAGGCCCGCGTGGCCGAGATCGTGCGCGAGGAGTTCCCGGAGGCGTTCCTGTCGGTGTCCTCCGAGGTGCTGCCGCAGTACCGGGAGTACGAGCGCTTCTCGACCGTCTGCCTGAACGCCTACATCGGCCCGCGCGTGTCGACGTACGTGCGCCGGCTCGAGCAGGAGCTCGGGAAGATGGACGTCCGTACGGGGCTGCACCTGATGACCTCTGCGAGCGGCGTCGCCACCGCCGAGGGCGCGATCGCCCGCCCGGTCAACCTGCTGATGTCCGGCCCGGTCGCCGGCGTCGTCGGCGGGATCTGGGCCGGGCGCCAGGCGGGCTACGAGAACGTGATCACGCTCGACGTCGGCGGCACGTCGGCCGACATCGGGCTGGCCCAGGAGGGCCGCCTGCGCATGAAGCACCTGCTCGACACGCGCGTCGGCCCGTACCAGGCGATGATCCCGATGGTCGACGTCGACACGATCGGCGCCGGCGGCGGCTCGATCGCCTACGTCGACAGCGGCGGCATCTTCCGCGTCGGGCCCCGCTCGGCGGGCGCCGATCCCGGCCCTGCCGCGTACGGCCGCGGGGGTACCGAGGCGACCGCCACCGACGCGATGGTCAACCTCGGGTGGCTGCTGCCGGAGACGTTCCTCGGCGGCGGCATGGGGCTCGACGCCGCCGCCGCCCGGAAGGCATTCGAGGACGGGCCGGCGGGCGCGCTCGGGATGTCGGTCGAGGAGGCGTCGATGGGCGCGGTCCAGATCCTCACCCACTCGATGGTGCAGTCGATCGAGGAGAACTCGGTGCGCAAGGGCTACGACCCGCGCGACTTCGCGCTCGTCGCCGAGGGCGGCGCCGGGCCGCTCTTCGCCGCGCAGATCGCGCTCGAGGTCGGAACGCCCTCGGTGGTCGTCCCCAACTACCCCGGCGTCACCGCCGCGCTCGGCCTGCTCGCCACGGACATGGTCTACGAGTACGTCTCGACCGTGTACGAGCGGCTGTCGAGCCTGGACGGCGGCGCGCTGCAGCGCACGTTCGAGGAGCTCGAGCAGCAGGCGCGCTCGCAGCTCGAGCACGACGGCGTCGCGGCCGGGCAGATCCTGATCCAGCGCGTCGCCGACTGCCGCTACCTCGGCCAGGGCTACGAGCTCCGCGTCGACGTCGACTCCGGCGCGATCGACGCGGCGTGGGTCGAGAAGGTCCGCGCCGACTTCCACGACATCCACGAGCGGGAGTACTCCCGGCGGTTCGAGGACTCGGACGTCGAGATGCCGAACATCCGCGTCCGCGGGATCGGGCTGATGCCGCCGCTGCAGGTGCCGGAGGTCGAGCACGGCGAGCGCTCGCCCGACGAGGCGCTGCGCTACGAGCGCGACGCCTGGTTCCGCGTCGGCGGCAGCCTCGAGCAGGTGCCGACGCGGTTCTACGACCGGGCCGCGCTGAAGGCGGGAATGACGCTCGAGGGGCCGGCGATCGTCAACCAGTACGACTCGACGACCGTGATCCCGCCCGGGCTGACCGCGGCCGTCGACCGCTACGGGAACATCGTGATCGGAACAGGGGCCGCCGCCGAGGCGGAGGCCGTGACCGCTGCGGAGGTGGCGAAATGAGCGTCGTCGACTACGAGGTCGGCCGTCAGCCGGGGCCGCCGGCGCGGAAGCGCGTCGAGGTCGACCCGATCACGCTGCGCGTGCTCGGCGGCGCGTTCCACGCGATCGCGAAGGAGATGGCCGGCGTCCTCTTCCGGATGTCCTACTCCTCGATCATCCGCGAGTCGGAGGACCTCGGCGCGGGCATCTTCGACCACGAGGGCCGCGAGCTCTGCGAGTCGGACTCGACGCCGATGCACATCGGGTCGCTGCCCTGGTACATCCGCGGCTTCCTCTCGCGGCTCGAGGGCGAGCTCGAGGAGGGCGACGTGATCGTCCACAACCACCCGTACCTCGGCGCCTCGCACTCGCCGGACGTCGCCGTCGCGGTGCCGATCTTCCACGACGGCGAGCTGCTCGGCTTCGCCGCGGTCACCGCGCATGTCCTCGACGTCGGCGGCTCGTTCCCGGGGATCAACGCCGACGCGTTCGACGTGTACGCCGAGGCGAAGGTCTACAACGCGCTGCGCTGGTACCGGCGCGGCGAGCTGAACGAGGACCTCGACCGGATGATCTTCGACAACGTCCGCACCGAGACGATGAACCGCGGCGACATGAACGCGATGCTCGCCGCCTGCCACCTCGGCCGCGAGCGCTTCCTGCGCCTCGTCGAGCGCTACGGCGTCGACGTGGTGATGAGCGCCGCGTACGACTGGATGGACTACTCGGAGACCATGCTCCGGCGCGAGATCGAGAAGATCCCCGACGGCACCTACGGGCCGATCGTCGGCTGGCTGGACGACGACGCCCGCACCCGCGACAAGCGCCTCCGCGTCGAGACGCGCGTGGTCGTCGAGGGGGACGAGATCACGATCGACCTCACCGGGTCGAACCCCGAGGTGCCGACCGGCTACAACGTCCCCTACGAGGGGTCGCTGCTCGTCTCGTGCTACTACGCCGTGCGCACGATCCTGCTCGACGAGACGACCTTCCCCGAGCACGTGCCCCAGAACGACGGCGTCTTCCGGCCGGTGAAGGTGATCGCACCGAAGGGGACGATCTTCAACCCGACCTTCCCCCGCGCGTGCTTCTCCCGCTTCTGCCAGACCCAGCGGGTGGTCGACAACGTCAACCTCGCGCTCGCCGAGGCGCTGCCGGACAAGGTGACGGGCGGCAACTCGGCCGGCATCCACTTCTGCGCCTATGCCGGGTTCGACGAGTCGGCGGGCGAGTACTGGCTGTACCTCGAGGTGAACGAGGGCTCGTACGGCGGCCGCTCCGGCAAGGACGCGATGGACTCGGTCGACAACCTGATGGCGAACACGCGCAACAACCCGATCGAGGAGCTGGACATGCGCTTCCCGATGCGCTGCGACCAGTACGAGCTCCGGCCCGAGCCGGCTGCGCCCGGGAAGTGGCGCGGCGGCGTCGGGATCATCCGCCGCAACCGGTTCCTCGTCGACGGGACGTACTCGTGCGAGGGAGACCGGCAGACCGACCCGCCGAAGGGCGTGTTCGGCGGCTGGGACGGGCTCGTCGCGTCGTGCCGCAAGAACCCGGACACCGACGCCGAGGAGGCCCTGCCGGCGAAGGTGACCGGCATCCCGTTCCGGGCGGGCGAGTTCATCGAGTTCCGCGAGCCGAACGCCGCCGGCTACGGCGACCCGCTCGAGCGCGACCCGGCCGCCGTCCGCGAGGACGTCCTCGACGACTTCACGTCGGTCGAGCTGGCCCGGGAGGCCTATGGTGTCGTCTTCGTGGACGACCGGACGCTGGAGATCGACCAGGCGGCGACCGCCAAGCTCCGGGCCGAGCTGGCGAGCGCGCGCAACGGGAGCTCGCTCACCGAGTGGTACTCGGGCCGCGAGCTGCCGCCGGCCTCGGCGCCGGTGTCGGTCGCGGGCAACGCGGAGTTCGCGACGGGGGCGGGCGGATAGCCAAGGCCTACGAGCTGGTCGCGATGCGGCTGCGCGAGCAGATCCTCGAGGGCGTGCTCGAGGAGGGCCGCCGCCTGCCGAAGGAGACCGTGCTGGCCGACGAGTTCGGCGTCAGCCGGGCGACGATCCGCGAGGCGCTCCGGCTGCTCGCGGCGCACAACCTGATCCGGACGGCGAAGGGGGCGGGCGGCGGCTCGTTCGTGACCGTGCCCAGCGCGCGCCACCTGTCCGAGTCGCTCGGCTCGGGGATCGGGATGCTCGCCGCCGCCGACGACCTGACGCTCGAGGAGCTGCTCGAGACGCGCGAGCTGCTCGAGGTGCCGGCCGCCCGGCTGGCGGCCCGGCGCCGCACGGCGGAGGACCTGGTGCAGCTCCAGGAGGCGATCCCCGACCGTCCGCTGCACCTGCCCACGCAGGAGCAGTTCGTCTACAACCGCGACTTCCACTCCTGCGTGATCGCCGCCTGCGGGAACACGCTGCTGGCGATCGCCGCGCAGCCCGTGTTCGCCGTCCTGCAGACGCACCTCTCGCGCTCGCGGCTGGGGCGTGCCTGGCACCGGTCGATCAACGACCACCACCGCGGGATCGCCGCCGCGATCGACGCCGGGGACGAGGACGGCGCGGGCGGGCTGATGCTCGACCACCTCGAGTGGCTGCGGCCGTACTACGAGACGGCCTGGCGGAAGGCCGGACGCTCCACCGTCGGCGCTTGACCGCCTTCGGCATCCAGGGCAGCGGTCAGCAGGTCGACGGGATGCCCGACCCGGGCCGGTACCGCGACCTCGCGCAGACGGCCGAGGAGCTCGGCTACGACTCGATCTGGGCCGGCGACCACCTCTCGTTCCGCAATCCGCTGCTCGACGTCGTCGTCGCCCTCGCCACGTTCGCCGCGGTCACCCGGCGGATCACGCTCGGCGCGGGGATCGTGCTCCTGCCCCTGCGCCACCCGAGCGTGGTCGCCAAGGAGTTCGCCTCGCTCGACTTCGTCTCCGGCGGGCGCGTCATCCTCGGCGTGGGGGTCGGCGGGGAGGCGGCGAAGGACTTCGAGGCGGTCGGCGTCGACCCCCGCGAGCGGGGCGCGCGCACGAACGAGGCGATGAGGGCGCTGCGCGCGCTCTTCGGCCCGCCGCCGGCGAACTTCTCCGGCCGGTTCTTCTCCTTCGACGGGATCGACATCGCCCCGGGCCCGGCGCAGCCGGGCGGGCCGCCGCTCTGGGTGGGCGGCGGCTCCGACGCCGCGATCCGCCGGGCGGCGACGCTCGGCGACGGCTGGATCCCGATCTGGGTCTCGGCCGAGCGCTTCCGCGAGCGGGCGGCGGCGCTCCCCGACCACGTCGTCCCCGCGGTCACGCTTCCCGCGCACGTCGGCGAGAAGCGCACGCTCTACGAGCACCTCCGGCGCCGGTACACGGGGGACTTCACCGAGCACGTGGTCGACCGCTACTGCGTGGCCGGGACGCCCGAGGAGTGCGCGGCACGCGTCCGCGAGTACGTCGACGCGGGCGCACGGCACGTCGTCTTCAACCTGTGCCGGCCCGAGGACGCCGAGCGCCTGGCGGAGGTGGTGCATGCAGCCGCTCGCTGACGTCCGCGTGCTGGCGATCGAGCAGTTCGGCGCAGGCCCGTGGGGCACGCTCCAGCTGGCCGACCTCGGCGCGGACGTGATCAAGATCGAGGATCCGGCGTCGGGAGGGGACGTCGGCCGCTACGTCCCGCCGTTCGCCGAGGGCGAGGACTCGCTCTTCTTCGAGACCTTCAACCGCAACAAGCGGAGCATCTCGCTCGACCTGAGGCATCCCGACGCGCGCGGCGTCTTCGAGGATCTCGTGCGCGCCTGCCACGTCGTCTACTCGAACCTCCGCGGGGACCAGCCGGCGAGGCTGCGGCTGACCTACGACGATCTCAAGGAGGTCAACCCGCAGATCGTCTGCTGCTCGCTCTCCGGGTTCGGGATGACCGGGCCGCGGGCCGCCCAGGGCGGCTACGACTACATGATGCAGGGGCTGGCCGGGTGGATGGCGCTCACCGGCGACCCGGACGGCCCGCCGACGAAGAGCGGCCTCTCGCTCGTCGACCTCTCGGGCGGCTACGTCTCGGCGATCGCCGTGCTCGCCGGGCTCTGGCGGGCCCGCCGCGACGGGGCCGGCTGCGACTGCGACGTCTCGCTGCTCGGGACCGCCCAGCACGAGCTGATGTACGTCGGCACCTGGGCCGCCTCGCGCGGCTACGTCCCGCCGAGGCGGCGCAACTCCGCGCACCCGTCGATCGTCCCGTTCCAGAACTTCGAGACCGCCGACGGCTGGATCGTCGTCGCCTGCCCCAAGGAGAAGTTCTGGAGCCTGCTCTGCGACGCGATCGGCCGGCCCGAGCTGGCTGCGGAGTTCCCGGCCTTCGCCGACCGCGACCGGCGCCGCGACGAGCTGACCGCGATCCTCGACGAGGTCTTCCGCGGACGGACGAGCGAGGAGTGGCTCGGCGTCCTCGGCGAGGCGGGGGTCCCCTGCTCGCCGGTCAACGACGTCGCGGCCGCGATCGAGGAGGCGCCGCTCGTCGGGTACGAGCATTCCCGCCTGGGGGCGGTGCGCCAGGTCGGCTCTCCGCTGCGGCTGTCCGGGCCGGAGCCGCCGGTGCGGCCCGCCCCGGCGCGCGGCGAGCACACCGAGCAGGTGCTCGTCGAGCTGTGTGGATACGAGCCGGAGCGCGTGCGCGGGCTGGCCGCGGCCGGCGTCTTCGGAGTCGACTGAAAGGAGAAGGGAATGCCGAGACAGGCCCTGCAACCCGAAGGGATGCCGAAGCCGGAGCCGCCGTACTCGCCCGTCGTCGTGTCCGGCGACACGGTCTACACGGCCGGCCAGATCGGCCGTGACGCGGCCGGCGGCCTCGCGGACGGCATCGAGGCGCAGACCCGCCAGGCGCTCGAGAACGTCAGGACGTGCGTGGAGGCGGCCGGGTGCACGATGGACGACGTCGTCAAGGTGAACGCGTACCTGGCCGACCTCGGCGACTTCCCCGGCTACAACGAGGTCTACCGCGAGTGCTTCGCCGAGCCGTACCCGGCACGGACGTCCGTCCAGGCGGGCCTGCCCCCGGACGTGCTGGTGGAGATCGAGGCGGTGGCCCGCAAGGCGTGAGGGTGCTCTAGCCTGTCGCCATGCCGAGAGTCGAGCGCAGGCAGCTCGCCGACCACGCGATCAGGCCGCTCACGCCGGACACCTGGGATGCCTTCGCGGGCCTCTGCGAGCGGCACAACGGCGTCTTCGGCGGGTGCTGGTGCACCTGGTTCCACACGCTCAGCGCCGACAAGGAGCGCAACTACGAGGGCAACCGCGCGCTGAAGAAGCGCCTCGTCGAGGAGGGACGCGCCCACGCCGCGCTGGTCATGGTCGGCGACGAGGCGGTCGCATGGTGCAACTACGGGAGCCCCGAGGAGCTGCCGAACATCTACCACCGCAAGCAGTACGAGGAGGAGCTCGACGTCCTGCCCGACTACCGGCTCGTCTGCATCTTCGTCGACAGGCGGTACCGCCGGCAGGGGCTCTCGGCGATCGCCCTCGGCGGCGCCCTGCAGCTGATCGCGGAGGCCGGCGGCGGCCTCGTCGAGGGCTACCCGCACGACACCGACGGCAAGCGGTGCGCCGTCCTCTACGACGGCACGAGGCGGCTCTTCGAGCGGGCCGGGTTCGACCACGTGCGGGCCAAGGGGACGAAGAACTGCGTCATGCGGACGACGGTCTCACCGGCCGGATGACCCGGGACCTCGTCGGGTACGGCGCGACCCCGCCCGACCCGCGGTGGCCGGGCGGCGCACGGCTCGCCGTCAGCTTCGTGCTCAACTACGAGGAGGGCGGCGAGCGCTCGGTGCTCGAGGGCGACCCGGAGTCCGAGTCGTACCTCCACGAGGTCGTCGGCGCCGGCCCGGCCGTCGGCCGCCGCAACCTGAGCACCGAGTCGATGTTCGAGTTCGGCAGCCGGGCGGGCTTCTGGCGGGTGCACCGGATCTTCACGAAGCACGGCCTGCCGCTGACCGTGTACGCGGTCGGCCGCGCGCTCGAGCAGAACCCGGCCGCCGCCCGCGCGATGGTCGACGCCGGGTGGGAGGTGGCGAGCCACGGCTGGCGCTGGTTCGACTACGCGGAGCTCTCGGAGGACGAGGAGCGCGAGCACCTGCGCCTCGCGATCGAGGCGATCGAGCGTGCGTGCGGCGTCCGCCCGGTCGGCTGGTACACGGGGCGGAACACGGAGAGCACCCGGCGGCTCGTCGTCGAGGACGGCGGCTTCCTCTACGACTCGGACGACTACTCCGACGAGCTCCCGTTCTGGGTCGACGTCGCCGGGACGCAGCACCTCGTGATCCCCTACACGCTGGACGCGAACGACTTCAAGTTCCTGATCGCGAACGGCTTCTCGACCGGCGACGACTTCCACACGTACCTCGTCGACACGTTCGAGCAGCTCTACGAGGAGGGCGGGCGGATGATGAACGTCGGCCTGCACTGCCGGATCGTCGGCCGCCCGGGCCGCGCGCGGGCGCTCGACCGGTTCCTCGCGCACGTGCGCTCGCGGGAGGACGTCTGGGTGGCGACCCGCGCCGAGATCGCACGCCACTGGCACGAGCACCACCCGCGCGGGCGATAGGGCAGGTCTGAAGAGCCAGACGTCTCTGAAGGGCCGGACTTCGGTCTGGCCCCTTGCCTTCCGGTGACGCGAGCGCAAGGCGGAGGACAGGCTGAAGCGGGCCCGACATGCTCGCTGCCCTGCCGCTCGGCGGACGCTCCCGAGACCGTCTAGACTCGCGCCCGGAAGTCTGACATTCGAGTCGAGGAGGCACCGTGGCCACCCAGACCCAGCCGCTGACCCGCGACCAGCTCGCCGCCCTGCCCGACAGCTACTTCAAGGCGGTCGACGCCCAGGACGTCGACGCGATCCTGTCCCACTTCGCCGACGACTGCGTGCTGACGGTGCAGACCGACCATGCGGTCTTCTCCGGGGCGGACGAGATCCGGCGCATGTTCACGGACTTCTGCGCGAACTCCGTCTCGATCTTCCACGAGATCAAGAACATCGTCGTCGAGCCCGAGGCCGGGAAGGTCGCGACCGAGCAGAGCTACATCGGCGAGCTCACCGACGGCACGAAGAACGACATGCACAACTGCAACTTCTTCGACGTCGACGCCGACGGGAAGTTCAGCCGCGTGATCATCTGGATGGCGGGGACGAACCCGCTCAGGTAGCGCGGGCTCAGCACTCGCACGCCTCCGGCGGCGTCACGGGCCGGAGGTGCAGGCGGAGACGCCGCCGCCTGGTCCGCCGCGTGCTGCTGTGCTCGAGTGAGCGCTGGGCGAGCGCTTCGCGCTGACCGTAGAGGCCGAGCTGGGCCTCGAGTTCCATCTGCCTCGTCTCGAACTGGACGACGTGCGGGTACATGGGATCGCTCCTTCCGTGTCGGTTACCAGAAACCTTTCTGGTAAACGACTACCCTCGGGAGGTATTCCCGGCTAGGCGATCGGCCGGCGGTCGGCGTCGCCGACGGCGATGAGCAGCCGCCGCAGGAGCTCCGCCAGCTCGGCGCGGGTCCGTGCGTCGAGCGACGCGAGCAGGCGGCTCTCGTTCTCGACGTGGGCGGCGACGACGGTCTCGACCAGCTTCTTCCCCCTGGGGGTGAGCTGGACGAGACTGGAGCGGCGGTCGTCCCGGTGCGGCATGCGGGTGACGAGACCCGCCGCCTGGAGGGACTTGAGCCGCTTCGTCATCCCCCCGCTCGTCACCATCAGCGCCCGGCCGAGGGCGGTCGGCGCGAGCCGGAAGGGCGCTCCGGAGCGCCGCAGGGCGGCGAGCACGTCGAACTCCCCGCCGTTCAGCCCGTACTCGGCGAACACCGGCTCGAGCTGGTCCTGGAGTAGCTGCGCGAGGCGCGAGATCCTGCCGACGACGCCCATCGGGCTCGCGTCGAGGCCGGGCAGCTCTCGGTGCCACTGCTCGAGGATCAGGTCGACGTGGTCTCGCATGGAACGCTACAATCTTGCCGGTCGCTTACTAGTCATGCAAGTGCGCAACCGGACTGGAGGGGAGCATGGCGCAGAGGATCACGCCGCACATCGTCGTC
>Ga0070741_10008778_pt1 | contig 20048 bp, 20 predicted proteins | sample Coa_R1_4_FD_66440 | JGI IMG/M metagenome (GOLD analysis project Ga0070741, IMG submission 66440) | Surface soil microbial communities from Centralia Pennsylvania, which are recovering from an underground coalmine fire - Coalmine... | ecosystem: Environmental > Terrestrial > Soil > Unclassified ...
GAGAAGTGCACGAAGACGTCGTCACCCTCCTCGCGCTCGATGAAGCCGTAACCCTTCTCGTTGCTGAACCACTTAACCGTGCCCTGAGCCAACTTCTTCCTCCTTGAACGTCAAACGACGGCCCGGGCACGAGCCGCCGCACTGGGTCAAAGCGCGGCCACTGTAACCGTGGCCCTACGGAAACGCAAGCACCTTTCTGCGGTACCTGGCCGCCTTGACGGTGTTCCGAAGGAGCATGGCGATCGTCATCGGTCCGACGCCGCCCGGCACCGGCGTCAGGTACCCCGCGACGTCGGCCACCTCGGGCGCGACATCGCCGAGAAGGCCGGCCTCGGTGCGCGTGATTCCGACGTCGACGACCGCGGCGCCCGGCTTGACCATGTCTGCGGTCACAAGGCCAGGCCGGCCGATGGCGACGACGAGGACGTCCGCAGCCCCGGTCTCGGCGGCGAGGTCGCGCGTGCGCGAGTGGCAGATCGTCACGGTCGCGTTCGCGCCGAGCAGCAGGTGGGCGATCGGCTTGCCCACGATCGTGCTCCGCCCGACGACGACCGCGCGCGCTCCGGTGAGCTCGACGCCGTGCTCCTCGAGCAACGCCATGATTCCGAGCGGCGTCGCGGGCACGAACGTCGGGTGACCGGCGTAGAGGCGGCCGGCGTTGAAGGGGTGGAAGCCGTCGACGTCCTTCATCGGCTCGACCGCGCGCAGCACGACTTCCTGGTCGATCTGGTCCGGGAGCGGGAGCTGGACGAGGATGCCGTCGACTCCGTCGTCGCGGTTCAGCTCGTCGAGCACGGCGAGGAGCTCGTCCTGCTCGACGTCGGCCGGGAGTCGCCGGTCGATGCTCTGGAAGCCGGCCTCGACCGCCGCCTTGTGCTTGCCGGACACGTACACGTGCGAGGCGGGGTCGTCGCCGACGAGCACGGTGGCAAGGCCGACCGAGCCGAGCTCCGCGGCGTCCTCGCGGGCCTGCGCGCGAACGCGTTCCGCGAGCGGCGGGCCCTTCATGAGCACGGCAGTCATGGGTCGAGCGTAACCCGCCCCTACAATCGCCGCGTGCCGAGGTTGACTGCGATCGTGCCGGCGACGAACGCGCCCCCCACGCTCGCCGCCTGTCTCCACGCGATCCGGACGGCCGAGGAGGCGCCCGAGGAAGTGGTCGTCGTCGAGGAGGGCGGCGGGCCGGCCGACGCGCGGAACCGGGGCGCAACACGGGCGACCGGCGAGGTGCTCGTCTTCGTGGACGCCGACGTCGTCGTCCACCCGGACGCGTTCCGGCGCATCCGCCGCGCCTTCGACGGCGACGCGGAGCTCGCGGCACTCTTCGGCTCCTATGACGATCGCCCCGCCGCGCCCGGGACGGTCTCCACGTTCAGGAACCTCCTCCACCACCACGTGCACCAGACCGGCGCCGGCCCGGCGACGACGTTCTGGGCGGGTCTCGGCGCGGTTCGGCGCGATGCGTTCGAGTCTGTCGGCGGCTTCGACGACGAGCGCTACCTCGTTCCCTCGGTGGAGGACATCGACCTCGGGACGAGGCTGGTCGCCGCGGGCCGTCGCATCGAGCTCGACCCGTCCGTGCAGGGCACGCACCTGAAGGCCTGGGGGCTCCGCGGGATGATCGAGAGCGACCTCTGGCACCGCGGAGTGCCGTGGGTGGAGCTCCTGCTCAGGCACGGCGCGCGCTCGTCCGCCCTCAACCTCGGCTGGCGGCACCGGGCGAGCGCGGCCGCTTCGGTCTTCACTGCGGTCGCGCTGCTGCGCGGCCGGCTCCGCACGGCGATCCTCGGCGTGGCGGCCCTGGTTGCGCTCAACCGGTCGTTCTACGCGCTGCTGGCGCGCCGCCGGGGCCGTGTCGAGGCGACGGCCGGTGTCGGGCTGCACGCGCTGCACCACCTCGTCGCTGCGCTGTCGGTTCCGATCGCGCTGGTCGAGCACCTCCGCCGGCGCGACCGCTGACCGTGCTGGTCGAGCGGTTCTCGACCGGGCGAGTCCGGCCGAAACAGGCGGCAAGAGGCGCACGCCGCTACCTGCCGGGCGCGTGGAGCTCGGCGACGCTGCCGGTCAACGTCTTCCTCGTCCACCACCCAGACGGCCTCTGCCTCTTCGACGCCGGACAGACTGCCGACGCGGCGCGGCCGGGGTACTTCCCGCGCTGGCATCCGTTCCTGCGGCTCGCTCGCTTCGAACTGCAGCAGGAGGACGAGATCGGCGCCCAGATCGACCCCGCCACGGTCCGCTGGGTCGTGCTCTCCCACCTGCACACCGACCACGTCGGGGGCATCGGCCCGTTCGCCGGAGCGGAGGTGATCGTCTCGCGAGTCGAATGGGAGCGGGCCCAGGGCGTGCGTGGCCGGCTGCGCGGCTACCTCCTTCAGCAGTGGCCGCTCCCAGAGCCGGTGCAGGTCGATCTCGTCGGCCCGCCGGTAGGCCCGTTCGCCGGCTCGTTCGACGTGGCCGGCGACGGCCGCCTCGTCCTCGTCCCCACCCCGGGCCACACGCCCGGCCACGTCGCGTTGATCGCCCGCGACGAGGAGAGCGGGTTCTTCGTCGGCGGAGACGTCGCCGAGTCGCGCGACGACCTACCCGCGGAAATCGCGGACTTCTGCGAGCAGGAGCGGCTGACAGTGCTACTGGCGCACGACGGCGACGGCTGACGTCTCCGCATGCGCACGGGCGAGCGCCGGCGCCGCGTCGACGTCGTGCGAGGCCGTCCGCGCGAGGCGCCACTTCTGGCGGAGGAAGTACCGCTCGACCAGGTAGTACGACGCGGTCGCGACGATCAGCGTCGCCCCGATCTCGACGACGTGCGTGGACACGTTTCCGATCCTCCGGGGAAGCACCTCGCTGTCGCACCAGATCAGGATCGGCAGGTGCCAGAGATAGACGGCGTAGGAGATCCGGCCGAGATAGACGGCGGGCGGCGTCGTCAGCGGGAGCCGCACCCACCGCGTCCAGGCGGGCGACTCCGGGTGTTCGACGACCGCCGTGAGGAAGAGCGCGGCGGCGATCGAGAAGAAGAACGTGACGCCCTCGTAGACGGTCCGCGCGCCGGAGGCGGTCACGACGAACCACGTGCCCACCGCGAGGGCGGCGGCGACGACCGGCGGGAACGTCGCCACGCGGCGCAGCAACTTCCCGGCGCCGGAGGCGTACACGAGCGCGACCGCGCAGCCGGCGAGCACCGAGTCGAACCGGGTGGCCGACGCAGAGCCCGAGCGGATCGCGACATGTGCGGGCGCGACCGCGTACCGCACGATCACGATCAACGCCGCGAGCGCGGTCACCCCGAACGCCAGGCGGACGAGCGTCGCGCGGCGGCTCCGGAGCGCCAGGACGAGCACGAACGGCCAGAGGAGATAGAACTGCTCCTCGACCGAGAGCGACCAGAGGAAGCCGAACCGGCCGTCCCAGTGGCCCGTGACGATCCCCAGGTTGGTCGTGTACGTGAACCCCTCGAGCGCGCCCTTCAACTGGTGGCGCAGGCCGAAGCCGATCGCGGCGTAGATGACGAGCGACGCGGCGAGCATGACCCAGAGCGCGGGGAAGAGCCGGAGCCCGCGGCGGAGGTAGAAGCGCCGGAACGACACCGATCCGTACTTCCCCCACTCCTCGAGGAGCAGCGTCGTGATCAGGAAGCCGCTGAGGACGAAGAAGAGGTCGACGCCGAGGTACCCGCCCTTCGGATAACCGAGGATGTGGTAGCCGACGACAGATCCGATCGCGACCGCGCGCAGACCGTCGAGCGCCGGCTGGTATCCGAGCAGTCCGCGCTCGCGAGCCACCGATTGACGATAGCCGAATGCCCCAACGGGAACCCTCGACAGCCGGGCCGGGCGAGCCACTAGGCTCAGGCGCGTGGACGGAGCGACCCAGCCAGCGGCGCGCGCAGAGGCTCCGGCCGGCATCGCCGACCACCGGGAGTCGTATCCCGACCCCCAGCTGAGCCGCGCCGAGGACGCCGAGATCGCCCGCACGCTCGGGCAGCTCGCGCCGGATCGAGACCTGGGCGCGCTCCTCGACGAGCACTGGCGGCTCGTCGGCAAGCGGCCCGAGCTGGCGGCGCGCTTCACGGCCCGGGAGCTGACCGCAGGGGCGCAGACCGAGGCGGTGGTCGAGGCGATCGAGGCCGCCCGAGGGCGCGCGGTGGAGCCTGGCGACCGGGTGCTCGAGGTCGGCTGTGGAACTGCGGCGTTGTCCGCGGCGCTCGCCGCCCGTGGCGCCGAGGTGGTCGCGAGCGACGTCTCGCTGCGCTGGCTTGTGCTCGCGCGCAAACGCCTTGCCGGGAGCGACGTGGAGCTTGTCGCCTGTGCCGCCGAAAAGCTTCCGTTCGAGGCCGACTGCTTCGACCTCGTCGTCGCGACCGACGTGGTCGAGCACGTCGCGGATCCGGACCGATTCGTCGGAGAGTCCGCGCGAGTCCTCCGCCCCGGCGGGCTCCTGTTCCTGTCCACGCCCAACCGGTACTCGCTCGGCCTCGAGCCGCACGTCCGGCTCTGGGGTGTCGGCTACCTGCCGCGCCCCCTCGCCGAGCGTTACGTCCAGGCGGTGCGAAAGAGCTCGTACTCCCACGTGCGGCTGCTGTCCGCAGGCGCGCTCGAGCGCCTGCTCCGCCGCCACGGGCTCGAGCCGGAGATCGTCACGCCTGCGGTGCCCGACGCGACGCGGGCGCTCTACTCGGGCCCGGAGCTGCGGCTCGTCGACGCGTACAACCGGGCGCGAACCTTCCCGCCGGCACGTGCGCTGCTCCGCGCGGTCGGCCCGTTCTTCCACGTCTTCGGCGGGAAGCCCGCATGACGCTCGTCGGCATGACCTCCCAGGTCCGCCACAGCGGGACGTGGGACTACAGCGGGTTCTTCCGGGTCGTCGACCTCGACAGCGGCCGCACGCTGCTCACCGAGTCGGTCCCGGACAGCCCCTGGCGCCGGGTCGACCCGAATCCCCGCGGCGGCCTCCGCGGCGCGAAGGGGCTCTCCGGCATCGGCGAGCGGCTCATCGTCACGAACACGGACACCCTCTTCCTCCTGGACTCGAACTGGTCGAAGGTCGGCGAGATCAGCAACCCGCACACGGGCTCGGTTCACGACGTGCTCGCGGAAGAGGACGCGATCTGGATCACGTGCACCCATGCCGACCTCCTGCTCAAGGTCGACTGGGACGGCAATCGGCTCGACTCCTGGAGCTGGCGGTCCGACCCCGCGCTCGTCTCGGCTCTCGGTCTGCCGCGCCTCCGCCAGTTCGATCCTCGCGTCGACTACCGCGACCCGCTCCAGCTTCAGGGCGGCGTGTACAACATCGCGCAACTCAGCTCGGTCACGCGCTGCAGCGAAGGGCTCCTGCTCACGCTCGGGCGGATCCTCACGCCGCGCGAGCTCCGGCTGCGGAAGCTCCGTGCGGGGATCGGCCGCGTGACGGCGCGGTTCGGCATCCAGAAGCCGGCACCCGAGCCGCCGTGGCGGCCGCGCTCGCTCTCGGCGGTCGTCCTCCTCCGCGACGTGGACGGCGCTCTTGCCGACGCCCGCGCGGAGCTGCTGCTGAAGATCGAGGACACGTACGCGCCGAACCACAACGCGCTCGAGTTCGACGGGCTGATCCTCTACGGCGACAGCAACGGCAGCCGGCTGGTCGGCGTCGACCGGGCGACGGGCAAGGAGGAGACCAGCGTCGACGTGCCCGGCGACCCGCCGTTCGTCCGCGGGCTGACCCGGCTCGACGAGACCACGGTTCTGGTCGGAAGCCAGAAGCCGCTCGCGTTCTACGCCGTCGAGCTGGCCGCGGGCAAGATCGTCCGCGAGTACCCGCTCGACGGGCAGCCGGCCGAGTCGGCTCACGCGATCGCACTGCTCCCGCCCGCCTTTCCCGATCCGGGCGGGCTCGACGACATCTTCGCCCGCGGGGCAGCGAAGGAAGCGGTATGAGGATCGGCTACGCAGGGCTCGGGTGGGCGGCGCGCGGCTTCCATGTCCCCGCCGCGCGTCAGGTCGCCGCCGCGGAGCCGGTCGGCGGCTTCGACTCGTCGCCCGAGCAGCGCGCATCGTGGGAGCGCGAGACCGGCCTTCCGGCCTTCGAGAGCTTCGAGGAGCTGCTCGAGGGGGCGAAGCCGGAGCTGCTCGTGATCGCGACGCCGCCCGACTTCCACACACAGCTCTGCCTGGACGCCCTCGCGGCGGGACTCCACGTTCTCTGCGAGAAGCCGTTCGTCCCGACGCCAGAGGAGGCCGACCGCGTGCTCGCGGCCGCGGACGCCGCCGGCCTGGGGGTCGCGGTCAACCACGAGTTCCGCGAGAAGCCCATCTTCAAGGCCGTGAAGCAGCGGATCGGCGCTGACGACACCGGGAGGCTCGTCTTCACGCAGATCTGGCAGCTGATGAACCTGGCGCCCTGGGACGAGCCGGTGCCCTGGCGGGCGGCGATGCCGAACCGGACGCTCTTCGAGGGCGGCGTCCACCTCGTCGACCTGTTGCTGCATCTGCACGAGGCGATGCCGGCAGGCGTCTACGCGCGGCACTCGAGCGGACTCGACCCCGAGCGGAACGCGGATGCCGTCCACCTGGTCACGCTCGACTTCCCGGACGGCCGGCTCGCGCAGATCACGATCGACCGCCTCTGCCCGGCCGGCACGCGCTACGTCGAGCTGCGGGCCGACTGCGAGCGGGCCTCGCTCCGCGCCTCGCACGGAGGGCGCGCGCTGCTGCGCGTGGGCGTCAAGCGCGCGCAGAAGGCGGGCATTCGGGTCGACTACGCGCCGGGCGGAATGGCGTGGATGGAGCGCGGGCTCACCCGGACGACGCTGGCGAAGAACCCGCGCGCGGACGGCGTCTACGGGACGGCGAAGCTGCTCGAGGCGATCCTGGCCGCGATCGCAGAGGGACGCGAGCCGCCGTCGAGCGGACGCGAGGCGCGGGACGGCCTGCGCGTCATCGAAGCGGCCTACCGCTCCGCGGCGACGGGCGAGCGCGTCACGCTCTAGCGACGCGGGCGAGCACGTCCATCGTCCGGCTCGCGCACTCCTCCCACGTGAGCTTTCGCGAGACCTCGAGGCCGGCCTGTGCCAGCCGGTCGCGGAGCTCGGGCTCGGCGATGACTCGCTCCATCGCGGCTGCGAGGAGCTCGGGCGCCGGCGAAGGCACCGCGAGCACGGCCTCGCGCAGGCCGGCGTCCGCGAGCGCGGCGTGGTCGACGGTGACGACGGGGCAGCCGCTCGCGATCGCCTCCGGGATCGTCCCCGAGAAGCCCTCGTGTTCGGTCGGCAGCACGAACGCGTGCGCGCCGCGGTAGAGCGGCGCGAGCTCGTCGCTGCCGAGGAACGGCTCGTACCTCGCAGCCCCTTGGACGCCGTAGCGGGTGAACAGCTCCTCGACAGCGAGCCCGCTCGTGTTCGGGCCGACGATCAGCAGGCGGAACTCCGGGTGCGCGCGGTGGACGTCCGCGAACGCCTCGACGAGCGAGGGGACGTTCCGCCGGCCCGACAACTTGCCGACGAACAGGAAGTACGGCGCGTCGCCGAAGGGAGTCGCCGGCTCGTCGCCCGCACGGGCGGGCCGGAAGTCGTCGGCGGCCGCGCCGGGCCAGACGATCTCGATGCGGTTCGGGTCGACTCCGTAGAAGCGGACGACGTCGTCCTTCGTGCTCTGCGAGTTCGCGATGACCGCCTCGGCCTGCCGTGCGCTCGTCCGCTGGTGCCACGAGCGCAGCCGCGCCTGGCGGCCCGGGATCGCGAACTCGCCCTCGTAGATGCCGAGGTTGTTGATCACGCCGCGGCCGCGATACGCGAGCGGCAGCGTGTACTGGCCGAAGAGCACGTCGACGTCCCGCGCCCCGCGCCGCAGCCGCAGCGGCTGCCAGACGAGCTCGCTGCGCGGCCCCGGCAGCACCTCGTAGCGGAAGCGCTGGTCCTCCGGAAAATCCTGGAGCGGCGCCGGCGAGAACACGCGAATCGTCTCGAACGGCAGCGGACCTTTCGACCAGGCCGAGAGCAGATGGAGGATGTAGCGGCCGACACCGGTCCGCTCGCCGACGGCGCGGCCCGCGTCCACCCCGAGAATCACCGCGGCAGGGTAGCTAGCGCCGCTTCGAGACCACGAGGGAAGCAACGGCCTCGGCCGGCACCTCGAGCGTCGCGCTGGCCCTCACGACCAGCGAGTAGCGGCCGGGCCGCAGACCACCACCGAGACGGAGGACGTTCCTGCCCGCGTGCGCCCGGACCGTCTTCCTGGTCACGAGGCGCGTGCCCGAGCGGGTGTCGACGCGGACGGTGGCGTTGTCGGAGACGTCGAACGTGAGTCCGACCGGTGTGCCGAAGCGCGTCCGCAGCGTCCGCGTCCGCAGCACGAGCTGCAGCAAGCGGCGCAGGTCGACGGTCACGAGCCTGATGCGGCTGTTCTCGGCGTCCGCGACGAGGAAGCCCTGCAGACTCGGGAGGAGCGCGAGCGCCTTCGGCTGGTTCAGCTCTGCATCGGCTGCCGGCCCGCCGTCGCCGGAGAAGCCGGTCGCCCCGGTTCCGGCGATCGTCGTGATCGTCCCGTCCGGCCAGACCCGTCGCACGCGGTTGTTGAGCGCGTCGGCGACGAGGAACCCGCCGTCAGGCAGCACGGCGAGGTTGTGCGGCCCGTCCAGCTCTGCCTGGACGGCAGGGCCCCCGTCGCCTCCGAACCCGTGGACGCCGTTCCCGGCCACCGTCGTGATCGTCCCGTCGGCGGCGACCTTGCGGATGCGGCTGTTGCCCGAGTCGACGATCAAGAAGCCTCCGTCAGCGGTCGGCACCGCCGCAAACGGCCTGTCCAGCTCCGCGTCGACGGCCGGGCCGCCGTCGCCCGAGAAGCCGGCGACTCCGTTGCCGGCGACCGTCGTGATCGTCCCGTCCGGGCGGACGAGGCGGACGCGGTCGTTGTCGGTGTCAGGCACGAGGTAGCCGCCCGACGGCAGCACCGAGACGCCGTGGGGCGCGCTCAGCTCGGCCGACGTCGCCGGGCCGCCGTCGCCGGAGAAGCCCGCCTCGCCGGTGCCGGCGACCGTAGTGATCGTCCCGTCTGCAGGGACGGCACGGATGCGGTTGTTCAGCGCGTCGGCGATCAGGAGCGTCCCGTCGGCGGTGAACGCGACGCCGTGCGGCTCGTTCAGCTGCGCGCTCGTCGCCGGGCCGCCGTCGCCGCCGTAGCCCGGCACGCCCGTCCCGGCGACGGTCGTGATCGTCCCGTTCGGCCAGACGCGCCGCACGGTGTAGCCGAACGCGTCGGCGAAGACGAAGCCCCCGCCGGGGGCGATGGCGATTCCGCGGGGATGGACGATCTCGGCCGCCGTCGCCGGGCCGCCGTCGCCCGTCTGACCCGACACGCCCGTTCCGGCCACGGTCTCGATCGTCCCCGTCGACCGCGTTCCGGCACCTGCCACGCCGGCGAGGAGGAGCGCGGACAGGAACGCGACCGACGCCCTCTTCATGCGGGCTTTCTCGCCGCGACGACGACCTGCGCGGCCACCAGCCGCCCGATGCGCGGGCCGGCGCGTCCGCCGTGCGGGGTCAGCCACGCTCGCCGCTCGACGTGCAGGCCTGCATCGGAGAGAAAAGCGGCGAACGCGCTCGCCGCGATCGGGTGCCGGGCAGGCGGCGGAGCGTCGCGACCCACCGCGCGGACGATCCGGTAGAGAACTCCTCCCCGCCAGGCGGTGTAGAGGCCGCCGAAGTTCGGCCAGCTCACGACGGCCAGTCCGCCCGGCCCGAGCACGCGCGCGAGCTCCCGGAGGGCCGCGGGGAGGTCCGCGAACTCGACCACGCCGAGGGCCGTCACCGCCCCGAAGCTCCCCTCGTCGAACGGGAGCTGCTCGATCGGGGCCACGCGCAACGACTCGCGGAGCTCGGGCACGCGCTTCCGGGCGAGCTCGACCATCGCCTCGGACACGTCCGTTCCGGTCACCGTCCAGCCGTGGGCGGCGAGCTCCTCCACCAGCCTCCCCCCGCCCATGCCCGCGTCGAGCACGCGGCCCGGCCCGTCGCCGAGCCATTCGAGCGCCGTCTGCATCCGCGCGTGGACGAGGCGGCCGCGGCCTTCGGCGTCGTCGTAGACGCTGTCGTAGCGCTCGGCCTGCTCGTTCCAGCGTTGCGCCTCGCCCACGGTCACGGCAGCCGCTCCTTCTCGGCCAGCGCGAACAGCGTGTGACCGTACGGCAGCTTGCCGCCGCGGGCGACGACGCGGGACTCGAGCTCGAGCAGCGCGCGGCCGACGGCCGCCTTCGCGCCGGCCTCCGGCTCGGGGATCCCGCACGAGGCCGCCGTCGGCGCGTGCGGCGTCCGGCCGCGCACCCGCGCGAGCAGTGACAGCGCCGCGTTCGCGTAGGTGACCGTCCGAACAGCGAAGCCTGCGCGGCGCAGGTCGGCGGCGAGCGACGTAGCGTCGTACGCGCGCCAGTCCTCGAGCTCGCGGCGCGCACGACAGACCCCGTTCGTGCGCACGAGCAGCCCTCCCCCATCCCGGAGAACGCGACGCAGCTCCCTCAGGCTCGCGTCCACCTGGTCATCGTGGACGTGCTGGAGCACGTCCAGCGTGACGGCGACGTCGAACTCGCCGTCCGGGAAGGGAAGGCGATCGAGCGGCGCCACCTGCAGGTCCGCCCCGGACACCGCCTCCTGGGCGAGCGCGACCGCCTCGGCGGAGACGTCGACCCCGCAGAGCCGGGTGAAGGCGCCGGTCTCCGCGGCCCAGGCGAGGAAGCCGCCCGTCCCGCAGCCCGCGTCGAGCAGTGCGCCCTGCATCCGGCCGGCGAGAAGCGCTTCGGCGATCGACCGCATCCCGACCTGCCACCAGTGGTGCCGGTCGACCTCCTGGAGGCGCCGGTAGTAGTCCTCCGGAACGTGCTCCACCGCTACGCCCGCTGGGCGAGCCGACGCGGGAACCGGCCGGTGAAGACACTCGAGAGCGACGGCGCCAGGTCGCGGCGCACGCAGGCCTGGTGGTTCAGGACGAGCATGATGGCGTACGTGGCGACCCGCACGCCCGCCGCCGCGGTGATCCCGACGTACGTGACCATGACCAGGTTGGCCGCGATGTTGAAGACGGCGCCGACGAGGTTGATCCGCATCAGCACGTCCTGGCGGTGGCGCGCGATCAGGACCGAGCTGTACGGGATCACCAGTCCGGAGAGCGGCAGCGTCCAGGCGAGCACGGCCACGGGCGCGGCCGCGTCGGCGTACTGGTGCCCGAAGACGAAGGAGACGAGCGGCGACGCAGCCGAGAGCGCGATCGCCGCGGCGAACATCGTCACGGTCCCCACGAGCAGTGACCGCCGGAACAGCGCGCCGGTCTCGCTGTCCGGAGCCGCGCTGTAGCCCGAGAGCAGCGCGACCGCGAACAGGCCGAGCGCGCCGAGGAAGAACGTCACCGGCTTGAGCGCGGCACCGTACAGGCCCACCTTGCCGTGACCGAGGATGAGCGCGATCAGGACGACGTCTGCGGTGAGAATGGTCGCCCGGCAGGCGCCGTTGACCAGCAGCGGAAAGCCGTCGACCAGCGTCTTCTTCCAGGCGGCAAGGTCGATCCGAGGCCGGACGACGCCGTAGGACTTGGCGGCCAGCACGATGATCACGACGCCGTACGTCGCTTCGCTCAGCGCCTCGAGCAGCGGCACGAGGCCGTCGTTTGCAGGCCGGGTCACGAGCACGACGATCGCCGCCAGGAAGACGATCCGCGACGCGATGTTGCCGTACGCCACCGCGCGCGCCTTGCGGATCCCGAGCACCATCCAGCGCAGGTTGATTGCGAGCGCCGGCAGCACCAGCGCGAACCGCGGCAGCACGTGGCGCGCGTCCGCGGAGTTCGAAAACTCGTACGTGACGACGGCGAGAATGCCGGCGGCGGCGATCGACAGGGCAAGGCGCAGCCCGAGGACGGCGTCGGCGATCTCGCGGAAGCGCTGCGGCTCGCGCGAGATCTCCCGGACGTTCAGCTGCTCCGTTCCGGAGTCGACGACGAGGCCGAACCAGCCGATCAGCGCGATGCCGAACGTGATCACCCCGTACGGGCCGGGGGTCAGCTTGCGCGCGAGCCAGATCTGGATGGCGACGCCGATCAGCCGGGCGATGCCCTCGCCGGTCGCCAGCGTGATGAAGCTGCGCAGGACGCCGCTGAGGAAGGACTGTCCGAACAGCGCCCGGCTCAGCCGGGCTCGAAAGTCGCTCGCGGCGACGGGCTCTGCCTCGACCGGGGGCAAGGAGCCAAGCTTACTGCCGGGTTCCACGGGCCTCCTCGATCGCCTCGAAGTACTGGGCCACGTGCGTTTCCTCGCTCCAGAGCCGTTTCACCGCGTCGTGACCCCGCTCGCCCAGCTCGTGCCGAAGGGCCGTGTCCGTGCGCAGGCGCTCGAGCGCCGCGACGAGCTCGTCGGGCGTCCGGTAGACCAGCCCACCGCCGGACTCCTCCACGACCTCCGGGAGCGCGCCGAGGCCGTTGACGACCGCCGGCGTCCGTTGCGCGAACGCCTCGAGGATCACGATCCCGAAGACCTCGTAGCCGATCGACGGCACGACGAGGGAGATCGCCCCCGCGTAGAGCGGCACGAGCTCGGACGGGTGGACGCGGCCGAGGAAGCGAACGTGGTCGAGACCGGCCGCCTGCCGCTCCAGCTCGGCCCTGTACTCGCCCTCCCCGACGACGAGCAGGTCGGCCTCCCGGTAGCTCCGGAACGCCTCCAGAAGCACCTGCACACCCTTCAGGCGCTCGAGGCGGCCCACGAAGAGGAAGAACGGGCGCTGGCGTTGCGCCGGCTCGGCGGCCGGGATCTCCGGGAGGAAGTACGGCAGGTGCCGGATCGGCCGCGTGAAGCCGCGCTCCTCGTGGGCCCGCTTCGTGAAGCGGCTCGGCGACAGGAACAGGTCGACGTGGCGTGTCTCGCGCTCCAGCAGGCCGGTGTAGCGCCACAGCTGCGGCGGGCGCTGGAAGGCGAGCGTACAGCGCAGGCAATGCGGCTCGGTGCACGGCTCGCGGTTCGAGCGGAAGAGCACGTGCATCGGGCAGACGAGCCAGTGCTCGCTCGTCGTGTAGAGCTTGACCCCCTCGCCGTAGCGGAGCACGGCCGGCCCTCCGGCGAGCGAGACGTTGTGGAAGTGCACGACGTCGAAATGCCGACCTCGGAAGACGCGGTCGAGCTGGGGGCCGTAGAAGAGCGGCCGCCCGGAGAGATACGTCGCGGTCGCCGCGCCGAGCGGAAACTGCGTGCGGAGCGGCTCGACGGTCACGCCGGGCTCGTGCGGGAACGAGCCCACAAGGTCGGTGCCGCCGAGCGAGCGGTAGGCGTCCTCGCTGTGGACGACGGTGACGCTGTGCCCGCGGCGCGCCAGCGCGTTCGTCAGCCGGTACGTGTGCATCGCGTCGCCGCCGAAGTGGTACGGCGGGTAGAAGGTCGTGACCATGCAGAACGAGAGCGCCTCAGCCACGGGCAGCTCCGTGGACGACATCGCGAAGCTTCTCGGCGGCGGCGTCCCACGTGTACCGCGCGACCTGCCGGTGCCCGCGCTCGGCGAGTGATCGCCGCAGCATGTCGGACCCCAGCAGCTGCTGGAGCTCCTCCGCCAGCCTGGCGGCGTCCCGAGGCGGGAAGAAGAGCGCCTCGGTCCCGAGCGTCTCGCGGTGGGCCGGGATGTCGCTGAGGACGACGGCCGCCCCGCACGCGGCCGCCTCGACGGCGGGCAACCCGAAGCCCTCGGCGAGCGACGGGAGGACGACGGCGGCGGCGCCGCTGTACAGCGCGGCGAGCGCGTCGTCGGACACGTAGCCGGGCAGGACCACCCTCTCCTTCAGCCCCAGCTCCTCGATACGCGCCTTGACGGATCCGGCCGAGGAGAGATAGGCGTCGTCCAGCGCGCCGACGAGGACGAGCTTCAGGCCCTCGAGCCGCGCGAAGGCGTCGACCAGCGTCTCCACGTTCTTGTGCGGGCTGATCCCCCCGGCGAAGAGCAGGTAGCGCTCCCCGGGGCCGAGGCCGATGGCGCGCGTCTCCCGCTCGATCTCCTCCGGCGAGCGCGGGTGGAAGACGGGATCCGGCGCCTCGGGGACGACCGCCAGCTTCTCCGGCGCGATGTCCAGACGGGCGGAGATCTCGCGCCGCGCCGACTCGGAGACCGTGAACAGCCGCCTGGCGAGCCGAATCGCGGCGCGCTGCTTCAGCTGCCAGAATGTCCGGGCGCGGCGGCTGGGCACCGTCAGCTCCGGGAAGTCGTCGGCGATCAGGTCGTGGATCCCGACGACGGTGGGAGCACCGACGGACGGAAAGTAGGTGTAGACGGACGGGAAGAGGAAGGCGTCGAAGCGGGCGCGCGTGACAGCGGCGGCGAGGCGCAGGAGGTCCGCCGGCGGCCGGTACGAGTCGGACGAGGCGGCTTCCGACGGCGGCCGCGAGAGCTTGACCGTCAGCCGCTCGCCGGGAAGATCGGCCGGGCCGAAGTCCTCGACGACGAACACGTAGTCCGTCTCCGGGTCGAGCTCGACCAGCTTCGTGAGGGCGCTCCGCGCAAACCGGCCGTAACCCCGCCGATTCGCCCAGCTCGTTGCGTCAACTCCAACCCTCATCGCACCTTCAGCAGGCTCTGCCCGCCGCCGAACGCATAGCCCACAGCCTCGCCGAACGCCCAGACGACGGTGTAGAGCAGGACGAGCGGAGTCGCGAGCAGGAACTGCCGGCGGGCGCGGCCGCGGGCGAAGACGTTACGCGCCATCCGGGCATACAGGAGCGGGATCAGGAGCGGCGTGCCGAGCGCGTAGAGCACTCGGCGGGCGCCGAGATCGGCGTTCCGCATGCCTGCGTACGAGCGTGAGTAGTGGTAGCGCTGCGAGAGGAACTCACCGAGGTCGAAGTCCTTGTCGTGCTCGACGACGGCGTCGGGCTCGCACCAGAGCTCGAAGCCGCGCTCCTGCAGGCGCGGGTGGAGCCAGGTCTCCCAGCGCCCCTCGTGGAGCAGGTCGGCGATTGCCGCGAGCGCCTTCGGGCCGTACGAGACGTTCATCCCGGGTAGGCCCGCGACGGCCCCGTGCGGCATCGGCTCCATGACCGCGCTGTACTCGCAGAAGAATGCAGCCCAGTCGCGGATCCGCTCTGTGACGACGTTCCGGATCGGGCCGCCGGCGACCTCGTGCCCCTCCGCGTGCGCAGTCTCGAGCAACGCGGCCCAGCCGGGCGCGACCAGGCAGTGGTCCTCGATCAGCGCGACGACCGGACCTGCGGCCGCGAAGACACCGGCCGCCCGCAGCTCCGGAATCGTCTTCTGCTCGTCGAAGGAGAGCAGCTTCACGGACGGCCAGCGCTCGCGCACCTGCGCCCGCGTCGCTTCGTCCGTCCAGTCGGCGACGACGACCTCCGCTTCCGGCGCCCGCTCGGCGAGCGCGTCGAGGCACCTGCCCAGGTAGGGCATGCCGTTCACCGACGCGATCACGACCGACAGGCTCATGCCCTGAGCGAGCTCAGATGGCCCAAGGCTTCACCTGCCGCCCAGGCGACGTCGAAGGCGAACAGGGCCGGGAGCGCAACCAGAAAGCGCGTGCGCAGCCGCCCGCGGGAGAAGACCTCGCGGGCGGTCCGCACGACGAGGAGGAACGGCACCAGGAACGCCAGGCCCGCGCCGACGACGTTCCGCAGGCCGCCGAAGCGGGAGCCTCGCTGCCGCCCGTACTCGCGCCCGTGGACGAACCGTTGCCGCAAGAACGCGCCGAACCCCGCCGAGCGCCCCTGGAAGACGACGACCCCGGGGTCGTGCCACAGGCGAACGCCGCCGGTCCGCAAGGCGCGGTTGACCTCGGGCTCCCAGAAGCCTCCGCGCCATGTCTCGCGCGTGCGCTCGAGCAGCTCCCGCCGATAGGCGCAGTTGTCCCCGGGGATCTCCGGGTTCTCGCGGCGGGCGAACGGCAGCATGTCCCGCGCGTACCGGCAGAAGTACTCGGCCCAGTCGACGACGCGCAACCCCTCCCCCGGCTCGATCGCGCCCGCCACGACCTCGTCCTCGGCGAGCCGCTCGCGGATTCGCGCAACCCAGTCCGGCGCCGGCCGCATGACCGAGATCGTCAGCGCCACGATCTCCCCGGAGGACGCGTCGATCCCGTCTCGCCACAACTCGGGGACGAGGGCGCCCACGCGGTCCTGCACGATCACCTCGACCCCGTCGACCTGCGGCGCGAGCGCCGCGAGGCACGCCTCCACGGAGCCGGGCGCACCGTTCGAGGCGACGACGACGGACAGATCAGCCAACGAGCTCGATGTCGAGCAGCTCGTCCACGATCCGGCCTTCCTCGTGGTACTCGGCCTCGGTGTTGACGGCCCACACGTCGTGGTTCGTGCCGTCGAGCAGGTTCAGCGTCGCGAGGATCGCCGTCCACATCGAGTGGTCCTGGTTGTTGTAGCGGTGCAGCCCGTTGCGGCCGAACGTCTTCAGGTTCTCGAAGCCGGCGAGGTAGCCGTGGATGACGGCGACGGCCTCGCGGTAGTAGGGGTCGTACATCGGATACGCCTTCGGCACGCGGACCTTCACGCCGTCGACCACGTCGTCGGGGTTGACGAGGCCGATCCGTGCGAGCTCCTCGGTCGTCAGCTTCACCGCGTCCTCATCGGACATCTCCCAGATATCGTCGCCCTCGAAGCAGAAGTACTCGGCGCCGAGGCAGGTCGTGCCCGGCTTGACCATGTCCGGGCTCCAGGCGCCGAAGTTCTGCACCCGCCCGGCGCGCGTGCCCGGGTCGTGGAGGTAGATCCAGTTGTCCGGGAACGGCTGCTCGTTGTCGATCACGAGCGCGACGAGGCAGAGCGAGCGGTAGCGGAGCCGGTGCGCGGCGGCGACGATGTCGTCCGGAGGCGCGGGATCGAGCCGGAGGATCAGCTCGCTGAGCGGGATCGTGGAGAGCACCGCGTCGACGGGCACGTCCATGACGCTGCCGTCCTTCTCGACCGTGATCTCGTGGACGACGCTGTGGTCGTGGCGGATCGAAACCGCCCGGTGGTGGAGGTTCACCGGGATCCCGCTCGACTCCACGCGGCCCTGCATGCGTTCCCACATCTGCCCTGGCCCGAGCCGCGGGTAGTGGAACTCCTCGATCAGCGTCGTCACCTTCCCACGCTGCAGGTGCAGCACCGAGAGCAGCGCCCGCCAGAAGGAGAAATCCTTGATCCGCTGGACGGCCCATTCCGACTGGATCTCGGAGCCGGGAATTCCCCAGACCTTCTCGGTGTACGAGCGGAAGAACGCGTCGTAGAGCCGCTTGCCGAAGTGCGCCGTGACCCAGTCCTCGAACGTCTCGAGGTGCTCGCGGCCGTGGTTCAGCCGGCTCCAGAAGTACGACAGCGAGCACATGACCGACTCGTAGATGCCGAGCCTGCTGACGACGTCGCGTGCCTGGAGCGGATAGGCGAGAAACTTGCCGTCGTAGTAGATGCGGGAGAGGCGCGGACGGACGAGGAAGTCGTCGCCCATGATCTCCTGCCACAGGCGCTGGACGGGCCCCAGCTTGGTGAAGAACCGGTGGCCGCCGAGGTCGAACCGGTAGCCGTTGTAGACAACGGTCTTGGCGATGCCGCCGACCGTGCCGTCGGCCTCGTAGACGACCCCGGGGGCGCCGCGGAGCGCCAGGACGTATGCGGCAGTGAGGCCAGCCGGCCCGGCTCCGAGCACCGCCGTGCCCACGGACTGCATCTGCCCCTCCCTCACGCCGCCGCCAATCTAGCCAAGCCGTGTGAACGCTCTGTGAGGGCACGCTCGAACCACGAAGACCCTTTCGGGGGATCGAGCCTGGACCAACATACGACGAATATGTCCATCGTAGAGCGATCCTCGGAAAGGAGCCTCCCCTTGTTCCTGAAGTCGTACATGTGGCTCGCCGGCCGCCGTGAGGACGGGCAGACGATGGCGGAGTACGCGGTCGTCCTCGGAGTGATCACGCTGGCCGTCGTCGGCGTCTTCACCGCTCTCAGCGGCGGAATCTCGAGCGCCATCAGCAACGTCACCTCGATGATCTGAGGTTCTCGGCTGCACGGTCGTGCGCGGAGCGGCTTCGGCCGTTCCGCGCCGAGCGGCCTCCTCAGGAGTACGCGGCGGGGCGCAGGCCCCCGACGGCTTCGTAGAGCGCGTCTCGCTCGGTCTCGAGGCCCGAGAACGAGCACGCGAGGCGCCGTTCGCCTTCGTCGGTGAGCTGCAGGTAGGTGACGCGGCCGTCGGACGCCGAGCCTTCGCGCGCGATCAGGCCGGCGTCGACGCTCCGGGCGACGAGCTCGGTCACGGTGCTCTGTGCAAGCTGCAGCCGGTCGGCCAGCTCGGTCACCGTCGAGCGGCCGCTCCCGTCGGGCGCGCCCTTGATCATCAGCAGAAGCAGGTAGCGCTGCGGCGTCAGCCCGCACGCGTCGGCGATCAGCTCGGAGCGCCGCAGGAACTTGCGGAGGGCCGACCTGAAGTCGGCAACCGTGACGACGTCCGTCGTACTGAGTTTGCTGACGGAGCTCACAGTGCGACGATACGCCATCCGGCGGCGAATGCCTACCTGTACGTCAAGGCGACGAGCGGATTCGAACCGCTGTGCAAGGCTTTGCAGGCCTCTGCCTAACCCCTCGGCCACGTCGCCAACGGGCCAATCGTAGCCGGGCCTACGCCGGGATCAGGCCTCGCCGCGACTCGTACTCGGCGATCGCGGGCTCGTGCTCGAGGGTCAGTCCGATGTCGTCGAGGCCGTTCAGCAGGCGGTGCCGCTCGAACCCGTCGAACGGGAACGGCGTCAGCTCTCCGGCCGGGTCCTCGATCGTCTGCTGCTCGAGGTCGACGGTCAGCTCCTTCCCGCCGAACTGCTGCAGTCGCTTCACCTGCGCGGCCGGAAGCACGATCGGGACGAGACCGATCTTCACCGAGTTCTGGCGGAAGATGTCGCCGAACGACGGTGCGATCACCACGTCGTAGCCCGCCTGTTGCAGGCCCCACGGCGCGTGCTCGCGCGAGGAGCCGCACCCGAAGTTCCGGCCGGCGACGAGGATCTTCGCGCCGCGGTATTCGGGGCGGTTGAGCTCGAAGTCCGGGTCCTTTGCCCAGTCGAAGAAGAGGAACTCGCCGAAGCCCGTTCGTTCGATCCGCTTCAGGAATTGCTTGGGCATGATCTGGTCGGTGTCGACGTCGGCGCGGTCGAGTACCGCCGCGACAGCGGTCACCTTCGTGAACGGCTTCACGCGGGGGCCGCCTCGAACTCGCGGACGTCGACGAAGTGGCCGGCGATCGCCGCGGCGGCGGCCATGGCCGGGCTGACGAGGTGCGTGCGGCCCAGCCGGCCCTGGCGGCCTTCGAAGTTGCGGTTGGAGGTGGACGCGCAGCGCTCGCCCGGCTGGAGCACGTCCGGGTTCATGCCCAGGCACATGGAGCAGCCGGCGTTCCGCCATTCGAAGCCTGCGCGGACGAAGATTTCGTCCAGACCCTCTTCCTCGGCGAGCCTCTTCACCTGCGCCGACCCCGGGACGACCAGCGCCGTCACGCCCGGCGCGACCTGCTTGCCCGCGGCGACGGCGGCCGCGGCCCGGAGATCCTCGATCCGAGCGTTCGTGCAGGAGCCGATGAAGACGCGGTCGATGCGGATCTCCTCGATCGGCGTCCCTGGCTCGAGCCCCATGTACTCGAGCGCGCGCTCGACGGCGGCGCGGTCGGCGGGGTCGTCGTAGTCGGACGGGTCGGGGACGCGGCCGTCGATCGGCGCGACCATCGCCGGGTTCGTCCCCCAGGTCACCTGCGGCCGCAGCGAGCCGACGTCGATCTCGACGACCTCGTCGTACGCGGCGCCCGGGTCGGTCGGCAGCGCCCGCCAGCGGTCGAGCGCCGCCTCCCACGCGGTGCCCTTCGGCGCGCCGGGCCGTCCCTCGACGTAGGCGAACGTCGTCTCGTCGGGCGCGATCATGCCGGCGCGGGCGCCGCCCTCGATCGACATGTTGCAGATCGTCATCCGGCCCTCCATCGAGAGGCTCCGGACCGCGTCGCCCGTGTACTCCCAGACGCGCCCGACGCCGCCGTCGACGCCGACGCGGCCGATCGCGCCGAGGATCATGTCCTTCGCGGT
>Ga0070741_10008779_pt1 | contig 20048 bp, 15 predicted proteins | sample Coa_R1_4_FD_66440 | JGI IMG/M metagenome (GOLD analysis project Ga0070741, IMG submission 66440) | Surface soil microbial communities from Centralia Pennsylvania, which are recovering from an underground coalmine fire - Coalmine... | ecosystem: Environmental > Terrestrial > Soil > Unclassified ...
GATTGCGAAGGTGTGTCCCCGGATTCCGGCCTTCGGCCTGCATCCGGGCTACGGTCCGGCTCACCACCCCGGCCCTTCGGGCCACCCCTCCTCGACGAGGAGGGGGAGACAGCGGGCCCGGCCCTTCGGGTCACCCGTCCTCGACGAGGAGGGGAAGACAGCAGGCCCGGCGCTTCGGGCCACTCCTCCTCGACGACGAGGAGGGGAAAGAGCATGCGAAGCTCCTTCTTTCACCGCCGACGCGTGCGCCGAGAATCACGTAAGCTGCGCGTTGCGTCGCATTAGGGGGCTATGCATGTGGGGAAAGCGGACGGCTGAAGAAGCAATCGAGCATCAGTCCGCGGTGGTGCGTTGGCTGCGTCGCGGTATCCTCGCCGCGATTCTGCTACCGGCGATCGGATTTTTCATCGCGGCGTGGTACAGCTATCACGACACGGTCTCGCATGCGCGGTTGCGCATCGATCGCGCCGTACGCATCGGCCAGGAGCACGCTTCTCGCGTCATCGAAACGAACGAAGTCATCACGCGTCAAGTCCTGAGCCTGCTCGGCGACGCCGAAGACGCCGAGATCATGTTGCGTGAGCGTGCCCTGCACGAGCAATTCAAGCGCATCTCGCAAGGCATTCAGCAGATCCAATCGATCTGGGTGTGGGACGCGAATGGGCGCCCGCTCGCGTCGGACCGCTTCTACCCGGTATCGCATCAGCTCGATGTCTCCGACCGCGAATACTTCCGCTATCACCGCGACAACCGCGGCGGGTTCTTTGTAAGCGAGCGGTTGGTCAGCCGATCTACCGGTGAGCCGTTCTTCGATATCACTCATCGTCGCGAGCGTGAAGACGGCAGCTTCGCCGGCACGATCTCGGTGGCTCTACATCCGTCTTACTTCATGGACTTCTACCGGCGCCTCGCGCAAGCGGAGCCCGGATTGGTGGTGACGTTGTTTCGCGCGGACGGCTCGATCCTGGCGCGCTGGCCGCAGGCTAACGGGATTGATCACTATCCGCCATCGAGCGCGATGCTTCAGCGCGTGGCAAGCGGCGCAACCGAGGGCATGCTGAAGCTCAAATCGGCGATCGATGGCCGCACCCGCCTGGTTGCCTTCAACAAGCTCGATCGCTATCCGCTCTACGTCGCTGCCGGTATCGAGACGCAGATCATCCTATCGGCGTGGCTCGCCAACGTCGCCATGCTGGCCGCTTTTGCCTTTCCCACTTCGATCGCGCTGGCCTACGTGTGCTTGGTGGCGCTGCGTCGCGCCCGGCGCGAGATCGTCGCCGTTCAGCGGCTGCGCGACGAGACGGCGCAGCGGTCGCGCGCCGAGGAAGCGTTGCGCCAGGCGCAGAAGCTCGAAGCGATGGGACGATTGACCGGCGGGGTCGCGCACGACTTCAACAATTTGCTGATGGTGATCAACAACAACGTACACCTGCTGCGACGAATCAAACCCGATATGGCTGAAAGCACGCAGCTCGCCGCGATTGGTCGGGCGGTGTCCTCGGGTGAGAAGCTCACACGTCAGCTGCTGGCGTTCTCGCGTCGTCATGCGTTGCGTCCAGAGGTGATCCGGCTGCAAGACGCGCTGCCCTCGCTGCTCAGCCTGATCGCTCCTGCGGTCGGCAAGGGCATTCGACTGGTGAGCGACATCGCCGCCGATACGCTGCCGGTCGAAGTCGATCCGGCCGAACTGGAGCTCGCCATCATCAATCTGACGATGAACGCCAAGGACGCCATGCCGGAAGGCGGCGCCCTCACTGTACGCGCGCGCAACGCCAAGCCCGGCGAGATCGAAGGCGTCAAGGGCGAAGTGGTCGCAATCGACGTCGTCGACACTGGACAAGGCATCGCGCCCGAGTTGATGGAGAAGGTGTTCGAGCCGTTCTTCACGACCAAACCGCCAGGCAAGGGCACGGGCTTGGGTTTGAGTCAGGTCTACGCGCTGTGCGCGCAAGCGGGCGGTGCCGCTCAAGTGGAAAGCCGGGTGGGGCAGGGCACGACCGTGCACCTCTATTTGCCGGCTACGCGCAAGTCCGTGGCGAGAGTGGTTCCCGGCGCGGTGGAGCCTGCAACGCAACTCGACTGCAACGTTTTGCTGGTCGAGGACAACAAGGACGTTGCCGATGCGACGCGGCAGCTGCTCGCTGCGCTGGGCTGCAAGGTCCGGCATGCCGCCAGCGCAGATGAGGCGAGGCAGATCATCGACAGCCGCGCGGAACGGATCGACGTCGTGCTCAGTGACATCGTCATGCCGGGTGCGATCGATGGACTTGCGCTCGCCAAGGAGCTGCGCACCACGCATCGCGATCTGCCGGTAATCTTGATGACCGGTTATACCGCGGAGCTGCAGAACGCCGCGCAGCTGTCGCTCGAAGTACTGCCCAAGCCGTGCTCGCCGGAGACGTTGAGTACAGCGCTCGCACACGCGCTGAAGAGGCGGCAGGCGGTGCTTGCGGATTAGCAGCGTGTCGAAGGTTGTGTGACCACCCCGGCCCTTCGGGCCACCCCTCCTCGATGAGGAGGGGGACGATGGCGTCATGGCGCAAGCCTTTCCCCCTCCTCGACGAGGAGGGGCACGATGATGTCATGGCGCAAAGCCTTTCCGCTCGAGCGGAGGAGGTCGGCCATGGGCCCGGGGCGGTGTGGTGCCGCCCAGTCGTTTCGCAAGGAGTCGTGAGAAGAGGTCTTCATGTCAGCATCCCCCATCGCCACGGAGCCGCGGCTCTCGTATCAATCCGGCTTTGGCAATACATTCGCGACCGAGGCCTTGCCCGGTGCACTACCGGTCGGCCAGAACTCGCCGCAGCGCTGTCCCTATGGCCTGTACGCGGAGCAGATCTCGGGCGCCGCATTTACCGCCCCGCGCGCAAGCAACCGGCGCAGCTGGCTCTATCGAATTCGCCCTTCGGTGCTGCACGCGCCGTTCGAGCGCATCGGCAACCATGGGGTGACGAGCGATTTCAACGCGGTCGCAACGCCGCCCAATCAATTGCGTTGGGATCCCTTGCCGATCCCGGATCAAGCGACCGATTTCGTCGAAGGCCTCGTCACAATGGCCGGCAACGGCGATGCGTATGCGCAAAGCGGGTGCGGCATTCACATCTATGTCGCCAATCGTTCGATGACCGATCGGGTGTTCTACGACGCCGATGGCGAGCTGCTCATCGTGCCGCAACAGGGGCGGCTACGACTCGACACCGAAATGGGACACCTCGAGATCGAGCCGCAAGAGATCGCCGTCGTTCCGCGCGGTGTGCGCTTTCGTGTCGCGCTGATCGATGGCGTCGCGCGCGGTTACGTGTGTGAAAACTTCGGCGCCAATTTTCGCTTGCCCGACCTCGGTCCGATCGGTTCGAACGGGCTTGCCAATCCGCGCGATTTCCTCACCCCCACTGCTTGGTACGAGGAGCGCGACGCCCGCTTCGAGCTGGTCGCCAAGTTCATGGGCAATCTTTGGGCGGCGCAGATGGAGGCTTCGCCGCTCGATGTCGTCGCGTGGCACGGCAACTATGCGCCCTACAAGTACGATTTGCGGCGCTTCAACGCGATCGGGTCGATCAGTTTCGATCACCCCGATCCTTCGATCTTCCTGGTGCTGCAGTCGCAGTCCGACACGCCGGGTGTGGACACGATCGACTTCGTCATTATTCCCCCGCGTGTGCTCGCGATGGAGCACACCTTCCGCCCGCCCTGGTTTCACCGCAACATCGCGAGCGAGTTCATGGGTCTGATCGCCGGGCGCTACGACGCCAAGGCCGAGGGGTTCGTGCCGGGCGGCGCATCGCTGCACAATTGCATGAGCGCCCATGGTCCGGATGCTGCGACCTTCGAACGTGCATCGACGGCGGACCTGTCGAAGCCCGACATCATCCGCGACACGATGGCCTTCATGTTCGAGACGCGCTGCGTGATCCGGCCCACTCGCTTCGCGCTCGAGAGCCCGCAGCTGCAGCGCGACTATCATTTGTGTTGGCAGGGGCTCCGCAAGCACTTCGATCCGTCCCGGCGCTGACCGACTTCACTTCAATATATGCGGCTCAAGGAATGCCGACGAGCTTGTGCATTTGCACGCTCAGCCGCCACTGCGGATGCGTCTTGCAATACTCGATGGCGAGCCGCGTGTTGCGCTCGCGTTCGGGTCCGTCCATCGGCTGCAAGAAAAAATGCCGGAAGCGCATGTGCGCGAAGCGCTCCGGCATCGCTGTTTCTTGCGGATAGACCAGCTTGAGTTCGTCGCCGCGATCCTGTACGACGGCGGCATTCGTCTTGGGGCTCACGCAGATCCAATCGAGGCCTTCGGGCGCGGCAAGGGTGCCGTTGGTTTCCACGGCGATTTCGAAACCGCGCGCGCGCAGCGCGGCGATCAGCGCTTGGTCGATCTGCAGCAGCGGCTCACCGCCCGTGCACACGACATAGGGTTTGCCGACCTGGGCGTCGCGTCCTTCAACGGCCGGCCATTGCGCGGCAATCGCATCGGCCAGCTCGTCTGCGCGCGCGAACTTCCCGCCGCCTTCGCCATCGACTCCCACGAAATCGGTGTCGCAGAAGGTGCACACGGCCTTGGCGCGATCGCGCTCGAGGCCTGACCATAGATTGCAGCCGGCGAAGCGGCAGAACACAGCCGGGCGGCCGCTCTGGGCACCTTCGCCTTGCAAGGTATAGAAGATCTCCTTGACTGAATACGTCACGGTCTTGCTCAAATCAAATCGGCAATGCTGGCCCTTCGTCCGACCAAGCGAGGACGACCCCACAGCCGCGCGTCTCGTACAAATCGATTCGATCGAGCTGCGGCAGCAGCGGCTGCGCTCGAGTACGGATCCAGCGCGCGAGGCTCGCGCAGTCATTGTCCTCGATGTCCTCCAAGCGATCGAGGCAATGATGGTCGAGCTGCTGGAAGATCGGCGTGAAGCGCTCTTTCACGTCGCCGAAGTCCAGGGTCCAACCCATCACCGCATCGAGGTCGCCGTGCAGATGCAAGCGTAACGTGTAGGTGTGCCCGTGCAGACGCCGGCGCGGGTCACCCGTTGGGGCATGGCGCAGCCGTACCGCGCTGTCGAGCGTGCTCTCCTTCCAGATTCGATAGCGCGCGCCGTCGAAGTGGGCACCACAGCTGCCGGTCTCGTAGACCGTCACCCACGACAGCTCGGGAAGATGGGGTTTGAGCCGCTGCCAGATCCAATGGGAGATGACTTCGCTGGTCGGATTGTGCAGACCTTCGATGTCGTTCAGACACACGTGATCGAGCTGCGCGTGCAGCGGCGCCCACAACGTGTCGAGATGGTCGTAGTCCACGCTCAGCGCACCGTCGCCCAAATCCTGATCGGCGTGCACGATCACCTCGAAGCCGTGCCCGTGCATGCGTCCGCACTTGTGGCCACCCGGAACATTGGGCAGCTGATGCGCGGATTCGAAGCGGTAGCGACGCCAGACATGCACATGGCCTTCGGCGTCCATGTCGACACCACAGTCTGCCGTGCTCTGAATCCCGACCTGGCGGATCGCCGGCGCGTCGATGCGCGCACGCACCCAGCGTGTGAGGTTCTCATCGGTAGGATGCTCGATCACCTCGTTGAGATGGCGATAGTCGAGGTGCGCGACGCACGCGGCGAGGCGTGCGTGCAAGGTCGAGACCCCGCCACCAGCAAACGGCGCCCAGCCCTCGGGTAAAACCGCGCGCACCTTGGCGAGGTAGCTGTGGCCGTGCAGGCGCCGCGCTCGATGATCGGGCGGCAACAGCGCGACCGAGCAGGCGGCCTCGAAGCCGACTGCGGCGGCATACCAGAGATGTTCGTTGGGCTCGCTCATGAAATGTGTTTACCACGAAGGCACGAAGAAAATTAGATGCGTTTGCGACTGTAGCGACTGTAGCCCGGATGAAGCGCAGCGAAATCCGGGGCAGACGCAAGATCCTGCCTGCCGACTTTGATCTTTGTAGCTCCCGGATTCCGGCCTCCGGCTGCATCCGGGCTACGCGCTGCTGCGAACAGACCGTAGCCCCGATGAAGCGCAGCGGAATCCGGGGCAGACGCAACAATCTGCTGCCAGCCGTGATCTTTGTGCATCTGTTCGTGTGCCGGCCATGGAATTCAAGCCTTCTCGATCAGCAGCGGATCGTTCACTCCCGCGTCCGCGAATCCTTTGGCGCGCAGCGCACAGGAATCGCATCGACCGCACGGCACGCCGGTGGGGGAGGGGTCGTAGCAGCTACTAGTGAGTGCGTAATCGACGCCCAGCTCGAGGCCGCGGCGGATGATGTCCGCCTTGCTCAACGCGATCAGCGGCGTGTGGATCTTCAATCGCCGGGTCCCTTCGACGCCCGCCTTGGTCGCGAGATTCGCCATGCGCTCGAAGGCTGCGATGTATTCCGGCCGGCAGTCCGGATAACCGCTGTAATCGAGAGCGTTGACGCCCAGAAATATGTCGCTTGCGCCGAGCACTTCGGCCCAAGCCAAGGCGAAGCTGAGGAAAATCGTGTTGCGCGCCGGGACGTAAGTGGGCGGAATCCCTTTCGCCATCTCGGCTGGTGCGCGGTCCTTCGGCACATCGATATCGGCCGTCAACGCCGAGCCGCCGAAGCGGCGGAGGTCAAACTCGACCACGACATGCTCCTGCGCCTGCAGCGCTTGCGCAACGCGCGCCGCGCACTGCAACTCGTAAGCATGGCGCTGTCCGTAACGGAAGCTGATCGCGTAGGTTCGATACCCCTCGCTCTTCGCGATCGCCAACACCGTGGCCGAATCGAGCCCTCCACTCAATAACACGACGGCTGCCTGCTGCGTCACGACGCTATTTCCCTGGTCCGGACCCCTCTTAGTTTAGGCGATGCCGCCCACACGAAGTAGCCGGGCAATGGGCTCCGGCACTGCGTTTGCCCGCGAAGCGCGTTCCATCGAAGCGAGGAGGACAGCAATGAAGGCGATCTACCGAGTCCTGATGCCCGCGATCTTCTTGAGTGCGAGCGCAGTCGCAAGCGCAGCACAGGCGCGGCTGGACGTTGCGCGCATCGAGCAGGCAACCGGTCTGCACGGCACCTTCAACCAAGACGAAGGGGTCTTCAAAGTCACCTTGCCGAGAACGGACATTCGGCCGACGGTGGGCGGAGTGAAGCTGGTACCGGACCAAGGCCTGGGTGCCTGGATGGCGTTCACGCAGTCCGACGGACATGTCATGGCGATGGGCGACATCGTGCTGCTGGAGAACGAGGTTAACCCGGTCATGACTGCGGCGCTGGATGCGGGCGTTCACGTCACGGCACTGCATAACCATTTTTCCTGGGACATCCCGCGCGTGATGTTCATGCACGTGGAAGCGGTGGGCGATGAAGATAGCGTCGCACGGGGCGCCGGCCGTGTGTTCGAGGCGCTGCGCGAGGTGATGCGAAATCCACCTAGCGCGCCTAGCTTCGGTACTGCCGCAGCGGCGGGCAGTTTGAATGGCGAGGCGATCGCCGCGGCGCTGGGGCAGCGAGGCAGCATGAGCAAGGGCGTGTACAAAGTCACCATCGGTCGCAAGGCGAGTATGGACGGCATGCCGATCGGCAAGGAAATGGGCGTGAATACCTGGGCAGCGTTTGCCGGCGACGATCAACACGCCGTGGTCGACGGCGATATCGCCATGCACGAAGACGAAGTGCAAGACGTACTCAAGGCGCTGCGCGCAGGTGGCATCAATGTCGTTGCGATCCACAATCACATGATCGGTGAATCGCCGCGCTTCGTGTTTCTGCACTATTGGGGTATGGGACCGGCGGCCGATCTGGCGCACACGTTGCGCAACGCGTTCGATCGGCAACACGGCTGAGACTTTCGCTTGCTGATGCGCTACACTGCGCGAGTCATCGGGGAGTAGCCGCCCTCCGCCTACGAGAGGGATCCGCATCAACAGACTTGCCGGCGAGCGACTTCGCTTGCGGCATGGTGCGGATGGTTTCCGGATCTGGCGAGACCTTTGACTGCATTGCCTCCATGTGGCCGGCTGGCAATGCAGTCATGGGTATCCAGCCGGCCGGAGACAACACTTGGAAGCATTCCTCGTTTCCACCGGTATCGTCGCACTGGCCGAGATCGGTGACAAAACGCAGCTGCTGTCGCTGATTCTATCCGCCCGCTACCGGCGCCCCTGGCCGATCATCCTCGGCATTTTCGTCGCCACCCTAGTCAATCACGCAATCGCCGGCTCGCTCGGCGCGGTCGTCACGCACGCCCTCGGCCCCGACGTGATGCGTTGGGTGCTCGGCCTCTCCTTTTTGGCCATGGCCGCGTGGGCGTTGATTCCCGATCGACTCGGCAAAGAGGACATGGTGAAAGTCCCCTTCGGCGTGTTCGGCACCACGCTCGCGGCGTTCTTTCTCGCCGAAATGGGTGATAAGACGCAAGTTGCCACCGTTGCGCTCGCCGCCCGATACGTCGACATCTACGGCGTCGTGGCCGGAACGACCCTGGGGATGATGATTGCGAACGTTCCTGCCGTCCTGCTCGGCGAGCGAGTGACGAAGCTCGTGCCGATTCGAATCGTTCATGCCGTTGCAGCGGCCGTCTTCGCCCTTCTCGGACTCGTTGCGCTGTTCAATTTGGGCGGGCTGATCTGAACCATTTGTCGCGATCCGAGGCGAGCCGGCGTGATCAGCCGGACAGTAGCCCGGATGCAGGCCGAAGGCCGGAATCCTGGGACACGCTTCGCGTTGTGCGCAACCCCCGGATTCCGCTGCGCTTCATCCGGGCTACGATACTACGAGACGCGCGCTATGAGATTGCGCGCCCGCTGTCTTCCCCCTCCTCGTCGTCGAGGAGGAGTCGCCCGAAGGGCCGGGGCCGCTGTCTTCCCCTCCTCGTCGAGGAGGGGTGGCCCGAAGGGCGGGGGTGGTTAGCCGGCGTGATCAGCCGGACAGTAGCCCGGATGCAGGCCGAAGGCCGGAATCCGGGGACACGCCTTCGCGTTGTGCGCAAACCCCGGGTTCCGCTGCGCTTCATCCGGGCTACGAGACTAAGAGATGCGCGCTACGATCCGCGGGTCCGTCCGGTCGATATCGCGCATTCATGCATCGCACCGCGCAACGCCGGCCGGCACGCAGATCGGCGTATTCACGGCGGGCGTGCAGATCGGCGTATTCACGGCCGGCACGCAAATCGGTGCATCAACGCGACGATTTTGTTGCTCTACGTCAACGATGAATCGGTCGCGCGCTGCTATGTTGACCGTCTATTGATCCCTTTTCGGTGGAGGTGAACGATGCGAAAAATTCTGATCGTCATGGCAACGGTGTGCGCAATGTCGAGCCTTGCATGGGCACAGACAGAGGACGACGAGCATGCGGCTCATCATCCCCCCGCGGCGACTTCCACGGACTCGGCGAAAGCGAACGCGGGAAGCCTCGAGCAGAACATGAAGCGGATCCAGGATCTGATGACTCGTATTCAGCAAGTCAACGATCCGGCCCAGCGGCGCGAGCTGATGAAGCAACACATAATGGCATTGCGCGAGGAAGTGCGGGCCATGCGTGCGGCCGGCGCGATGAAGATGGCGATGAAGGGCGCTATGGGCAAAGGTGGCTCGGCAGGCGCCGAGCATGCCGATGCTGGCGGCGACGATGACAACGAAGAGGAAATGGGCGGCCAGGCACCGGGCAAAGGCGAGATGCGCGGGAAGGGCAAGATGTGCGGGATGATGGGCGGTGGAATGAAGTCCGGCGGAATGATGTCCGGTATGATGAAAATGCACCAGCGCGTCGAGCAGCGGCTCAACTTGATCGAGCAGATGCTGGAGCAGCTGATCGAGCGAGAAGTGGTGGAAGGGCAGTAGCGATTCTCGTGATTCGTGACTCGTGATTCATGACTCGTGATTCATGACTCGTGATTCATGAATCGTGACTCGTGAATCGTGACTCATGACCCGTGACTCGTGACTCGCGATTCCCCGCCTCTCAGGAGGCAGGGTACGGGCGAAGCCCGGGGGGTGGTGTGGGGTGGCAGTATGCCCAGTAAGTAGCGGCCTTCGGCCGACCACCCCACCCCTCCGGGGCACCCCTCCTCGTCGAGGAGGGGAAGGCGGCAGCGCTGGCAGTCGTGAATCGTGACTCATGACCCATGACCCATGGACTCATGACTCATGAATCGTGACTCGTGACTCGCGATGCCCCGCCTCTCAGGAGGCGGGGTACGGGCGAAGCCCGGGGGGTGGTGTGGGATGGCAGTATGCCCAGTACGTAGCGGCCTTCGGCCGACCACCCCGCCCCTCCGGGGCACCCCTCCTCGACGAGGAGGGGAAGGCGCAGCGCGTGATCCGGATGCAGTCGTTCTCGGGCGCCCGGCGGGTACGGCCCTCGAGTAGCGGCCCTCGCGACACCCCTGGTCGAGCAGTCACGACTCACGAACTTTGGGGAATCTTTCCCATCAGGCTTGTACTAACGCGGTACCATTGCCGACTCTCTCGACGACATCGCTCTCACACATGACACAAATCGCGCCCCTCCGCATGCTGTCTCGCCTCGCCATGCTGGTCTTTGTTGCCACGGTCGGACTGGCTTTCAGTGTTCCCGATGCCGACGCCCGCCGCATGGGTGGCGGCAAGAGCTTTGGCCGCCAATCCGCGGCTCCCATGCATCAGCAGGGTCAACCCCCGGCTCGCGACCAGGTCGGCCAGCCGGGTGGACAACAGGCTGCCCAGCCGGCACCGGTAGCGCCGGCGCAACCCGCAGCCAGGCCCGCCAGTCCGGGCAATCGCTGGCTCGGCCCGATCGCCGGCTTGGCGGCGGGTATCGGGCTCGCGGCACTACTGTCCCACTTCGGCCTGATCGGCCCTCTGGCCAACATCCTCGCCAGCCTGCTGCTGATCGGTTTGATCGTCGCGGCGCTGTGGTTCATTTGGCGTATGGTGCGCGGGAGTAGCAGCGGCCAAGCGATGCGGCGTCCTCTCGAGCGTGGGTACGAGGAGCCCGCATACGCAGGCGTAGGCGGCCCGCAGTCGAAGCCGGTCGAGCAAGTGAGCCCGATTGCGCGACACGATGTGAACGTTCCCTCGAGCGAGCCGAGTTCCGCCGCCCGCCCCGGTAGCGTCGCGGCGACACTTGCCGGCGCAACGTCCTCGGCCGTCATGGCGCGACCGACTGCCGTGCCGGCGAACTTCGATCAGGAGGCCTTCCTGCGTAACGCGAAGGTGCATTTCCATCGTTTACAGGCGGCTTGGGATCGTCGTGATCTTCACGACATCGAGGAATTCACCACGCCAGAAGTGTTTGCCGAGCTGCGTGTACAGATCGAAGAAGCGGCGCCGCGCGCAGACCATACGGACGTGGTGACGCTCGACGCGGATCTGCTCGGCATCGAAGAAACCGATGTCGATTATCTTGCCAGCGTGCGGTTCCGCGGGACGATTCGGGAAGCGCAGGGGGCAGCACCAGAACCGTTCGAAGAAATCTGGAACCTGGCCAAGCGCAAGGATGGTCGCGCCGGCTGGTTGCTCGCCGGCATCCAACAAGTTCAGTAGGTCACGCTCGCCTGTTCATCAAGGATGGTCGCGGCGGCTGGTTGCTCGCCGGCATCCAACAAGTTCAGTAGGTCACGCTCGCTTGTTCACCTCGGTCGGCAGGGTTCGGTTGATCCTGCCGGCGTGGCGGTCCATTCGCTATCCGCGCTCCAAATTTGCCGTGGGAGCGTCGCTTGCTCAATTGCCTCACTCGGCGAAGTGTCTTCCCGGGCGATCGCGTAATACCGCGCGGTCGGATAACGAGCAAGCAAAAGATCGTGGCACCACCACAAGAGATCGACGACGCGCAGTCCGCTCGGAACGATAGGGAGGCTGGGTCGGACGCTGCCCCACCCAGCGCTCGGACCAACAACGCGGAGCACTTGCTTCCGCTGCTGATCAATCAGATCACCGACTACGCAATTTTTCTTCTCGATACAAACGGTTGCGTTGCGACCTGGAATCCGGGGGCGCAGCGCATCAAAGGCTATCGCGCGGACGAAATCATTGGTCACCACTTCTCCCGGTTTTATCCAGAGGAGGCCAAGCGCGCGAAATGGCCGGAATATGAGCTCAAGATGGCTGTGCACGAGGGCCGCTTCGAGGACGAGGGTTGGCGGATTCGCAAGGACGGCTCGAGATTCTGGGCAAACGTTGTCATCACGCCGGTAAGAGATGCTGCGGGCCGCTTGAGCGGTTTTGCAAAAATTACCCGCGACCTCACCGAGCGGCGCAAGCAGGAAGAAACGTTACGCCAGAGCGAACACTTTTCTCGGCTGCTGATCGAGGGAGTAAAAGATTCCGCCATCGTTTCGCTCTCGCCGCTCGGAGCGATCCAGACGTGGAACGCGGGCGCACAACGGATCTACGGATACCCTGCAAGCGAGATCATCGGGGCGGGCAACGAACGATTCTTCCGACCCGAGGATCTCGAACGGGGTGCGCCGTCGAAAGAACTGGAGGCCGCGCGCAGCGCTGCGCGAGAGAGCGAAGGCTGGCGCATCCGCAAGGACGGCTCGCGCTTCTGGGCCTCGGTCACCACCACCCCGATCTTGAGCCAGGACGACGCGCTCATGGGCTACGTGCAGGTGGTGCGGGACATGACGGAGTCCCGCCGCATCGAGGCATTGGAGGAGGCGGGTCGTCGCACCAATGAATTCATCGCGATGCTCGCGCATGAGTTGCGCAATCCGCTTGCTCCCATCCGTAATGCGCTGGCGGTCATGCAGACGGGTGGCTCGGTGCCACCCTCGCTCGAGCCGTGGATCAGCGTGATCGACCGTCAAGCGTCGCTGCTATCGCGCTTGGTCGATGATCTGCTCGACGCAAGCCGCGTGGCCAGCGGCAAAATCACTGTACAGCGCGAGCTATGCAACCTCACCGACATCCTCGCTCGCGCGCTCGAAGCCGGACGGCCTTTTATCGAAGCGCGCGGACACCGACTCGAAGTGCAGCTTCCCACCGAAGCGCTCACGTTGAATGGGGATGCGGTGCGGCTGTGCCAGGTGTTCGTCAACCTGCTCGATAACGCCGCGAAATTCACACCCCGAGGCGGCCTGGTGCGCGTGACGGTCGAGCGCGATGGTGAGGATGCGGTGGTACGCGTTCAGGACAATGGCATCGGCATGGCTGCGGAGTTGCGCGAGCGTGCGTTCGATTTGTTCGTGCAGGGCGAACGCCAGCTCGACCGGGCCGGCGGTGGACTGGGCGTAGGGCTGCCCTTGGCGCGCCAGATCGTCGAGCTGCACGGTGGCACGGTGCGGGCGAGCAGCCCGGGGCCTAATCAAGGCACCGAGATCACCGTATGCCTGCCTCTGCTGACCGCCGCTCACTTGGATGCCGACACTGCACAGTCGACGCAGGCGGCGGGCGAAGCGACTCTGAGCATAATGGTGGTGGACGATAACCAGGACTCGGCCGAGACGCTTTCGATGCTGTTGCAGCTTTGGGGGCATCAGGTGTGTACGGCGCACGGCGGCGACGAGGCGTTGCGGCTCGCTCGCCAAAATCGCCCCGCACTGGTCATCCTCGACATCGGCTTGCCCGGCATCGACGGTTACGAGGTCGCGCGGCGTTTGCGGCGGATGGCGAGCATGCGCAACGCGCGCCTCATCGCCTTGACCGGCTACTCCCAGCCGGACGACCGCATGCGATCGATTGCGGCCGGATTCGACGAGCACCTCGTCAAGCCGGTGAACGGCGAGCAGTTGCGCCGGTCGCTGCACGAAGCGGCGCGACTGCTGCATCGAGACGGCGATGGACGTGCATTGCGTCGCCTGCCTTGCGCGCCGGGTGCCAAAACGCGGCGGACGCGGACGCGATCTCAAGCGGCCGCATTGCGTAACGCGCAAAGCAGGTAGATTCAACTCCTCGCGGTTCTTTCATTCAGTCGATCGCCCGTGCGGGCGGCCTTGGTTCGTGATCCGTGACGCGTGATTCGTGACTTGTGATTCGCGCGTCTGCCGGCGCAGCGAAGCGGAGACGACCACTTCCCCGGATCGCGGCTCTGACGTGGTCATGCGCCGGTGCTATCGTCTGGCTTGCGCGGGCGACGCTCTCGAAGGCGGTACTGCCAAAATCGGCCGCGACCACGATGGCGAAGTGGCTCGACCGCGCGCATTCCAAATCCAATAATCAAGGAGGAGTAATGAATCACAACGACCCAAGGGATGGCCTATCCCGCCGCGACTTCGTTCGTGTTCTGACGGCCGGCGCAGTGGTGATGGGTGCGGCTGCGCTGGGCAGCGCCGGCGTGGCGCGGGCTGCGGACGGCGCACAGCCGATCGAATTCATGAGCAAGGGTTTGCGCTGCCGCGGCTTGAAATACGTACCGGCCGGATTGAAGTCCGGAGAGAAGCGGCCATGCATCGTGTTGGCGCACGGTTTCAGCGCGGTGAAGGAGATGTACTTCACCGATTACGCCGAGGCATTCAGCAAAGCGGGCTACGTGGCTGTCGTATTCGACTATCGCTATCAGGGCGAGAGCGAGGGCGAGCCGCGCGGTCAAATCTTTCCGTGGGAACAGATTGAAGATTTCCGCAACGCCATCACCTTCGCGCAAATGCAGCCAGAGGTCGACCCCGAGAAGATCGGTGTGTTCGGCTCCTCGTACAGCGGCGGCCACGTGATTTGCGTCGGCGCACTCGACCGGCGGGTCAAATGTGTGGCGGGGCAGGTGCCATTGATCGACGGCTGGGCCAACTTCCAAGCGATCGTTCCGCGCGCGGCGGGCGCGGGCATGCTGAAGTACTTGGAGAGCGATCGGATCGAGCGCTACAAGACCGGCAAGGTCAACTATCTGCCGGTCGTTGCACCGGACAACAACGCCGTGCTCAACACGAGCGACTCCTACAAATGGTTCACCGAGACCCACCAGAAGAAGGCGCCGCGCTGGGAAAACCGCGTGACGGTGGAGTCGATCGAGAAGTTCATCGAGTACAGCCCAGCGGTGTTCTTGCCACGGCTGTCGCCAACACCATTTCTCATGATGGTGGCGGAGAACGATATCTTGACGCCCACCGATGTTGCCGTCGCCGGTTTCGAACTGGCGCGTGAACCGAAGAAGCTCGTCATTTTGCCCGGCGGCCATTTCGATGCCTATGTCAACGGCTTCCCGATCTCGTCGGGCAATGCCATCGAGTGGTACAAGCGCTGGCTAGGCTGAGTCGCTGAACTGCGCTGCCCATTGCTCCGCCTCCTTTTCCCGGGGGCGGGGCAATTAGGCTGAGTCGCTGAACTGCCCTGCCCATTGCTCCGCCTCCTTTTCCTGGGGGCGGGGCAATTAGGCTGAGTCGCTGAACTGTGCTGTCCATTGCTCCGCCTCCTGTTCCCGGGGGCGGGGCAATTAGGCTGAGTCGCTGAACTGTGCTGTCCATTGCTCCGCCTCCTTTCCCCGGTTACGGAGCAATGCCCTGCGCCGAACGTTCTGCTGGCCGAGTCGTTCGCAGCGTACTGCCGTGCACCTTAGTTGCTGCATCTTCCCTTGATCAGGCCTTCGCACGTGGCTTTCGAGCTGTTGCGGCGGCCGCGTTCCTATGCGAGCCAGAGTCAAGGAGACGCTATGCGCTATTACATGTACCGTGACGAGCGCGACCGCCTGTGGAAGTGGTATCTGCTGAGCCACGATGGCCGCACGATCGCGCACTCGATGCAAGCTTTCTTTAGTGCCGATCACTGCCGCGAGTCGATCGCCTCGGTGATGCGAGCGGGACCGGATACACCGATCGACGAATGCGATCTGCCGCTGACCACGGTGGAGTCGCATCGGAGCAACAAGACGAAGCGGATGAAGTTAGCCTCGCCCTCAGGATCCGAATCCGAAAGCACCTCGTCGGAGCAGTTCGAAGATGTCGGGTTGAAAAAGAAGGAGCCCGAGCCGACAGTGCCCCCCCAGCAGCCAAACGAGCTTCCGCAGATCGGAAGATGAGGAAGCGATGAGGCGTGCGCCCCATGCATCGCCGTGATGGACGGGGGCGGGGAGCGATGGAGGGGGGTACCGCCATAGGTCACCGTCCTTTGCCGGATGTAGCCCGGATGGAGGCGGCAAGGCGGAATCCTGGGAAGCCTCGACGTCGGGGAACGCACGCATGGTCCCCGGATTCGGCTGCTTCATCCGGGCTACGTCTTCTCTTCCCCTCCTCGTCGAGGAGGGGTGGCCCGAAGCGCCGCGACCCTTGTCTTCCCCTCCTCGTCGAGGAGGCGTGGCCCGAAGCGCGCGACCGTTCTCTTCCCCTCCTCGTCGAGGAGGGGTGGCCCGAAGGGCCGGGGTGGTCCTACCGGCCACGGTTACGCCAATGCATGACAGCTACCCCACGCCGCCCCGGCGGCTTCGCCGCCACCCCGCCGCGTGAGCGGCGGGGAATATCGCTTGGCACGCATAGGTGCAAGCTTTCTCTTCCCCTCGTCGTCGAGAAGGGGTGGCCCGAAGGCGCGGCGACTCTTCTCTTCCCCTCCTCGTCGAGAAGGGGTGGCCCGAAGCGCGGCGATCCTTCTCTTCCCCTCCTCGTTGAGGAGGGGTGGCCCGAAGGGCCGGGGTGGTTGGCGTGCGTGAGTGAGGCCTCGGATTCCGGCGCGCTGCATCCGGGCGACCTCTGCTACGCGTTGACGGGTAGGCCACGCAAGACCACGGCGCTGACCGAACGCGCGGGGAAGCGCCAACGCACGACCGGGCCCTCGGGCAGTGATTGGCGTCGTGCGTCGAACACGTTCGGATTGCTCGACGTTGCAGCTGCGCGTGGGTCCTCGGGCGCGATCTCGAATACTTCGCCGCTGTTCACCGCCATGCCGTCGACGACGAAATCGGCCTCGATGCCTTCACTGTACGACAGGTTCGCGACGTGCAAGACGATGTCGTTGCCGCGCCTCGAGGCGGCCACGTCGAGCGCGCTCGGCGCGTTGCGCACGCTCACACCATGCGTGCCCCGGTGGCGCTTGTACAAGCGCATCACCGCCCCGGCGGGCAACAAGTAGCTGATGCCGCGCGGCATCTCGTGCAGCACGGCGTTGGAGGTCCAGCGCGTGCCGTTGAAGTCGGCCGCCGTGCACATGCGCAACCGTGCGCCGTGTCGGGCGTAGAGGTTGAGTTGGCGCGCATAGTAGGCGCCGACCAGCCACTCGGTGAGCAGCGGATTGACGTTGCGCGGTGCCAAACTCAAATGCCCTTCTGTGACGGCGATGGGATGCTGCGATCGGGCGTCATCGAGCTGCGCCTCGAGCGCCAGCAGCTTGCGCTCGACCCGGACCGGCAATAGCTCATGGAGCTCCTCCCAGGCGCGCTCGGGCGTGCGCTGATAGGCGAGGCTGTCGAGCACCGTGTCTTTTCGCAACGGCCGCTGCTGCATCATGTGCACGGCGACCCAATCGATGTACTCGCCGGCGTGCTGCACCAAAGGTCCAGCCCAACCGCTGTCGCCCCAGCCGATCAGCTGGACGCGCGGATCGCGTGCGCGCATTGCACGGGCGAACTCGGTGGTCCGCTCGATCGCGCGCTCGCGCGGGAAGGTGGCTTCACCGTAAGAGGTCTCGTTGCCGATCTGCCATAGCGCAATCGAATAGGGCGCCGGATGCCCGTGGGCACGTCGCAGCGGATGATCGGGATCGTTGGCGTAGGACACCCAGTCCGCGGCCTCTTGTGCATCGCCGGTGCGATCGCCCTCCGGCGTGTGGCGATACGCCTGCACACCGTCGCCGAGAAAATTCACGCAATACAAGGGCGCTGCGTTTACGCGCCGGCAGAAGTCCACGAACTCGCCGGTGCCGACCCGATTGGTCTCTTTGCCGCCCCACTCGTAGTTGCGCATCCACGGCCGTTGCGCCGGCGGACCGACGCCCTCGCGCCATTTGTAGTAGCGGCTGAGCAAGCCCCCGAAGCGCACCACGTCGGGTGACAAGTCCTGCGTCAGCCCGACGAAGTCCTTGCGCCAGTCGTCGATGTCGTAATCCCAAGCGGCTTCCACCGAGCCGTCGGTCGCGCCCAACGGCTCCATGAACTGCATGTAGAAATACGACGAGTGCTCGAACAGCGGTTGGGGATCGATCACGATCGAGCGGCTGCTGCGTGCGGCAGATTGGTTCTGCGCCAGCAGAGTCGGCGCGCCGCCAGTCGCAACCACTCCCGCGGTCGTCGCGACGTGCTTGAGAAACGCCCGTCTTCTCATGGCGCGTCGAGGCTGCCGATCGACTTCGGATAGGTCACGATCCCCCAAGGCATTTTCTTGTCTTCGATGTGCTTGATCGGCTCGAAGGTCTTGGCGTCGATCACGACGATTTCGTTCGAGCGTCCGCAGGCAACCAGGATCTTGCTGTCGTCGGGTGTGAAGCTGAAATGCCAGCAGCGCTGGCCGGTGGGAATGTTGCGGATCGGCTGCCAGGTGCGTGTGTCGAAGACCTGCAGCGCGTCTGCCTTCGAGAGGGCGACGAACAGACGCTCGCCGTCGCGACTGAACGCGAGGCCGTAAGGGGTGTCGCCGGTCGGCACGACCTTGATCACGTTGAATTGATCGTCGAGCAGCACCAGCTTGTTGCTGTACTCGAGGCTGACGACGTAATACTTGCCGTTGGGGGCGATCTTGATGCCGCGCGGGCGGTTGCCGTATTCCTTGGTGCTGATGGTCTTGAGCAGCTTGCCGGTGGCGATGTCGTACACCGTGACGTTCTGGTCCGCTTCGTTGGTGACCAGAATCTTCTTGCCGTCGCCGGAGAACTCGATGCCTTCGGTCTCCATGCCGCCGGTGATTTCGCGGATGACTTGACCCTGCTTGAGGTCGATCACGGCGATTCGTGCAGGCTGCGCTGACTCTTCCTCCCGCTCCTGGCGCAACGCTTTCTCCTCGGCGGAGCCGGGCTTAGGCGGTGGTCCGCCCACCGAGGCCGGCTCGAATGACACGAACGCTTGGTCGTCACGAATGCGCACGAATTCCGGGTTCTTGCCGATCGGCACGCGCTTGACAACCTTGCCGCTCGCGCGATCGATGATCGCTACGTCGCCGGTATCGCGATTGGCCACGACCAATAACTTGCCATCCGCCGTAACGCCTAGACCGCGTGGCGAGCTGCGCCCGATGTCGATCTCGCCTGTCGGTGCGAGGGTCGACAGATCGATCGTGGTGATGTTGCCTTCCTGGTTGCTCACATAAGCCGTCGCCTTGCCTTGGGCCATCGCCGTGGGGCTTCCCCACAACAACGGCGCACTCAACACGAGCGCGAAGGCGAGCGAAGACCGGACGTGCGAAGACGACATGATGGGCTCCTCTGATCGGTGTGCAGGGAAAGACGCTACGGCGCGGCTGGTTAGAAGCCGATTTCGAGCAATCGGTTCCGCATCATTGCTTGCCGCCGCACCACCGGGCACGACCATTGATGCAACGTGTAGTTATGCGAGGCAAGAGCAACTCTTCCCTAGCTCGGCGGGCCGCCGCATGACGGCCCGAGAAATACGACCATGTAGGAGGCATCATGCCGAAAGCCGACAAAGGCGCATCGGATCGCACCGAGATCCCAAGCACGATCATGCGCTCGGACAAGCATGCTCAGCACATCTGGAAGAAGACGCATGACAGCGCGGTGAAGACTTACGGCGAAGGTGGACGCGCGCACCGCGTGGCCTTTGCCGCACTCAAGCACGAGTACGAGAAGAAAGGCGACAAGTGGGTGAGGAAGGCACACAAAGGTCCGTCCGACCCGCAGGCAGCGAGAGGGCCGACGACCAAGCCGAAGTCGACCGACACACCTGCCGCCCCAACCGCACGCGGCAAGGTCGCCAAGAGCGATCGCGAAGCACGGCAGAAGGCGAAAGAGGCTCGCCGCGAAGCGGCGCACAGCCGTGCTCGGTAGTCAGGGCGACTGAACCTGTGCTGGGCTCGAGCATCACTCGTTAAGGTGGATGAAGCGCAGCGGAATCCGGGGCTCGCGGTGGTAGTGCTTCCTTAGCTCGGCGCTTTCCCGGATTGCGGCCTGCGGCCTCCATCCGGGCTACGATGCACTCAGGTGTAGCCCGGATGAAGCGCAGCGGAATCCGGGGACGATGCGTGCGATTCCTGACCTCGCCGAATTCCCGGCCTGGCCGAGCGCCGCTTTCCCGGATTGCGGCCTGC
>Ga0070741_10008780_pt1 | contig 20047 bp, 16 predicted proteins | sample Coa_R1_4_FD_66440 | JGI IMG/M metagenome (GOLD analysis project Ga0070741, IMG submission 66440) | Surface soil microbial communities from Centralia Pennsylvania, which are recovering from an underground coalmine fire - Coalmine... | ecosystem: Environmental > Terrestrial > Soil > Unclassified ...
CCTGCCGGTCGCGATGTTCACGTACGTCGTCAACTACACCGATCCCACGATGGCCGCGCTGTCCGCACTGTTCATCGCGGCCACGTTTGCGGCCGTGCTCGCCGCCGACCGCGTCATCGGCCTGTCCCGCGTGTTCCAGCTGGACGGTCAGCGGTGAGCGGCGCGCGCGGTCCCGTGGTGGCGCTCGAGGGAGTCCGCAAGGCGTACGGCCTCACCGAGGCGCTGAGCGGCATCGATCTCTGCGTGGAGGACGGCGAGCTGCTGTCGCTGCTCGGGCCGTCGGGCTGCGGCAAGACCACGACCCTCAACGTGATCGCCGGCTTCGTCGTGCCGGACGCCGGGCGCGTCCGCGTCGACGGCGAGGACGTGACCACGCGGCCGGCGTGGCGGCGTGGCCTCGGCGTGGTCTTCCAGTCGTACGCGCTCTTTCCGCACATGAGCATCGCCGAGAACGTGGCGTTCGGGCTGCGCGAGCGCGGCGTGGCACGCGCGGAGCGGGAGGCGCGGGTCGCGGAGGCCCTCGCGCTCGTGCGACTCGACGAGGCGGGCGACAAGCGCCCGGGGCAGCTGTCGGGCGGGCAGCAGCAGCGCGTCGCCCTCGCGCGCGCGCTCGTCATCCGGCCCCGCGTGCTGCTGCTGGACGAGCCGCTCGCCGCGCTCGATCGCAAGCTGCGCGAGGAGATGCGCGCGGAGCTGAAGGACATCCAGCGCGCCGTCGGGACCACGACCGTCTTCGTGACGCACGACCAGCACGAGGCGCTGGGGCTCTCCGACCGCGTGGCCGTCCTGAACGGCGGGCGCATCGAGCAGCTCGGCACGCCCGAGGAGATCTACGAGCGTCCGGCCACCGCGTTCGTGGCCGACTTCGTCGGGGCGTCCAGCGTGCTGCGCGGCCGCGCCACCGACGCGGGCCGGGTCGACGTGGCCGGCACGCCGGTGCGCGTCCGTTTGCCCCGCCCGCTGCAGGCTGGCGAGGTCGTTCGACTGCTGATCCGGCCCGAGCGCGTGACGCTCGGCGGCGATGGACCGAACGTCCTGCCGGCGCGCGTGGCGGCGGTCATGTACCTCGGTGACCACAGCGAGGTCCGTCTGGAGCTCGCCGACGGCACGCGCCTGCTCGCCAGCGTGCGGGGTCGCGCCGGCCTCTCCGCGGGCGAGCGGGTGAGCGCGCGACTTCCCGAGGACGCCTTCCTGGAGCCCCGGTGATGGCGGGCGCGGACGTCACCTCACGCGAGGGCGCCCGGCGCATCGTCCTGGCGCTCGAGGCCGCGGGTGTCTCGCTGGTGCCGACCGTGCCGGACACGTGGATCGGCTGGCTCATGGAGCCGATGCGCGCGTCGCGTCGACTGCGCGTCATCGACGTGGCGCGGGAAGAGGAGGCGATCGCGATCGCCTGCGGCGCGACCCTGATGGGAGAGCGCACGGCGGTGGTGATCCAGAACGCCGGCCTGCTGAACAGCGGCGCCGTCATCGCCTCGCTCGTCCAGCTCTATCGCGTGCCGGTGTTCCTGCTCGTCTCGTATCGCGGCGACGTCCGCGACCCCGTCTACTACCACGCGCCCAAGGGACGCGCGACGGAGCCGACATTGACCGCGTGGAGTCTCCGGTTCGCCCGGGCGGAGCCCACGCGTATCGCGGCGCAGGTCGCGCAGGCATACGCGTTCATGGACGAGACGCGGGAGCCGTTCGTCCTGCTGTTCAGCGCCGAGGATCTCGCGTGAGCGTGCCGCGGCAGGCGTGGCTCTCGGCTCTGCTCGCAGCGCTCGACGCGCGCGACGTGCTGGTGGCCGGCCTCGGCGGCAACGCGCGATACCTGCCGCACATGGCGCCGCGCGTGCCGCACTGGGCGCTCTGCGACTCGATGGGCGCCGCCATTCCGCTCGCGCTCGGCATGGCGCTCGCCCGGCCGACACGCGGCGTCGTCGCCCTCGAGGGCGACGGCTCGCTGCTGATGAACCTGGGCTGCCTGGCCACCGTGGGCGCCGCCCGCGCCGCGAACCTCACGGTGCTGATCTTCGAGAACGGCGCGTACGAGTCGTCGGGCGGGCAGGCGCTGCCCGCCGTGACGGTCGACTTCGTCGCCGTCGCGCTGGCCGCCGGCTTCCGGCGCGCGGAGCGGCTCTCGTCGGCCGACGAGCTCGGCGCCGCGCTCGCGCAGGGACGGAGCACCGGCGGGCCGACGCTGTTCGCGCTGCCGACACGCTTCGATCCGGCCGAGACGATCCCGCCGTATTCCGAGCGACCGGACGAGATCCGAGCCAACTTCGCGCGGGCGCTGCGCGGCACGTAGCCGACCGCCGAGGACACGGGCACAGCAGTTGCTGCCATCGAAGGCCATGCCGCCGTCCGGCGTGCGTCCAGCGAACCGCTCGCCCTCGACGTTCCTCGCGCTTGCCCTGCTGGCGCTCGGCTGCGCGCTCCTCGCGCGACCGGTGGTCCTCTCGGCCGCCTCGCCGCCGGCCGCTGCGGACGCGGTAGGTGACGCGCGCAGCTCCGCCGACGTCGTGGTCACGCAGGACAGCGTGCTGCAAGATCTGAACGCGGCGATCCAGTGGTTCCGGGACGCGCGGGTGACGCTGCGCGCGGCGCTGGCCTCGGCCGCGGTGCCGCTCGCGGGCGACGAGGAACGCGTGGCGCGCGAGGCGCTCGACCGCGCGTTCGCCGTGGCGCGCGCGCGGAGCGAGCTGGTGCCGCCACCGCAGGCAACCGCCGAGCGCAGCGCCGGGGCGGCGCGCGCGACCGAGCAGCGCGCTCGGCTCGGCGAGGCGATCCAGGCGCAGCAGACGGCGGTCACGCGGCTGCAGGCGCGCGCGCGGGCGGCGGCGCCCGCGCAGCGCGCGGCGCTCGAGCGCGAGCTGGCGGGCGCGCGCAATCGCCTCGAGCTCGACCGGGCGCGCCTGGCGTTCCTGGCCCAGCTGCAGCCGTTCGACGCCGCGCAGCCGGGCGCCACGCTCGATCTCGCCCACCAGATCGACACGCTGCGCACGTCCGTGCCGGACGTGAAGCCCGGCGCGCCGGCCGAGCCCGCGGTGGTCACGACCGATCAGCTCGGTGGCGGCACGTGGGCGCTGCTGCACCGTCTCGTCGCGCTGCGGCAGACGCGCTCGAGCGTCGACGACGTTCGTGATGCGACGGCGGAGCGGCGACGCAGCGTCGAGGCTGACCTGCGCGCCACCGGCGCCGCGCTGCGCGGCCTCGCCGCGCGGCTGCACGAGCTGGCGGACACGAGCGACGCCCCGGCCGACATGAGCGCCGAACAGCGTGAGTTCCAGGCCTCGCTCGAGCGCGCTCGCGCGCTGGCCGCCGTCGTGGCTCCGCTGCAGCAGGAGTCGGCGCTCCTGCGCCGGTTCGGTGACGATCTGACCGGCTGGCAGCGCGCCATCGATGCCGAGACCGCCAAGGCCCTGAAGGGGGTCGGCATCGACCTGCTGCGGCTCGCCGCCGCCATCGGCGCCGTGTTCGTGGCGGCGGCGCTGTGGCGGGCGGCCACCCTGCGCTACGTCGGCGATCCGTTCCGCCGGCGACTGGTGCTCGGCGCGCGCAAGGTCGTGGTCGTCATCGCCGTCACGGTCATCGTCGTGGTGCACTTCGCGAGCGAGCTGACCACGCTGGTGACCGCGCTCGGCTTCGCGGCGGCCGGGATCGCGTTCGCGCTACAGAACGTCATCCTGGCCGTGGCCGGCTACTTCTCGATGATGGCGCCGAACGGCATTCGCGTCGGCGACCGCGTCAGCCTGCAGGGACCGTTCGGGTACGTTCACGGCGAGGTGCTCGAGATTGGGTTCGTGCGGATACGGCTGCGCGAGCTGGCCGGTGACCCGCTCGCGCCGACGGGCCGCATGGTGGTGTTCCCCAACTCCGTCGTCTTCACCGGGTCGTTCTTCAAGCACCCGGAGGGCGCGGCCACCGCTCCCGGCCCGCCCGCGCACCGCGCGGCCTGACGGTCGGCGGCGACTACGCGAGCATCGCGCGCGCGAGCTGCCGCGCGCCTTCGTAGCACTTCTCGGGCGGCTCGTACGAGAACGCCAGCCGGATGTACTGCTCGCCGCCGCCGTTCGCGTAGAACACCGGCCCCGGTGTGTACTGGATCCGCATCGCCACCGCGCGTTCCGCCAGGCGCTGGCGGTCCGTGCGGCTGGGCAGCCGCAGCCACAGGAAGAAGCCACCCTCGGGACGGCTCACGACGGCATCGGTGCCGGTGAGGACCTCGTCCAGACCGCGCAGCATCGCGTCGCGCTTGGCGCGGTAGACGTCGATGAGACGGCCGACGTGCTCGGCCATGTGGTCGCGCAGGTAGTACGTGGCGACCCGCGACATGAACGGATTGGTCCCGCCCCCGAAGAGGAATGACTGGAGCGAGGGCACGATCTCGCGCGGCGCGCACAGCCAGCCGAGACGCACGCCGGCGCCCAGGATCTTGGAGATGGTGCCGGCCCGGATCACGCGGCCGCCGCGGTCCAGCGCGTAGAGCGGCGGCAGCGTCTGCCCCTCGAAGCGCAGCTCGCCGTACGCGTCGTCCTCGAGGATCAGCGTGTCGAACTCGTGGGCCAGCTCGATGAGCTCGTGCCGTCGGCGCAGCGACTGGCTGGGGCCCGCGGGATTCTGGAAGTTCACGATGGTGTAGATGAGCTTGCAGCGCCGGCCCTCGCGACGCAGCGTCTGCAGCCGCTCGCGGACCGCGTCGGTGACGATGCCCTCGCCGTCCACCGGCACGTCGAGCACGCGCGGGCCGTGGCGGCGAATCGTGTTGAGCGACCCCGAGAACGTCGGCGCCTCCGCGATGATCGGATCGCCGGGATCGACGAAGGCGCTGAAGGCGAGTGCCAGCGCCTGCCCCGAGCCGTTCGCCACCACGAGGTTTTCCGGCTCGGTCTTCATCGACTCGAACAGCTCGTACTTGTGACAGATCAGCTCACGGAACCCGAGGTAGCCCTGCGGCTCGCCGTACGTCATGGCGGCCGCGCCCTCCGCCTTCATCATCCGGGCGGTGGCGTCGACCATGTCGTCGTACGGAAACGACGCGGGATCGGGATAGCCGCCGCCGAACTCGTAGAGCGGCTGCATCGAGGCGCGCGGCGTCGTGAGCGGGACGACGTAGCGGGCGCGCGTGGACAGCAAGGACTCGAACGGCGGCGGCGTGGTCGGTGTCGTCATGCGGCTAGGATACCTTGGTGAAGGCCGCGCGGCCCACCTTGTCCATGTTCCGGCCCTCGATGCGGATCAAGCGGGTCGGCCCGTCGCGGCGCGGCGAGTGCACGTCGCCCTCGTTGTAGACGTGCGCCATGCCGGGCGACAGCCGGTACGCGCGCACGTGACGCACGGTGCCCGGCTTGCTGTCGCGCGGCGGCTCCACGACCGCCCAGTCGCTCATGATCGTCTCGCCCTGCGCCTGGCCGTAGATCGCCCAGGTCGGGCCGTGGTCGTGGGGCGCGCTCTCGCGGGCCCCCTCGTAGACGTGGCCGAGGATGCAGAACCCGAGCTGCGGATCCTCGTAGAGCACCTTGCGCTCCGGGGCGCCGTCGGGAAGGTAGCGGGCAACGAACGCCTCGTCCTTCAACAGGTCGCGCACGAGCGCGCATACCTGCTGGCGGCCGGTGGGACCGGCGTCCGCGGCGAGCACACGATGACAGGCGGCGGCGAACTCGTCCAGGGTCTGGGTCATTTCACTCGCTCCTCGTCGATGATCCGGCTAGAATTCGTCCCATGACTCACGCTGCACCCCGCCGCGCGCTCATCACGGGCATCACCGGTCAGGATGGATCGTATCTCGCGGAGTTCCTCCTGGAAAAGGGCTACCAGGTCTACGGCATGGTCCGCCGCTCATCCACCGAGTCCTTCGAGCGCATCGCGCACCTGCGCGATCGTATCGAGATTCGCGAGGGGGACCTGCTCGACCAGCTGTCGCTCATCATGCTGCTGCGCGACATCGACCCCCACGAAGTCTACAACCTTGCCGCGATGTCCTTCGTGCCGACGTCGTGGGAACAGCCGATCCTGACCGGCGAGGTCACCGCGCTGGGCGCCACGCGCCTGCTCGAGGCGATCCGGGTCGTGGACCGCTCCATCCGCTTCTATCAGGCGTCATCCTCGGAGATGTTCGGCAAGGTGCGGGAAACGCCGCAGACCGAGCTGACTCCCTTCCACCCGCGGTCGCCCTACGGCGTGGCCAAGACCTACGCGCACTACATCACGGTGAACTACCGCGAGTCGTACGGCATCTTCGCCTGCTCGGGCATCCTCTTCAACCACGAGTCGCCGCGTCGCGGCAAGCAGTTCGTCACTCGGAAGGTCACCGACGGCGTGGCGCGCATCAAGGCCGGGCTCGCACACGAGCTGCGCCTCGGCACGCTGGACGCCAAGCGCGACTGGGGCTTCGCCGGCGACTACGTCCAGGCGATGTGGCTGATGCTGCAGCAGCCCAGGCCGGATGACTACGTGGTGGCCACCGGGGAGACGCACACCGTGAGCGAGCTGTGCGAGCTGGCCTTTTCGCACGCGGGCCTGGACTGGACGCGCCACGTCGTCGTCGATCCCGCCTTCGTCCGACCGGCCGAGGTCGATCTGCTCATCGGCGACGCCACCAAGGCGCGCACGGTGCTCGGCTGGGCGCCGAAGCAGTCGTTCCGCGAGCTGGTGCAGCTGATGGTCGACGCCGACGTGCGGGCCACGCGCTCCCGCTAGCGCGCGAAGTCGCGCAGCACCTGTCCGGGACGACCGCACTCCTCGCGCACGCCGCGCTCGTCCACCGTCCGCACACCGTTGACCCACACGCCGTGAACGCCGAGCGCTGGCGTATCGAGGCGGGAGGCGCCGGTGGGCAGATCGTGTACGCGTCGCTTCGGCCCGCGCCCGACGGTCCGCGGGTCGAACAGCAGCAGGTCCGCCCACGCGCCGGGGGCGAGCCGCCCTCGGTCCACGAGCCGATAAGCGCTCGCAACGTCGTGGGTGACGCGGCGGACGGCCTCTTCGAGCGTGAGATCGCCGCGCTCGCGAACCCAGTGACCGAACAGGTGCAGGCCGAAGCCGGCGTCGCAGAGAAACGACAGATGCGCGCCGGCGTCGGAGAGCGCGACGGCGGCGTGCGGATGCCGCAGCAGTCGGCGCACCTCGTCCTCGTCGGTGTTGAACAGCCGGCAATCGAACATCGCGTCGAGCTCGCCGTCGAGACCGAAGTCGAGGAACACGTCGACGGGATCCTGGCCACGCTCGGCGGCGAGCTCGGCGATGGTGCGGCCCACCAGCGGCCGGTGGTCCTCGCGTACGACTTCCATGACCGTCAGGTGCGGCCACGTCTTGTCGGAGAACCGGTTCGGGACGCCGGGCATCGCGGCCTCCGCCTTGAGCCGCGTGCGGAACGACGGATCGGCCAGCACGCGGCGATACGCCGCCTCGCTACCCGCCTCGATGGCGGGGCGCCAGGCGAGGAAGGCCTCCAGCGGATAGGGGTGCCGCAGCGTGAATTCCATCCCGAGCGGGAAGCAGCCGACCTGCGCCCAGAGCTCGCGGCCGCGCCTCCGCGCGCCCTCGATGTCCGCCAGCTCGTTGAACACGCGTGTCGGGTCGCCCGGATCGACGAACATCGCGGCGATCATCACCGGACGACCGGTCTTCGCGGCCACCTCTTCGAGCCACGCCACCGTCGAGGTCATCCCCTTGGTGAGCATGAACACGCCACGGTCCGCCTCGCCGAGCGCGCCCGTGAGCGCCATCAGCTCGTCGCGGTCGGCGAGCCGCGACGGCATGGGAACGCCGTGCTCGCCGTTGTGCTGCTCGAGCGTCGACGTGGCGAAGCCGATGGCGCCGGCGTGCAGCGCCTCCAGCACGATTCGGCGCATCTCGGCGATCTCGCCGGGCGTGGCCGTGCGCTTCGTGGCGTCGGCGCCGAGGACGTAGGTGCGGACCGACGAGTGGCCGACGAACGACGCGACGTTCGGCACGACGCCGCGACGCTCCATCGCCGTGAGGAACTCGGGATACGACTCGAAGTCCCAGCGCACCCCGGCCCGCAGCGCCTCCAGCGACATGCCCTCCACGTGCGTGAGATTGCGCAGCGTGAGATCGCGGTCTGCGGGCCGGCACGGCGCGATCGTAAATCCACAATTGCCGATCACCACTGTCGTCACGCCGAGCGCGGTGGACGGCGTGGCGTAGGGGTCCCAGGTGAGCTGGGCGTCGTAGTGCGTGTGGATATCCACGATGCCGGGTGCCAGCGCCAGGCCGTCGCCGTCGACGCGCTCGCGCGCGGGGCCGACGTCGGTGCCGACGGCCGCGATCCGGCCGCCGCTGACCGCCAGCGAGCCGCGCCGAGCCGGCGTGCCGAGGCCGTCGATGAGGGTCGCATTGGCAATGACCAGGTCGTGCACGGGTAGGTCCTCCGGGATGAATGGCTCGTGGATGTCCGGCGCTGATCAATAATCGATCACTCGCCCGGGGGCCGTCAACGCGAGCGTCGTCGAAACCCAGGCCCGCTCGCGATATCGAGGTTTGCCTCGACTCTGGCCCTTCGCTTGCTCTTCCGCGCGACGATGAGCACGGACCACGCCGCCCGCACGCTCACGCATCTCGCCCAGGCGCTCGGCGAGACTCTGGACCTTTCCGTCGTGCTTGACCGTGTCGCCCACGCCGCCGTCGATTTCGTGCCGGGCTCGCTCGCGCGAATCTGGACGGTGGACGGCGCGGCGCTCTCGCTCAGTGCGGAAGCCGGTGCGGTCAGCATGGCCCCCGGCGAGGACCGCACGCTCGCACTCGGTCAGCAGTGGGCGGGCCGGGTGGCCAGCACGCTGGAGCCGCTCATCGTCGTCGACGATGATGGCGTGTCCGCGGCGACCGTTCCGCTCGTGGCGCACGGACAGCTCGTCGGCGTGCTGCTGCTCGCGACGCAGCGGACTCACCGCTTCGCGGCAGACGAGCTCGACTTGCTCGGCTGCGTCGCCATTCACGCGGGCATCGCGATTCACACCGCGACGCTGTTCGCGCGGGCGGATCGCCGCCGGCGCGCGGCGGAGGCGCTGGCCGAGGTGACGCGCCTGATGTCGCAGTCGCTCGACGTGGACGACGTGGGGCAGCGCATCGTCGACAGCGTGCGCGGACTCTTCGACGCCGTGGCGGCCGTGCTCTACCGCTGGGACAGCGAGCTGAAAGACGTGACCGCGCTGTCGCTGTCCGGCGACTGGGGGCCCGTGCTCGACCACGTGGTCTTCCCGGCCGGCACCGGGCTCATCGCGGTGGCGGTGGGCCAGCGCCGCACGGCGGCCACCGCGGACGTGCTCACCGACGCCGCCGTCACGCTCGCCGGCTCCGTGCGCGAGCGCTTTGCGCAGAGTCAGGCGCGGGCGCAGCTCGCGGTGCCACTGATCATCCGCGACCGCATCATCGGCGCGCTCGCCATCGGCCGCGCGGCCGGCGCCACCTTCGATGCCGCGGACGTCGCGCTCGCGCAGGCATTCGGCGACCAGGCCGCGGTGGCGCTGCAGAACGCGAGCCTGTTCGAGGCGCAGCTCTCGCTGCTCGAGCATGCGCGCGCGCGCCGGGCCCGGCTCGAGGCGCTGCTCGAGGTCGGGCGCGAGGTCTCGCGCATCCAGCCGCCGCCCGCGCTGCTGGAGCGCATCGCGGCCACGTGCGGCCGCCTCCTGCAGACCGACTCCGTCGGCATCCGGCTCGTCGAGGGTGACGAGCTGGTGGTGGCGTGCGCCTCGGGGGGCGCCCGGGACGTCATGACGACGCCCCGGCTCAAGATCGGCGAGAGCCTGAGCGGCATCGTGGCGGCCACGGGCCAGACGCTCGTCCTGACCGATCCGGCCGCCGACCCGCGGCTGCACCCGGCGCACCGCGCCGCCATGGAGCGCCTCGGCTACCGGGCGCTGGTCGCGGTGCCGATCACCGCCGGCGAGCGTATCGCCGGTGTGCTGAGCGTGCAGACGCGGCGGCGGCTCGGCTTCTCGGACGAGGACATCGAGGTGGTCACCGCGTTCGCGCGGCAGGTCGGGGTGGCGCTGCACAACAACCGCCTGTACGAGGAGCTGCAGCAGGCGTACCGGGAGCTCACGTCGACGCAGGACCAGCTGCTGCAGTCGCAGAAGATGGAGGCGATCGGCCGGCTGGCCGGCGGCATCGCGCACGACTTCAACAACCTGCTCACCGTCATCGCCGGACAGACGTACATGCTGCGCAACCAGACGGCCGGCGGCCCCGTCCGCGAGGGCGTCGAGCGCATCGAGGCCACCGCGGAGCGCGCGGCCGAGCTCATCCGGCAGCTGCTCGCGTTCAGCCGCAAGCAGGTGCTGCAGCCGGGTGTCCTGCGCCTGAACGCCATCGTGGAGGCGATGGTGCCGATGCTCACCCGCGTCATCGGCGAGGACGTCGAGCTCTCGACGCGGCTGGCGCCGCGTCTGCTTCACGTGAAGGCGGACCCCACCCAGCTCGAGCAGGTGATCATGAACCTGGCCGTGAATGCGCGCGACGCCATGCCGCGCGGTGGCCGGCTGACCCTGGAGACGGCGAATCTCCGCGTCGACGCCGCCCACGCCCCGCCGTCCCCCGACCTGGCGTCTGGCGAGTACGTGATGCTCGGAGTGACCGACACCGGACTCGGAATGGACGCCGAGACCCGCCGCCGCCTGTTCGAGCCGTTCTACACGACCAAGGAGCCCGGCAAGGGGACCGGACTCGGACTCGCGACCGTGTATGGCATCGTGCAGCAGAGCGGCGGTCACATCGTCGTCCGGAGTCAGCCGGGCGAGGGTGCGACGTTCAAGATCTATCTGCCGGCCGTGCACGATGTCGTCGAGGCGCCCGAGACGCCGGTGGCGGACGACATTCCGCGCGGCAGCGAGACGATTCTCGTGGTGGAGGACGAGCACGAGGTCCGCGCGCTGGTGCGGCAGGTACTGCAGGAGCGCGGCTACCGGGTGATCGAGGCCGGCGGCCCCCGCGAGGCGCTGCGCTTCGTGACCGATGCGACGACATCGGTCGATCTCCTGCTGACGGACGTCATCATGCCGCAGATGACGGGCCGCGCTCTCGCCGACCTGCTCACCGCCGACCAGCCCGGGCTGCCGGTCCTGTTCATGTCGGGCTACGCCGACAGTGCGGTCGTGGAGCACGGCGTGCTCCAGTCCGGCCGCGCGTATCTGCAGAAGCCGTTCACGCCCGCCCAGCTCGCGCGCGTCGTGCGCCGCGTCCTCGACACCGCGCGCGCCTGACCGTTCCTGCGGCCTGCGCTCTCGGACCGGCGCCGCCATCGCGGCGCCGGCTGGACCGCGCGCACGGCCCGGCGCGTTGGCGGCAGCGTATGGCACGCTGGTCGCGATGGACGCGCCTCGCATCGTCTGGCAGCCGAACACCGAGCAGCGCGACGCCGGCACTCCGGATCCGGCGCGTGACAGCCCGATCGGATTTCCGCCGCCGTGGCCGGAGCGGCCGTGGGTGTTCGGCGTGATGGTCGCGTCGCAGGACGGCGTCGTGGCGTGGCGACGCCGGGGGCCGGACGATGATCCCGTGCTCGGGGTGCTGGGCGGTGATCCGTCGCGGCCGGAACGTCTGGCCGACAAGCGGCTGATGCGTGTGCTGCGCTGCTACGGCGACGTCGGGATCGGCGCCCAGACGCTTCGCGAGCAGCCGGACCTGGTCCAGCTGCCGCAGGAGCCCGGCGAGCCGCCCGCCCCCGAGCTCTACGAGTTTCGGCGCCAGCGGGGGTTGCAGCGCCAGCCACGCATCGTCGTCTACTCGCTCTTCGGGCGGCTGCCGCTCGGCAACAAGCTCTTCCGCACGCCGGGCGTTCAGGTGATCGTCATCACGAGCGAGCGCGGGGCGGACGAGCTGGTGCGGCGCGGCGACACGGGTCTGACGAAGATCGTGGAGCCGGTATCGAATGTCGAGGCGCTGCGCCGGGCGCACGAGCGTCTCGGGCGCGAGCAGGGTGTCCGCTACCTCGCGTGCGAGGGCGGCATGACGGTGCTGATGGCGCTGCGGAGCGCCGGCGTCCTCGACGAGGTGTTCCTCACCACCACCGACACGCGCGTGGACGCGGCGGCCCACGACGGCGTGCTGCGCATCTTCGACTTCGCGCGCGAGGGCGCCCGCCTGGTTGCCGAGGGGCGTACGGCGCCCTCGAGCGCGTGGCGCTTCCAGCGCTGGCGATTCAACGAGCGGTGAACGGGCGCCTCAGGGATAGATGACGGCGTCGCCGTGGCGGTAGCCCCATTCCACCGCCTCGGCGTCGACCGCCGACGGCTTCTCGCCGGTGGCGCCCGCCAGCGTCAGCGCCGTGATGTTGCGCCGCACCTCGGCCGCCAGCGTGTTGAGGCGGTGATAGGCCTCGGAGATCGATCGGCCGAGCGTCGTCAGGCCGTGATGCTCCATCACGATGGCGTTGGTGGCGGCGATGAAGTCGCGAAGCGGCGCCACGTCGAGCTCGACGTTCACGTGCGACGGCAGGACGTGCACGGGAGCGCCCATGACGAGCGGGAAGTCGAGTGACAGCGCCTGCAGCGTTCGGCCGCCGGTGAAGAACGCGATGCTCTCGTCGTGATGCACGTGGATCACCGCGTTGACGTCGGGGCGGAGGCGGAGGATCTCCCGGTTCAGCTGGTGACCGACGCTCGTCGGCCGCGTGCCGTGCAGCAGGCGGCCCGTCGGCACATCGGTGACGACGATGTGGTCGATCGTCGCCTCCTCGAGCGACACGCCGGCGTGCTTGGTGTAGACGACGCCGTCGGCGTGGGCGGGGTCCGGGACGCGGATGGCGAGGTTCCCGAGCGTGTTGTGGACGTAGCCGCGGGCGACGAGCCGCCGTGCGTAGGCCAGGAACAGGGCGCCGACCGACCGGTCGAACATGCCGCCTCCTCCCTTTGCCCCCTACGCTTTCACCGTACTATGCCGCCCCGTCGATTTCGCGACTTTTACGGCACGGGACAGGCCTTCAGGGCCGCCGGCGCCGCCCGCAACATGCCGGCCGGCGGCGGAACGCGGCGTATCATCGACGAATGGCGGAGTCGGAGACGGCCCGGGCTCTTGTCGTCGACGACGACGTCCGCGTGCGCGCCTTTCTCTGCGCCGCGCTGCAAAGCGCGGGCTGGGCGGTGACCCAGGCCGGCAGTGGTGCAGACGCCCTCCGGCTCGTCGCGTCCCGTCCGGACCTCGTCGTGCTGGACGTCGGCCTGCCCGATCTTTCGGGACGCGAGGTGTGCCGGCGCATCAAGGCGGCGCCCGAGACGGCGACGGTGCCGATCCTGATGCTGTCCGGCGTGTACGTGGACTCGGCCGATCGTAGCCAGGCGCTCGAGGACGGGTCCGACGCGTACCTGACGAAGCCGGTCACGACCCGCGAGCTGCTGGCCACCACGCGCGCCCTCCTCCGGACCGCGCGCGCCGAGCGCATGACCGCCGAGCACCAGCGGGCCGAGCAGGAGCTGCGCCGCCGGGTGTCCCAGGGGAAGTTCATGCTCGACGTCGCCCGCGCCATCACGTCGTCGCTCGACGTGCAGCCGCTGCTCGAGCGCATCGTCGACCAGGCCTCGCTGCTGCTCGGCGCGCCGCGGGTGTCGCTCGCCGTCCTCGAGCGCACGGATCCGACGCCGGTCATCCGGTTCGCCGCCGCGCGCGGCCTCAGCCGCACGTTCACCGACCATCTGCGGCCGCTGCACTGGCGCGACGGCACGACCCCGAGCGCGATCCGCGAGCGGCGCCCGGTGTGGTCGGCCGACCTGCTGAACGACCCGCAGTTCGACCTCGCACCCAGCACGCGCGCGATGGTGGAGGCCGAGGGCTACCGCGCGGTCCTGTCGGTCCCGCTGCTGGCACGCGACCGCCCGCTTGGCGCGCTGGTGCTCTACCGTGACGCGCCCGGGCCGTTCTCGGAGGACGACGTCGACGTGATGCAGCTCTTCGCCGCCCAGGCGGCGATCGCGGTGGAGAACGCGGCCCTGTACCGGCGCGCGCAATCCCGGGCCGACAAGCTGACGGCGCTCAGCACGCTGACGCGGCTCATCACATCGGCGGCGTCCAGCCACGAGGTCTTCGGCGCCGTCGCCGAGGCGGCCGCGCGGCTGCTGGAGGCCCGCAGCAGCCAGGTGTGGGTCGACGATCCGGCGGCCGGCGTGCTGCGCGCCGAGGGCAGCTACACCGTCGATCCGCTGATCGCCTCCGCGCTGCGCGGTCTCACCGAGATTCCGCACGGGCACGGCCTCACCGCGGAAGTCTATGCCTCGCGCGCGCCGGTCTTCATCTCCGACCTGAGGCAGGAGCCGCGCTGGCTCAACCGCGATCTCGTGGACGTCGCCAACGTGCGGTTCTACGCCGGCATCCCGCTCGTCGCCGGCGACCACGTCGTGGGTGTGCTGTCCGCGCTGTTCGACGCGCGCGACGAGTTCAGCGCCGAGGAGAAGGAGCTGGCCCGCCTGCTCGCCGACCACGCCGCCATCGCCATCCGCCAGGCGCAGCTGTACGCCGAGGCCGATCGCCGCCGGCAGGACGCCGAGCGGATGGCGCACAACCTCGAGCGCAGCCAGAGCTCGCTGGTGAAGACCGAGCGCCTCCGCGCGCTGGGCGAGATGGCGGCCGGTGTCGCGCACGACTTCAACAATCTGCTCTCGGTGATCCTCGGACGTACCGAGTTGATGCTGCGGCGGGTGGGCGAGCCCGAAACCATGCGCGATCTCGACGCCGTCCGCCGGGCCGCGCAGGACGGCGCCGACACCGTGCGCCGGATCCAGGAGTTCACGCGGACCCGCCGGACGCGGGCGTTCGAGCGCGTCGATCTGGCCGAGGTGGCGCGCGAGGTGGTCGAGCTCACCCGGCCGCGGTGGGAGCTCGAGGCGCAGGCGAAGGGCGTCACCTACGAGTTCGGCGTGGACGGCGTGGCCCCGCCGGTGGCCGGGCGACCCGAGGAGCTGCGCGAGGTGCTGACGAACCTCATCACCAACGCCGTCGATGCGATGCCGGCCGGCGGCGTGTGCCGGCTCCGCGTGCACGTGGACGGCGATTGGGCCGTGATGACGGTGTCCGACACCGGCGTCGGCATGCCGGAGGAGATGAGGCTGCGGGTCTTCGAGCCGTTCTTCACGTCCAAGGGGCCGCGCGGCACGGGCCTCGGGCTCGCCGTCTCGTGGGGCATCGTGACCCGGCATGGCGGCACGATCGACGTCGACAGCGCGCCGGGCCGCGGCACGACGTTCCGCCTCCGCCTGCCCATACCGGTGACGCTGCCCGACGCCGTAGTCGGCGTGCCGATGACGTTCGCGCCGCGGCCGGCCCGCCTGCTGCTCATCGAGGACGAGCCGGAGGTGCAGGCGGTGCTCGCGGAGATGCTGCGCGAGGCCGGCTACGGGGTGGCGGTGGCGCGCGACGGCACGGCGGGGATCGAGCATTGCGAGCGGGAGGCAGTGGACCTGGTGCTGAGCGACATCTCGATGCCCGGCATCTCGGGCTGGGACGTCGCCGCCCGCCTGCGTGCGCGTCACCCGCTCATCCCGATCGGCTTCGTGACGGGCTGGGGCGATCAGCTCGACCCGGAGCGGCTCGCGCGCGCCGGCGTGGACTTCGTCGTGGCCAAGCCGTTCCAGGCATACGACATCCTGCGCCACGTGGCGCAGGCGGTGATGCGGCCCGCGCGCGAGGCGCGCTGAGCGCCGCTACCGCCGCCGCTTTCTCGCGCGCAGGTCGAGCACGCCGTCCCGCTTGCGCGGATCGTCTCCGGCCGGGAAGATCTGCGTCTTCTGGACCTTCTGGGTGCCGGTGGTGGGCAGCGCAGCCACGAAGAGCACGAACCCCGGCGCCTTGAAATAGGCGAGCCGCTCGAGACACCAGTCGACGAGCTGCTCGGCCAGCGCCGCCGTGGGCGCGACGCCGGGCATTGGCACCACGCACGCCATGACCTCTTCTTCGCGCACCTCGTCGGGGACAGCGAGCACGGCCACCTGCGCGACCGCCTCGTGTGCCTGGAGCGTCGCCTCGACCTCCGCGGCCGCGATGTTCTCGCCGGCGCGGCGGATGATGTTCTTCTTCCGGTCGATGAAGTACAGCATGCCCCCGACGTCCTGGCGCACGACGTCGCCGGTGTGGAACCACCCGCCGCGCCACGCGGCCTCCGTGGCCGCCTCGTCCTTGAGGTAGCCGGCGAAGAACCCATGACGGGGCCCTTCCGGGCCGCCCCAGCGGACGAGCATCTCGCCCGGCGTCTCGCGTGGCAGCTCGCGATCCTGCTCGTCCACGACCTTCGCTTCGAGGCCGCGACCGGGACGACCGAACGCGCGCGTGTGAATCATCCGCGGCTCGTGGGTGACGAGCGTGATGCGTCCGGTCTCGGTCATGCCCCACGCCTCCAGGAGCGGGAAGCCGAACCGCTTCTCGAACGCCTCGTGAAGCTCTGGCTCGACGCCGGCGCCGACGCCGAATTTCACACGATGCTGGCGCTCCTCGGGGACGACGGGCTGGTTGAGGAGCAGCGGTGGAACGACGCCGAGGTAATGCACGATCGTCGCGCGCGTGGAGAGGACGTCCTTCCACCAGCGCGTCGGGCTGAAGCGCTCCGGCAGGATGAGGCAGTTCGCCGTGAGCATCGCGCACGTCGCCGTCAGCGCCTGGCAGTTCATGTGGAACAGCGGCAGCGGGTTGAGGAAGCGGTCGCGGCCCGGCTCGATGACGCAGAGGCCGCCGAGGTCGCGATACCACGCGCCCGCGTTCAGGTAGTACAGGTTGGTCAGGATGCAGCCCTTCGGCCGTCCGGTCGTGCCCGACGTGTAGAGCAGGCTGCACTCGCTGTCGAGTCCGGGCTCGCCTCCACGCGGCGCCACGCGCGCCATCGGCAACGTGTCGGGCCAGCGGAGGGCGTCGACGACCGGAAGCGGCTTGGCGCGCGCGCGCGCGACGGCCTGCAGATCGCCGACGCGGGAGCTGATCACGACCGCGAGGTCGGCCTCGGAGTGCTCCATCTGGTAGCACAGCTCGTCGTGCCGGTAGTCCGGGTTGATCGGCACGATGCCGCAGCCGAGCGCGTTCAGCGCCAGATAGTGGAAGAAGAACTCGGGACGGTTCTCGAGCAGCAGGGCCACCCGATGCCCGTGGCCAAATCCCGCCGTGGCGTAGGCGGCGCGCAGCCGCTCGATCTCGACGCGCGCGCTCGCGTAGGTGAACTCGACGCCCTCGGGGTGATAGCTGCGGTCGGGCGCCGCCGGAGCGCACAGGAAGGCGTGGTCGCCCGCGGCCGCGGCCGTGGCCGTGAATGCCTGGTAGACGGTCTTCATCGGGCGCCATGATAGCGCGGCGGCGCAATCGATCCGGGCGGCGAATGGCGTGGCCGCCAGGGCCGTCTCAGGAAGCAAGGAGGCGGACATGCACAACCCGTGGAAGGTGACCACGCTCGCCCTGGTGGCGCTCGGTGCCACCGTCGGCACCTCGACGCTCACGACGGCGTACCTGATGCGGCCCCCGATGCCGACAGATGCTCCCGCGCCGGCGGAAGCTTCCGAGCCCCCCGCGTATCGCCCGGCGGTCGTGAGAGTCACGCCCGCCCACGCGGCGACCGTCCGCGCGGCGTCGATGTCACCCGTGTCGCCTCCCGCGCCGGTGGTCGTACCGCCGCAGACGGCGCGCGCGAGCGCCGAGCCGGCCGTCCCGGCCGCTGCCGCGCCCGTGCCGCGCGCGCCGGCGGCAACGGTCGCGGCGACGACGACGCGCCCGGAGGACTGCAACACCGGCGCCGACCGTGCGCTGCGCATCGCCAAGCCCGGCGCACTGGGCGCCCTTCTCGGCGCCGGTCTCGGAGCCGTCGGCGGCGGCATCGCGGACGGCGGCAAGGCGGCTGGCAAGGGCGCGATCATCGGCGGCATCGCGGGCGCGGCGCTTGGCGGCGGCTACGGCGCCTACAAGACCAAGAACGAGTGCGGCACGATCGTCGGCGACGCGCGCTGAGCGCGGCCGAACGGGTGCGTGAGGCCGGCGGTGATGCGCCGGCCTCACTTTTCTTGCCTGGCGGTACCGAGGCGCGCTAGACCTGAGGTAACCCCGAGCGCGAGGACGACTGGTGAACGACGTGATGCCGGTGCAGGGAGTCTGACGTCTACTACGAGCGCCGCGGCCGGGTGGATGCCCGGGCGCCCGGCATCCTGTGGCTGCACGGCCTCGGCTCGAGCGCGGACGACTGGAATGCGCAGCTCGCCGCGTTCGCCGGCGACTATCGGCTTCTCCTCGTCGATCTGCCCGGCCACGGACGGTCGTCCATTCCGCGCGGCCGGCCGACCGTGGAGGCGATGGCCGATCGCGTCGCGGCACTCCTCGACGACATTGCGGAGCCGCCGGCGCACGTGGTCGGCCTGTCCCTGGGCGGTTGCGTCGGCCTGGCGCTCGCGCTGCGCCACCCCGCCCGCGTGCGATCGCTCACGCTCGTGAACGCCTTTGCCGTTCTCCGGCCTGCCGACACCGGCGCGGCGCTCCGGATGCTCCTCCGCGGCGCGCTCCTGGCCCTGGCGCCGATGAGCGCGGTCGGGCGGTTCGTGGCCGCCACGGCGTTCCCGCACCCGGAGCAGGCGGCACTGCGCCGGGCGGCCGCCGCCAGCCTGGCGCGCACTCCGCGCCGCGCGTACGTCGCTTCGGTGAGGGCGCTGGCTCGCTTCGACGCGCGCCCCTCGCTGGCGCGGCTACGGTGTCCCACGATGGTGGTCGCGGGTGCGGACGATCGAACGATCGCGCTCGCCGCCAAGGACGCGCTCGCGCACGGCATCGCCGGAGCGCGCTGGGTCGTCGTCCCCGGGTCCGGTCACGTGACGAGCGTCGACCGCGCCGACGAGTTCAATGCCGTGCTGCGGGAGTTCATCGCCGCGCACTGAGCCGGGCTACAATCGCGCGCCATGTGGCTGCTGCTGGCGCTCGCCGCCGCGCTCTTTCAGGTCCTGCGCAACACGTCGATGAAGCGCCTCGGGCACGCGCTCGACGAGTACATCAACGTATGGGGCCGCTTCACGTTCTTGCTGCCGTTCGCGCTCGCGACCTGCCTCGTCACCGGCGTTCCGGCGCTGAAGCCGGGCTTCTGGGGCTGGTGCCTCGCCTTCGGCGTGTGCCAGACGCTGTCCACGCTCGCGCTGTCGAAAGCGCTGAAGCTCTCGGCGATCTCGCTGGTCACCGCGCTGTGGAAGATCAGCCTGCTCATCCTGCTCGGGCTGGCGTGGGTGACCATCGGCGAGCATCCGAGCCCGCTCGGGATCGCCGGTGTCCTGCTCAGCGCGGCGGGTGTGTACCTGCTCAACATCCAGCGCGCGCGTGTGTCGCCGTGGGCGCCGCTGGCCGTGCTCTTCACCGATCGCGGCCAGCGGTACACGCTGCTCGCCGCCGTCTTTTACGCGCCGAGCGTGATCACCATCAAGCAGGCCATCCTTGCGTCGAACGCCGCCATGGGGACCTTCGGCGGCTATCTCGTGGCCAGCGTGCTGATGAGCGTGCTCGCGGCGCGGACCTCCGCGTCGCACTTCCGTGCCGTGCCACGCCACTGGAAAGAGTTCGTGGCGCTGGGTCTGTTCGCGGCACTGACGACGATCCTGCAGGGCAAGGCGTACACGCTCACGCTGTCCTCGTACGTGGAGGCGGTGAAGCAGGTCGAGATCCTGTTCGCGATGGGCATCGGCGTGGCCGTGTTCGGCGAGGCGCAGCGGGTCCGGGAGTCGGCGCTGGGCGCCGTGGTGATGCTCGTTGGCATGGTTCTGCTGGCGCTGGCGGCGTGAGCCGCCGACGGCCCTCCCTCCGGAGCGATCGGTAAACGCTCTCGCTGGCAGTTTCCTTGCTCCGATAGACCGCGAGGAGGGAACGCAATGATTTCACGTCTCGGAGTGATCGTTTCGGGGGTCGCGCTGCTGGCGGCCGCCGGCTGCAGTGCCACCACCACCACGGATGCGGGGGCGGCGCACGGTGTCTACGGGTCGTCCCCGTCGAACTCCTTCGAGGGCACGGTGGCGCGCGTCGATGCGCCGCAGCGCGTCGTCGTGCTGAGCGACGGCCGGATGTATCAGGTGCCCGCTGACTCGATGGTGTACGTGAATGGCCAGCCGGTGGCCTACACGAG
>Ga0070741_10008781_pt1 | contig 20045 bp, 19 predicted proteins | sample Coa_R1_4_FD_66440 | JGI IMG/M metagenome (GOLD analysis project Ga0070741, IMG submission 66440) | Surface soil microbial communities from Centralia Pennsylvania, which are recovering from an underground coalmine fire - Coalmine... | ecosystem: Environmental > Terrestrial > Soil > Unclassified ...
GGCGATGAACCGAGACCTTCTCGAAACATTTCCCAATCCCAATCCAGGGCGCGCGTATCTGATCGAACACACTGCGCACGAATTCACCAGTTTGTGCCCAAAGACGGGCCAGCCCGACTTCGCGACGATCACCCTTACCTATGTTCCAGCCGAAAAATGCATCGAATTGAAGTCGCTGAAAATGTATTTGCAATCGTTCCGCAATGAAGGCGTTTTTTATGAAGCGGCGGTCAATCGAATTCTCGACGACTTCGTGGCTGTGTGTGAACCGGCCTGGGCGCGGATCGAAGGAAAGTTCGGAATCCGCGGCGGAATCGGGTCGGTCGTAACCGCAGAATACGAGTCAGAGGAGAGCCAGCCATGACACCCGAACAGGTTTTTGAACTGATAAAATCGGGCGATGAAAACGGAGTGATGGAGGCGGCCGCTGCCGATCCGTCGCTTGCCCGATCCAAAATCAACGGAGTTTCCTTAATTCTGCTTGCAATTTATTACGGACATCAAACCATCGCGCAGCGCCTCATTGACGCAGCTGGCGGCGAAATCAACCTTTTCGAAGCGGCCGCTTCGGGAAACGTTCCAAGGCTGCAAGCTTGCATCGAACAAAACCCAAACGGTGTGGATGTGTTTTCCGCAGACGGTTTCACGGCGTTGGGATACGCCGCGTTTTTTGGTCATTTGGAATCGGTTGAACTGCTGCTTGAATCGGGAGCCGACCCGAACCTCAAATCCAACAACAAAGAGTCTGTGCCGCCTCTCAATTCTGCGGTTGCCAACGGCAGCGAGGCGATCGTGGAAAGGCTGCTGCAAGCAGGTGCCGATCCGAACTCGGTGCAAGCCGGCGGCTATACGCCTTTGCACGGCGCGGCTTTTGAAGGAAAGATCGCAATCGCGCAACTGCTGCTTGAACACGGTGCAGTCCCCCAACTGCGCGACGATGCAGGTCAACTTGCGCGAGAACTTGCAGAAGATCGCGGCCACATCGAATTTGCCCGGATTTGTCCGGGGTGATTTCAGCCCGCTTTGGGCCTGAAGTCCTGCCTTAGCGGAACTCTATCTATGCAGCAGTCGTTGAAATAACCAGCGCATGTCCTCCTTTCCCTCTCCGGGAAAGATGGCTGAAAAGCCAAGCCTCGGTTGAAAAACCGAGGCTGAATTTTTATGGATATGCTTCGGCGAGCATCGTAAAAAACTCTGCGGGAATTTCGCGCTGAAAAACGATGCGCGCACGGCTGCTGCGATTTTCATCGCTGCAATCCAACACCCATGCAGGAACCGCGGCGGCGGAATCTTCCAAGCGCAAACTGATTTCGTCTCCCGGATTGAGCGGTGTGTTGGTGCAAACGCACGCTCCTCCCGCGCTGAAATTCAGCACGCTGCATCGGGTTTTTTCATCAATCGTCGCAGCCGCCGGAACCGATGGGGCATGACGACGATGCGACCGCCTGTCGCGGCGGATCACCGACTCAGGTGCTTCCAAAAGCAGAGCCTTCGCTCCAACCGCCTGCCGCTCCAAAACTTTCGCATAAAAAATCGTGAGACCGTGCTCGTCGGCATACTCCACACAATACTTTTCTGCCGGCCGAATTGGCAGGATGTCCGATTTCAAGGTCGGTGCCGAAATCCACCATCCCCTTTCGTCAATGTCCATCAGGCGCGCGGTCAGCATCGCGGGCCCCTGCCTTAGAACCAGCCGCGTGTGAAGGGCGGGAGGCGGCAGATTCAAGCGCTTTCGTCGGATTCTAAACCAGATCCACGAAAACAGCATCGAGCACAAAAACAGCCCCAAGAACACGCCGGCCGATAAAAAAACGTCGCTCATTTCGATTTGGAAAGTTCTATCTTGAATTTTTCGGATGCGTCCACATATTCCCGCACCGATTCCAGGTGCAGCAGATTGGCGTCTTGTTCCGTATCGCTGCTCCTGTCCAGCAGGAACTTTTGAATGTTTTGTACGGATTCGATGAGCAGGTTCAGTGCCAAAGAGCGGCCGGCATGGCTTTCTGTATATTTTGCCGGGGGTTTGAGCTGATCCAGATAGTTCAAAAACGCGGTGCAGCGCGACTGCAATTGTGCCAGGCGGTTTCCTACGCTTTTGTCGTTGGGCGACGTTTTGGCTTCGCCGAGCAGCGTCCGCGCCAGCGATGACAGCGAATAATAAACTGCGTCAATCACCGAAACAGTCTGCGTATATCGCGCTGCGATTTTTGCTGGGTCTTGCGAGAGCCCCATCTGATTTGCGGTTTGCAGGTCGGCCACCGAGGCGTCGAAATCGCCTTTCAAAGCAAGAGCCACAGAGCGTTTGTATCGAAGCTCGGCGGAATCGCCGTTTTTGACTGCGGTGTCATAAAACGCGATCGCTTTTTCGAAATCCAACTTTCGCAGATACAGATCGGCCATCACGGCGTTGGCCGCAGGGTCGTTCGGTTTTTTCTGGATCACCTGTGTGCCCCACGCGTACGCCTTGTCGAGCTGCCCGCCGTCGAGCCACGCCTGCGCGCCCTCGACCAAAAGGTCTTGATTATCTGGAAGCAGTTCTGCCGCGCGAGCGGCTTCATCCGCCGCCAGGAACGGATTGCCGTTTCGCCGAAGCGCTTCGATCAGTTTCAAACGCGGTTCCGGATTCATCGGATCGGCGTCCACCGCATCTCGCAGATAGGTAATCGCCGCGGCAAGGCGGTTTTCAGTCAAAGCCGCGAGCCCGCTTTCTAAAGGCTTCTTATCAATCGTTTCGGACTGATGGTTGGGCACTGTTGGAGGCCCCACGTCGGGCGGCGAAATTTCAGGGGCGCCGAACACCGTTTTCATCGGGCCGCTCGAAAGTTTCAACAGCCATGAATTCGAGATTGAAAGCGCGGTGCTTTGTTCATCCAGTTCTTGCCCCACCAGAATCGAAATCGAAGTTTCATCTTTCCAAAGCTGTTCTTTTCGCTTGGAATAGAGGACTGCCGCGGCTCGAACCAGCCCGCCTGATGTCGTAACCTTGATTCTTTCGGTCGGTTTGGCGTTGGGCTTCGCTTTTTCTTCGCCGGTTGCGCGCGTGGCTTTGCAAAACAGAATGTAGTCGGCTCCGATCACTTTGGCAAGCGCGAAGCAGTCTTCCAGTTTCGGTTTATCCGTCCACTTGTTCCATTCGCCGCTCGAAAGCGCGGCTTGCACAAGCGGATCGCCTTTGCTCCAAATGGAAACCGACACCTTGCCGGTTTTGGCGAAACTTTCGCCCAGCGCGCGCATCACATCAATGTTCGGATCGCGGTCGGTAAAATCGGTCGCCCGGTCTTGAGCGATCAGCACCAACGGCTTTTCTGCAAACGCGCACAAAAACGCCGCCAAACCAAAAACAATCGCTGCGAAGCGCACCCGCTAACCTCCCATCGCTTGGAGTTCGCGGCGGCACGAATCGGCGCCTGCCTTGTTGCCCGATTTTTCAAACAGATCAATGGCGGTTCTCAGATGGGATTTTGCGCTGTCGGTTTCACCCAAACGTTTTTGGCACCGGGCGATCAGCTGGTGGGTCAGGGCGGGTTGTTTTGACCCTTCGAGCGAACTTTCGAAATCTCTTACCGCTCCGCGGTAATCGCCCGCCTGCATCTTCTGCTGCGCAACGCGGTAAGTGTTTTCGCTCACCGCGCCGCTGTCCTGTCCCGAACCGCTGCTCGGCCTGATGTCAATCTTTCCGCGGTTGGCGGGACGTTCGTCCGACGGCTCGGGGCCGGCGGCGGGGTTTGAAGCCGCCGTACCGTTCGTCGTGTTTGGATTCTGGGTGCCTGCTGCCGCGCTGCCCGCATTGGCGTTCGTATCGGGCAGGGCTTCCGTGCCCGAAGGCTGCACGGGCTGAACCACCCAGTTATTGTTTTGATCTCTCACATAGTGGGGAGGCCTGAACGGCTCGTCGGCGCGGGGAAGGCCGCTCGACGGGTTTTGCTGAACAGGCTGCTGCGGCTTTTGCGCCGTCGGCTGGGGTTTTGGGGTCAGATCGAACCCGACCGCCTGGCTCGCCGCGTAGTTGGGAGATTCGGGGTTTTCGGCCCTTGCCTGCCTTGAGAACATCGCGATCATGAGTCCGGTAGCCATCACCAGCACTCCCGCCGCCACGGCGCTGAAAATCGCCACCGTGCGCCTGCTGCGCTGTTCGGTTTCGTCGAGTTCGGGTCCGGGGTCTGGAAGTTTCCGGCGAATCTGCTCGAGTTTCACCCGGTCCAGGGTCGAGTCCGGATTAATCAGAACGATCTGCTCATAAACCGCCGCCGCCTGCTCCAGCTCTCCTTTGGCTTCGTGCACCATGCCTTTCAGGGCGAGGGCTGAGCTGTTTTCAGGGTCAATGGCCAGCACGGATTCCGCAATGAAGAGGGGTTCATCTTGGTTCCCTTCGTGGTGCAGGGCGTAGCCTTGCGCCAGCAGACCGTCAATCTCTTCCGGCTTAATCGCTTTTACCGCCTGTTTCGGTTCGGGAAGGCGCGCGCCGCATTCGCGGCAGAACTTGCTGTCAGCGGGGTTGTCTAACTGACATTTCTCACAAACCATCGTTTTTCTCCCAAAATCTTAGACGGTTAACTCGCGCCCGGAGGTTGAACTCCGAGTGTACCGGTTTAGGCTCTGGATTCAGTCTCGTGCAGTTACCAGGATCAATCCAGGCTCCAGGTCTGCTTCTGACGTAACCGGCCTGAAGGAGGGCAAAACCAGCCGGCCTTCGCTCAGAACGAAATGAACGTCTCCATCGGCCTCATCGCTTTCGGCGCCCGATATGGAAGGCGAAGCGAACCGATCGGTGCCGATCGAAAGCGCTCCAACCGTGTACGAGTCAACGCCGTCTTTGCCGATATAAGCCGCTTCGACTCCCAGGTCTTGAAGAAAACCGGTCAGGCCGGCACAATCGTTCACGTCGCTGGCTCCCAAAATCAACGCTCGAGATGGGGCGAACTCGCCGACGAGCCTTTCAATGGCTCCCCTGATCAGGGCCGAATCACTCTGCTCTGGGAACAGTTCACCTTGCGAATCCGACCAGGCGATGCGGTTCAAAACGATGATGCCGAGGTCTTTGATGACCGCTGCCCCGGTTCGGTCCAAAAACACCGAGTGGCCGCCGAAATGCACTTTCACTCGAATGTTTTACCTAATGGTCAAAAGCCCCGAATCGGTCCTTTCTCAGACCTTGATATGCCAGGGCGAGCAGCGTTTTGAGATTCATCACATCCTCGCGGTTGTATTCAATCAGCAGGTCGAGCGCTTTGGCGTGGCCCTTGCGATATTGACGCCAAAGCGTGATCGCATCGCGTCCGGTCAATCCGTCGGTATCGGCGCTGCGCGAAAGCCCCAGCTGCCGTTCGATGTTTTTTAACCCGCCGCGATAGCCCAGCCTTCGAAGAGCGTGACAAAGGTCAATGTGAAGCTGATCGAAAGGAAGATAGGGAAACAGTTTGCGCAGCATCGGCAGATCGAAGCCCGAGCCAAAGAAGGTGACGATCAAACCTTTGTCCACCAAATAATAAGGAAACTTGTCAAGGTCTCTGCCTTTGATGTAGGCGTGAAACCGATCGCCGTCGGAGGCGCCGATCATGGTGATGGATTCAGCCGAGAAACCGCCGTCGGTCTCGATGTCCAGATACGCGATGCGGTCGGAAAACTCGGGGAACGCGCGCCAATGTTCCCGGGACGGAAGTTTGCGAACGAAATATGCATAATCTCTGCGTTCGAGCCTCGCCAGACTGTTTTTGATCACACGGGTCGCATCAACGGCGCATTTCCATCGGGTGCTCGAACCCAAATAATCGTGCCAAGAGAGCGACCCCTGCCGCCAAAGTTCGAATTCTATCGCCTCGGTAATCCCAGGCACATGCAAAAAAGTGTTCGTGAGCAAATCAGATGAAAGTCATACCTGATCCGTCTATCGAAACGCATCGGCGATGATCCATCCGCACAAACATCCCACGTACAGCACGTTGCCTCCCCACAGCACCGTTTGCGAGGCGATGATCGTGGGTGAATAATGCGACATCAGTCCGTAGGACAGCGTTAGAACTGCCACCGCGGTTACAAGCCGGCTCATGCTGAAGGTGAACGAGTTTTGAAGGAGTCCCAAAAAAACATACAGCAAGGCCGAAGCCCAAAAGTTCACAACCGCCACCAGGCCCAATGCCGCGGCAGGCGCGAGCCTTCCCGAGCTTGAACGCATCACGCTTTCCCACCTGTCCACCGTCTGGGACATCGAAAGCGCCGAACCCAAAATCACGCCGTTCACGAACAGCATCACAAAAAGCCCAACCGACCACGAACTGATGAGCGGAACATTTTCGAGCATCGGCGTTTCGCGCGCAATGGCAACATAGCAGAGCATAAAACCGCTCAGCAAACTGGTAACCACAATCGCCGCTCCCGATCGCGCTTGCGCAGACGCACGGTTTGAGGTTCGGGCCGAATTGACCAATCGAAACAGGTCTTCGTACCGCCGCTGATAGGTTCGGTTGAAAGGATCGAACTGAATCGCGAAGGCGTAATGTTTGAGAGCGAGTTGAAGGTTTTCGCGCGACCGCGCAACGTCGCCCAAAATCGCATGGGCGATCGCGTTCGCGGGTTCGATCAGCAGAACTTGATCGGCAAACTGCTTCGCCCGGTCAAAATTGCCGTGCGAAAGTGCGTTCGCGGCTTCGATCAGGATCGCGGCCGGATTTGCCTGCGGAGGACGCCATCCGGGCTGGCGCGGAGGAACGGCAGTTTCGCGTTCCCGCCGGAGCGCGAGAAACCGGTCGTATTCGATCCGGCGTTCGCGATCAATCAACACTTGATACGCCTCGTTCACGCGCATGAACTGTTCGGTTGTCGAACCGGTGCCCGTTCTGTCGGGGTGAAGCCTAAGCACCAGCCTGCGATACGCGCTTCGAATCTCTTTTTCGGTGGCGTTCTCGGGGACGCCCAGCGCCGCGTAATGGGTTTGGTTATTCGGCTGCGCCACCCGACTCCATCAACGTTGAATAGTAGCTTGTGAAGAACGTGATGACGATGTACCCGACTGCAATCGCCGCAATGATGAGCAGAACAACCGGCAGAACGCGGATCAGTTTTTCAACCCGCACGTCGGCTTCATCTTCGAACTGTTCGGCCACGTTGTTGAACATCGCTTCCATGTTTCCGGACTGCTCGCCGGTGTGCGCCATGTCAATCGTAATTCTGGGGAACACGCGCGTTCTCGCAAGCGATTCGGCGATCGGCCTGCCTTCTTGTATCCAACCGCTTGCCGGTTGAATCTTGGAGGCGATGTAATCGTTGCCGCATGCGTTAGCCGACATGGTGAGCGCCTGTCCAATCGGCACGCCACCGCCATACATCGTTGCGAAAGCCCTGCCGAATTTCGCCATCGCGAACATCTCGACTGTGCCGCCCAAATATGGCACCAGCAGTAGCGCGCGATGAAAAACGTACCGAATCGGAGGCTGCTGCATCAGCAGTTTGCCCAAAACGAGCCAAAACAGCACCACAAACACCAGCGAATATATGACGATCGGAAGAGATGCGAACGAGAACAGCGAAAACTGCGGGCCACCGTTTTTGGATGTGATTGTGCTGATCACGATGTTGGCTGCAAGCGGAATCAAGATGATCGCCGCGAGCATCATCTTGAAATGAAATGTGGCGGTTTTCAACTTGTTTCGGATTTGAATCTCTTTCGCCAAATACTCTTTCAGATGAAACAGACTTTGTTCGAGCGCGCCGCCCCGTTCGCCCAGCCGCACAAGGCTCGTTTGAAGTTCTCCAAACACTTCGGGATATTCGGCCATGCAGTCCGACATCGGTCTTCCCTGCAAAACGTACTCTTTCAGTTTGCCGATCACGTGCCGCAGTTTTGGATGGCTTGTGGTGGACTGCAAAGTATCGAGCGCGTTGATGAGCGGAACACCTGCGCGGTACATGGACCACAACTGCGCATAAAACCGCTGAAGGCTTTCGAAGTTGACGCGCCCGAAAATCGGCGCAAGAACGTTTTTGGTGAGCGGGTCGCGCGAGGCTTCGAACGGCCTTCCTTCTTTCAGTTCTTCGACCCGGAACCCGCGCTTGCCAAGCTCATCCATTGCGGCCCCGCGGCTGACTGCCTGCAGCACGCCGGTTTGGCGGGCGCCGTCGGGATCGAGCGCGGTATAGGTGAAAAGTTTGGTGCTCATCGTGTTCTAATGATTAATGTGGCCGATTTTTGCCATTCGGTTCACGGCGAATTGACGAAATCCTCGGCCTCTTGGAAAACTCGGCCGTAGTATCCCTGGGCGAGCACAAGGGCCATGATCCCCGCCGAAATGAGAACCGCAAGGCAGCCGATCGAGGCCAGGCCCACCCGCGAGCGGGCCTTTTCGATCAGGAATTCGTTGAAACTGCCCTCGACCATCTGGTCGAGCGTTCCAACCACGTCGCCTGCGTGCTCTCCCACCTGCATCAACGAAACGATGTCGGGCGGAAACAGGTTTGCCTCATTAAAGTTTTCGGACAGCGGTCTTTCTCCGCCTCGAACTTTGCCCGCCTCGGCCAGCTGCATGGCCATCGCGGCGTTCGGCACCGAGCCTGATGCGAGCATCCACGCAGTGCCCGGAGCGATGCCCGAGCGGGAAAGGTTTCTGAGAGTCCAAAGAAATGTAGTGAGCGATTCGGCTTTCGCCCTTGCGCCAAGCCCCCACGGAAGCTTCAGCACGAACTTGTGTCTTCTGATGGTTTCTTCGGTTCTTGCGATCCGCAAGCGCACAAGCAGATAGATCACGAACAACACACCCATGATCGGCAGCGTGGGAAACAGCAAGAATTTAGAGTACGCAATCAGGAATCCAGTGGACGTGCCGATTCTTAGTCCCGCCCAAAAAGCGCTGGGCAAAGGAAGACTGAGCGCAACCGCGATGAGGCCCTGCCAACTGAGCAGCTTCAAAAACCAGAACCATCGTTTGAACGATGCGGACTCGGAAAAATGCTGCGCGAGTTGATCGAGAGCCTGCGGCAGGAAACCGCCGAATTCTCCTGCCCGGACCATTCCCACTGCGTTATGAGGAAACAGGTCAACATATTTTGCCATCACACCGCTGATGGTGCCGCCTTCGATCGAAGCGCTGCTGATCTCTTCGGATGCGCGCTGAAGATATCGGTTGGACGTTCGGCTGGCGATGGAATGAAACGCTTCGTGCGGATTGATTCCCGCCTTGGTAAGCGATGCGGCTTGTGAAAAGAAATAAAACAGCTGCGAATCCGACGCTTTGCCCGTCCGGATGAGCTGAGTTTGCTGCGGCGCAGCATCGGGGCTCTGAACTCGAACGTTGCGAAACCCTCGGCCTGACAGGCTGCGCACGGCTTCGGCGGAGTCGGCTGCGCTGATCGTGCCGTCCATCTGCTTCCCGCTCGAATCAATCGCGGTGTATCGAAAGAACCCCATGTTCAAACACCTGGCTTTTTTGCGACTGAATTGTATCCGAACGAAGGATTTGCGCAACCGACAATCCGTCGCAGCAGATCAGGCCGGGGTCAAGATCGGCCAGCGGCTCGAGCACAAACCTTCGCTCGCACATTGCGGGGTGCGGAAGCCGGAGTTCGGAATCAGGCGGAGATTTCAAACACGCTCCTTGATCTATGGCTAACAGGAGATCAATATCCAATTCGCGCGGGCCGTTGCGTTCGCGCGCGATGCGTCCGCACTCTTTCTCGATCGTCTTTGTGAGCACAAGCAGTTTTGCAGGATCCAAAGAAGATTCCAGCTTTGCAACCGCGTTGAGGAACGGCGGTTGATTGATCACATACATCGGCGCGGATTCATAAACTTTGGAAACTCCCACGACTTTGCCCGCACGCAGGTCGAGAACGTTGACCGCCAACTGCAGGTTCGCAAGCCGGTTTCCCAAGTTCGAACCAAGACCTAAATAGTAGATCAAAGCAGAAACTCCAACGGCTCTTCGATCATTTCGCTTGGGTTTGGCGACCAGTTTTCTGGTTGGATCGGGCCGTAGACCGCGGCATCGTGTCCTCCGCGATACGCCCAGCCTTGATCGCCATACGACCAGTGCCAGTATTCGCTTGGATAGTTCGTTAGACCTCCTGCGGCGAGCGCTTCGCGCAGGATTTTTCTGTGCAGAGCGGCGGTTTCCGAGAGTCCCCGCGCATCGGCAGGATACGCTTTTCTGTCGCGAACCGCAAACGGCGAAACCATGTCGAGTTCTTCGTTCTGATCGTTTGCGAGCATCACGTCCACCGCTCCTCCCGTGGAGTGCGGAGGCGGAACCTTGGAATGCAAAGGCGCAGTGAACCGATTTGTGATTCGCCTTAGCGCAGCATCGCTGTATTCCGGATGGCGTGTTTTCCATCGCAGGAACGCTCCGAGCCACATACGATGCTGAATGTGCGGCGGGCGCCAGCCTTCGATGACGGCCAGCTTGTACCCTTGGGGAAGCGCGTCGGCCGCCTTGTGCAGGAACTTCACAACTGATTCGCGCGCGAGCGCCGCGCGTTCGTACTTCCAGCGCGGCTTTGCTTGGATGATCCGCTCGTGGGTGCCCAGATACGGCACGAGTTTCTCGCCGCATTCGATGATCGGTACTTTTCGAAGCAGCGTGACGGGTTCGGCGGGAGACGGTTTTCCAAAAGCAGGCATGCGTATCTGATAGACTCAAGATTGTGGCTAAAGTTGCCGTTGTTACGGGGGGTGCAGGCGCACTGGGCCGCGCCGTGTGCGCGTGGTTTGATCGCGCGGGCTATTCCGTGTTCTTGAACGGAATCTCGGAATCGGAGCGCGAGAACTATCGCGGCCCCGGGCAGCTCGACATCGTGGATCTTTCAATCGAGGATCAATGCCGCAAATGGGCTGCGACGCTTCCTGAGCGGGTGCACGCCGCGGCACTGATCGCCGGAGGGTTCTCGATGAAGCCGATCGTTGAACTGGATTCGTTGGAAATAGAAAAGATGATGGCGATGAATCTGCTCAGCGCTGCGCTGACGCTTTCTGCGCTCACGCCAAAACTGACTGCCGCCGACGGTGCGAGCGTGGTGATGGTTGGAAGCCAAGCGTATACGGGAGCGCCCGGCATGGCCGCGTATGCGGCGGCAAAGGCTGCGGTCGTGAGCCTTGCGGCGAGCGCCTCGATTGAACTAAAAAAGCATCGCGTGCGGGTGAATTCGATTCTGCCGGATGTTATTGACACGCCTGCGAACCGCGCCGCGATGCCCGGTGCGAATTTCGATGAGTGGCAGAAACCGGAGGAGATCGCGGAAGTTATCGGGTTTTTGTGCTCCGATTCGGCGCGCGTGATCACGGGCAATGCGCTGAGGCTTGGGCGATGAATTTCAAACAGTTTTATTTAGAAAACGGCTACGTGCTTCTGCCAGCGATGATGACCTCTGAGCAGATCGAGGAGATGCGCCGCGAAACCGACCTTTTGATTGAACGCGTGAAAACCGCCTCGCGCGATTCCAGTTTTTTGTGGGGCGGAAAATGGCTCTCGGAAGATGAACGCAAAAACCTGGAGATTGATGGAGTTCACGATCCGCAGTTTCATTCTGCAGCGTTCAGCAGGCTGCTGGTGAACTGCGACGGGGTGCTCGACGTGGTCGAGCAGATCATCGGCCCGAACATTCAACTTCATCACACCAAACTGATTGCCAAACAACCGGGAGTCGGCGCGCCGTTTCCGATGCATCAAGACAAGCCGTACTTTCCGCACACCAAGGATTCGATGCTGGCAGCCTATTTTCATTTTGATGATGGAACCGTTGAAAACGGCTGCCTGCACGTGGTGCCCGGATCGCACCGGCTGGGAGACCTCCCGGTGCAACCGGATGGGCTGTATCTGGATCAGCGAAAGTATCGGCTGGAAGATGCCGTGCCGCTTGAAGCAAAGGCAGGTGATGTAGTGCTGTTCAGCTACCTGACGATTCACGGCAGCGGGGTCAACCGAAGCGAAAACCAGCGGCGGAACTGGCTTGTGCAGCTGCGATCGGCGGACGACGTGCCCGCCGTTGACTGCCATCGTTCCCGCGGGCAGGGCATGATGCTGCGCGGGTTCGATCCTTTGGTGAGAATGACGGCGCTGTAGGCCAATCATTTTTGCGAGGTTTTTGCGGTTTGACGTTCTGGTGCGAATAACCTGGGAAAACTGCGTTATACTGGCTCTAATAGTGTGATTGCGAGCGGCCCGCATGCTTGTCAGGGTGCACGAGCGGCGGACTCAGCCAGCCTTTGGCTGGAAAGGAGAAGAGTGATGAAATGGCTCGTAACGATCGCGGTTTTTGGCGCGGGAGCCTCGGCCTGCGCGATGCCCTTATTCCCCCATATCACCGGCCACGACTTCAACTTCGGTGCCTGGAACTCGAACGGAGTACCGGAATGGTCTACGAACGGAACTGCGCCTGATTCCCTCACTTATCTTCCATCGGAGCTCGATACTGAGGTTACGGGCTATTGGCCCGCTTGGCCGGCTCCTCCTGTGTTTCCTGTCTTCAATGGCGGCGGCGCGTTCGGAGGCGATTTTGTGATGAATGTGGTGTTCACGGGACAAGACGCTCCGTACATCGGCGGCGGCTCGACGATTGACGTGAGCCTGACCGGAACCGGCGGCGGGCCAGGCCCCGATTTGTTGATTTTCGGCTCGATTCCTGGAATGGGAGTGCCGTTTGGACTTTTGTGGGCGCTCGATTTGGACACCGTGTCGCTGTACGGGTATTCGGGCGGCGACGCGTACGTTTTGGAAGGCGGCGGAACGATCGTGGGCGGCGCGATTCCCGATATGTTCCGCCTGAACGGCCAGCGTGGAGTAATGCGCGGACATCTGGACTTTTTCGACAAGCCGGCGGGTTGGATCCCCTCGCTGTATCATCCGCTGCGCGACGACCGTCAGTTCCAGATTCGGGCGGCGTTTTCGGGCGAGACCGGAGTCGGGGATATCGTTCCCGAGCCTGGGACGATGATTGCGATTGGAGCCGGATTGACTCTGCTGGCGGCGCGTCGAAGAAAACGGTGACCGCTTCGACGGAATGACGAAACGGCTCTCTTTTCCAACTGAGAGCCGTTTTGTTTTACGCAAGCGCCAGATGTGAGCCGACTTTTTTGAAAGCCGCAAGCGCGGCTTCGAGATCGCCGAGGGTGTGCGCCGCGCTGGGCATGGTTCTGATTCGCGCCTTGCCGCGGGGAACGGTCGGATAGGTGATTGAAAGCGCGTACACGCCTTCTTCCCACAACATCGCTTCCATCTGCTGCGATTTGGCTTCGTCGCCGACAAAAACCGGGGTGATCGGGGTTTCGCTTCCCATGGTGTCGAACCCGGAGTTTTTCAGTTCCTGCTTCCACCATTTTGCGTTGTCCCAAAGTTTTCGCATCGGCTCGGGATCGGTCATCATGATCTCGATCGCTGCGATGAGGGCGGCTGCAGTGCAGGGAGGCAGGGCTGTGCTGAAAAGGTATGGGCGCCCGCGATTGATGAGCCACTCTTTCAACGGCTTCGATCCGGCGATGTATCCGCCCACCACGCCCAGCGCTTTGCTGAGCGTTCCCAACTGAATGTCAACGCGGCCGTACAGATTGAAATGCGAGGTGGTGCCGGCGCCGCACTTTCCCAAAACACCGCTGGCGTGCGCATCGTCCACCATCACGAACGCGTCGTACTTTTCGGCCAGCGCAACGATGTCGGGGAGCGGCGCGATGTCGCCGTCCATGCTGAACACCCCATCGGTGATGATCATTCGTTTTTTGAATCTTGCTGCGCGTTTGAGAATCTCTTCCAGATGGTTCATGTTTTTGTGCTCATAAACCCAGCCTTCGGATTTTCGATACTCGGCGGAACTCAGCCTGACGCCGTCAATGATGCTTGCGTGATTGAGTTCGTCGCTGATCACCACGTCGTCGCTTGTTAAAACCGCCGGAATGCACCCGCTGTTGGCGGTGAACCCGGAGGTGAACACGAGCGCGGCATCAACGTTTTTGAGTTCGCAGATTTTCTGCTCCAACTGATCGTGGACTGTCATGGTGCCGCCGATCCATCGCACCGCGCCAGCCCCCACTCCCCACTCTTCGACCGCGCGGACAGCGGCTTCGCGGACTTTCGGGTGGTTGGCAAGGCCCAGATAGTTGTTGCTGGACATGTTCACGACCCGCTTGCCGTTCATCACGACCGAGCCGCCTGCTGGGGTTTCCAGAATGCGCGGCTGTTTGTACAGGTGCTGGTCTTTTAAAGTTTGGAGTTGTTCGGCAAGCCAGGATTGCAGCGTTGGGTTCATCGAGGTTTTGAGTCTACTCGGAGCGGTAAAGTTGGGCCCAATGAATCGCAATCGTTTGCCTCGCGCCGTTTGGGCGCTAGGCTGGGTGAGTTTTTTTGCCGATGTTGCAAGCGAGATGGTGTTCCCGATACTTCCTTCATTCATCGCTTCCACTTTGGGGGCTGGGGCTGCCGGTTTGGGAATCGTGGAGGGGATCGCCGACTCCACCGCCTCGATTTTCAAACTGATTTCGGGCTGGATTTCGGACCGGCTGCCGAAAAGGCTGCCTCTGGTTGTTGGGGGGTACTCGCTGACCGCTATTTCGAGGCCGCTGATCGGGATGGCGACCGGCTGGCCTATGGTCGCAGTTTTCCGGTTTTTTGATCGCATGGGCAAAGGGTTAAGAACCGCTCCGAGGGACGCGGTTTTGTCCACATCGGTGGACGCTTCGATGCGCGGCCGAGCGTTCGGACTGCATCGTTCGATGGATCACGCGGGGGCGGTGGTCGGGCCGCTGATCTGCGCGGCGCTGCTTTGGAGCGCGGTTTCCATTCGACAGTTTTTTTATTGGGCGTTGATTCCGGGACTGCTCGCGGTCGCTTGCATTCTGCTGTTCGTTCGAGAGGACGCTCCCGCACCCTCCAACGCCCGAGAAGAACGGAGTGCCGAAGACGGTTCGAAGATTCCTTCGGCATTTCGAAAGTATCTGGTTTGCGTCGGCCTTTTTTCTCTGGGCAATTCGAGCGATGCGTTTTTGTTATTCAGGTTTCAGCAACACGGCGTGGCGCTTGCGTGGATTGCGGTTTTGTGGGCGGCGCATCACTTGGTGAAATCGTTCTCGACTTACTTCGGCGGAACGTGGGCTGATCGTTTTGGGCGGATGCCGATGATCATTTTGGGATGGGCGGTCTTCTGCATCGTGTATCTTTGTTTCGGCTTCGCGGCGACGACGTGGCTGATGGCGGCGGTGTTTATGCTGTACGGCGTTTATTTCGGGCTTTCGGAGCCTGCGGAGAAAGCGGTTGTTGCCGATCTTGTCCCTGCCGAATCGCGTGGCAGCGCGTTCGGCCTGTTCCATGGAACGGTTGGAATCATGGCCCTGCCAGCAAGTGTATTGTTCGGGCTGTTATGGGCGAAGTTTGGAGCAGGCACGGCTTTTGGGTTCGGAGCCGCGCTGGCGATCGCCGCATCCACACTGTTGGTTGTGTTCGTTAGACCGGAACTGGCTCGGCATACGGGAACATGAGTTTGGATTGAGGAGTATCCACGATGCTTTTGCCATGCTGAATGAAATACTCATACTCATGAGGAAACACCTTGAGCGCGGCGACGATGGGCCAAGCGGCGGCATCGCCGAGCCCGCAGAATGACCGGCCGTCAATCTGCGCGCAGATCTGTTTTAGAAGATTGATATCTTCTGGCCGCCCGCCGCCCTTGATGATGCGGTCATGAATTTGGAACAGCCAATCGGTTCCTTCGCGGCATGGCGTGCATTTGCCGCACGATTCGCGCATGTAAAACTTTGCCGTGCGCCACATCAGGGCCACGATGCAGGTGTGTTCGTTGAAGAAGATGCAGCCGCCGCTTCCCACCATGCTCCCCACTTCGCCAATCTCTTCGTATCCGATCACGGCTTTCGCAACGGATTCGGCGTTTAGAATCGGCACAGACGAACCACCTGGAATGCACGCTTTGAGCGCGCCGCCTTTGATGCCCCCTGCAAGTTCCAGCAGGTCCGAAAGCTTGGTGCCGAATTCGATTTCATAGTTCCCCGGCTTGTTCACATGGCCCGAAACGCTGAAGATTTTGGTTCCACGAGAGTTTTTGGTTGACGCTCCCATTGCGGCGTACCAATCTCCGCCGTTTTGAATGATGTGCGGCGCGCAGGCGAACGTTTCTACATTGTTGATGAGCGTAGGCGAATCCCACAAACCGGCGATGGTCGGCAGCGGAGCATGCGGAGCCTTCAAACGAGGCATTCCTCGTTCACCCATTAAACTGCTCATCATGGCACTTTCTTCTCCGCACTCATAAGAGCCTGCGCCAAGGTGAACGTGAAGATCGAAATCCCAACCCGTGCCTTGAATGTTTTTTCCCAGAAGGCCTTCGGCATACGCTTCGTCAATCGCCGATTTGACGGCCCTTGCGCAGTCCATGAATTCGGCTCGGATGTAGATGTAGCCGACGTCGGCCTGCGTTGCCCATCCTGCGATCATCATTCCTTCGATCACCTGATGCGGCGTTGATTCCATCAACTCTTTATCTTTAAAAGTTCCGGGTTCGCCTTCGTCGGCATTGCACAAAACGTAATGGCGTTTGGTTTTCTGTTTTGGAATGCCGTTCCATTTGATCCAGGTCGGAAAGCCTGCGCCTCCTCGTCCGCGCAGGCCGCTTTTTTTGATTTCGTCAATCACGGCTTGGCGATCCATGGCCAACGCTTTTTGAAATGCGGCGTAGCCGCCAATGCGGCGATATTCGTCCAGCGTGCGAGCCTTGTGTTTGAGAAGCAGTTTCAGTTCGGGCATAGGGCAAGCGCACCTATGATACTCCGCCGCTTGCAGGGTACATTATGATTTCCCCATGAACCTGCCCATCGAGGAGTTGACTCCCAGACAGATTGTGTCGGAACTCGACCGGTATATCGTAGGCCAGTCGGACGCGAAGCGAGCGGTCGCTGTGGCGCTGCGCAACCGGTATCGGCGGCAGAAACTTCCGCAGGATCAGCGCGACGACATCATTCCGAAGAACATTTTGATGATCGGGCCGACCGGAGTGGGCAAAACCGAGATCGCACGCAGGCTCGCGCAGCTGGCGAAAGCCCCGTTCATTAAAGTGGAAGCCACAAAATTCACCGAAGTTGGATATGTGGGGCGGGATGTTGACAGCATCATCCGCGATTTGGCTGCGACATCGGTGAGGATGGTGGAAGCCGAAAAAATCGAGGAGGTGAAGCCGGAGGCATCGGAACGCGCAATTGACCGCATCACCGACATTTTGGTGAAGCCGCCTTCGCGCGGTTCCAGCTCTTCTTTCTCCCTTTTCGGTCACCCTTCCGAAGAGCAGCCGCGCTCGGAAGAAACGGAGCAGAACGATAAACGGGTTTGGGAAGCGTATGAGCGTCAAAAGCGAAAAGTTCGCGAACAGGTGTTGAGTGGTGCGCGGGACGATGAGAAAATCGAAGTTGATATTGAAGAGTCGGCGTCACCGTTTTTGCAGGTGTTTTCTCCGCAAGGGATGGAAGAGATGGGGTTCGACATCGCCAACCAGATCGGGGGAGCGTTTGGACACCGGACTTCACATCGGCTGGTGACCGTCGCCGAAGCGAAATCTCTGTTCGCCGAAGAAGAGGCTCGAAAGCTGATTGACCGAACCGCGATGATGCGCGAAGCGGTTCAGCGCGCGGAGCAGACCGGAATTGTTTTCATTGACGAAATTGACAAAGTCGCAGGCAGAACGGGCGGTCACGGACCTGATGTGTCGCGCGAAGGTGTGCAGCGCGATCTGCTGCCGATCATCGAGGGCTCGACGATCCAGTCGAAATTCGGCCCGATCCGCACCGACCACATCTTGTTCATCTGCGCCGGTGCGTTTCATATCAGCAAACCGAGCGATCTGATTCCGGAGCTGCAGGGACGGCTGCCGATTCGTGTGGAACTGCAGGATCTTTCGGAAGCCGACTTGAAGCGCATTTTGCTGGAACCCAAAAACGCGCTGACCAAACAGTATCAACAGCTGCTGGCTGTGGAGGGCGTTCAGCTGGAATTCAGCGACGATGCGATTGACGAGATCGCGAAAATGGCGGCCGAGGTGAATTCGCGCTCAGAAAACATCGGCGCGCGAAGGCTGCACACCGTTTTGGAGCGGCTGCTGGATGAACCGATGTTCGATGCGCCCGATGGCGGATCGAAGCGCGTTGTGATTGACGCGGACACCGTAAAACAAAGGCTTTCTGGTCTTGTGGCGGATGCCGATCTTTCAAGGTACATCTTGTAAATGCGTTTCGACCCGCTTCGGATTGGGCTGTTTGCCGAACTGTTCGCAAGCGTTCCTGAAGAGATGGGCAGCGTGCTCGAGAGGTCATCGTTTTCGCCGAACATCAAAGAGCGAAGGGACTATTCTTGCGCGGTGTTCGATGCGAACGGCAGGCTGGTTGCTCAGGCTTCGCACATACCGGTTCATCTTGGCGCGATGGAGTTTTTGATGCGCAAGTGGCTGGAAAGCGGACCGGAAATTGAACCGGACAAGCATTACTTTACGAACGATCCTTATTTCGCGGGGACGCATCTGCCCGACATCACGGTGCTGCGAGCGGTGGATTGGAATGGCGGGCGGATCGGGTACTTGGCTTCGCGCGCGCACCATTCGGACGTGGGTGGAACTTCTCCTGGAAGTGTTGCGCTCGTGCAGTCCATCGAAGACGAGGGCGTGCGGATCGTTCCGAGCGAAATGAGTTGGGATGCGATGCAGGCGTTTGCAGAAAAAACGCGGCAGCCGAAAGAAAGGCGGCTCGATCTTTCTGCGCAGATTGCCGCGGCAGACATCGGAGTTCGGCGTTATTTGACGCTTGCTCAAAAGTACGGATCAGAGTTTTCTGGGTTGGTGGATCAATGCCTTGCATACACCGAACTGCTGACGCGAAGGGCGATTGAGAGCATTCCGGATGGAGAGTATTTCGGCAGCGACCGTTTGGAAGATGTTCCGCATGCTGGAGGCTTTTTAGAAATCAAATTGCGCATTCAAGTGAAAGGCGATTTGATCACATTCGATTTCGATGGAACGGCGCGGCAGGCGGCGCTCGGAATCAATGCGACCGAGGCAGTCGCCAGGAGCGCGTGTTATTATGTAACCCGTTGTTTGACGGCGTTGAACTTTACGAACGGCGGATGTTGGATTCCTGTGACCGTAATCGCTCCGCCGGGGACGATTGTGAACGCGGTGCATCCGGCGCCGGTGGTTGCGGGAAATACCGAAACGAGTCAGAGGATTGTTGACGCTGCGTTCCGCGCGTTGAGGTGCGCTCTGCCCGACGTGATTCCGGCGTGCAGCCAGGGAACGATGAACAACGTGGCGATGGGCGGTTCGGATTGGGCTTATTATGAGACGATCGGCGGCGGCTGCGGCGCGGGTCCGCGGTTGGATGGCGCGAGCGGCGTGCATTGTCACATGTCGAACACGCGAAACACTCCGGTGGAAAGTTTAGAGGTTGACTATCCGATTCGGGTTTTGAGATACGAACTTCGAGACGGTTCTGGCGGCGAAGGACTGCACAAGGGGGGCAGCGGAGTCGTTCGGGAATTTGAATCTCTTTCTGACGGCACGACAACAACCGTTGTGAGCGAAAGGCGGATCGAACGGCCCTGCGGCGCGCACGGAGGAGATCCGGGATCGGCGGGCAGAAATGTGATGATTCGCGATGGAATTCCGCGGGATTTCGGCGGCAAATTTGTGGTGGAAATGCGTGCCGGCGACGTGCTGAGAATTGAGACTCCGGGCGGCGGAGGATGGGGCAAAAAGCGTTGAATTGCGCGCGCAATTTCGGCTCCGTTTCGGGTATCATTTTCGTCATTCCTGTGGCAGGTTTTCTCCGCAAAAATGGCTAAACGAAAAGACGATATTCCGCCGCCCGAGGAAGATTCGGGCGAACAGGAGTCATTGCTCCAACAGGTTACGAGTTCTTATACAGCCGAAAACATTCAAGTTTTGGAAGGTTTGGAAGCGGTGCGCCAGCGTCCCGCGATGTACATCGGCGATACGGGGATGCGGGGATTGCATCACCTTTTCAACGAAGTGCTGGACAATTCGATTGACGAGGCTTTGGCCGGGCATTGCGACACGATTATTTGCAG
>Ga0070741_10008782_pt1 | contig 20044 bp, 18 predicted proteins | sample Coa_R1_4_FD_66440 | JGI IMG/M metagenome (GOLD analysis project Ga0070741, IMG submission 66440) | Surface soil microbial communities from Centralia Pennsylvania, which are recovering from an underground coalmine fire - Coalmine... | ecosystem: Environmental > Terrestrial > Soil > Unclassified ...
GCAAACGACGTTCCGCTTTCGGCGCGTCCCATTCATACAAATACGTGCTGACAAAATTGAACATGAGACCCGCCGCGATGGGCGATGGCGCAACGGATTCATGCGTCAACACTTGAATCTCGCCCGCTGCAATGCGGTTCAAGACCTGTTCGAGATGCGGCAGGTCAAACACATCGCTCAAGACATCGCGGTACGTTTCAATGAGAATGGGGAAATCGTCAAAGTGGCGCACGAACGCGAGCAAATCTTTTGCCTTGAGTCGTTGCAGCCAGAATGGAGTGCGCTTGCCCGCGCGGGGTCGGGTGAGCAATAGCGCGCGGCCTGCATTCATCCGAAATTGCGCGCCGAACACTGCCGAGTCGGGCAGCGAGCGCAAGATTCGCTCGCGCGCTTCGGCGGCGGTCATATTTTTCACGATGGACGCGGTCGGCTCCCCTTCCGTTTGCGGAAAACGAAAAATAATTCCATCGTCATTCGTCAGGACTTCGGGCGTCACACCGACGCGTTCGGTGAAGGCGCTGGTCAATGCCACCGCCCACGCGCCATTCACACGCCCGCCGAACGGCGAATGAATGACAAGGTGCGGGTCGCCGACGGCGTTCTGGAATGTTTCGACGACGATGGTCTTGTCAGAAGAAATCGCGCCGAACACGTCAAGCTGCGATTGCACATAGTCAAGCAAATTGCGCGCGGATTTTTCATCGAGCGCATATTCGCGCTGCAACCATGCAAGGGTTGTCGCGTTATCGTCCTGACGGATTTTGTCCGTGACCTCGCGGCGAAATTTGCCGATGCGTTCGCCCAACGAATAGGGACGCCACGGTAAATCGCCATTCCAAAACGGCATACGCGGCGTCGCACCGGCGGCATCCGCAACAATCACGCGGTCTTCGCGGATTTCGAGCGCGCGCCAGACCTGACTGCCGAGCAAAAAGTTATCGCCGGGGCGCGTTTCTAAAACAAATTCCTCATCAAGCTCACCGATTTTGGTTTTATTGTCCGCGAGATAGACTTTGTATGCGCCCGTGTCGGGAATCGTGCCGACATTGGAGATGGCGAGAAGGCGAGAACCGGGCAGCGCGCTCAAGCGATTGCGTGAATGATCCCATGCGATTTTGGGGCGGAGCGCAGAAACCGCGCGCGCGCCGGGCGCTTCAAAAAAATATTTGCCCGTGAGCATGTCGAGGACAGACGTGAACGAGTTGTACGAAAGATTGTGATAGGGATACGCGCCGCGCACGAGATTGTACAATTCCTCCACATCCCAATCGTCCATTGCCACGCACGCGACGATTTGCTGCGCGAGCACATCGAGCGCGTTTTGCGGCGTGTGCGTCGGTTCGACATCGCCTTCGAGCATTCCGCGCGCAATCGCCGCCGCTTCCGCCAAATCTTCGCGGAAGGTCGTGTAAATTTTGCCGTGACTGGTCTGCCCGACGAGATGCCCCGAACGCCCGACGCGCTGCAAGCCCTGCGCGACGCTCTTGGGCGATTGCAACTGCACGACGAGGTCAATCGCGCCAATATCAATGCCGAGCTCGAGCGAGCTCGTGCCGACGAGCGCGGGGAGCTTGCCTGCTTTGAGCTGCTGTTCCATTTCATGCCGCGCTTCTTTCGACATGCTGCCGTGATGGGCGCGAATCGGGCCTTGCGCGCCAATCGCAAAGATACCTCGGTCGCGCATTCTGCCGCCGGGCGCGAGCGCGGCGGGACTGCCGGGTTCGATTTCTTCGGATTGTTCCGCTTCGAGCTGCGCGTTCAAGCGGTCGGCGGTGCGCTCGGCGAGGCGGCGATTGTTAGTAAAGATGAGCGTGGTATCGTGCTGGCGAATGTCGTTCAGCACATTCGGAATAACATAGGGCCAAACCGTATCGGTGCCGCCGGGTTTGCGAAAATCATCTACGACGGTGACGATTTCGAGGTCAAGCGGTTTTTTGTAGCGGGCATCCACGATGGTGACGGGACGAGGTGACAAGGCGAGGGGGTGAGGGGGTGACTGGGTGGTTTGGGCATTCGGTGATTGGGGCATTGGGGCAGTGCCTATTGCTTTGTGCTGCCCGCGCCCTTCGCGGGAACTGCCTCCTGCCTCCTGCACGTCTTGTCCTCCCAGAAAGCGCGCGACTTGCTCCAACGGTTTAATCGTCGCGGAGAGACCGATGCGTTGAATGCGCTGCTGCGCGAGATGCTGCAAGCGTTCGAGTGTCAGGGCGAGATGGACGCCGCGCTTGTTGCCCGCGAGCGTATGGATTTCGTCTACGATGACGGTGCGCGTGGTGCGAAAGAGTTCGCGGGCGCGTGGACTGGTCAGCATCAAGTAGAGCGATTCGGGCGTGGTGATGAGAATGTGCGGCGGCTGTTTCAGCAGCGCGGCGCGCACTTTGGCGGGCGTGTCGCCCGTGCGTACGGCAACGCGAACCGGCGGCAGATGAATTTTTTCGTGGGCAGCAGTCGCGCGAATTCCTTCCAACGGCACGCGCAGATTGCGCTCGACATCGTTGTTGAGGGCTTTGAGCGGCGAGATGTAGAGGAGGTGGATGCCGTCGGACGACGGAGGAGGTTGACGGACGACGGACGGTTTTTCTTCTTGCGTCCGTCCACCGCAAGTCGTTCGTCGTCCGTCGTTCGTCGTCCGTCGAGCTCACGAAACAGCTCATCAATGCCCCACAAGAATGCGGCGAGCGTTTTGCCGGACCCCGTTGGCGCGAGAATGAGGGTGTGTTCGCCGCGTTGAATCGGCAGCCAGCCTTGCGCTTGCGGTGGCGTCGGTTCGCCAAAGGTTGTGCGAAACCATTGGCGCGTGATGGGGGAAAACAATTCGAGCGGGTCGGACATACAAACAGGATAGAGCGTGAACCTGCGCGTGTCAAGCGAGGTAAACTATTGCGAAGGCATCATAATTCTTAGGGCATGAGGCGCCGCGCGCAGAGAGAGAGCATGGCGACGGAGTGCGCTACCGGAAAGAACATTGCCATCCAGCATAATTGGCATAGGCGGCTCGGTCTCGATGGTCAGCTGCTTGACGCGCACGTGCCGCACGCGCGGGTCGTCGGTGAATCCGCGCGACACCTGAAGAGCATACGTCAATAAATCGAGCTTGCCTAAATCGGCGTACAAGAATACGTCGAGCATACCGTCTTGATAATCCACATTGGCCGCAATTTGAAAATTCGCGCCGAGATAGGGCATGTTCAAGACGACCAGCATCAATGCTTGCACCGTGATTTTATGTTTGCCGCGTTCCAGATTCAACGTGACGGTGGCAGGCGCATGAGAGATAAAGGTGGACAGCACATCGCCGATACGCGTGAGCTTGCCTTTTTGCGCGTCATCGAGCGCGGGAAAGAGCGCGGCGGGCAGACCGATGGTGAGGAGCTCGAGAAAGACGGCTTCGTGTCCCAAGACATTGGCGCGTCCCATATCAATGCGCGAACGTTTGCCGTCCTGAATCAGGCGCACCGCCTGTTCAAGGTCGGAGGGAATATGCAACGCCCGCGCGATATTGTTGCGCGTACCCGTAGGAACGAGGACGAGTGTGCTTTTTGTGCTGACGATTCCGCGTGCGGCAAGGTCAATCGTATTGTCGCCACCACACGCGACGACGAAAGGAATTCCGCGCTCGGCAGCATTTGTCGCGACGTGATGGATGCGAGTACGAGGGCGGACGCGTGTCAATTCACTTCGCAATCCCATGTCGCGCAAGGTCTGCATGACCCGCTCAAGCTGCGCTTGAGATTCTGCAACGTTACCAGATGAGAAATTGAAAATCACTTTGGCGTCTGGGGTGCGCCGCTGTAATTGTCCTAATACTGGCTTGGGCATAAGGATTCACTTGCTGGAGTTGTTGTGATTCTCACAGCAATGGTATTACGAATGCGTTGCGGCGAATGAATCCGAGTCTGAATTGGGGAACCGCGAATCTTGTCACGCACGGCGTGACGACGAATCTACACGAATTATTGAAACATTAGCGTTGATTCGCGCAGATTCGCGGTTACTTGAGTGTTAGGGGAGGAATGAATGAGGAATAGATAGGCGGGAGATGGAACGCCGACGGGGTTAGCTGACGGGTTCGGGTTCCACTGCCTGACCCTAGAAACTGCGGCGTCTGGTGCAGTTCCATTCACCCCACAGGATGGTTCCCCCGTGCTCAAGCGCGCGTGGCGCGAACTGGGCTTTGGCGGGTTGTTATCATTATTGACAGCAACCGTCTTCCCGGACGAATAAGCCCAGCAAAGCTCGTTCGTCGGCTTGATTATACACGTGAGTGGGAAATAGAAAAATTATGTGGGGATGCATTGGGGTAAGAAGGTAAGAGCGGCAGTTTATTTGACACTGTTGATTGCGTGTGCTATATTTTGAACGTTCGATACAACGCATGGGGGCGTAGTGTAGTTGGTTAACACGCGGCCCTGTCAAGGCCGAGACCGCGGGATCGAGACCCGTCGTCCCCGTACAGGCAACTTTCCGCAAGGTGAAAGTTGCCTTTTTATTTATTTGACCTGGAATGTAAAACGCCTCGAAAAGCTATGATAAAATATTAAATGGTGAGCTGAAAATCATTGACGCGCGAGCACAACCATGGCAGGTTTGGTTTCCACCCCGGACAATACGCTTTTCGCAACGCACGGACTTCGTATGCTGCAAAATGTCCACCCCACATCGTCAAGTATGGGCTGCACTATTATTCCGCACGCGGCGAACGTGTTCTCGACCCGATGGTCGGCAGTGGCACCACGTTGGTGCAAGCGCGTATCCAGGGACGGCATGCGTACGGCTATGATATTGATCCTCTCGCGCGATTGATTGCCCAAGTCAAAGCGCATCCACTGCGAGATGCTTGGATTGCTAACGCCGCCGAAACAGTGACTCGCCGTACCAAGCGCGACATTGCCATACTGAATTCCAAGCAGCCTTCAGCTGCCGCTCGCAACCGTGCGACGCCTCCCGATTTTGAAAATCGCGATTATTGGTTCCATCCGCAAGTGGCCGAACACCTCGCATTGCTATCGTATCATATTACAGAACTTGCGACCTCCAAGCCGATTCGCGATTTTTTGTGGGTGGCCTTTGCCTCGTTAATTCTGGCGAAACAGAGCGTCGCCAATGCGCGTGACGTTATTCATTCGCGCACCCACTATTTTCAACATCCAGAACCCCCGAACGTTTTAGAAAAGTTTGAAAAACGGCTGCGTTTAATGCGCCAAAAAATGTCCGAGTACTGCACCTTGTGTGATGAAAACACGGGGCTTGATGTCTCTGCGCGCCGTGGCGATGCGCGTCATTTAAGACTTGAGGACGAAACCATTGACCTTGTATTAACTTCGCCGCCCTACGCCACCGCCCTCGATTACACGCGGGCGCATTTTTTAGCAGTGGCGTGGATGCAAGCCGCGCTCGGCCTGGACCTGGCAGAATATCGTGAGCTTGCGCCGCGTTATGTCGGTGCAGAGCGTGGTCGTCTGGAAAATCTGGAATTGGTGGAACAACCGGGTTGGATTCGAGCCAACGCGGTGACAACAAAACTCAATCGTCGTTCGCCGCGCCATGCCCGCCTCATTCAACGGTACTGGCGCGATATGGATCAGGTCTTGCAGGAGATACACCGTGTGCTCAAGGACAAGAAACACGCGATCCTGATTGTCTGTCCATCACATATCCGCCGAGTCCAAGTGCCGACGCATGAGGTTCTTGCCGAAATGGGGCGCGCGCATGGCTTGGCTTTGAAGCGCCGGCATACGCGGACGATTTATCGCCACCGTCGCATGTTGCCTTATTTACAAAATGCCTTTGGAAAACGCATGAGCACGGAATATATTTTGATTTTCCAAAAGATTTGAACTATGCCCTCCGTCGAAGATGACTCTGACCTAGTTCTCCACGAACGACTTTTACACGGCGACCCTACGGCATTTGCGAAAATCGCCGAACGTTATCTTCCTCTACTGGTCAAGTATCTGACCAAGCGTTTTCGCGTGCCTGATCAACATTTGCTTGAGACGGCCGCCGAAGATGCGCTCCTCACGTATAACGAACACCCCGAAAGGTTCGACTCCACCCGTATCCCCTTGTCGCGCTATCTCGCCATGTCCGCGCGCGGCGATCTGTTGAACGCTCTCCACCAACAAAAAAAGTCATTCCCCTTTGTCGAACTTGACGATGATTCGGCGGAATATCTTGTAGAAATTCCTGACGAGCAGAATGTCCAACATCAAGTGATGGGGCAGCTTTCGCCTATATACGCGCGGTTGCGCCAAGTACTTGGCGCAACCGCGCGATGTACTTATGGCGGAAATGATTTTGGATAATGTACGCGCGACGGCGGAATACGCTCAAGTGTTGGGCATCACTGACCAGCCGCTTGCGGAACAGGAGCATCAAGTGAAGCAACACAAAGATCGGGTCAAAGCCTATTTGAAACGGCATCTTGATCCAGCGGAGTTCCGCGATGAGTGAGAACGCGCACGAACGATTACTTGCCCATCTTGCAGAACGTGTACGCGATAATCCGGCGTTCATGGCAAATGTGTTAATGCGCTATCAGCAATTGGAAAAAATGGATGAGAATGCGCTGGCGGCATATCTGCAAACGAATGCGTTGGGCGTGGTGCGACTCAAATTGTGCCGGCGTCCTGAATCGGGCGCTCGGTTTGCCGAGCAAGTGCGACAGATTGCTGCGTACGCCAATGCCGACGTCGCGCACGTCGCACAAGTCATCCGCTATGTGGAAAGCATAGACGCATTCGCCGCGCGGCCCACCGGGCAACTCTCGGATGAAACCGCGCGCCGGTCGAATCCCAAGTGGTCGGGCGCAGTAGCGGCAGCGCGTGACCGCGAGGAAAGCGATCAGGAAAACGAGGATGACAATGTGGCTGGATCGGACGAGTCAAACCGCGATTGATGACTTTTGGCAGCGTGTGGGTGAAATAGAAAATTTTCCGCGCACGCTGGAACGCGCCGTGGCCTTTGCCCTGCCCGTTACGCTTGTGAAATTACCGCGCCTTCGCTTGTGGGATGTGGAACAATATCTCAAGCCGCGTGGTATTTGTTTCCATTCAATAGGGACGTGCGCGCGTTGCATGGATGTTTGGTTGCCTATGGCGGCAAGGGAATGATTTTTCTCGATGGCAGCGACCCCGCCAATGAGCAGCGTATAACGGTCGCGCATGAAATCGCTCATTTTCTTGTGGATTATCAAATGCCGCGTGCGCGCGCCACGTGAATGAGGAAATCGAACTGCCCTTTCTGCGAAGCAAGGCCTTGTTTCAACACGCCGATATAGTGCAGCAGATGATGGAAAGCGCGGGCGAACTGCCGGGCAATGTCTTTAGCTGGCGCGTCGTACAGGGCGCATTGAGCCGCTTGTTGCGTCTCGGTATTTTTGATAATGAAAAATCGAGTCCACCCAACTATGAGCAGCTAACCGCACCCGGACGCGTGACGATTATTGATTTGAGCGATACGGATTCGCCGCAGATTAATAATCTGGTCATTTCGCAAATTTTGCGGGGCTTGCGTTTGCGGCAGGATGCGAGTTACGCGGCGAATGAGGAGCGCGCGAAACGCAACGCACCGAATACGCCAAATAAAGTCGTAGTGGTCATCGAAGAGGCACACGAATTTTTGTCGGCAGAACGCGTAAAGCAAATGCCTGTGCTATTTCAGCAGGTGGCGCGGATTGCAAAACGAGGGCGCAAACGTTGGTTAGGGCTGATGTTTGTAACGCAATTGCCGCAGCATTTGCCGGATGAAGTACTGGGGTTGGTGAACAATTTTCTTTTGCACAAGATTGCAGACAGCAATGTGATTAGTCGGTTGAAGCGTTCGGTCGGCGGTGTGGATGATGGTTTGTGGGCGCGGCTGCCCAATCTCGCGCCGGGGCAAGCGATTGTGCGGGCGGAAGGGATGGGGCGGGCGCTGCTGGTGGCGATTGACCCAACGCCCTCGCAGTTGCGGATGGTGGAATAGCAATCAATGAGCAAGGGCAGACAAATGCGCGATCTATTTTTCAAAATGTGCCAAGAAATCGGCGCGCGTTGCGCTCTTTGCAACGCGCCTCTGGCAAGATGCTTTCAGGTCTCGAAACCATTTTGTCATGCACGCGCCCGCGTGTGAGCTAAGGTAAATGGTTACCTCCTCGCGCGGTGCGGCGTGAGGAGGTGAACCATGTTTGGCTCGAAACAGAAGAAGCAGGCGCGTCTCGAACAGATTGCGGCATTGGTCGTACAGCAGCCTGACGCGCTGACGCCAAACGATTTAGCAAAAACGCTGCGAGTAGCGCGCTCTACCATTTCGTATGATTTGGTGACTTTGGAAGACAAGGGGGTGTTATTGGCGGAGGATGAGCGCGCGCGGCTGTCGCTCTTTCGACGCATTTTTGGGAAATAATGGTGCGCGTTGCTATTTTTTGCAACCTCGTGTGCTAGATTGTTGATGATTGCGGGAGGAATCTATGGCGCGATCCGATGTAGAGTGTATTAAGAATGCGCTTTTGCAGCGACGCGAATTTATTTCTCAAAGTGCTTTGGCGGAGGACTGTGAAATTCGGCATCGTTCGACCGCCCATCGGATTCTGCGGCAATTGGAAGCGGGCGGCTATCCATTGGAGTTTGACGAACGTGGGCGGGTGCGGGTGGACCGCGCCAAGTTGTTGCTGGATTTGCAATTGAATCTGGATGAAGCGTTGGAAGTGTATTTTGCGTGTCGCTTACTGGCGCGGCACAGCGATCAATTTAATCCGCATGTTTCCAAAGCGTTGCTGAAATTGGGGTCGGCGCTGCGGGGTTCGGCGCGCGGCATCGGTGATTTGATTTTGGATTTGTCGGAACAGCAGCGGCGTAAACAGATTTCCAAGCGGGGCAACTATGCGAACGTTTTGGAAACGTTGGTGCGAGCCTGGGCAGACCACACAAGCGTTCTGCTCTATACGCGCAAAGAGCCGCACCACCCGCGCCGCTTTGATCCGTATTTCATCGAGCCAGCGGCATATTCCAATTATGTGATTGGGTACGATCATTTGCGAAAGGATATTCGCACGTTCAAGGTGCAGTGGCTTCAGCGAGTGGCGGCGACAGCGGATCGGTTCACGGTGCGCGCGGACTTTAATCCGTACGATCATTTGGGCAATGCGTGGGGTATCAATTGGGGCAAGGGGAATTTGGAAAAGGTGCGTTTGCGGTTTACGGGGAATGCGGCGGAACGGGTGCAGGACAATGTGTGGCACGAATCACAGGGCTTGCAACAACTCGCTGACGGGGCATGGGAATTGACGGTGTGGGTCGGCGATACGACGGAGATGATTCCGTTTATCCGACAATGGGGACATGAGTGCGAAGTGCTGGAACCCGCGCATTTGCGTGCGACGATTGCGGAACATGCGCGGAGGATGGCGGAAATGTATGATAATGCACACTAGAAGGAGGGAGAATCATTGATGTTGAAATTTACAGGGCATCCCTTAGTGGATGTTGGTATTGCGACGATTTGGGCGTTCAGCGGAAAAAGAACGCTGGAGCAGGTGACGGAAAACGATTTGGATAAGATAGCGGATTATATCGAAGCGCACTATGTGGTCAATCCTCTCAAATCGTTTTTGAATGTTGCGTTTCCCAATTCAGGTTTTACGCAGCCCGCGTTCGAGAAAACTCCAAAACGCCGCAAGGACTATGCTCGGCTCGTGGCGCGCAGTTACAAAGCGGGAACGCCTACTTTGAGCGAACGCTGCGTGTTCACAGGTGAGCCTGCCGTCGCGGTGGCATTCAGTGACAAAGAGGGGTTTCCGCTGGGGCGCACGTTTCGCCAGCATGTCCCTATGATAACTGGCGAAGATGTTATCAATTTCTATCCATACGGTGATGCCGGGCTGCCGATTTCAGGAATTGCGATGTTGGCGATTCAGGCGTTTCCGCTCGGCTGCGCGAAATGCGGCGGCAAACTGTTGGCGGTGCATTCGGACAACCCCGAATTGACTTACAAGTTTGCGAGGGAATTTCTGGATACGAATCGCAAGCAAGTGAGTTTGGCGGAAGAAGCAGGAACGTCCAAACTGCCAGAAGCGGGCGCATCCGCCAAAACGTTGATTGTGCAAACGCTCATCAAGATTGAGGAGGCGCGTCAGCAAGAACGCGAAGCACAGCAGCCGTATTCGGTGACGGCGTATCACTTGAGCAACAGCGGGCAATCGAATCCGCTTGACCGAAATTCACCGCTCGAGATTTATTACTTGCCATTAGAACTGACTGATTTTCTCGCCGAGATTGTCGGTGCGCGCTATCGCGAGGAATGGCGCAAGATTGAGCGGCGTGCATGGCAACTCGCAGCGAACGAGGAGGGGCGCAAACGGAATTACTTGTACGAAGACCTATTTCAGTTGCCGCAAAACGCGCGCATGTTTATCCGCCGTTATTTCTTACGCGTGCCGGCGCGCAATACCTACAAAGATGATCCACGGCGTGAGTATTCGCTCAAGAGCGACGCCGATCTCGTCTCGTGGAAACTTACTCAACTCTTTTTAGAAAGGATTCTGCGAATGAAACCAAGCCGCATCGAACGTATCCGCGAATTGGGTGAAGAGCTCGCCCAGTACGTGCATGATGAAAATGATACAACCTTTTTTGAGCGATTTTATCGCGAACAAAAACGTTATGACCTCGTGCGTAACGAGTTAATCCGCGTGAGCAATGCGCGATTGAAACGCGGGCAGCCGCCGCTTATCAAGTTCGAGCCGTACATGGAAATTTTTGAAGATACGGATGAACGCGGCAGAACCGATTGGCGACTTGCGCGCGACCTCGTACTGATTCGGATGATTGAAAAATTGTACGAGCTGCGCTGGATTCAACAGCACACCGACGAGATTCCCGAACTGCTCGAAGAGCCAACGGAAGAAATCTAATCGAGCACCATCATTTCTAACAAGGAGCAAATCCATGTCACACATCACTGGTTTATTTTTGATTGACGCGCCCGCATCGGCGTTGAACAACTTGGGGACGATTGAGGGCGAGCGTTACGACAACAGTTCGGGCGTCAAGGTCATTCGCGCGAACGATGGGCAGTACCCGTACGTCTCGGCGCAAGCGTTTCGCTATTGGCTACGGCAAACGCTCGCCGCCGATCCGAAATGGCAAGCCGCGCCCATTTATCGTGAGGAGAAAATTGCATATACGGATGCAAACCCCATTGAGTTTTGGGATGATGATTTGTTCGGGTATATGCGCGCCCCATCGAAAAAGCAGTCTGCCAAAGACAAGCGCGCTGCGGATGCAACCCGCGCAGGGGAAACGGAAACGACGGATACTGTCACGCGCGTCGCACCGTTTCGTGTCAGCACGCTCGTTTCTATTGCTCCACTGCGCCCGACCAGCGATTTTGGCGTCATGGCACGCCAAGAAGGCAATCCAGTGCCGCATGAGCATCAATTTTATCGCACCACGCTCAAGGGATTGTTTTCGCTCAACCTAAAGCAATGCGGCGCGTTTTCGTACAAACAAAAAACAGGTTTTCGCAATTTGGATGATGTGCGAATTGACATCGCAAAGGCGAAAAATTTACAGGAAGATCAGACAGACAAGGTATATCGTCTGTCCTCTGCGGACCGGCTTGAGCGCGTAACAACCCTGTTTGAAGGCATGGCGCGTTTGGAAGGTGGCGCGAAACAGACGCTGCATTATACCGACGTTGCGCCAACGGTTGTCGTACTGGCAGCGACAAAAGGCGGTAATCATATTTTGGGACACGTCATTGGCGCGAACGACGCGGGCTTGCCAGAATTGAAGGTAGAGGCGTTGAATGAAGCATTGCTCGTGTTCGCGGATGATTTGCTCTCGAAGGTGTATGTCGGTTGGGTGCGCGGTTATGCCGATGGAGAACGTGCAAAAGTGGATGAGCTCGCTGCTAGCGATGCGCGTATCAAGGTGAGTCACCCGCGCGAAGCATATCAGGCTTTGATTACCGATCTCAAAGCAAATCCCGCGTGGTTGGATTGAGGAGGAACGATGCGTGTTCTCAAAGTGGTCGCGGAAGGGCTCACCACGTCTTTTCGCTACCCTCACTTTATGCAGGGCATTCATCCCTCGTTTGAGATGCCGCCGCCGGCGACGATTTATGGGCATGTGTGCAGCGCATTGGGCGAATGGTTCGACCCGACCGACGTTCAATTTGCTTATCACTTTACGCACGAGGGCAAGTGCGAGGATGTGGAGCATATTCATGTCCTCGCACCGGAAGGGGGCAAATTGCCGGGGACAAAAATCCCGAAAGTGCTGGGCGGCGCGGTAAATCCATTCAAGCGGCAAATGTTTTTTAAACCGCGTCTGACCTTGTATCTAAATAGACCCGAGTGGCGGGAAAAATTCTACAGTCCGTCATATCCAGTCGTGTTGGGAAGGTCGCAAGATTTGTTTACATATACCAGCGTAAGCCTCGTTGAGTTAGAACGGGCGGAACGGGCGTACTTTGAATATACACTTGCGCCCTATCAAGCGAGTTTGATGACGGCAACAGGGTATGTGGTATTGATGCCGCGCTTTTTGGATTATGCGAACAATCGCCGACCGACGTTTGCGCGTTATGTGGTCTTGAATCGGCGTGTGACACAGCTGTTCCAGTTCGAGGGAATGTCGGTGAGTAATGATTTTTGGGTTGACCCGACTGCGCCGCAAGTGGAAGGGCTGCCGCTGGGTCTGTGGTTTCACACATGGACGGGAGAGTATGATGACACCCCGCGTATGGCCTGATTATTTAGAGTACCTTTGGGCAAAAAGCGCGGACAAGGGCGCAGGTGGAAAACCAGAATCGCTCGCGCAGCACACGTACCTCGTTTTGGAAAAACTGGCGGCGACGATTCACCTGCGCCCCAACTTGCCCGCGCAAATCGGCGCACCGCGCCTTTGGCATATTTTGTTTTGGGGAACGTTCTTGCACGATTTTGGCAAAGCGGCGAAAGGGTTTCAAGCACGACTGCGCGGCGGACCGAAATGGTCACATCGCCACGAAGTATTGTCGCTGGCGTTTGTGGATTGGATTGCGTCTGCGTTCAGCATACCGGAACGCGCGTGGTTGGTGGCGGCGATTGTTTCGCATCACAAGGACGCGGAAGAAATCGCGCGGTTGTATAACGCACTTGCAAAAGCGGAAACGGATTTTGATACGGAGCTCGACGCGGCGACGATTGGCGACTTGTGGCGTTGGTTGAATGATTGTGGGGCGAATTGGATTGAGGTGTTGGGCTTGAGTGGATTTGGGATTGATATGCCTGCACTGCCTGCGCAGGATGTTGCCGTACAACAGGTAGATGGACACATTTCTGTGTTGATTCGCAAACATTTGAACGCGTATGCGCGTTGGTTGGAACGTGAGTTGAATCGTTCGGATGAATCGGCGCTGCTCATTGGCACGATTCTTTTACGTGGGCATCTTATTTCATCCGATCACATGGCGTCGGCACACATTGGCGAATTGCCCCAGCCGCAGCTGTCAGACCCAGAACGCTTGTTGGAAAAAATCAAGATTACAGAGCCCTATCAGCATCAAATTGAATGTATGAATGCGCGGGGTTCGACGGTTTTGATGGCACCGACGGGCAGCGGCAAAACGGAAGCGGCGCTCTTGTGGGCGGTTTCGCAGGGCGCGCCGCGTTTATATTACACCTTGCCTTATCAAGCGAGTATGAACGCAATGGAGAAACGCTTGAATGAGGATGAAAAAGACGCAGAGGGCAAGACAACACGCGAAGCGCCATTCAAGGATCAAGTGGGATTGGAACACAGCCGCAGCGCATTGGCATATTATCGCCGCTTGCTGTTAGAGCAAGAAGATGCAGAGCCGAAGGAAATCACGAGAGCGGCCAAATGGCTGAAGGATTTGGCGCGGCAAAATTATTATCCAGTGCGCGTATTGAGTCCGTACCAAGTTCTCAAAGCACCGTATCGTTTGAAAGGATATGAAACGCTATTAACTGATTGCTACGGTGCAGCATTCATTCTCGATGAGATTCACGCGTACGATGCGGGGCGGCTGGCGAAAATTCTCGCGCTGGTCAAGCATTTACGGGAATTGTACAACGCGAAATTTTTGGTTATGTCGGCGACATTGCCCAACTTGTTGCGCGAACGATTGCGGGACGCGCTGGGCGAATACACGCTTATTACTGCGTCGGATGAATTGTATCAAGCATTTCGTCGCCACAAACTCGTGCTGTGTGATAGGGATCTCACATCCGATGAAAATTTGGATCGGATTGCCGCAGTGGCGCCAAGTGGAAAATCGGTCTTGGTTTGCTGCAATACGGTTGCGCGCGCTCAAACCGCATGGAATGCCCTCAAAGTGAAATTGCAAGGACAGGCGGATATTGAGCTATTGCATGGCCGCTTTAACGGCAGAGACCGTTTGAGAAAAGAAGAAATCGTCCGTAGCGCAACGGGGTCACGCTCGGAACAGCGCAAAGCGATTGTTCTCGTCGCCACGCAAGTCGTTGAAGTGAGCCTGGACATTGATTTGGATGTGATTTATACCGATCCCGCGCCGCTGGAAGCATTATTACAGCGCTTTGGTCGCATTAACCGGCGGCGATTGAATCAAGATGGCGCGCGAGTGCATGTATTCCGCGAACCGATCCCAGAAAAACCGCGCCCGTATGAGCCAGACTTGATTCGCGCAGCGCTGGATGTTTTGAATCGTCACGATGGCGAAATGATTGACGAGGCACGCGTGTCGGATTGGTTGGATGAAATTTATGCGCGCCCGGAAATTTGTACGCCTTGGGTTGGGGAATTTCAGAAATCTTATCGGGAATTTGAAGAAGCCGCTTTGACGACGCTACGCGCGTTTCAGTCGGATCAGACATTGGAGGAGTTGTTTTATCAGGCGTTCGACAGCGTGAATGTTTTGCCAGAAGGTTTATATGATGATTATGTTACAGCCCGAGAGCGGTCACCGCTTGAAGCAAGTCAGTTATTAGTACCGATTCGCTGGCAGCAGTACGCGATTCTAGCGAGTAAGGGACAGGCGCGCCGGGATGAAAGAGGAGATTTGCGAATCGTTAATGTCCATTACGATTCGGACATTGGGCTTGATTTTTCACGCGAGGCGCGAATGATCCCGAAGGATGTTTGGGAGGAGGATTGATGTTTTCTCTTACGACAACGCATTTGCGTTTTGTTTGCGAGGCGACGACACCGCTGCGACTGGAAGCGGATATTTTTCGCGCGGGGAGTAATCTGCGGGGGGCGCTGGGACAGGTGATGATGCGGTCGTATTGTGCGGGGAATGCGGGCGATCCGGAGCATGTGGCGCAGTGTCCGGTGCATTGGCTGCTGGCTGCGAATTTGAAACCGGGTGAGGAGCGGCGCGGGTATGCGCTGGTGCCGCCGTTGGCGGACGTGCAAAAGGATTGCTTGAATGTCGGAGATTCTTTTGAGTTTGGGTTGACGTTGTTTGGGAATGCGCGTCAATTTTTGCCGTATTTTATTTTGGCGGTGCCGGAAATGGGACGGATGGGAATCGGACCGGGACGCGGCAAGTTTCGGCTCAAGCGGGTGTGGGCGTTGAATCCGTTGACGGGGGAAAGTGAATGTTTGTTGGAGACCGGGAGTAATTTTGTCCGTACACCGACTTTGAATGTGGATCATGCCTGTGTAGAGCAGATAGGGAATAGCAGATTGCAAATGAGGAATGGAAAGGACGTGGGACTGGAAATAGAGTTCGTGACGCCGTTGAGGTTGATTCGAGCTGACCAGATTGTCAAGGTGCCGGAATTTCAGGCGTTGTTCGGGCGACTGTTGGAGCGGGTGGATGAATTGAATCAGCAGTTTGCGAATGGGGCGCGCCGTGCGTTCGAGGAGGTGAAATATTTGCAAGAGCTGGCGAGGCGCGTGCAATTGGTGGAGGTGCATACGCGTTGGGTGGAGGTATGGAGTGGGTCGCAGCGACGCGGAGCATCGTCCCCGATGGGCGGTTTTGTGGGCTGCGCCCGTTATAGCGCGCCGCTCGACGTATGGCGTTCTCTGCTGCCCTGGCTGCTGTGGGGAGAATTGGTTCAGGTGGGGAAAGATACGGTAAAGGGCAATGGGGTGATAAGGGTAGGGGATAGCGAATAGCACATAGCGTATGGCGATTGGCAAGGTCCTATCTGCTATCCATCATCTTCTATCAGCGAGGTGCGATATGCCGATTGTGCAAAATTTAATTGTGGAGCAGTTTGGCGCGTTCATTAGCAAGCACAGTGAGCGTTTGATTGTGACCAAAGGGGAGGAAAAATTGGTGCAAGCGCCGCTACTGCATTTGGAAGCGGTCTTGATTGCGAATCACGGGGTGAGCATCAGTGCGGACGCGGTGAAGGAATGTGCCGAGCGCGGGATTCCGATTCATTTTGTGAGTGGGACGGGGAACGCGTATGCCAGTATGTACAGTGCGGGGTTGACGGGAACGGTGTTGACGCGGCGCGCGCAGTTGGGGGCGTTTAATACAGTGCGTGGGCTGCTGTTGGCGATTGGGTTCGCGCAGGGCAAATTGATGAATCAGGCGAACTTTTTAAAGTATATGAGTAAGTATCGGAAGGAGGCGGCGCCGGAGGTTTTTGAAATTGTGCGAGCTGCGGCGGATAGAATTTTGCAATCGGTGGACGATTTGGAAGAGTGGAAAGGGCTACCGGAGGTGTTGTCGGGGGAACGGGCGACGATTGATGATTGGCGCTTTGAATTGTTGGGGATGGAAGGGCGCGCGGCGCAAATGTATTGGGATGCGCTGAAAGCGGCGTTGCCGTCGGAATGGGATTGGCAAGGGCGTGAAGGGCGTGGGGCAAAAGACCCAATTAATTCGGCGTTGAATTATGCATATGGCATTTTGTATGGACAGATCGAACGTGCGTTAGTATTGGCAGGATTGGACCCGTATGCGGGTTTTGCACACGTGGATCGTCCGGGCAAACCGAGTTTGACGCTGGACGCGATTGAGGAATTTCGCGCGCCGGTGGTGGATCGGATGATTTTTGGTTTGGCAAACAAGGGTGTGAAGTTTGAGCAGGACGAGCGTGGGTATTTGACGGAAGCGGCGCGCAGGCTGATTGCGGAAAAGTTTTTTGAACGGTTGGAGAGCGCAGAAGTTTATGAGAAGAAAAGTTTTCCGCTGCGGATGATTATCCAGATGCAAGCGCGGCATATTGCGACCTTTTTGCGTGGTGAGCGAGATGAGTATGTGGCGTTTCAAATGAGCTGGTGACGCGATTGTATGTTTCTGTAGCTTGTGACGATGAGGTGTATGCGCGTGAGGTGCGTCGGCGGTCAAGATGATGTGCGTTTTGGTGTATGACATTCCGGATGATGCGAAACGCGGGAAGGTGGCAGATGTGTGTCTGGATTATGGTATGGATCGAATTCAATATTCTGCCTTTTTGGGGGATCTGGCCGCGACCCATCAAGATGAAATAATGATGAAAATCAAACGACTGCTGGGAAATTTTGCTGGAAATGTACAGCTTTTTCCGGTATGTGAAAAGGATTGGGCCGCGCGACGCTGCGTGGTGATTGAATCGGGAGACTTGGAAAATGTTGGATGATGATATGGCGTATCCGGTGCGCGTGACGGATTTGAAACAATTCGTGTATTGTCCGCGTGTGTTTTTTTATCAAGTATGTTTGCCGCGGGTGCGCCCGATTACTTATAAGATGAAAGAGGGGGTTGATGTTGGACGGAGTGAAGTCGGGCGTGAAGAACGGCGTTCTTTACGCGCCTATGGAATTGCGGTCGGCGAACGGGAGTTTGATGTGCCGCTGCTGTCGAAACAATTGGGCGTGCGTGGCGAAATTGACATGGTGATTACGGTCGCGGACACGGGTGAAGTTATTCCGGTAGATTATAAATTGTCGCGCATGGCAGGAATGCATTTTCAATTGCAATTAGCGGTCTATGGAATGATGTTGGAAGAGGCGCGTGGGGTAAAGGTTGGGCGCGGGTTTTTGTATGAAATTCCTCTGCGCCGGGCAGAGGAGATGCACCTGGATTTAAGGATGCGAGAAAGGGCAGTCAAGGCGGTGAAACAGATGCGTGAGATTTTGGAGACGGAGCGAATGCCGGGACCTGTGAAGAATCTTGCAAAATGTGCGGCGTGCGAGTTTCGCCGTTTTTGTAACGATGTTGTGTAGGCGGAGCGAGGAGTGGTTTATCGCAAATGGAAGGCAATTTTACACAGAAACAGAATTGCGAGAACAGCACGTGCGGAGTGGGGCCGAGGACTGGAAAAGGAGCAATTTTGACTGCAAAATGGGGTAAATCTATAAAATTTGATAAATTTTTGGTATATGTTTGGTGAATCATACTGCGTTGCAGCTAATTCGATCCGGTAGTGGATACTGAAAGTCTTCCAGGGCGACACGAAATAAATGAACAATTGTTGTTGCAGCTAATTCGATCCGGTAGTGGATACTGAAAGTCGGCGAGCGCGGTGCGGATCGCCTGCGTATGCTGAGTTGCAGCTAATTCGATCCGGTAGTGGATACTGAAAGCGCGGGGATGTTCACGGACGATGAGCTGCTGGAAAGTTGCAGCTAATTCGATCCGGTAGTGGATACTGAAAGTCTGCGTTCTACGTGTCATACTCTCTCGCTTTAGTCAGTTGCAGCTAATTCGATCCGGTAGTGGATACTGAAAGTAACACAATTGCGTTGCGCGCTAGCTCTTGTGCCTTGTTGCAGCTAATTCGATCCGGTAGTGGATACTGAAAGACACTCAAACCAGCATTACTGTCACGCGCACGAGCAACGTTGCAGCTAATTCGATCCGGTAGTGGATACTGAAAGGGGTTTTTTTATTTCTGTTTCCGCAAGCGGGCGACGAAGTTGCAGCTAATTCGATCCGGTAGTGGATACTGAAAGGTCACCTATGTTGCCAGCGCCGGCAGCGATCTCACCGTTGCAGCTAATTCGATCCGGTAGTGGATACTGAAAGTGCGAGACCATGAAATAATGGAACTCACGGTTCGTAGTTGCAGCTAATTCGATCCGGTAGTGGATACTGAAAGTTGACCGCTGTTCAATCTCGCTTGAAAGATGTCCCAGTTGCAGCTAATTCGATCCGGTAGTGGATACTGAAAGGATAATCTGCGCGAATTGAACGAACGCGGGTAGGAGCGTTGCAGCTAATTCGATCCGGTAGTGGATACTGAAAGCACCCTGACTAATTAGCTGGCGCAGGTCTTGCATCAAGTTGCAGCTAATTCGATCCGGTAGTGGATACTGAAAGGTGAAACGCGACGACGGCAGTCTTCGGATTTCACAGTTGCAGCTAATTCGATCCGGTAGTGGATACTGAAAGATCACGCCAGCAGCGCATCATTGGTTATGGCTCACGCGTTGCAGCTAATTCGATCCGGTAGTGGATACTGAAAGACGGATTTCAACGATTTAATGGACACGGCAAGATTGCGTTGCAGCTAATTCGATCCGGTAGTGGATACTGAAAGGCCAAAGCATCGTACGCTCCGCACCAAATTTTTTCTGTTGCAGCTAATTCGATCCGGTAGTGGATACTGAAAGGCGTCGCAGGATCGTACTGCACTTGTTCCATCAAGGTTGCAGCTAATTCGATCCGGTAGTGGATACTGAAAGTTCGAGAGAGTGGGATGGTTCAAGCGAGCTGCAGCTGGTTGCAGCTAATTCGATCCGGTAGTGGATACTGAAAGCGAAGCTGCAGAAATGGCGGAGGTAACTCGTGCCGCGAGTTGCAGCTAATTCGATCCGGTAGTGGATACTGAAAGAATTAAAACAATCTTTGGAGCAAAAGAAAAAATAACGTTGCAGCTAATTCGATCCGGTAGTGGATACTGAAAGCTCAAAAATGATTCAGGCTTTTTTCCAAAATGTGCACGGTTGCAGCTAATTCGATCCGGTAGTGGATACTGAAAGAGTAGATCGTATCGTGCCCCTTGCCAATCGCTTCGATGTTGCAGCTAATTCGATCCGGTAGTGGATACTGAAAGCCAGACTGTTAAAGAGCCGTTTCAATTCCGCATTCGGTTGCAGCTAATTCGATCCGGTAGTGGATACTGAAAGCT
>Ga0070741_10008783_pt1 | contig 20044 bp, 24 predicted proteins | sample Coa_R1_4_FD_66440 | JGI IMG/M metagenome (GOLD analysis project Ga0070741, IMG submission 66440) | Surface soil microbial communities from Centralia Pennsylvania, which are recovering from an underground coalmine fire - Coalmine... | ecosystem: Environmental > Terrestrial > Soil > Unclassified ...
GACGACGCCACCGAGGAGCAGCGCCTCGCCCGCCTCGCCAAGGAGCTCGAGGCGACGCAGGCGTTCTTCTGCCTGGACGGCAAGTGCGCGCCGCGCAAGCTGCTGCTGGAGAAGAACTGGGTGCGCTTCTTCTGCAGCGGCACGGTGCTGATGCACGTCGGCGAGAACCCGAACACGCTCGTGTGGAACGTGCAGACGGACGACACGGTGATGAGCGGGCACAACGACATCACCAAGCCGCAGCTCGTGGACTTCGTGCGCCAGCTCTACAACGACGCGCCGATCCTCGCGCAGTACCAGAACCTGCGGCCGCAGGCTCAGGCGAGATAAAGCAGCGCACAGGCAGCGAGCGTTTATTCCAGGACGCCTCGCCGATTTTTTTCGGCTTGTCCTTGCGTCCGGCGCCTCGCTCTTATATGCGGACGCCGCGATAAGGACTAATACGTTTGGGTTACCGCAAATACACGATTTAGCCATTCTCAGCCGAAATATCGTCGCGTACGATCCGGGCAGTTCCTTCGGGGGGAGGACGCGATGGCCACGCACAAGCCGACCATCCGCAAGACCAAGCGGTACGGCTGGATTCCGGATCTGCCTGATGCGCGCGATCATCTCTTCGCCGCGCCGCCTGCCGTCCTCGGCAAGCTTCCGCCCGCGGTAGACCTGACCTCGCACTGCCCGCCCGTGTACGACCAGGGCGAGCTCGGCAGCTGCACCGGCAACGCGATCGCCGCCGCGATCCAGTTCGACCGCATGAAGCAGAAGCAGGCGCAGGCCGACAAGCTCGTGCCCTCGCGCCTCTTCATCTACTACAACGAGCGCGTCATCGAGGGAACCGTCGGCCAGGACTCCGGCGCGCAGATCCGCGACGGCGTGAAGTCCGTCGCCAAGCTCGGCGTCTGCTTCGAGAGCGGAACGCCCGCATGGCCCTACGACATCAAGGAATTCACCGAGCGCCCCTCGAGCGCCTGCTACAAGGCCGCCGAGAAGCACCAGATCGTCCAGTACAGCCGCGTCGTGCAGACGCTCTCGCAGCTCAAGGGCTGCCTCGCCGCCGGCTACCCGTTCGTCTTCGGCTTCACCGTCTACGAGAGCTTCGAGAGCCAGCAGGTCGCGACCAGCGGCAACGTCCCGATGCCCTCGGCCGGCGAGCACGTGCTCGGCGGCCACGCCGTCTGCTGCGTCGGCTACGACGACAAGACCCAGACCTTCGCGGTCAGGAATTCATGGAGCGCGCGCTGGGGGCGCAACGGCTATTGCCGGATGCCGTATGCGTACGTGAGCGAGGCGAACCTCGCGCGGGATTTTTGGACCATTCGGATGATCGAGAGCTAATCCGTTTACAAGGGAAAACGTCTCATGAGAGCAATCTCTTTCGTACTAGCCAGCGCGTTATCCGTGATGTTCCTATCCGGCTGCGCCAACATGAACGCGATCTTTCTTCCATTCGAGGCAAGCGACAAGCACAGCGTGAGCATCGATGCAAAGCAGAGGGTAGTTGTCGCTGGTGTCCGAAATGGGTGGACGGACATCAACCCGGACACCAACATCAAAACCGTCATCGATCCCCAAACTGTAATCTGCGCTGAGCCGAGTCCCGATGCCCTATCCGTACTCGGAGCGACGTTTGGCGGCAGCGCCAGCGGAAGCGCTCAAGACGCCCAGCAACTCGCCCTAAAGCTGGCCTTGGCCACGAATGAGAGCGGAAGCAATATCGGACTCAGAACGCAAACCATCACCATCCTGCGCGACGCGATGTTTCGGCTCTGCGAGGGATACATGGACGGCGCCCTGTCGGCAAACGCCTTTGAGCGTCTGCAACGACGGTATCAGAACATCATGCTGGCACTGCTTTCTATTGAACAACTCACTGGCGCGGTTACCCCAAAACCGACGAATCTGAGCAGCACTACACCGCCTGCAGCTAGTCTTGACGGAAATGGCGGCAGCAACGGAAACAAGCCGAACGTTACTCAAAACCCAAAACCAAATGCGCAAGCGCCTGGGTCTTCTGCAAGCGGAGCCAGCACTCCGGAAAGCACACAACCAGCAAAGGTGACGGCGGCGCCGCAAGCGGGCGATCCGCAAACCAACCCACAGGCGCCGGATCCGAAGACGAACCCAAAACAATCGGATCAGGGCAGCAATCGACCCGTCACGGATACGCTCGGATCGAAGGTAGCCGATACCGTGGTGACGATAGTGAATAAGATCATCGACGTGGACTACACGCTAGAAACTTGCCTGAACTACATGCTGGACAATTCAAAAGCCTCTGCTTCGCAGACCGCGGTCGAGTTCTGTGAGAAGAGCTTGAAGTTGGGCAGCACGAGGCTGGAAAAAGCGATCGAAAAGAACGCGAAACCTTAGCGTCATTAGCCCATGCCACGGGAGCACATTGTGAATCCCCGCAAGTTCGTTTCCGCTCTTCTCATTTCGTCAGCGCTTGCGTTGTGTGGATGCCAGCAGATGGGCGACACCGCGCCCTCAACGGCGCTCGGCAAGTGCCCAGCTCGAGTATCGTGCAAACCATGCGCCACGCCGACTGGCGGCACTGTGGGAACGTGCCTTGGAGATGCGATAGCAGCGTGTCGCGCGGTGACCGGGTGTACGGAAAATGTGGAGTACGCCCCTGGAGAAGATGTAAATCGTTGCGATATCTACTGCAAGTAGAAAATGGATTCAATCACCCCACTGGTACATCTGGCATGGCAGTTCGGCCCTTTTGCCTTCTCTCTAATATTTTTGATCGGCCTTGCGATGTGGGGTTCCAAGCAATGGCAGCAAGTGATTACCAGAGCTTCTCCTCCAGCAACCGACGACGAAAAGAACACCTATCGACGTTACTTCATCGCAATGTCTACGGTAGGTGTAGTTCTCGTTGGGATTTCGGTCTATTGGTGGTGGACTCACCGCCCAATGTATTTTTATGAAGGCGAGATCCAAGGTCTGTCGGAAACAGACAGTGTGGAAGGGTCCGCGCTTTTCGTCCGCAATGAGTACTACCGCCAAGACCCCTCAAGCCCGCAATTCCGGGACGTTTATTTCCTAATTCGGCAGGCGGAACCGTTCACAGACGGGCAAGAAATTACGCTGAGGTATTTTCGGGATAGACGACTCGCCAAACCGGTCGTCCTAAAGGTGGCGTTGGACGCCCGTTACGTCATGGCTCTTGAATACGACGGAGCCAAAGATCAGTGGGAACTGATCCGAAGAACTAGATTACCTTCGACCAGCTTCTCACTCATCGCACCTGCTTTTGCCCAAAGCACCAAAGAAATTGTCCCCGCATCTGCATCGCCCGCGATTAGCATCCCCGCTGCCGATGATACGTCCTTCGACATCCCAAATATTTACATTCCATCCACCGATGCCATTTTCGCGGACTACGCCGTAGAGCTTCAAGATCCGAAAACGCTTGTCTCTCGCAAGGTCGAAGTGTTGGATTGGCTTCGGATCCATGCATCGCGAACAAACCTTTCCGAGATGTTCGAGCTCCGTCCATCCGACTGGCAGGGGATAAAAGAACCGATCTTTCTCACGCTATTGGACCTTACGCGCCACACCGACAAGGAGATTGCAAATAAGGCCAATATCCTATTGGCCAGGGCTCCGCTTCCGACGAACTATTTCTACGAAGTAGCTACGTCCGGTAGTAGCACAGATAAGGCGGAGGCCATAAATGACTTTCTTCGCCTGGAACCTCACTACGCAGAAGCGGTTGTCAAAAGCCTTGCCGCTCGAAAGGTGGATGTTAGAGCGTACACAAAGTTCTCTGAGCACAGTGACGATTGGAAACAATTGATTCCAACAGGCACAGCGAGCGGAGATCGGTACTACATGAATGTGGATTGGGATACTAAGAACTACGACTGTGTGTACAAACAGCTCTCTGCCATCGTTAACGCAAAGACTGCTACCAAGGAGTGGAAGCCGCCCGAGAAATCACCTTGGTTAGTGTTCGCTACAGACAAGACGCAGATTGTTAAGGCGTACGACCAGGTGAAGCGTTGTGGGGCCAAAAGCACATTTGTCGGTTTCTATCCCAGGTAATCAACGCAATTGCGGCTTCCTTGACCGAACAGCTTTGTGCTTGTTTGAACTTCGTTTCCCCGACGATAACGTGCTGGATGCTTTACCCGGCTCAAGATTTACGCGACGATCCAACGAAGCTTTGAGCGCAACAGCCATCGCAGCCTCGCCCGAAGTCAGGTCTTCCCATTTGACCTCGAGTCCCTTGCGCCGCCCTTTGCCGACCAGCTTGAACCCCTCCTGCGAGATCGTGACGACGAAAGGCTTGCCGCCGATCTGAATCTCCCGCTTCAGCGGCTTCTCGAGCTTGGTGGTCATTTTGTTGGAAGGCGTTGCTGAAGCCGCGGCTTTGACCGGACCCCAGCAACGCCGTCTTAACGAGGCTGCGCGTTCTTTTGCGTGATGGCAATAGGGCGCCGGGACCTCCGGGCATGCGCGGCCCGGACTACGTTTCGCAAGCGCCTGTCTTATTTGCGAGCGGTTATTGCGAGGAGCCGGTGCCGGTGGGGCCGCCGCCCGAGGCGGCGGGGTTCGCGACCGGCGGCGCGAACTGGATGACGACGGGCGGCGTTGAAGGAATGGGATTGGCGGAGAGCAATGTGCTCGTCGCGCTTCCCGTGACAGGCGCGCTCGCGCCGATCGGCGTGTAGCCGCTCACCGGCGCGATGGAGGTCGGCGCGACGACGGGCGCCACCGGGGCGATGGGGTTGAGCGACGTGGTGCCGATCGTGCCGGCGTTGCTCGAGGCGGCGTTCGGCGTGCCGGGCGCGGTGCCGAAGGTGCCGCCGTTGCCGATGACGGCGTTCGGGCTGCCGGCCGTGGTACCAAAAGTGCCGCGGTTGCCCACCGCGGTGCCGTTGGCGCCCGACCCGAGCGCCGGATTGGTCCATCCCGCGCCGCTTCCCATGCTGTAGGTGTATTGCGCGCGGCATGCAAAGGACAGCGCGCAAAGGGTCGCGGCGATGAGGATTCGCGTCGTCGGGCTCATGGCGGAGGGCCTCCGTGTGAAGCAGGAAACGTACGCCATGGCCCTTTCAGGGCCCTGAAGCGGGGCTGGCGGGGGCACGGCGCTTGCTGTTCAGGGTTGTGGCCCGTCCGGCGACCTTCGGGACGCGGACTTCGGGCCTCGGCGGGCACCACCCTCCCTCACCCGCCGGACATTCCGCCCAGGCCTCCGGGCCTGGGCGCCTTTTCCGCAGGGAGGGCTATTTTTCATGGCGACGCTCGAATTCAACCCCGCGCGAAGAATGATTATGAGAGCCATCGCCATCGCCGGGAGCGAGGAGCGCCTGGCGAGGTTCCTCGAGCTGCGGGAATCGGACGTGCACGCGTGGGCCGTGGGCGAGGCGCGCGTGCCGCACCGCGTCTTCCTCGCCGCCGTGGACCTCGTGGCGGAGAACCGGCTCTCGCCCTTCGCGCTGCGCAACCTCAAGCGCCGCCAGGATCCCGACTGGCGCGGCGTCGAGCGCCGGCACTGACGGGCGCGCTCAGCGCTTGCGCGGCGCCCGCGAAGGATTGCGCGGCTCGTACTTGCGCCAGCGCTGGTAGCTCGAGCGCAGCATGGTCGAGAGCTTGACGGCGAGCCGGCCGCGCACCGGGTACGTGCTGCCGTCCTCGAGCACGATGATCACCTCGCGGCGCTGCCCGGGCCGGTAGACGCCGACCACGGCGCTCTTCACTCCGCGCGCCGCCAGTTCCTCCTTCGCGGCTGCGATCGCATGCTCTTCGGCCATTCCGATCTCGTTCTCGTTGTGGCGCGTAGGTTAAACGACGCGGCGGCGAAAGAGCAGTGTCGGAAGCTCGACGACGACAAAGCTGTCACGCCTCGCTGCGCGCGCTCTGCGAGAGCCAGACGAGGTGGTCGAGGAAGGTGCGGCCGCGCTGGTCGGTGAGGAGGTCCGCGGCGCGGCTCGGCACGAAGCACGATCCGCACGCCACCATCTCGTCCATGTCGACGGAGAGCGGCTCGCGGTGGATGCGCTCGCGGCAGCGCGGGCAATAGAGCCCGAAGTCCAGCCTGGACCCGCGCGCCGCCGGATGTTCTTTTGTATCGCTCACTGCGCCGCGCCCTCTCCCTCGCGGTGGAGCAAGGTTAAAGGATGCGTATGACGATGGGCGGCGGCGGAGCGCCCGCGGCGTGAATCAGTTCACGCGGGATGCGAAACTGCGGACAACGGGATACAGCCCGCGCGCCTCGAAGTTTTCAGCGGCCTGACAGCGCCGCCGACGCGAGCTTCGGCACGTCGAAGCCCTCGCAGGTGTTGCCGAGGCCGCCCGCGCAGCCGTACTGCTTGCCGGTGTCGAGCGCGCGCTGGTAATAGAGGCGCGCGGCGTCCTTGAACGCGAGGCCATTGGCCGCCTCGGCGAGCAGGAAGTACGAGAGGTCGCTCAGGTAGCCGACGCTCATCACCGAGAGCGCGAGCTCGCGCCAGCTCTTCTGCTCGTGGAGCTTTCTCCAGTCCGATTTCTTGGTCGCGAAGCCGAAGCCGCACTCCAGGCGGCAGGTGAAAGTGGCGGTGCCGGTCTTGAACTGGCTGAACGGCGCCGACTGGAAGGTCATGGTGTCCGCCTCCTTCGGCACGTCGATCGGCTTGCCCGCCTTCGCCGCGAGGTAGAAGGGCTCGACCTGCCTGCCGAGCTCCTCGAGGCGCTCCTTGCGGTGCTCGGGCGAGGGATGCGTCGAGAGGAATTCCGGCGGCGTGCCGCCGAGCTTCCCCATCTTGTCCCAGAGCGTCACCGCGGCCTGCGGGTCGTAGCCCGCGCGCGCGGCGAGCTCGATGCCGACCTGGTCGGCCTCGCTCTCGGCCTGGCGGCTGTTCGGCAGCGTGACCGCCACCTGCGCCGCGGTCTCGAGGAGCGCGGCCGTGTCCTGGCGCGAGCCGAGCGCGATCGCGGTGATCGCCGTCGCCGCCGTGGTGCTGTAGGCGACCGACATCTTCTCGCGCGTGTGGCTGAGGAGCGCGTGGCCGATCTCGTGGCCCATCACCTGCGCCACCTCGTCGTCGGTCGCCTTGAGCTTCTCCCAGATGCCGGTGTAGATCGCCATCTTGCCGCCCGCCATGCAGAAGGCGTTCACCGTCTTCGGATCGTTGATGACCTGCACTTCCCACTTCCAGTCGGCGGAGTCGGGCCGGAAGCGCACCGCCTGCGCGACCAGGCGGTCGGTGATCTCGCGCACCTTCTTCTCGCGCGCCGTGCCCGCCTCCACCTGCTTCTTCTTGGAGAAGTCGCCCATCATGCTGGTGTAGGCGGAGAGCGAGCTCGAGATCGCCGTGTCCTCGGAGACGAGCGTGAGCTGGCTGCGGCCGGTGATCGGATTGGTCGAGCATCCGGCGGCAAGGAGCGCGGCCGCCCCGAGGGCCGCGATCAGGCGATGGTTCATGAAAAAACCCCTTCTTGGGGGGCTATTTTATTAGAGCCAGAGCAGCAGCAGCGCCGCCGCGAGGAAGACGAGCACCGCCGCCGTCTCGATGAGCCAGTGGTATCCGCTGGGCACGTCCATGCGAGGCTAACAGCCCCCGCCTCCCGCGCCATCCATCAATCGGTAGAAAAACCCGGCGCGTCCCCGCGACCAGCATCAGGGTTTTCTTCATCGTTGTCCTGCTATTTCCGCTTGAACGGACGGTCTTCCCAGGAATAGATGAAGTCCTTGGCCTGGCGGGCGTCCGGCGCATCGGGCCTGAGCAGCAGGTAGCGGTTCATCTCGGTCGTCGCCGAATCGAAGCTCTGCAGCTCCGCGAGGACCACCGCGCGGTTGAAATGGCCTTCCGGCCACCAGGGCGCGACCTCGATCGCCTTTCCATACTTTTCGACCGCTTCGGTGAAGCGCTTGTCCGCGACCGCGCGCTCGGCCTGAACCCGGAAGCGCCGCGCTTCCTCGGGCAGCTCGGGCTTCGGATCCGCCGCCTGGTAGCGGCGCGCTTCTTCCTTGAACTTCGCCATGCTCTCCGCGCTGTTGTTCCTGTCGTACTCCTGCTTCAGCCGGAGCAACGCATCGTGAAAGCTCTGCGCCCAGTTGCCAGCGCCGCCGCACGTGATCTTGTCCTTGGCGAACTTCTCGCCATCGCTGATGAAATGGCCGGACGCCATGATCTGCACGGAGGACCCGCGGGAGAGCCATATGTTCGACTCGGTGAAGGTCACCGTGAGGTCGTGCAGGTCCCTGAATTCCCAGATTTCGAAGTGCCCCGGCCATGCAAGCGTGACGATGTCGGGCAGCACGTGAACCGTCCACGGATGGATCGAATCGCAAGCCGTGAAGTCGCGCTGCACCTCGTTCCTGGCATTTTCGAGGGACCACAGGCTGGCATTGATTTCGTCGGCGTCGTAGGAATTCGGCGCTGCGCTCGAGGTCTGCGCGGACGCAGGCGCGGCGAGCGATGCGCCGAGGAGCGCAAGCATCGAGACCAGCCGAGCAGCGGTTGCAGTTCTCACTGTTCGATCCCCTTATCGCCGCGATGCGGCGTTCTTCGATTCGAAATAGCCGCGGTTGTAGCTCTCGATCCACTGCACGCGGCAAGGACCTGCCGCGCGCGGATCCGAAGCGCCGTTCGCGAGCCCTCCGCCCGCGCCCGCGCTCTCGCCTGCCCTGTAGGCTTCCGCCATCGCCAGCTGCCGCCGCGTCTCTCCGGCCTGGTAGCCCGCGCGGTAGCCGTCGAGGCAGGCCGTTTGCTGCTCAATGCCGAGCCCGGCGCAGGCAGCGCCTGCGTTTTGAGAAAAGCACTGGGACGCCGCTTCGAGGCCTTTGCCGTATCCGGCGGAGTCCACTCTCGGAGCCGTCGAGGCGCGGCCTTGCTCGGCAGCCCGGATCTGGCCGGCGAGCGCATCGAGCTCGCGTGTGTTCGCCTCGCTTTTCTTCCGCGCCTCCTGAACGACGGCCGGATCCGCCTTCGGCGACTTTTCGAGCATCGCCAGCAGCTCGTCGAGGAACCTCTGCTCCTTGGCGCCCTGGTCGAGCCTCGCCCGGAGCGCCTGGAGAAGCTCGGAGCCCGGCGGGGCGGGCGCGGGCGCCTGCGATGCGTCGCCGAGCTTGAGCAGCGCGAGGCCCGAAGCCGGAGCCGGTGCGGTGCCCTCCGAGTCGCCGCGCTTGATCGCGAGAGGCTGATAGTTGTCGGCGCCTTTCAGCAAGGCGGTGATGCGCTGCTTCGAAAGCTCCGCCTGGCGCTCGGCCTCCTCGTCGGCCTGCTGCTGGAGGATCCGGATGCGCTCTGCTTCCTGCGCCCTGCGGGCCTGCTCCTGCGGATTGCCGTAGAGCGCGTCGTGGACCAGGTCCGAGAGCAGCGGCATCATCTGCTGCGCGCTGTTCAGCATCATCTGCTGCTGCTGCGTATAGCCGCCGCCCTGCACGCCGCCCGAGGAAGCGCTCGCGCACTTTCCGTCCCAGCTGTTGTAAACCAGGTTCGCGGGCAAGCCGCAGGAGCGCTTCTGCGCCGTCCACCAGGCGGGCTCCGCCGCGCGCGCGCCGTTCAGCCCGCAGAGCGCGGTCCCGACAAAGAGCAGCAACGACAGGAAGCGAAGACGCGGAGCCATGGTGTGCCCCGGAGGCTACCGCAAGCCGCGCATACAGGGGGCGGAACCCTCGAAATCACCCCCCCGCCAAGGAGCCTTAAGGAAACCCGTTATGCGACGCGCCGCTCGCGCCGCGGCAACTCGCCGATCGCGGTGCGCACCGCGTCCTCGACGTTCTCGAGGAAGACGAACTCGAGCTTGGCGCGAGCCTCGGCCGGCACGTCCTCGAGGTCCTTCTGGTTCCTCTTCGGCAGCATGACCGTCTTGATCCCGGCGCGCAGCGCGGCGAGCGTCTTCTCCTTCACCCCGCCGATCGGCATGACGAGGCCGCGCAGCGAGATCTCGCCCGTCATGGCGACATCCGAGCGCACCGGCAGGCCCGTCAGCAGCGAGATCAGCGCCAGGTACATGGCCACGCCGGCGCTCGGGCCGTCCTTCGGCGTCGCCCCCGCCGGGACGTGGATGTGCAGGTCCGCCTTCTCCAGCGTCTCGCCGGTGAAGGTCTTGGCGAGCGTGAGCGCGGTCTGCGCCGATTCCTTCATCACGTCGCCGAGCTGGCCGGTGAGGATGAGCTTGCCCGAGCCCGCCACCTTGGAGGCCTCGATGAACAGGATGTCGCCGCCGACCGGCGTCCAGGCGAGCCCGGTCGCCACGCCCGGCACCGCGGTGCGCTCGGCCACCTCGCTCTCGAAGCGCCGCGCGCCGAGGATGGCGTGCAGGTCCTCGGGTTTCACGGTGATCTTCTCCGGGAAGCCCTCGGCGATCTTCATCGCGGCGTGGCGCAGCACCGAGCCGATCTCGCGCTCGAGGCTGCGCACGCCGGCCTCGCGCGTGTAGTCGGCGATGATGCTGCGAAGCGTTTCGTCGGGAACGGAGACCTTCTCCGGCGAGACGCCGTTCGCCTCCATCTGCCGGCGCACCAGGTAGCGCTTCGCGATCTCGAGCTTCTCCTCTTCCGTGTAGCCCGGCAGCTGGATGATCTCCATGCGGTCGCGCAGCGGCCCCGGGATCGTGTCGAGCATGTTCGCGGTGGTGATGAAGAGCACCTTCGACAGGTCGAAGTCGACCCCCAGGTAGTTGTCCCGGAAGCGCGAATTCTGCTCGGGGTCGAGCACCTCGAGGAGCGCGCTCGACGGGTCGCCGTGGAAGCCCCCGGCGCCGAGCTTGTCGATCTCGTCGAACATCAGCACCGCGTTCTTCGACTCCGCGCGGCGCAGCGCCTGGATGACGTTGCCCGGCAGCGCGCCGATGTAGGTGCGCCGGTGGCCGCGGATCTCGGCCTCGTCGTGCACGCCGCCGAGCGCGATCCGCTGGAACTTGCGCCCCGTGGCGCGCGCGATCGACTGGCCGAGCGAGGTCTTGCCCACGCCGGGCGGGCCGACGAAGCACAGGATCGGGCTCTTGCCGTTCGGGTTGAGCTTCCTCACCGCGAGGTGCTCGAGGATGCGGCGCTTGATCTTCTCCAGGCCGTAGTGGTCCTCGTCGAGCGTCTTCCTCGCTTTCGCGATGTCGATCTCCTGGATGGAGGAGTCCTTCCACGGCAGCTCGGAGAGCCACTCCAGGTAGGTGCGCAGCATCGAGCCCTCGGCGCTGCCCTCGCCCATGCGCTGCAGGCGCTTGAGCTCCTTCGTGGCGTGCTTGAGCACGTCCTCGGGCATGCCGGCCTCGTCGATCGCCTTCTTCAGGCCCTCGATCTCCGCCGCGGTGTCGTCGGACTCGCCGAGCTCCTTCTGGATCTGGCGCATCTGCTCGCGCAGCACGTGCTCGCGCTGGCGCTCGTCGAACTCCTTCTTGGTCTTCTCGCCGATCTCCTTGGAGATGCGCAGCACGCCGACGCGCTCGGAGAGGAGCTCGAGCACCTTGTCCAGGCGCCGCTTCAGGTCGAAGGTCTCGAGGAGGTCCTGCTTGTCCGCGTTCTTCACGTCGAGCAGGTTCGCCACCATGTCGGCGAGCAGGCCCGGGCTCGTCATGCTCTGCACGACGACCGCGAGCTCCTCCGGCGCGTTGGCGAGGAGCTGGATCGCCTCCACCGCCTGCTCCTTGAGCTGCAGGAAGCGCGCCTCGATGTCCGCGGAGAGCTCGTCCTTCACCTCGACCGCCTGCACGCGCGCCACCATGAACGGCCAGCCCTCGAGGAACTCGAGGACGCGGAAGCGCGACTGGCCCTGCACCACGAGGTGGTGCGTGCCCTCGTTGCCGGTGATGTAGCGCACGATCTGCCCGGAGGTGCCGACCCAGTAGAGGTCCTCCGGCCGCGGCTGGTTGTTCTGCGGGTCGCGCTGCAGCAGGAAGCCGACCTTCTTCTCGGTGCGCACCGCCTCCTGCGCGGCGGCGACCGACGCGGCGCGGCCGACCGTGATCGGCGAGATCACGCCCGGGAAGAGGACCGTGTTCCTCATCGGGATGAGGATGAGCGCGTCCTCGGGCAGCGGCTTCAGCGCCGCCTTGCCGCCCGCGGGGGCCGCCTCGGCCTTCACCGGCTTGTCGTCGGAGGACAGAAGCTCGTTCATGCGCCTTCCTTCCTGCGGAAAATGAGAGTGAGCACGCCGTCGTCCAGCCGCTTCTCGGCGAGCCTCAGGCCGCCGTACGGGTCGGCGAGCGGCAGCACGAGGCGCCGCTCGTAGCGCCCATAGGGGATCTCGATGCGATGGATGTGCGCGCCCTCTTCCCGGCACGGGAACGGGCGCAGCGCGGAGACGGTGATGCCGCCGGCCTCGAGGCCGATGGTGATCGAGTCCGCGGGCACGCCGGGCAGCGCGATGTGCACGCGCAGCTCCTCGCCCGACTCGACGACGTCGACCGGGGGCTCCCAGGCGTCTGCGACCTGATGGGAGAACTGCCGGTGCAGCCGCTCGGCCCGGTCGAGCATCGACAGGGCTTCGCTCCACATCCACCGGGAAAAATCGCGCGATCTCACAGGCCCTAGATGGCGGCAGGCAAGCCGCGAATCAAGGGCGGTGCAAAAATCGCTCCCGACTACCTCTTTTTAAAGGGGAACTTGCGCCGCGCGGGCGAGGGCGACGGCGCATCCAGGTGGCGGAAATTGATGCGCCCGCGCGTGATGTCGTAGGGCGACATCTCCAGGCGCACGCGGTCGCCGGCGAGGATGCGGATGCGGTTCTTGCGCACCTTGCCTCCCGCGTAGGCGAGCACGAACGCGCCATTCGTCAGCTCGACGCGGAACTGCGTGTTCGGCAGCACCTCCTGCACGGTGCCTTCCATCTCGATCATGTCTTCTTTCATGGCCTCCATTGTACCCGCCCTGTCAAGCGGGCGACGGCGCGCTTAAGCGCGGGACAGCTTTCGATAACGAAGCGTTACCAACGGATACAACGCTGAACGGCGCGCGCGCTTCTAATCGTTGCCGCAGAGAGGACGGGGAACTTCGAAACTCAAGGAGAACCAGGCAATGAAGAAACTTCTGATCTTGACGAGCGCGGCCGGAGCCATCGCCGTTTCAAACGCGTACGCGGCGGCAGGCGACGCCGGCTGGTACGGCGGCCTGAGCGTCGGCCGCAGCATCGAGCACATGGGCGGCGCGGGCATCGACACCGCGCTCGGCGCGCAGGGCGCGGCGCCCGGCGCGAGCCTCGATCGGCGCGACTTCAGCGGCTCGCTCTTCGGCGGCTACAGCTTCTCGCCGAACTTCGCGCTCGAGGGCGGGCTCACGAGCCTCGGCCGCTTCGACTTCACCGGGCCCGTCAGCGGCCACTACTCGGCGAGCGGCGCCGAGCTCGACGCGCTCGGCCTGCTGCCGGTCGCGGAGCGCTGGTCGCTGTACGGCAAGGCGGGCCTCTTCTACGGGCGCTCGACGCTGGAGGCGAACGGCGCGAGGGTGCACGACTGGGACACCTCGCCCGTGCTCGGCCTGGGCGCGAGCTACGACCTCTCGCGCAGCGTCGCGGCGCGCTTCGGCGTGGATCGCTACTTCAACGTCGGCGAGGCGGGCACCACGGGACGCGGCGACATCGACCAGTACACGGTCGGGCTCGTCTACCGCTTCCGCTAGCCCCGCTCAGGCGACGCTCTTCGCCTCCTCGAGCAGCCATTTCCGGAATGCGGCGACGGCCGGGCGGTCGGCGATCACCTCGGGACAGACGAGGTAGTAGGCCGAGTTCGGCTTCCACTCGACCGGGAAGGGCTGCACGAGGCGGCGCGCCTTGAGGTCGGCGTCGACCAGCGGGCGCAGCGCGAGCGCGACGCCGAGCTTCTGCGACGCCGCCTCGAGCGAGAGCATGTTGGTGGAAAAGCGCGGCCCGCGGCTGCCGTCGACGCGGTCGGCGACGCCCGCGGCGCCGAGCCACTTCACCCAGGCATCGCCGTTCGCGACGAGGTCCATCGCGTCGTCGTGCAGCAGCACCTGGCCGGCGAGGTCCTCGAGCTTCTTCAGCGTGGCGCCGATCTCGGGATTCGCAAGCAGCGTCATCGCGACGCCGAACAGGCGATCGGCGCGGAAGCCCGGGTAGTCGCCCGAGCCGAGGTGCACCTCGACGCCGGAGCTGTCGCTTCGCAGGTCGAGGTTGGTCGTCACGATGGTCGGCTCGAGCGCGCCGGCGTCCACCATCTTGCTCGAGCCCACCACGTGCACCTCGATGTTCGGCTCGAGCTTCTGGAACTTCGCGAGGCGCGGCATGAGCCAGCGCGAGGTGAACACCGGCGGCGCGGTGATCAGCAGCTCGGCCTCGCCGCCGCGCTCGCGCATCGTCTCGACCGCGGCGGCGAGCGCGTCGAAGCCCTCGCGCAGCTTCGGCAGGCAGGCGCGCCCGGCCTCGGTGAGCTGCACGCCGCGCCCGGCGCGCCGGAAGAGCTCGACGCCGAGGTACTCCTCGAGGCTCTTCACCTGGTGGCTCACCGCGGTCTGCGTGATGCTCAGCTCGGCCGCCGCCTCCTTGAAGGAGAGGTGGCGCGCCGCGGCTTCGAAGACGCGCAGGGCATTCAGCGGAGGAAGGCGATAGATCAATGGAATGGGTGGATCAGGCGGCTTGAGTTTTTCTCATCCCTTAGGTGACTAATGATCGTTTGTCCGCGCGCAGGAGCACCCCTACATTCGGAGCGTGGACAAGAACCGCGACTCGCTGAGCAGAGCCGACTTCAGTGGATTTTACGCGCTCGAGCGCCAGGCACGCCGGGCGCGCGCCGTGGCGCTCGGCCGTTTCATCACCGCCGGGCTTGCCGCCGTCGCGCGCGCGCTGTCGCCGGCGGCCGCCGCCGTTCGCGCGGAGGTGAAACAGCATGCGTAGCCGTAACCGTTTCGCAACGAAGTTCTGGCAGAAAGCGCATGCGTCGCTGCCGGCCCGCGTGCGACGCGAAGAGGAGTTTCACCTGCGCTCGGCGGAACGCTGGGAACTCCGCACCGATGCGGCCATCGAACTCTGGTCGCGCGCCGCGTCGGCGCTCGGCAGGCTGTTTCACATGCCGAACCACGGCCCGCGGCGCTCGCCGGGCCACTGACAGAACAACCGCTTGCCTCGCCGTCCGCGCAAATCCGAAGCCTCCTCCTCCTCTGGCTAGGGCCCGCGCGGGCGGCGAGCATCTAAAATCGGGAGCTTGAAGCCGAAGCCTCCCCGTTCCGCAGGAGCCGTCGTTTTCCGCAGGACCGAGAGGGGCGTGCGCCTGCTCGTCCTGCGCGCCTACAAGAACTGGGATTTCCCGAAGGGAACGGTGGACGCGGGCGAGGACCAGCTCGACGCGGCCAAGCGCGAGGTCGCGGAGGAGACGGGGCTCTCGGAAATCGAGTTCCCGTTCGGCGACGAGCATCGCGAGACGCTGCCCTACTCCAACAACAAGGTCGCGCGCTACTACCTCGCCGAGACCACCGAGCACGACATCGAGCTGCCCAAATCGCCCGAGCTCGGGCGGCCCGAGCACCACGAGTACCGCTGGGTCACCTTCGACGAGGCCGAGGATCTGCTGCCGCCGCGCCTCGCCGTCGTGCTCGAATGGGCGCGCAAGACGCTGAAAGGAAACTGATGGACAAGCTGATCGTGGAAGACCTCGTCGTCGGCAGCGGCGCGCAAGCCGCGCAGGGCCAGGAAGTCACCGTGCACTACACCGGCTGGCTGGTGGAAGGCGCGAAGTTCGACTCGAGCCACGACCGCGGCGAGCCGTTCGCCTTTCCGCTGGGCGGCGGCTACGTCATCCCGGGATGGGACCAGGGCGTGCAGGGCATGAAGGTCGGCGGCAAGAGGAAGCTCACCATCCCGCCGCACATGGCCTACGGCGAGCGCGGCGCGGGCGGGGTGATCCCGCCGAACGCCACGCTGGTGTTCGAAGTCGAGCTGCTGGGAGTGCGCTGAGGCGCTACTTCTTCTCGGTCGCGCCCATCGACGCGGTCGGCGCGGGCTTCGCCGCGGCCTGCAGCGTCTCCGCCGGCGCGGGCTGCTTCCACACCACCTCGCCGTCCACCGCGTAGAGCTGGCACGCGCCGCCGCTCGCCTTGCGGCACTGCCTCATGGCGAGGTCGTTGGCGTTGCGCGTATTGCCGGCGAAGCCGCAGCGCCCGTCCTCGCTCACTGCGTAGGCGCGCGGCCCGGGCGCTTCGAGGAATACGCGGTAGAGCGCCTTGCACGACTCGCTCTTCACGTTGGGCAGCTTCGCCATCGCGAGCAGCGGCGCGCCGTCGCCGGCGTCCAGGCGCTCGAAGGCGATCCTGTGCTCGCCGAAGAAATGCTCGACCGTCGGCAGCCAGTAGCGCACGCCGACGAGGTCGCTGAAAAGGTAGTGGCCGTCCTTGCCGAAGGCGGGCTGCAGCACGTACTCGCCGTTGCCGCCGGCCTTCTCGAAGCGGCCGTACCACAGGCGCGTGGTGTCCTCGTTGAAGTACTGGTCGTTCGCCGCGTAGTTGAAGAGCACCGGCACCTTCACTTCCTTGCCGAGCATGTCGAACACCTTCGCCACCGCCTCCACGGCGCACGGCACGCCCGGGCGCAGGTCGGGGTTGCCGCCGCGGCCGCCGGCGAAGGAAAGCACCGCGAGCAGCCCTTGCGGATGGCGCGCCGCGGTGACGATCGAGACGATGGCGCCGCCCGACTGGCCGGCGAGGATCATGCGGTTGCCGTCGACGTACGGCAGCCTGCGCGCATAGTCGTAGGCCGCCATGACGTCGTCTGCCGCGTTCTGCTCGGCGTGCGTGTAATCGGGATTGCTACAGGGGCCGGCGTCCTCGGCCATCTCGCCCCCGGTCGCGCCGAAGCCGCGGCGTAGCGGCATCACTACGACGTAGCCGCGCCGCGCGAACACCGCCGCGGTGGCGAGGAAGATCTCGGAGGACTCGTGCGCGCGCTCTTCTTCGCTGCCCGCGACGCCGTGGTTGAGCACCACCGCGCCGAAGGGCCCCTTGCCCTCGGGGCGCAGGATCGTGGTGGCGACTTCATAGCCGCCCGGGGCGGGGATGCGCACGTCCTCGGCGACCAGGCGCGGGCCGAGGAACGACGAATCGAGCTGGGCGTGCGCGCCGCCGAAGAGCAGCAGGCCTGCCGCGAGGGCGGCCGCTTTAGAGAAGAATTTTGTGACCTGCACGTGCATCCTCCCGCTTGCCTTACGCGATGCAGTGTAGGCAAAAATCCCAGCGCTGGGTAGAGGAAACGGCGACGCGTTTCGTAGTTTTTTTCGCGCTGTCGTTCCGCACCGTCAAACGACCGTCGGGGCGTGGCGACGGTGAGGTCTGCTACCCTCTTTTTCCCGTGCCGTTCAACGACCCCAAGCGCCTGCGCGGCGTGCGCCGCGGCATCGAGAAGGAGAGCCTGCGCGTGCGCGCGGACGGCGCCCTCGCCGAGACGCCGCACCCGAAAGCGCTCGGCTCGGCGCTCACCCACCCGCACATCACCACCGACTTCAGCGAGTCGCAGCTCGAGCTGATCACCGGCGCGCACGACACGGTGGACGCGACGCTGGAGGAGCTCGAGCGCATCCACCAGGTCGTCTACCGCGCCCTCGGGACGGGCGAGATGCTGTGGTGCGCGAGCATGCCCTGCGGCCTGCCCGCCGACGAGCGGATTCCGCTCGGCCAGTACGGAAGCTCGAACGTCGGCCGCGCGAAGACGGTGTACCGCACCGGGCTCTCCTGGCGCTACGGGCGCCGGATGCAGATGATCTCCGGCATCCACTACAACTTCTCCGTCCCCGGCACCTCGACCGAGGACTACTTCGGCCTGATCCGCAACTTCCGCCGCATCTCGTGGCTGCCGCTCTACCTCTTCGGCGCCTCGCCCGCGGTGTGCGCGAGCTTCGTCGAGGGCCGCAGCCACGAGCTGCGCGAGCTCGTCGAGGGCACGATGTACCTGCCCTACGCGACCTCGCTCCGCATGGGGCGCCTCGGCTACCAGAGCGACGCGCAGTCCGCGCTCAACGTGAGCTACAACTCGCTCGCGAGCTACGCCGCCTCGCTCGACGACGCGCTCACCAAGCCCTATCCGCCCTACGAGGAGATCGGGATCCGCGGCAGCGACGGCGAGTACCGCCAGCTCGCCGCCAGCCTGCTGCAGATCGAGAACGAGTTCTACAGCACCATCCGCCCGAAGCGCCGCATCCACCCGAACGAGCGGCCGCTGCACGCGCTGCGCGAGCGCGGCGTCGAGTACATCGAGGTGCGCCTCATGGACCTCGATCCGTTCGCGCCGCTCGGCATCACGGCGCAGACCATGCGGCTGCTCGACCTGCTGCTCCTCTACTGCCTGCACGTGCCGAGCGCGCCGGACACGCTCGAGGAGATCGGCGCCGTCAAGCAGAACCAGCACCGCGTCGCCGCCGGCGGCCGCGCGCCCGGGCTCACGCTCGAGCGCGCGGGGCGCGAGGCCGCGCTCGCCGAATGGGGCCACGAGGTGCTCGCGGCGTGCGAGGCCATCGCCGGCATCGCCGACAAGACGCTCGGCGGCGCGGCCTACCGGGACGCGCTCGCTTGCGGGTTTTCCCTGCTCAAGGATCCCACCACGGTTCCCTCGGCGCGGATCCTCCACGCGATGGAGCGCAACCACCAGCGCCGCTACGTGCGCTTCGTCCTCGCCGAATCGCTCGCGCACGCCGGGACGCTGCGCACGCTTCCGCTTCCCGAAGACGTCGCGCACCTTTTCGAGGGCCTCGCCAAGAAATCCATCGCCTCGCAAAAGCGCATCGAGGCCGCCGACACGCTCGACTTCGAGACCTACCGCCAGAAATACCTCGCGCACGACACGCTCATCATCCGGCGTGAAGACCCGCAGTGAAGACCATTAATCAGGGACGCACCACGTTTCTCCTCAACCATAAACGTGGTGCGTCCCTGTTTTGGCTGTTGCTTCCCCTTGCGTGCAATGCAGGAGATTTCGGCCTCAATGTCTATGGCGCCTCGTACCACTTCGAGCGCGGGCGCGCGAAGCAGCTCGGCCTCGACAACGAGATCAATCCCGGCCTCGGCCTGCGCTACCGCGAGCGGATCGACGAGCGCTTCGACTGGTTCGCCGACGCCGGCTTCTACCGCGACTCCGGGCGCAACACCGCGCTCGTCGCCGGGCCGGGCGTGCTGTGGAAGGCGACGCAAGGCCTTCGCCTGGGCGGCGCCGCGGCGTTTTTCCACAGCAAGAGCTACAACGGCGGCCGCGCGTTCGTCGCGCCGGTGCCGGTCGCGGCCTACGAGTGGAAGGCGGTCACCCTCAACGTCACTTACTTCCCGAGGATCTCGAGCTTCAACGAGATCAACACGCTCGGCTTCTGGCTGACTTTCCCGCTAGGTTCCCGCCAGTAAGTCGACGACGTACGCCGCGCCGTACGAGATGGCGGCGGCGAGGACGAAGATGGTGAAGCTGCGCACCATGCCCTTGGGGATGTCCATCTCGTCGAACTGCTTCTTGATGAAGTAGCTCGCGACGAAGAACACGATCGTCGAGATGATCAGGCTCGCCATGCCACGGGCGCCAGTCTCGCAGAAAGATAGAGCGGATGCGCGGGATGACCGCCGCCGTTCATCTTCAGGTAGCTCAAGGGGATTTTCCTTAAGGCGAGCATCTCCTTCACTTCCCCGGCGCGATCGAGGTGCTCGCCGTGGTTCCCCCAGGCGCACACGACGAGCTTCGCCGCCGTCGCGGCCTCGAGGATCGCGCGGTCGTTGCCGCGCCCGACCGGGTCGTGCGCCGCCTTCATGTCGTCCGGGTCGGTGGCGCGCCAGCCGAAGAGGTTGGTGATCAGGATGCCGCCGAAGCCCCAGCGCTCGACGTAGTTGCGCGCGCGCGTGCACGAAGGGTCGAGCTTCACCTCGTCGGCGGTGCTCGGGTTGAGCATCAGGAAGTTGGCGAGCGGCCGCGCCGCGTCCCATTGCCGCCACAGCAGGTAGCGCCAGCGCCGGCAGCGCGAGAAGCGCGCGCCGCTTGCGGAGAGCTTCACCACATGCTCCTCAGGCGGGAAGCGACATCGACGGGGGTTTTCATCGCTTCTTTGACCTCCGCCTCCTTTGAATCGTAGAAAGCGATTTCTTCCATGCACGCCAGCACCTCGCGCGTCATGAAGCGGCTCTTCGCGCCGTAGACGTGCCGGT
>Ga0070741_10008784_pt1 | contig 20044 bp, 17 predicted proteins | sample Coa_R1_4_FD_66440 | JGI IMG/M metagenome (GOLD analysis project Ga0070741, IMG submission 66440) | Surface soil microbial communities from Centralia Pennsylvania, which are recovering from an underground coalmine fire - Coalmine... | ecosystem: Environmental > Terrestrial > Soil > Unclassified ...
GCGATGACCAGCATACTCTTCCTTGAAAGTCTTCTAAGCCTCGAACTGATGGCTATACCATTTCCTGGTATGGGAGGCGGCATACCAGGCAGCGGCCTCCAGCGTTCCATTTTGCTCGCTGTGGTGAGTGGTTGCGCATTATTCCTCTGTCTTCGTATAGCCATAAGATTATGGTCTTTCTGGGATCGGCTGCGGCGAAGGTACTTGCGCTGGGCGCTGACGCATGCGCATTTGATCGTGGTGGTGCTGTGTACGGGAACGATCAGTGTTGTGCTGGTGCTGGTGAGCATTTTTAGTACGTCGTCTAACGAAGTTAGAACGCTGTTTGGCGTTGTAGTGTCGCTATTTGTGATGGTGATTGTTACAGTGATTGGGCTGGCAGTGATCTTGCCGCCATCGGCCCTGTTCTCCTATCTGTTTTCGCGCCATCTCACGCGCAGGATAGAAAAACTGGCCGTGGCTACCGGTGCATTGAGAGGTGGTAACTACAGCGTGCGCGTTGCAGTCGAGGGAGAAGATGAGATAGCACGCTTGCAGGCCGACTTTAACGCGATGGCGGCGGAGCTTGAGCATACGCTGCACGAGTTGCAGGAGGAGCGGGATAACGTGTCGAAGCTACTCCATGCCAGGCGCGAACTGATCGCCAGTGTCTCGCATGAACTGCGTACACCGGTGGCAACGGTGCGCAGCTATCTCGAATCGACGCTAGCCGGTTGGGAAGATCGGCCACCGCCGACGCTGCGACAGGATTTGCATGTGATGGAGGAGCAGACGATACGCTTGCAATCACTGATCGATGACCTGTTCATGCTAGCACGCGCAGAGGTCGGGAAACTGGAGTTGCGTTGTGTTCCGACCAATGTAGAATTGCTGGTCCAGCGCGTTGTCGACACGATGGCCCCCGTGGCCTGGCGTAGCAGCCGGGTCGAGGTTGTTGCCGAAATCGAAATTGCAGAAGAGGGGGGAGAGTTGCCGCAGGCGCTGGTGGATGAGCGACGATTGGAACAGATCATACAAAACCTGCTGCACAATGGAATACGGCACACGCCACCAGGAGGCATTGTGGTGGTGAGTGCTGCTGCGTATGCGAGTGCGGTTGTGCTGCAAGTCAAAGATACCGGCGAGGGCATTGAGGCGGAAGAACTCGCGCGTATCTGGGAACGCTTCTATCGCACCGAGAATGCACGTAAGCAGCCCAGCAGCGGTACGGGTCTGGGTCTGGCAATTGTGAAAGAATTGACCGAGGCGATGGGCGGCACGGTAGCGGTTGAGAGCGTACCAGGACAGGGTACCTGCTTTACCATTAGCATGCCCGCTATACCAGGGATGCTCAGTGAATCTACGTACAACCAAATCAATGTGCAGGCAAGTATTCAGCAGTGAAATAAAAGAGTAAAATTTCCCCTGATAATTTTTCACGCCTCAGATGTGAAAAATTATCAGGGGAAATTTACTCTTTTATTTCACTAACTGCTGCAAATCACCTGATAATTTAGTGCAGGCGCTGATGGTGGCCTGGATATCGGCCATTGGCAAGTTCGCTTGCAATGTCTTTATTTGTGCCAGCAACTGATCATTGGTGGTTTTTAAGCTGTCTCTCTGAGCACGCACAAGCATGAGTTCCTGACCGGTCCAACCCTCGAAGACACCGCGACTCGGAGTGTATTCAAGCGTTTTCCAGCGGAAAGTCTGTCTCGCGCCTTGACCAAGCGAAGGATTGGACTCTTCGAGAGGATTATGCTCGCTTTCTGGTTCGAGCGGCCAATTGTTCGAGTCCCAATTGTTGTTGAGAACATAGTCTCGGAAGCCGAGAACGACAGGAATGTTGTTCGGTGCAGTGAGGGTTTTTCCATCATCATGCCACCCGGTAGGAACACCCATATTACCTCCTTGCTGCAAGTAACTCATGAGTTCTGCCCAGGGATAGTTTCCGGGGCAGTTTTTTCGATTGATCGGGGCGATAGTATTATGACCTTTAATGTGGTCAAGCGGAATATTGTACTTTTTGACAAGATACCGAACGAGGCCGAAGCTCGCTTGCTTCTGCGTCTCAGTACACGGCGTACTGTTATCAATGGTTGGATCGCAATGTTCGATGGAAAAGGTAACCAGGTTGAGGTTCATCCCTTTATCCACGAAAGGCTGCCAGAAAGTATCGTAGCCAGGGTCAACGCAACAATTTCCACCAGCCCCGTCCTTTTCGAGAACACACTGAACCACAGTGCCGTCCTGTCCAACGATGTAGTGAGTGCTGGCTTCATTGGGATCGTTTGCGAAGAAGTTGGCAACATTTTGCGCTGTACAGGGGCCATTACACGCTGTCTTGTGAATTACGATGGCAAATCTTGGATTGGCATCGATAAACACGCGGCTCTCATCGACAAACATAGGGATTGCATCAGGATAATCTGTGCCATTCATGATTGCCCATACACCCTTTCACCTAAACCCTTTTATTTATAAGGTTACCATTTATAGGGACTGCCATATAACAGAATGTGTAGTACCTTTCACTATGGATTATGAAAGGTAACTTACACTTGTTACAATGGTTTAGCGCATCATACCAGGTAAACGCAGTTGCATAGTGTTTTTAGTCCTCGGTATGATTAGAAGAATTTTGCATGTCTTTGAGCGTGGGATTGACCAGCAAGCTGCCTGTTGCAAACAGGTAGCCGGTGCCCATGACGAACAGCGCCGACAGCAAGCCGAGCCAGTTGATCAGGTAGCCACCTAGTAGACCACCGAGAGGAGTAGCTGCCAGACTACCTGCCATCGATGCACCAAAGACCCTCGCTCGCATCTCCACCGGAGTTATCTCCTGTTCAACCGTTGAGCCAATCGGATTGACCGGCCCTACTGCCAGTCCATTGAAGGCATAAACAGCGAAGAGTATGGGAAGAGGGAGCATGAATGCTAGCGCCCAGAAGCGTATGCCGATGGCTATATAGCAGAGAGCGAACGTCATGCGGCGTGGTAAGCGGTGCCCAAAGGCTGCAAAGAGTAATATGCCCAGGAAGGCACAGCCGCCGAAGGTTGCGCTTAACAGGCCGATAGGTAGTACACTACCCCAGATTTGCTTTGCATAGACTGGCATGGCTACTGAGGATAACGCGGTATCTAGCAGGTTGGTGATCGTCGAGACCAGTATCAGGGAGAAAAGTAGCCTGTTGCCCAGGATGAAACGCAACCCGTCCAGCATCGTACCCGCAGATGCCGGTGTTTCCTCTGCCCCGCGAGATGCTACGGGAGTGGGGGGAACGATCAGGCCGATGAGCAAGGCAGAGACGAAGAAGCTCGCCGCATCCAACCAGAGTAGATTGCTCGCGCCAATCAGCACGATCAGCACAGCTGCTAGCGGTGCGCCCAGAAACCCCGACACGCGCATCGATCCATCACCTATAGCATTTACCTGCTCCAGGCGCATCTGGGCAGCTTTGCCCAAGTCTGGCAGCATTGAAATGCGAGCAGTCGCGCTAGGCGCTTTCAGGAGTCCGCCGAGAAATACCAATATTAGAAGTTGCCAGAAGGCTAGCCCGACCGTGTGGTAGAGCAGCGGGATCAAGACCGTGCTGATCCCGCTCGCGATATCTCCAACGACGCTGGTGCGCCTGTACCCGAGTTTGTCTACGAGGGGACCACTCAGAAAAGCTGAAATGATGTTGGGCAGCGTCGTAAAGAAGGCCGTAATACCAGTCTTTGTTACGCTTCCCGTTGTCTGAAGCACAAACCAGGGGATTGCTAACAGCGTCAAACGATCTCCAACGAAGGAGATGAGGTTTGCTGAAAAAAATGCGAAAAGTGGTATGCGTATGTTACGAGCTGGCGTTGTGGTACCGCTCATCGGTGACTCCTTTCCTCATGCACATGTAAGTATGTGCTGGAAACGAGTCGCCGATCGAGGGTAAAAATTCACGCATTTTTTGGTGTAGCGGCAGATTTATGTATAGGCAAGAGTATACCGAGAATGAGGATGATCCCCGATGCAAGAGCAAGTGGGAGAAAAGCAATCGCCGGGACATGGATCATGTCCCAGAGCCAGCCTCCGATGAATGGTCCTAGAAATGAGAAGAGGTAGCCTACTGTCAGCATGGTCCCCGTCCAGGGAGCAACTTCCTCCTGCTTCGCCAGCAGCGCAGGTAAAGCGATGGCAAGTGTATAGATGAGGATGGATGTGCCTCCAATCAGCGCAGCCCATACAGGCTCCAGAAACACTGGTGTCCAGACCCAGCCTGCCAGCGCTATCAGACAAAGCGTCGCACAGGCAATAAAAGGGAGTTGCCGCCCTACCAATTTGTGCGCAAAAAAGGTGGCAAGCAAGCTGGCGGGAATCTGTGCTGCATTTAATACACTCAGTGCAGGCAACGTAAAGGCTGGAGCATGGATCGCCTGGTTGTAGGAGGCGATCCATGCGTTCGTGCCAAAGTAGATGAGTTGAGCCCCCCCAACTAACAAGCCAAGCGTCCAGGGATTGACGGGAATGAATTTCTGGGACGACATGGGTGAGGCAGATTCCACAGACTTAAAGGTTCCACCCTCCTTCTGTTTGACAGTGTTTGCAGGAGCCAGCCATAGCCAGAGGATAAGGGTGATCACGACGGGGATGCTCCAGAACACAAAGCTGCCGGTCCATGCATCACGTCCCAGCCAACTGAGCATCATCGGGATGGTCAGCGTCGCACCCAGTGTCTCACCGATGACCAGGCCGTCAGTGTAAAGTGCGGTAGCCAGGCCGATACGTGTGGAAAACCATTGGCGAATCAACGAGGGGATTGCGGTCTGTGAGCAGGCGCTCCCCAGACTGAGGAGGGCCGTAAAGATGTAGAGCGGAAGAATGGCAGGCCAAAGGGCGCGCAAGCAAGCTCCGAGCGCGACCAGCAGGAGACCAAAGGCGACCATCATGCGCCCTCCCCATCTTCCGATAAGAAATCCTACTGGCAAGGAGGAGATTCCCATCACGAGCGTCGGCAGCGAAGTCAGCAGGCCTGTCTCTGTATAGGAGAGGTGTAGATCATGACTGAGCAATGGCACGATGGGCGGAACTCCCAGAAGTGCCGTGCGCAGATTGATACCAACGAGTATAATCAGACCGAGCGGAAGCACTAGCTGCCAGGGTTGTTTCTTTGCATTGTCTTTCTCTTGTTTCTTATCCATAAACTTCTCCTTGTCTAGAGCAAGCGATCGTTCTTCCCAGAGGCCGTGATTTCTGTCTTTAGATGTGCTAGTATCATGACCATCTATGATATTATAATGAGTAATATGGCATTGAATCATTAGTATGATACAATCTTATTTATAATAAGTCAAACAAGTTTTGATCATTAGAAACGTATACAAAAGAAGGAAAAACCTCATGAGTGCCATAAAACACGCGGGAACACTATCAGCGCTACAGAACCTCCAAGACAGTGGAAGATAATTGATGAAACTACACTTATCAACACCCCTTCTTCCTATGAGGCTTGACGATCAATGGTTATCCTGGTATTCTATGTACATAGAATAACGATATACATAGAATGCTGATATAGAGGAGGGAAGGGGAGATGTCATCAATTAACCGGGAACTGCTCAAGGGCAGTATTGAACTGGTTCTGCTTGCGCTGCTTGAGCGCGAGCCGATGTATGGTTATCAGATTGTGAAGCAGGTGAAGCTGGAAAGTGGTGGTGTGTTGCAGTTGAAGGAGGGGTCGTTGTATCCGGCGCTGCATCGACTTGAACAGGCAGGCTTGATCGAGGGAAGCTGGCAGGTGCGCGAAGATGGCGCGTCCAGGCGCTATTATCAGCTTACCTCAGCTGGTAAAGAGGCTGCACACGAACGGCGCGCCGAGTGGCAGCGTTTTACCAGTGCCGTCGAGGGGGTGCTGCGTCATGCTTGAACCGGACGAGAAGCCATTTGCGGACTATTTGCGCGATGTCGATAGTATGTTAGTGGGCGTCTCGGCTCAACAACGCAACGAGATCCGACGTGAACTGCTGGCTCATCTGGAGGATGTCGCTGCAGAGCAGGGAAGTAGTGCTAATGATGCTGTATTTCAGGAGCAGGTGATTGCCGACCTGGGGGCGAGTCAGGATCTTGGGCTGGCATTCTATGAGGTGCATCACGGTAGTCACGAGGTCGCGAAACGGGTCTTTGATCTATGCATCGTCATCGTTTTTCTGATGGTACTTGCACCGCTCTTCCTCCTCGTCGCGGTGCTGATCAAACTTGATTCCAGGGGACCAATTCTGTACCAAGATCGTCGCATTGGCAGAAATGGGCGGCGTTTCGCGCTCTATAAGTTCCGCTCAATGTTTGTAGAGTGCGGCAAGTTGCCTCCTGAGAGGCGCGTAACCCGGGTTGGGCTGGTGCTTAGAAAAACATCGCTCGATGAACTGCCCCAGCTGTTCAATGTGCTCAAGGGCGAGATGAGTGTTGTGGGTCCACGCCCGGCGGCTCCTGGTGATATTCGCCTCGCCATTCCGCAGTGGCGTTGTGTACTCGCGTTGCGACCAGGATTGACTGGGCCAGAGGTATGTGGGGGCGTTGCGAGGGGTGATGTGCAGAAGCAGATTGAGGCTAGTTTGCACTATGCGGGGAAGCAATCGTTGCTGTATGATTTGCGGCTGCTGGGGAGGACATTGGGGATGCTGGTGCGACCTCGTGCTCGTTTTCGCTAAAGAAGATGTTTTCTCATTGCCCATTTTGCTCTCCAAGCAAAATGGGCAATGAGAAAACATCTTCTATAAAGATGCTATAGATTAAAAAAGAAAAAGAGAGAATATATACTATGCTTGCTTATGATATTCGAGATGTTATGAAGTATTTTCCTGGTAAGGCAGAGCCGGTGAATGATCATATTACGCTGCAAATTGATCAGGGTGAGGTGTTTGGTATTCTTGGCGATAATGGGGCGGGGAAGACGACGCTGATTCGTCAGATGGTCAATCTTTTGCGCTGTAACTCTGGCTCGATTGAGCTTTTAGGAGAAGATATTGCACGTAATCCGTTGCTGGTGCCGATGAATGTCGGGTATATGCCGCAGGATAGTCTGGCATTGAATAATCTGACGGTTGGGGAGGCGCTGTTCTTTACGGCTCATCTGCGGGGGATGAAGCGGAAAGAGGCGCAGAAGGAGCGCGAGCGCATTCTGGATTTGTGGCAAATTCAGCAGTTGCGCGATAAATATAGTTCGCGCCTCTCGGGTGGGCAGAGGCGACTGTTACGATTGGCGGTGGCTACGGCGGGCAATCTGCCGATTTTGATCCTGGATGAACCAACGAATGATCTTGATCCAAAGCGCCGCAAGCTGGTCTGGAATGTGCTGCGCGACCTGAATAGAGAGTATGGCACGACGATCATTTTTATCACGCATGATGCCGTTGAGGCTGAGAAGGTGGTGCAGCGTGTGGCGATTCTGCGCGATGGTCGGGTAGTTGCGCTTGGTAAGCCGGCAGAACTGAAACGCGCTGTTGATAGAAAATTACGTCTAGAAATTTTTTGCGCTGCAGACAGTCTCTCCGATTTGCCATCTCATCTGGAGGCTCATCAGGTACAGCAGGGACGCTGGCTCATTCTGCTGGATTGGGACGACGTGACGCCCGCGCTCAACTGTTTACAGGGCGAGCAACAACGACTCGATGATATTCACCTCTCATCAGCAACATTGGAGGATGTGTATTTACATTATGCAACACAACGTGCGTAGACAACCGACTTTTGCCAAGCAACTGGTCGATGTATTTTTGATCGAACTGACAAACTGGCGCTGGTCCTGGCGCTCGATGCTCATTGCCGGTACGCTTGCTCCATTGTTGAGTATGCTCGCCTTGAGTGTTTTTGCCCGCGATTCTGGGCGAGGGTCACTGGCGTATGTGCTGACCGGCAACGTGGTCCTGGCACTGATGTTTGGCAATATGGATAACATCCAGAACCATTTCATGTTCATGCGCTTCCAGGGAACGCTGGATTACTTTGCCACGCTACCGATACGCAAGGCTGCCGTTATATTGGCACTGGTCCTGGCGTTTTTTCTGATTTCGCTGCCATCGCAACTGGTGACGATCGTAGTGGGGACGCTGGCACTGAAAATCCCGCTGGAGGTGAATCCGCTTGTAATTGTGGTTGTCCCTCTATGCGTGATTCCACTTTCGGGGATTGGTGCGCTGATTGGCACCACGGCGCGCACACCACAGGAGGCGGGAACGATTAGTTTCTTGCTGACGTTTCTGCTGGTCGGCATTGGTCCGGTGGTGATTCCGCCCGATCATCTTCCACAGATTATGCTGATCCTGGGGCGTTTTAGCCCGGCAACGTATGCAGCGTCGGCCCTGCGAGAGGTGCTGCTGGGTCCGGTGACGGGGCAGCTCGGCATTGATCTGCTGGTGCTGACAGGGGTGTCTGTTGTGGTCTTCTGGATTGTGGGCAAGAAACTGGATTGGCGCAAAGATGAGTGATATACAATCCTCATAGAGATCGCTGGTAAGTAGGGTGGCCTGGCATGGCAAGAAGAGCAAGATGGGAGAAGTTTTGTGCGCCCACTCATGCTATGATACTCACGCTCCCATGAGTGGGCGCACATCAAGAGAAGCAAAGAGAGAAGAAACAATGAGCACTGATCCCAAGCCACAGCTCCTCCTTACAAACCTCACCTTCGGCGAATCTCCCAGATGGCACGCTGGCCGCTTGTGGGTTTCTGATTGGGGAACCAGAGAAATTATTGCTGTCAGCCAGGACGGGAAGCGAGAAGTCATGGTCAAGCTCGACTTTCCGTCATTTCAGCCCATTTGTATGGATTGGCTGCCGGATGGGCGGCTCTTGATTGTCTCGTCAGCAGATAGACGGCTGTTATGCAGGCAATCAGATGGGTCGCTCACGACATATGCTGAGTTGAGTCAAGTCTCTGACACAATCTGGAATGAGATTGTGGTTGATGGCCGGGGTAATGTCTATGTCAATGGGGCAGTTCTGGCGCTTGTCACCCCAAACGGTGCGGTTCGGCGGGTGGCAACCAACTTTGCCTTTGCGAATGGTATGGCGATCACGCCCGACAACACGACCTTGATCATTGCTGAGTCCCATGCCGGGCAACTGACCGCTTTCGACATTGCCAGCGATGGTAGCTTGTCTCATCGCCGAGTCTGGGCTAATCTGGGCAACGGCGCTCCCGATGGGATCTGTCTGGATGCTGAAGGGGCCGTGTGGTATGCTGACGTTCCCAATAAGCGCTGTGTGCGCGTGCGTGAAGGGGGCGAGGTGGTGCAGACGATTGCGTTAGACAGAGGGTGCTTCGCATGTATGCTTGGTGGCGAAGATCGGAAGACATTGTTTCTGGTGACACGGGAATGGCACGGCATGGAGAGGGCCGCCGATCAGACACAGACAGGTCAGGTGCTGACCATCGAGGCCCCAGCGGCAGGTGTAGGCTGGCCGTAAACTTCTGGTAGTGAAAATGTCGCCCGTGCCTTCTGCCGCCCTGGCCCCAAGCCGGTTACTGTGGAGCGCCGCCCAATCCGATTTCGTTTCCGTCGGGATCGCGGTACGTGATCTTGCGCACGCCGTTGGGGTAGGTTTCCCGCTCCGCAGGGGCGAGTCCCCGATCGGCTATCTGCGCGACGAGCGCATCGAGGTTATCGATGAAAAGCGTGTGCCTGGCGTGACCGGCGTGCTCCGGCTGCTGCACAATGTACACGAACCGATGCGGAGCCAGCTCCCACACGGCCTCTGTGTTGTGTGGGAGGAATGCAGGCTCTGAGCCCAGCAGCTGTTTGTACCACGAGAGCGCCGCCGTGTAGTCGGCGACGGGGATTCCCGCGAACAGGTCGATATTCGTGGGAAGAATCATGCATCTTGCTCCTTTCCACACACGATCAGGTCAGCGCAGCGGAAGGGCAGAGGTCGGACAGGGAACATTCCTGGCAGAGCGGCTTACGGGCATGACAAACAGCACGCCCATGATAGATGATACGATGGGGGAGGGATGACCACTCCTCGCGCGGGATGAGGCGCATCAGGTCCTGTTCTGCCTTGGAGGCTTCCTCGTGCTGCGTCCAGCCAAAGCGGCGCGCCAAACGCCCAACGTGCGTATCGACGATGAATCCTTCCACACGACCCAAGGCGTTGACCTGCACAACGTTGGCTGTCTTGCGACCCACACCAGGGATCTTCACCATCTCAGCCATCGTCTGTGGCACATCGCCGTCGTGATTGTCAAGCAAGTACTGACAGGTGGCACGCAGGGTGCGCGCCTTGTTGCGATAGAACCCGGTTGGTTTGATATCCTGCTCCAATTCTTCCTGACCGACTGAGATATAGTCGGCAGCGGAGCGATATTTCACAAAAAGCTGCTTCGTCACAGCATTGACGCGTTCATCGGTACATTGAGCTGCGAGAATGGTGGCAATGAGCAGCTCAAAAGGTGTGGTGAAGTCCAGTTCATAGCGTGCGATGGGATAGAGACTGCGCAGGGCTTCAATGATACCAGATATCTGCTGCTCGGAACTCGCAGTGGGCTTGTCGGTGGGTGATTGCTGTTCCATCAGACTCCTTTCGCTCTGAAAATGCTTTCTAGCTATCTATTCTTTTCGATGGATGACTCACTGGTAATTGCTTCTACATTTTAACCATATTACGCTATAAATTTGAACTCATATGGCCCTTGTGTCTCAAAGAGAGCAAGATAGGAGAAGTTTTTTCTTGTTAGTATGCGATAATCAACTATAATGGAGAATATCTGGATACACAACCTGCCCAATCCAAAAAAGGAGTCAGTATGGAACTACAAGAAGATGCGATCGTTGACATTCCCGAAAACCGGCTGAGATACTTTGGCGGTCCGGGAAAAATGCTCTTACCCTGTCCCGCAACAGTAGAAGCCCTGATCAAGAAAATACCTGAGCATCAGATCATAACGACAAAGCTCATTGAGCAGGTACTCACAGAGCAATTCAACGTGCAAGGCACATGTCCCGTTACTACCAAAAAGGCCCTTCGGGCAGTTGCCAATGACTCAAGCAGAAATGTAGCCTACTGGCGGGTGGTGAGAAAGAATGGGGAGTTGATGGCTCAATTTCCTGGCGGCGTAGAGGCCCAGGCGGTACTGTTAAGGGAGGAGGGTTTGACTATCGATACAACGGGAAAAGTACCGAGGGTGGACAACTTCAAAGAGCGCCTGGTTCGCTTCGGTTAACGCTTGTGCATATAAATTAAAACTGGAAAGTGAGAATAATTATAGTGAAACTTGCATCGAGTTCTTTGACAGGTGATGTTGTGCTGCGAGATGTGATAGAAAGTGACCTCCCTATATTCTTCGAGCAGCAATTGGACCCAGACGCAAATTATATGGCAGCGTTTACATCCAGGGACCCGGCTGATAGGGATGCCTTCATGGCGCACTGGAAGAGGATTTTGGGCGACGAGACCACTATCAATAAGACCATCCTGTTCAATGGGCAAGTTGCTGGCTCTGTCGCGAGCTATGAAGATGAAGAGTTCGGAAAACCGGAAGTCACCTACTGGATTGGAAAGAACTACTGGGGCAAGGGCATCGCCACCAGGGCGCTTTTAGCATTGCTGGATTACATCAAGGAACGCCCGCTGTATGCTCGCGCGGTCAAAGATAATATTAGCTCTCTGCGGGTTCTGGAAAAATGCGGGTTCGCTATTTGCGGCGAAGGGAAGGGATTTGCTAACGCACGTGGCGCGGAGGTTGAAGAATTCACTCTGAGACTAGACGCGAACGAACAAGACGAAGCACAATAATTGGGGGCACGAAGAGCAATAAGGAACAGCCATCGGGGACAATGCCCCGATGGCTGTTCCTTATAATAATCTATCAGAAAAACTGAATTGTTTGTTTAGAAAATTTGTCTTGTTCAATACAACATAGCATGATCTGCTTGTGAATCAAAAGAAAGCACCAATGCTCAAGCCTGGCACGAAAGGTGCCTTAAAGGATGAAGATACTGGCATGATAAGCACTTACTACATAATATATCTTACCCGATAGCCGCTTGCTACATATCATATCTTACCTGATAGGCATTTACTACATAATGTGTCTTACCCGACAGGCGCTTGCTACATATCATATCTTACCTGATAGGCACTTACTACATAATGTGTCTTACCACTAAAATATACTTAACATTTTTTTCAAAACAAAAAAAATTCATATGTACTCACACTGTATTTACGTGTGCTTACTATTTAACGGCTTAACATGCTTAATCAACTTCATGAGCATATAGCTTCCGTTTAGCATTTGTTAGCTCATCGTGACCTTAAGGCTATTGACGCAATTAACACATTCGGTTATATACATAACTGTGATTTGTAAGTGTCATTTCTTAATTTACAGATCATATACACATATCAAAAGCTTTCGGATTTTCTGTATATAAGGGGGATATGACAGGCTTATCATGATGTTACATGTGTAGATAACACTTTGCGATAATAACTGCTGAGTCATACTTTGGCAGACATTTGGGGTCCGTATTTTTTACACAAGGCAGTGCAAAAGGAGCGTACAATGGCCTCTCAAAGGCTTATTTTTCGTGCCCGTGCGGTAAACGATTACTCACGGCGACGCCAAAGGGATGTATTACCACATCTGATGAATTCATCACTATTTCTCCTGCTCTGGCTATTGCTAGCGCTGCTGGTGATCACAATGATCTTGTTGTTGCCGGGACTTACCGGGGCCATTGGAGGATAAGGGATGGAAGCGCAGGCACATGAACAGCATATTCAGGCTCGTCGGCTCAAGCACCGGGCGACATTATGGGGCATATGGCGACACAGAGTCCCACTGATTATCCAGATGAGTACAGTTGAATGCGGGGCAGCTTGCCTGGCAATGATTCTTAGCTATTATGGTCGTAAAACGAGTGTCTCCGAGATACGTGAGCGTTGCGGGATTGGACGAGATGGCCTCTCAGCATATAGCCTCGTGCGAGCTGCTCGCGATTATAGTTTGCGTGTCAGGGCCATTTCGCTGCAAAAGAATGACTTTCGTTCCGTGCACCTTCCAGCTATCGTCCATTGGGAGTTCGATCATTTCCTGATTGTGGAGCGGTGGTCAGCACACTATGTGGATGTCGTTGATCCGGCAGCCGGGCGGTTGCGGCTAACGGCTGAGGAATTCGACGCGGGTTTTACCGGGGTGGTCATTCTGCTCGAACCGGGAGCACATTTTTCCCACCGGCGCCTTTCGGCACAAATAAATTTACGCAGCTATGTGATCAATTGCATCAACCATGCGCCCTGGGCATTTATCCAGGTGCTCGCGGCCTCGCTGATTTTACAGCTCTTTGGCCTGGGGATTCCATTGCTCACGAAAGTCGTGGTGGACCATATTCTGCCATTTCGCATTCAGTCTGCTATTGCTCTGCTGGGCGCGGGCATTCTGGTCTTATTGCTCTCTCAGTTCGTCACTATTCTGCTGCGCGCGCTCTTGCTCGTCTATTTGCAGGCACGCGTGGATATGTACATGATGCTCAACTTCTTTGAACACCTGCTGATGCTGCCACTACGCTTCTTTCAGCAGCGCTCCAGCGGGGATATCCTCGCGCGGCTTACCAGTAACACGGTCATACGTGATACACTGAGCAATCAACTGGTTTCGACGGTGTTGGACGGAAGTTTCGTGCTCATCTACTTGATCATTTTATGCTGGCAATCGCCCATCTTCGGACTGCTCGTCCTGGTTGTGGGGATGCTGCAAGTGTGTCTTTTAATTGCTACCAATCGTCCTTTGCGCGAGCTGTCTATGCGTGAGCTTATTGCTCAAGGCAGGGCGCAGGGATATGCGACTGAAATGCTGTTTGGTATCGTCTCACTCAAATCTGCCGGTGCAGAGCAGCGTGCCTTTCAATACTGGTCGAATCTCTTTTGTAATCAACTGAATGCTTCTGTGCGTCGCAACACACTATCGGCATTGATCGATACTGCCATGATGTTGTTGCGCACAACTTCGCCACTGATTTTTTTATGGCTAGGCACTATACAAGTGCTCAATGGAACCATGCAAGTGGGGACCATGCTGGCGCTCAACGCTCTGGCGATCACTTTCCTCACGCCGCTCGCTTCGCTGGTCAGCAGTGGGCAACAATTGCAACTGGTGAGATCACACCTTGAACGGCTTATTGATGTGACAGAAGCTGAACCAGAGCAAGATGTACAGGCAGTGCATCAACCCCCCCGGTTAACGGGGCGTATCTCACTAGAAAACGTATGGTTCCGCTATAGCCCTCAGTCGCCAGATGTATTGAAAAATATTACGCTGACTATCGAACCGGGGCAACGCATCGCTATCGTGGGACGCACAGGATCGGGCAAAAGTACCCTGGGCAAATTACTCCTTGGCCTACATTTGCCAACTCAGGGCGAGATTTGCTACGATGGCATCCCTTTACGGCACTTGAACTATCAATCTGTGCGGGCACAGTTTGGCGTTGTAATGCAGGAGGCGAGCGTCTTTAGTGGCACCATCCGACAAAATATCGCTTTCAACAATCCTGACATGGATATGGAATGTATTATGCAAGCATCACGACTGGCAGCACTTCATGAGGACATCATGTCCTTCCCGATGAGCTATGAAACTCTCGTTTCAGAGCAAGGTAGTGCACTTTCGGGTGGACAACGTCAACGCATCGCACTCGCTCGTGCTGTGGCTCATCGTCCAGTGTTACTCCTCCTGGACGAAGCAACAAGTTCTCTCGATGTGGTGACTGAACGTCTGGTAGAGCGGAACATCGGGACGTTACGCTGTACGCAGATCATCATTGCCCATCGCCTGAGCACCATTCGCAATGCGGCTATCATTCTGGTGCTTGATAATGGCGCAATTGTAGAGCAAGGCACTCATCATGAGCTGTTACAGCGCAATGGATATTATACTAGACTGATACAGAATCAAGATGTGCAAGAAGAGTCGAAGGGAGGGGTCATAACAGACTGATTCTCTGTTTCTGAATAGAGATTGTCTATCTATTTCAGAAATATAGGCCCATAGGTTGACTCTATGCCTATACGAGCTGACATCATAGCTACATAATGAGCTAGTTCTCTGATATAGGATTACGAGTTGACCTTACGCCTGGATGAGCTGGCATCACGGTTATATGATGAATCAGTTCCCTCATTATTGCAAGGAGTGCGCAACCCGATCAAGGAGGGTCCGGTGTCCGTAAGACACAGATGAGCAATGAGGGAGCATGCTTGAAAAGTGTGACCGTTGCCATAGATAACGCTTCCCATTTGGAAAGCTACTTTTTAAACGTTTGTTTTCAACCCTGAAAGGAGAAACACAATGAACATCGACATCATCCGCGCATGGAAAGATGCAGAGTATCGCGAGAGCCTGAGCAGTGAAGAACTCGCCATGATCCCTGAGAAGCCGGTAGGCGAAGTTGAGCTGAGCGATGAGGAGCTGCTCACTGTTGCTGGTGGCAACGGAGGCTTTTCTCTCTGTCAAGTGCTGAGCGTTTGTATCAATAGCGTCATTTGTTAAACACAACTTTGAACGTTTGTTTTCAACCCTGAAAGGAGAAATACAATGAATATCGATATCGTCCGCGCATGGAAAGATGCAGAGTATCGCGAGAGCCTGAGCAGTGAAGAACTCGCTATGGTCCCTGAGAAGCCGGTAGGCGAAGTTGAGCTGAGCGATGAGGAGCTGCTCACTGTTGCTGGTGGCAACGGAGGCTTCTCTCTCTGTCAAGTGTTGAGCGTTTGTATCAACAGCGTCATTTGTTAAATACAACAATGCGGGGCCAGAGGCATCCTCTGGCTAGAGGTAGGAGGAAATCTTCTTCCTGCCTCTTTCCCAGGTATATGGCATAATTCCTTCTGAAAAGGTCTAAAGGGAAAAGGCAATGGAACAGCCACTGACAAAGAAACCATACTATATGGCACAACGCTGGCAAAACCCCACCTGGTACGCTGCCCTTTATCTGAGAGAGCGCATTGCATCGCTGCGTACATCTGCGCATGGAGCATCTTCCGCCACTTCCATTGAAAAAGAAAGAGCTGTCCGGCGCTTGAAAACCTGGAAAGCCCAGAAACCCTTTGACCAGGGCACATTATTTGCGGATCGGCTTGCCAGCGATTCTATTACGGAGGATGATCTTCTCGCGCTGCTTGCAGAACCGCTTGCTGCTGTTCAGTCTCGTTATCTGCAAACTGCCAACCTACCTGACTGGTTAGCTGTGCTCAGGGAAGCATTTGAAGATTACAGTACAGCCGAGATGGACATGCCATTTGAGGAAATGCTGGCGAAACAACCTCTCGCGCTCTATTTGAAGCCGATCTTCCCTCTCATCAGGCGCGGGCTGGTGCAGTTGCACGCAGGCATACACCAGCTTCGTCAGCAGTATTCGTCTCTCCCTTTCGATCCTCAAAGCTGTATCCAGAGCTTGTTTATGCTGCTACCAGAACGGCTGCTGGCACAGTTGAGCAAAACGTTTGTGCTGGAGATGCATGTGGCACGTATCCGGGATCGTCTACAGGGAGCAACATCGCAAGAGCGCTTTGAGGACTTTGTGCGCCAGCTTACGCAGGAAGAAAATATCCTCGCTCTTTTAGAAGAATACCCTGTACTCGCCCGCCAATGTGTGGTAACCATCGATTACTGGGTAAATTATGCTCAGGAGTTTTTAGGTCACTTCTGCGCTGATTGGCAAGATATTTGTGCTACGTTTACCCCTGAGCACGATCCTGGTCTGCTGTTAGACGTGCAAGGGAACATGGGCGATCCACACCGCAAGGGTCGCAGTGTGCTGACGGTGAGGTTTCACTCAGGACTACAACTGCTGTATAAGCCGAGGTCGCTAGCGATAGATGCACATTTTCAGGAACTCTTAGAGTGGCTGAACAAACAAGATGTACAGCCTGCATTTCGCACTATCGGCATCATAAATCGAGGCAGTCACGGGTGGTCGGAATTTGTTCGGGCACAAAGTTGTACATCCAGGAAGGAGGTTGAGCGTTTTTACGAACGTCAAGGAAGCTATCTAGCTTTATTATACGCGCTCAATGCGACCGACATGCACGTTGAAAACGTCATTGCCAGCGGTGAACACCCGATCCTGGTGGATCTGGAGGCTCTATTTCATCCACGCGTTGGCGGAAACGATCCGACGCAACCTTACAATCCTGGTATGCAAGCAATGGATCAATCGGTGTTTCGTGTAGGATTACTGCCGCACCGTATCTGGTCCAATCAAGAGGGCAGCGGGGTAGATCTGAGTGGTTTCGGTGGGCAAGCCGGGCAGATGACGCCCTATCCACTGCCTCGATGGGAAGCGGCCAGAACCGACCAGATGAGGCTCGTTCGCCAGCCTGCACAAATACCGGTAAAGCAGAACCGTCCTCAGCTCAATGGTAACGACGTGGATATTCTGGACTACAGACAGCAGATCATTGCCAGTTTTACCAGGATGTATCGCTTTTTACAGGCGCAAACACAAAGACAACCCAGCGAATTGATCTCGAACATCCTCCCTCGCTTCGCCCACGACGAAGTCCGTTTGCTACTCCGCCCATCACAACGCTATGCAACCTTGCTGACTGAAGGCTTCCATCCCGATTTGTTGCGCGATGCGTTGGCACGTGACCGTTTCTTTGATCAGTTATGGCGTGAAGTCGAATTGAGGCCATATCTCTCCAAAGTGATTGTCGCAGAATGCAGAGACTTGCAGCGGGGCGATATTCCCATATTCACAACCTACCCTGATTGCTGCACCATCTTTACCTCTGATGGTCAAGCACTGCACGATTTTTTTGATGAGCCGGGCATACAACTGGTTGAGCAGCGGCTCAGCAGCCTGGATGAGCAAGATCTTGCCCGACAACGCTGGATCGTCGAGGCGGCGCTGGCAACCTTGTTGATAGGTTCCGAAGGGATAAGCCGGAAAGTGTTGCAGGTCTCGCCGACGCCTTCGCCAGTAACGCGCGAGGGGTTGATTGCCAACGCCTGTGCAGTAGGCGACCGCCTGGATAGGCTCGCTACACGTAGCGAGTATGGAGCCTCCTGGTTAGGCGTCAGCGTTGTCAATGAGAGCGCATGGAGCCTGCTTCCAACAGACATCGATTTATATAGCGGCACGAGTGGGATAGGCTTGTTTCTAGGCTATCTTGGCGCGATTACAGGAGAAACGCGCTATACTGAACTAGCCAGGCTAGCCTTGACCTCCGTACTGCATCAGATAGAACAACAGAAGAAAAACCTGAAATGGGCGAACGTTGGTGTCTTTGACGGCCTGGGGTCAGCCATTTACTTGCTCGTGCATCTCAGTGTTCTCTGGCAAGACCTGTCTTTGCTGCGGAGCGCCGAGGCAATTGTCGAACTTCTGCCCGCGCTGATCACGAAAGATGAGCGCCTGGATATCATCGGCGGTTGCGCCGGATGTATTCTGAATCTTCTGAGTTTCTATCGCATCTACCCTTCTGTAAAGATCCTGGCGGTAGCGCGCCAGTGTGGAGATCGTCTGCTTGCCACCGCCCAATATATGTCGCAAGGTGCGGAGTGTGCAGCGGCGTGGGTGACCGTCAAACATGAAAGGCCGCTGGGAGGTTTTGCGCATGGTACGGCGGGGATTGCGCTCAGCTTATCGAAACTGGCAGAAATCAGCGGAGATGAACGCTATCGTCAGACGGCAGAGGCCGCGCTCGCCTATGACCGCAGCCTCTTTTTGCCAGAGCAGCAAAACTGGGCAGACCTGCGTACGATGCCATCGCAGCTAACAAGTACACGGAGCAATGAGCAGGATGGCGGACAGAACAGCACCGCGAGTCGATCATCTATGGTTGCCTGGTGTCATGGGGCTGCGGGAGTAGGACTGAGTCGGATGGCAATGTTGACTTCTTTCGATAACACGACTGCACGCAAAGAAATAGAGATCGCCTTGCAAGCGATCATCGATGCGCGGCTGACGGACAATCACTCACTTTGTCATGGTGCACTGGGCAACGTAGATACATTGCTAATGGCAACTCAGTTGCTCGACGAGGTCTACTATCGTGAGCCGCTAGAACGCATGAAAGCGATGATCGTAGACAGTATTGCCGCCAGTGGTTGGGTGACAGGAGTACCGTTTGCAGTAGAGACTCCCGGGTTGATGAGCGGCCTGGCCGGTATCGGCTACGAGTTGCTCCGGTTGGCAGAACCAGAAAAAGTGCCATCTGTGCTTTTGCTTTCGCCACCACCAGCTTTCTAGTTTATTTCAGGCTTCTTTCGCTCTGAAAATGCTTTATAACTGTCTATTCATTCTGAGACTAGACGCGAACGAAAAGACGAAGCCCAATAATTGGGGGTACGGAGATCAATAACGAAGAGCCATCGGGGCATTGTCCTCGATGGCTCTTCGTTATTGCAATCTATCAGAAAAACTGAATTGTTTGTTCAGAAACTTTGCCTTGTTCAATACATCATAGCATGGTATGCTTGTGAGCACAAGAAAGCAATGCTCAAGTCTGGCACGAAAGGTGCCTTAAAGAAGGAAAGAAGATGAAGATACTGCAAATTTATACGAGACTCTATCTGAGCAAAGAGCAATTGGAAGCAAGTGTCACCTTTTATGAGTCTCTGCTTGGTGAACAACGTGGTGTGCACGAGTTCTACCCTGAAGCTGGCATAGAGGCGGTACAGGTCGGCTCACTCTTGTTGATCGCGGGTTCAGATCAGGCACTTGGGTCTTTAAAAGCCACTCAAGCAAACTTTCTTGTCGCTTCGCTCGATGAATGGAAAGACTTTCTTCTGGAGAGAGGAGCGACTTTCCTCGATGGGCCGAAGCAGGCACCAACAGGGTGGGAAATGCGGGTAAAGCATCCAGATGGGACCCAGATCAAGTATGTCCAGTATCATGGTAGCGTTTACAATCGGTGAGGGTGTTGGGTGGATGCAAAGACCAGGTGATAGCGAGAGCAAGCCATGAGCATAAGGTAGTTTGCTCTCGTCTCTCCTCTGGTTCTACTTTGCAGCTAGTGATAGCACCCTTAACTCTGCCCTTCTTTGCTTTGCTGTGAGGCTACCCATGCGTTGATGATCTGCCGGGAGAG
>Ga0070741_10008785_pt1 | contig 20042 bp, 19 predicted proteins | sample Coa_R1_4_FD_66440 | JGI IMG/M metagenome (GOLD analysis project Ga0070741, IMG submission 66440) | Surface soil microbial communities from Centralia Pennsylvania, which are recovering from an underground coalmine fire - Coalmine... | ecosystem: Environmental > Terrestrial > Soil > Unclassified ...
CCGGCGAACAGCGGCCCGGCGAAGAACCACCAGTGCGGGCGGAGGTCGAGGGCGACCGTCTCACCGTCGAGCAGGAGCCGCTTCGGAAAGGGCATGGTTCAAGCGTACGACTCACCTGTACCGCTTGCGACGGAACACATCGGTCGAGAGCGAGCCAACGCGGTCGAGGAACAACATCCCGTCCAGATGGTCGAGCTCGTGGAGCAGGGCCCGGGCCTCGAAGGCGTTGGCCTCGATCACCCGGACGGTGCCGTCGGGCGTCAGCCCGCGGACGACCACGTCGGTCGCCCGGGCGACGTTGCCGGTGAAGTCGGGGACCGACAGGCAGCCCTCCCGGGCCAGCTCCTGGTGGCGGGCGAGGACGAGGACGGGATTGAAGAGGACGAAGGGGCCGTGGCAGGAATCGGCCTTCCTGTGGCCGCTGACGTCGACGGAGAAGGCCCGCAGCGAGACGCCGATCTGGGGGGCGGCCACCCCGACGCAGGACGGCGAGGCGAACATCGTGTCGAGGAGATCGGCGGCGAGCGCCTTCTCTTCCGGCCCGATCCCGGCCACGGGGTCGGCCACCCGCTTCAGCACGCTCTCGGGCAGGCGGACAACGGGGCGGACGGGCACCGGCCGGTTGCCTCGGCGCTCCGCTCAGAGGACGTCGGCGTCGGCCGGGTGGAGGCTGGCGTCGACGCCGAGCTCCTTGGCCACCGCCCGGATCCGGTTCTCGAGGGCGACAGGGTCGAGGCTGCGGGGCAGCGTCACCTCGAGCAGCATGGCGTAGACCGGCTCGCCGTCCTCCTCGCCGAGGACGCGGGTGTTGACGTCGGTGATGTTCACGCTGTGGTCGGCGAGGACGCTGGCGATGTGGTGGACGATCCCCGGTTGGTCGGAGCCGTAGACCGAGACGATGAACGGCTCTCCCTCGACGAACAGCATCGCCCCCTCGCCGAGCGGGCGGACGGCCACCGTGAGGTCGAAGTTGGCCTCCGCCTCCGCCAGTGCCGCCTCGAGGGCCCGGGCGGGCACGTCCTCGGGCGCTTCGACCAGCATCATCATGGCGAAGTGCCGTGACAGCACGGTCATCGAACAGTCCTTCAGGTTGCAGCCCATCCGGAGCAGCACGCCGGTCACGGCGGCCACGATGCCCGGCCGGTCGGCGCCGAGGGCCCACACCGCAAACTCGTTCAGCACGGGACGGGAGCCTACGCAATAGCGTGGCCGGCCATGCGGTTCGAGATCGAGCAGGTCATCGGCGCGCCCGTGGAGTCGGTGGCCCGGCTGTACACCGAGCGGCGCTTCTACGAGCGGCTCGGGGAGCTGCCGAAGCTGGGGCGGCCCGAAGTCCTCGACCGGCGGGAGGACGGGTCGGAGGTGCGGCTGGCCGTGCGCTTCCGCTTCACCGGGGAGCTGTCGCCGGCGGTGACGAAGGTCGTCGACCCGGCCAGGCTCAGCTGGGTGGAGGAGTCGGTCCACGACCTGGCGCGCCACACCGTGGCGTTCACGATGAGGCCCGACAACTACGCCGACCGGCTGCGGTTCGAGGGCTCGTCGCGCTTCGAGCCGGCCGGCGAGGGCGGGACGCGGCGGCTCTCGGAGGGCGACGTCGTCGTCCGGGTGCCGCTGGTGGGCCGGAAGGTGGAGGGCGCCATCGTCTCCGGGCTACGGGAGCACCTGGCCGCCGAGGTGGCCGTCGTCGAGGAACTCCTCGGGACGCGAGGAGGCCCCGAGTAGCCTTCCACCGGCGAACCGGATTCCGTGCTCCTCGGGGCCGCTCCCCGTCGGGATCCACCCTCGCCCCGGTTCGCCTGCCCCTGACGGGACCGGCTTCGGTGGCGCCGCTCTCCGCCCGAAGACGGACTCGGCACCCTGGCTCCGGTGCTCCCTCGGCTGCCCGGCCCTCGCGGGCCTGACCGCCGACGGAAACGATACCGGCGCCCCGGCGCAGGCGTCAACGGCGCTGCGGAAGAAATGGGTGACGGAGTCGCAGAGGCGCCGCCCCGCCGGTATCCACCATTCCTGTCGCACCCCCCCGGTACCGTCCCCCCATGGGCGATGGCGACCGGCTCCTCTTCGACCTCAACGACCGCCAGCGGGAGGCCGTCACCAGCTCGGCGGCGCCGCTGGCCATCCTGGCCGGCGCCGGCTCGGGCAAGACGCGGGTCCTCACGCGGCGGATCGCCTGGCTGGCGGCGACGGGGGTCGTCGAGGCCCGGCACGTTCTGGCCGTCACCTTCACCCGCAAGGCCGCCGGCGAGCTCTCCGACCGGCTGGGGCGCCTCGGCGTGCGCCGGGCGGTCACGTCGGGCACGTTCCACGGCCTCGCCCTGGCCCAGCTCCGCCGCCGGTGGGGCGACCGGGGAGAGCCGGTGCCGGCGCTGCTGGAGCGCAAGGCCCGCATCCTGGCGCCTCTCCTCGGCGGCGGCCCGGCCGTCGGCCCCGAGGCCGCCGAGGTGGCCGGTGAGATCGAGTGGGCCAAGGCCCGCCTGATCGTCCCCGCCGGCTACGAGGAGGCGGTGGCCGCCGCCGGCCGGGCCACGCCCCGCCCGGCCGGCGAGATCGCCTCGCTCTACGACCGGTACGAGACCGAGAAGGCCCGCCGGGGCGTGGTCGACTTCGACGACCTCCTCTGGCGCCTGGGCGACGCGCTGGAGGGCGATGCCGAGTTCGCCGCCGTCGTGCGGTGGCGGCACCGGCACCTCTTCGTCGACGAGTTCCAGGACGTGAACCCCGCCCAGTTCCGGCTCCTCCGGCTCTGGCTCGGCGACCGGCGCGACCTCTGCGTCGTAGGCGACGACGACCAGGCGGTGTACGGGTTCACCGGGGCCGACGCCGGCTTCCTGGTGCACTTCACCCGCCACTTCCCCGGCGCCGGCGTCGTCCGGCTGGAGGAGAACTACCGGTCGACCCCGCAGGTGCTGGCCGCCGCCCACGCCGTCCTCCCCGGCGGGGCCGGGCGGAAGAAGCCGCTGCGGCCGACGCTGGCCGACGGGCCGCTGCCGACGATCTCCGGTTACGCCTCCGACCGCGACGAGGCGGCGGCCGTGGCCCGGGCGCTCCAGTCGGCCCACCAGCCCGGCGCGCCGTGGTCGGGCACGGCGGTGCTCTACCGGACCAACGCCCAGTCGGCGCCGCTGGAGGCGGCGCTGCGGGCGGCCGGCGTCCCGTACCGGGTGCGGGGGGCGGCCCGCTTTCTCGACCGGCCGGCGGTCGCCGCGGCCCTCGAGGAGCTGCGCCGGGCGGCCGCCGCCGCCCCCGGCCTGCCGCTCGTCGCCCACCTGGCCTGCCTCGGCGAGTGGGCGGAGGAGGCCGGGGGCGGCGAGGAGGCGGCCCGCGACCGGCGGGAGCACGTCGACGCCCTCGTCCGTCTCGGCCACGACTACCTGGCGGCCGGCGACGGCGACGGAAACGCGCCCGGGTTCCTGGCCTATCTGGTCACGGCCCTGGCCGACGAGGACCCGACCGGCGCCGACGCCGTCGAGCTGCTGACGTTCCACAAGGCCAAAGGTCTGGAGTGGCCGGTGGTCTTCGTCACCGGGCTGGAGCGGGGGCTGGTGCCGATCGCCTACGCCGAGACGCCGGCCGCCCTGGCCGAGGAGCGCCGGCTGCTCTACGTCGCCCTCACCCGGGCGGAGCGGGAGCTGCACCTCAGCTGGGCCCGGCGCCGCACGCTCGGCGGGCGGGAGATGGCCCGCCAGGCCAGCCCCTATCTGGCCTCGGTGGAGGCGGCACTGGCGGCCTTCGGGCCCGAAGGCGACGGCGACTGGCAGGGGGCCATCGCCGCCGAGCGGGCCCGGCTGGCGCGGGCCCGGGCCGCCGCCTCGCGCCCCCGTCCCATGGTGGGGGAAGCGGCCGACCCCCGCGTACTGGCCGAGCTCGTGGCCTGGCGGAAGGCCCTGGCCCGGGCCTCCGGCGTGCCGGCCCAGGTGATCTTCCACGACGCCACGCTGGCCGCCGTGGCGGAAGCGCTGCCCTCCGACCGCGGTGCGCTGCTGGCGCTTCCGGGCCTCGGGCCCCTCAAGGTCGAACGCTACGGCGACGAGCTCCTCGCCCTGGTGGCCCGCTGTTCGGCGTGACCTTCCCTAGCCCGGCGGCGGCCCGCCGTGGGGGTGGCCGCCGATGCCCGCCTGCTCCTCCACGTACTCCTCGAAGTCCTCGGTGTCGTCGGCGCCCCGCCGGGTGACGTAGTCCTCGGCCAGCTGGCGGACGTCCTTGTCGTCGAGGGGCAGCTCCTCCTCGAGGTCCTCGCGGGCCTCGTTGCCCATGAGCCGGGCGCCCTCGACCTCGCTGGGGGGCGGCTCCGTCTTCCCGCTCTGGGGGTCGAACCGGGGCTTCTTCTCGTCCGGGACGGGATTCTCTTCCATACCGGAATGCTTCCCCGCCCCGCTCGCCGCGAACCACGCCCGCTCACCTCGTTCCACGCCCGGTCGCCTCGGCCAGGGCGGCGACGGCCCAGTCGACCCCCAGCGCCAGCAGGGCCGTGAGCGCCGCCCCGGTGTAGAGGATCCGGTCGCGCTGGTTGTCGAGCCCCACCGTGATGAGGGCGCCGAGGCCGCCGGCGCCGACGAACGTCGCCAGGGCGGCGGTGCCGACGTTGACGACGGCGGCGGTGCGGACGCCGGCCGCCATCACCGGCCAGGCCAGCGGCAGCTCCACCCGCCGGAGCACCTGGCCCGGGCTCATGCCCATCCCCCGGGCGGCCTCGGTCACCGCCGGGTCGACGCCGGCCAGGCCGGCCACCGTGTTGCGCAGCACCGGCAGCAGCGAATAGGCCCACAGCCCGATCACCGCCGTCCGGAAGCCGATGCCCGTCACCGAAAAGGCCAGCGCCAGCACGGCGATCGTCGGCACCGACTGGCCGACGTTGGCCACGAACAGCAGCGGGGGCGCCAGGCGGCGCAGCCGGGGCCGCGTCGCCGCCACGCCGGCGGGCACCGCCGCCGCCACCGCCAGAAGCGTCGAGACGGCGGACAGGGCGACGTGCTCCCGGGTCCGCACCCACAGCCGGCCCGTCCGCAGGACGGCGAGCTCCGCGCCATCGGCGCCGTGCTGGGCCCAGACCACGACGGCGGCGGCGGCGGCCGCCAGGGCGACCGGAGTGACGACGAACCGCAGCCACCGCTTCATGTCACGCCAGCCTCACCGTCAACAGCAGCGTCAGGTTGAGGCCCGGTGCCGCGGCGCAGCGCAGCGCGGATCGAGTCGATCGTGACGACGCCGAGCACGGCGTCGGCGTCCACCACCCGGACGGACGGGCCCTCGGTCGTGAGCAGCGCCGTCATCACGTCGGCCAGGGTGGCGCCGGCGGCGACGGCGGGCCCGTCGCCGCCGGCGGCGGGGGCGGAGCCGGCCGGGGCCAGCGCATCGGCGGCCGACAGGAGGTCGAGGCGGCGCAGCGTCCGCCCGGCACCGACGAAGTCGGCCACGAACGGCGTCGCCGGCCGGGCGAGGACCTCGGCCGGGGTCCCGTACTGCTCCAGGCGCCCTCCGGCGGCCAGCACAGCCAGCCGGTCGCCGAGCCGGAGGGCCTCGTCGATGTCGTGGGTCACGAGCAGCACCGTCCGCCGCAGGCGCCGCTGGAGGGCGATGAACTCGTCCTGGAGCCGGGCCCGGGTGACGGGGTCGACGGCGCCGAAGGGCTCGTCCATCAGGAGGACGGGCGGGTCGGCGGCCAGCGCCCGGGCGACGCCGACCCGCTGCCGCTGCCCGCCCGACAGCTCCTCGGGCCGCCGCCGGCGGTAGGTGGCCGGTTCCAGCCCGACGAGGTCGAGGAGCTCGTCGACCCGGGCGTCGATGCGGCGGCGGTCCCAGCCGAGGAGCCGGGGGACGGTGGCGACGTTGGCCGCGACGTCGAGGTGGGGGAACAGCCCGACCTGCTGGATGACGTAGCCGATCCCCCGGCGCAGCGTCACCGGGTCGGTCGAGGCGACGTCGCGGCCCTCGATGAGAACCCGGCCCGACGTCGGCTCGACCAGCCGGTTGACGAGCTTGAGGGCGGTCGTCTTGCCGCCCCCCGACGGCCCGACCAGCACACAGGTCTCCCCCGCCGGCACCTCGAGGCTCAGCCGGTCGAGGGCCGGCGGGCCGGCACCGTAGCGTTTGGTGGCCTCCTCGTAGCGGATCACCGCCGCCGCCGCCGCTCCGACTGCCCCGGCCGCCCGGACCGGCCCGGGCCCCGGCGGAGGAGCCGCTCCACGAGGGCCAGGCCCCCGTCGACCGTGAGGGCCAGCCCGGCGATGAGCAGCGTGGCCGCCAGGACCTCGGTCGGGTCGTCGGCCCGGAGACCGGCGAAGATCGAGTCGCCGAGGCCGCCGGCCGCCACCAGCGCCGCCACCGTGGCCACGCCCACCGCGGTCACGGCCGCCACCCGGACGCCGCCGACCACCACCGGCAGCGCCAAGGGCAGCCGGACCCGCCACAGCGCCTGCGCCTCGGTCATCCCCATCCCCCGGGCCGCCTCGACGGCCTCGGCCGGCACCGCCCGCAATCCGACGACGGTGTTCCGCAGGACCGGCAGCACCGAGTAGAGGGCGAGGGCCGCCACGGCGGGGGTGGTGCCGAGGCCGAGGGGCGCCACCAGCAGGGCGTAGAGCGCCAGGCTGGGAATGGTGAAGATCACGCCCGCCGTGCCGACGGCCAGCGCCGCCAGCCGGGGCCGGCGGGCGGCGGCCACGCCGAGGCCCACCGCCGGCGGGACCGAGACGAGCAGCGCCAGCGCCACCAGCCGGGCGTGGGCCGCCGTCTCGCTCCACAGTTCGGGCCGGTGGTCGACCAGGAAGTGCCAGACGTCGATCGGGCTACCGTAACCAGGATGACAAGGACGGCGGCGGCGCTCCTTTGCCTCGTCGCCCTGCTCGGGTTGCCGCACTGCGGCGGGGGCGCCGGCGGCGGGGGCGGCAGCGGCGGAAACGCCATCGTCGTCGGCTCCAAGCTCGACACCGAGGCCCAGGTGCTCGGCCGGCTGATGGCCGTCCAGCTCCAGGCCAAGGGCTACACCGTCCGCACGAAGATCCCGCTCGGCGGCACGGAGATCATCCGCAAGGCGCTCACGTCGAAGCGGATCGACGTCTACTGGGAGTTCACCGGCAGCGGCCTGAACGTGCTCGGGGTGCCGCCCATCGGCGACCCGCCGGCGGCCTACGCCAAGGTGAAGGCGCTCGACGCCGCCAAGGGCGTGACGTGGCTTCCCGCCGCCCGGCTCAACGACACCTACGCCCTGGCCGTCAAGGGGGACGGGCCGATCACCGCCACCACGCTCTCGCAGCTGGCCGGGGCCCTCGCCGGCCGCTCTGACGTCCGCCTCTGCGTCGATCCCGAGGGTGGCTTCCGGGAGGACGTCCTTCCCCTGCTGGCCTCCGTCTACGGCATCACCTTCAAGGACACGACCCAGCTCGGCTACGAGCTGATCCCGCCGGCGGTGGCCGGCGGCCGCTGCTCCGCCGGCATCGTCTACTCCACTGCGGCGCTCATCGTGAAGAACGGGCTGCGGGTCCTCGACGACGACCGGCACGCTTTCGGCGCCTACACGCCGGCGCCCATCGTCCTCACCTCCCGGCTCCCCCGCTGGCCCCACCTGGCCGACGACCTCGCCGGCCTGACCGCGGCCCTCGACACGCCGACGATCACCCGCCTTAACGCTGAAGTAGATGTCGAGAAGAAGACACCGGAACAGGTCGCCCGCGACTTTCTTGTCACGAGAGGACTCATTTCTTCGCCGGCGGCGGACAAAGGCCCGAACGGCCGTTGACAGCCCGGCCAAGCCCGCGCGAAGGATGGGCGAAACGGCGAGCAGGAGGAGTGCTGATGACCCTGGCCCGAGGGAATCACCGGCTGCCTTCGGCGGACGAGAGCTGGCCGTACCCCGACCTCGACGACGAGGAACCGGCCGACGACGAGGTCGACCTCGACGTCCTCGAGCTACGGGTCGACCCCCGGGCCTACATGACCCTCGATGCCGACGAGCGGGAAGTGCTGTTCCTCCGCTTCGGCCTCTCCGACGGGCGGGCCCGGTCGATGAAGGAGATCGCCCGCAGCCTCGACGTCACCCACTCGCAGGCCCGGGAGCTGCTCGGCCGCGCCATCGAGAAGGTCCGGACCAGGGTCGCCCTGGAGGCGTAGGCGCCTTCACTACCATCGGTGGGGTTGGCTCCCCACCGCTCACCGTTTGACGGGCTCACCGGCCTGGGCGCAGGCGCCCCAGAGCCCGCGCCCCGCGGCGCGGGCGGCCAGCTCCTCGGCCAGCATCGCCCGGCCGTGGAGCCCGTTGGGCGGGATGACCAGCAGCCGGGCGTAGCCACCGGTGAGGAGCTCGTCGTTGAACCGGTGGCCGCCGACGTCCACGTAGGCCAGGAGCCGGCCGTAGCGGTCGCGGCGCTGCCGGTCGAAGCTCAGGCGGACGGGCTGCCCCTCCAGCCGGCGACGGGTGTAGGCGGAGGCCTCGGGGCCGTAGCAGCCCACCGGCCGGTGGGGGTCGACGGTCTCGGGCGTGTCGACGCCGAGCAGGCGGACCCGCTCGCGCCGGCCGGCCCAGGCGACGTCGACCGTGTCGCCGTCGACGACGGCCACCACCCGCGCCGTTCCGCCGGCCCCGGCGCCGGCCCGCGTCGCCCCGAGCCGCCACCCCCCGAGCGAGGCGGCGGCCACCACGGCCACGAGCGCCGCCGCCCCCCGGCGAGGGTGAAGCATGCGCCGCGGATGGTAGCGGCGGCAGGGCTGGCGACCCCGGGGATTTTGGTGCTGGTGGCCATCGTGGTCTCGGCGGCGGCGGCCACCGCCACCGCCGTGGCCCTCGGCAGCCGGGCCGACCTCGCCTCGTCGCGGCACCGGGTCGACGCCGCCTGGTCGGCGCTGCGGCCGGCGCTCGACGCCCGCTACCGCGACCTCGGCGCCGCCGCCGCGGTCGCCCACGACCGCCTCGGCGCCGACCGGTCGGTGTTCGACGACGTCAACCGGGCCGTGGCCGCCTGGCCGGGCACGGCCGGCCAGGCGACCGACCGCCAGGTGGCGGCGGCCGCCGCCCTCGAGGGACTGGCCGGACGGCTGGCGGCCGTGGTGGCGGCCACCCCCCGGCTCCGCGCCGCCGGCGACGTCGGCGAGGCCATGGGGCGGCTGCAGCAGTCCGACAGCGGCGCCGGACGGGCGGCCTACAACGCCGCGGTGGCCGCCTACCAGCGGGCCCGGGGCGGCTTCCCCCGCCGGCTGGTGGCCGGCGCCCTCGGCTACGACGACCGCCGCACCTTCGAGACCCCGGCGTAGGAAGAGGCAGGCCGCTCATGAAGCTTCTGGTGGTGGGTGGGGCCGGCTACATCGGCAGCGTGGTGGCGGCCCAGCTGATCGACGCCGGGCACACGGTGACGGTGGCCGACAACCTGTCGAAGGGCCACGACTGGGCCGTCCCGCCGAAGGCGACGTTCGCCGAGGTCGACGTCCTCGACGGCGCGGCGCTGACCGAGGTGGTCGGCGACGGCTTCGACGGCGTCCTCCACTTCGCCGCCCTGTCGCTGGTCGGCGAGTCGGTCGGCGAGCCGGCCCGGTACTTCCGCACCAACGTGGGCGGCACGCTGAACCTCCTCGACGCCATCCGGGCGGCCGGCGTCGAGCGGCTCGTCTTCTCGTCCACGGCGGCGACGTACGGCGAGCCCGACGAGGTGCCGATCCTGGAGACGGCGCCCACGGTCCCCACCAACCCCTACGGCGCCTCGAAGCTGGCCGTGGACTTCGCCATCGGGTTCGAGTGCGCCGCCGCCGCCGGCCGGGGCCAGAGCTTCGGCGCCACCAGCCTCCGCTACTTCAACGTGGCCGGCGCCTCCGGCGACTACGGCGAGCTCCACGACCCCGAGACGCACCTGATCCCGCTGGTGCTGCGGGTGGCGGCGGGCCTGCGGGAGTCCGTCCAGATCTACGGCACCGACTACCCCACCCCTGACGGCACCGCGGTGCGGGACTACATCCACGTCGAGGACCTCGCCCGCGCCCACCTGCTGGCGCTCGATGCCATCACCCCCGGCCGGCACGGCATCTACAACCTCGGCAACGGGACGGGGTTCTCCGTCCGCCAGGTCGTCGAGGCCTGCCGGGCCGTGACCGGCCACCCGATCCCGGCCGTCGAGGTGGGCCGGCGGGCGGGCGACCCGGCGGTGCTGGTGGCGTCGAGCGACAAGATCCGCCGGGAGCTGGGCTGGGTGCCGGAGAAGCCGGAGCTGGAGGCCATGGTGGGCGACGCCTGGGCCTGGATCCAGGCCAACCGCCACCGCCACGGCTAGGTCACGTCCCACCACAGGGCGACGTGGCGGCGCGGGCCGGGGGGCGGGAGCAGCGCGTCGATCTCGGCGTCCCGTTCCGGGGGCAGGCACAGCCGCCGGCGGGTGAAGGCGACGAGGTCGGCCCGGTCCTCCTCGTGGTTCCAGCGGGGCGGGGCGTCGAAGGCCTCGTAGCCGACGTCGTAGCCGAGGTCCCGGAGGACGGCGGCGGCGTCCTCCGCCGTGGGAGACGTCGGCCGGACGTTTCCATGGAAACGTTCCCAGAGGTCGTTCAGCCCGGCCTGGGGGTGCTGGGCCGTGATCTCCACCACCACCCGGCGGCGGGCGTGACCGGTCAACGCCACGACGAACGGCACGATGTCCCCGACGTTGTAGAGGACGTGGTGGCAAACCACGACGTCCACCGGCCCGACGCCGTCGGCGACGTCGGGCCACCGGCCCTCCACCTCGGTGTGCCCGATCCCGAGCCTGGCGGCGAGCTCGGCGAAGGCCTCCAGCATCCGGCGGTTCTGGTCGACGGCGGTCACCGCCGCCGCCGGCGGGCACAGCGGAAGGCTGGCTGCTCCTCCGCCGGCCCCGACGTCGAGCAGGGAGCCGCCGTCCGGCAGCGCCTCGAGGGCCCGGAGGGCGGACGGCGCCGTCCGGCCGTCGGCGGTCAGGGCCCCCTTCGTCGCCACGGCGTCCCGGGCGGAGCGGGCGAAGAGCGTGGTCGGGCAGCCCCACGGCGTCTCCGGGGCGGCGGCCAGGATGTCGGCCGGGATCTCCCAGGAGTCGAGGTCGTCCCGCCAGCGGCGGGCGGAGTCGGGCCGGGGCCGGGCCGGACGGTCGTCGGTCATGATCCCGACGTTATCCACCCCCGGCGCGGCGACCCTTTAGCCTGAACCCATGGAGGACAAGGCGATCGGCATCATCGCCGCCGTGGTGCTGGCGATGATCGCCTTCCGGCGCGTCCGCGGGGTCCTCACGCCGCCGGCCCGCCGGGCGGCCACCCGCCGCGCCGTCGGCACGCCCGGCCGGCGGGCGCTGTCGGCCGCCCTCCTCGGCGTCCGGGTGGCCGTCGGCCTGGCCGCCCTGGGCGGGATCGCCTGGCTCGCCGTCCGGCTGTTCCCATGACGGTCACGAACCCCGAGCCCATCCCCGAGGAGGTCCTCCGGCCGCACCCCCGGCGGCTGCCGCCGGAGACCCCGAACTACGACGAGATCATGGCCCTCCACGACGACGCCGTCCGCCGGGGCGAGCACCGCTACGTCGATCCCGCCTCCGGGCTGTGGGTCATGACCGCCGTCCACCTCTGGGAGCGGGGCTACTGCTGCTACTCCGGCTGCCGCCACTGCCCCTGGGTCGAGCGCTGAGCCTGTTCAGGCGGAGGCGCCGAGCATCCCTTCGTGGGCCCGTTCGATGCGGGCCACCTCGTCGACGGGAGCCACCCACCAGAACGAGCGGATGGTGGCCTCCCAGTCGGCCAGGAGGGCGGCGGCGAGGACGGAGCCGGTGTGCTCGCGGTGGCGCTCGACCAGGAAGCGCAGCTCGGCCGACTGGGCGTCGTTGGGCCGGCGGGACTCCACCAGCTGGCCGTTGAGCCGGCCGCCGAGGAGCCCGTCCGGATCGTGGACGTAGGCCTCGCCCCCGGTCATGCCGGCCCCGAAGTTCTGGCCCACCGGGCCGAGGACGACCACGACGCCCCCGGTCATGTACTCGCAGCAGTGGTCGCCGGTGCCCTCCACCACGGCCACCGCCCCGCTGTTGCGGACGGCGAAGCGCTCCCCCACCCGCCCGGCCACGAACAGCTGGCCGCCGGTGGCTCCGTAGAGCAGCGTGTTGCCGGCCAGCACCGGCGCACCGGCGTCGTCGGCGGGCGGCCGGATCACGATCCGTCCCCCGCCCATCCCCTTGCCCACGTAGTCGTTGGCCTCGCCGGTCAGCTCCAGCGTCACCCCGTCGGCCAGGAAGGCGCCGAAGCTCTGGCCGGCCACTCCGGTGAAGCGGGCCTGCACCGTTCCGGGCGGGAGGCCGTCGCCCCACTCGATGCCGATGTTGCCGCCGAGCTCGGCGCCGACGGTGCGGTCGGCGTTGGTGACGACGTAGTCGAGGGCCAGGTCCTGGCCCTCCCACAGGGCGTAGAAGGCGTCCTCGGCCAGGCGGCGGCCGAGCTCGGAGCGGGGCCGCTGGATCGGGACGCCGGCGACGAAGCGCCGGGGCCCGTCGGCCCTGGCCGGCGGCGCCAGGAGGTAGGAGAGATCGAGGGAGTCGGCCCGGGGATCGCCGGTCTCCTTCTGCCGCAACAGCTCCACCCGGCCGACCGCCTCGTCGAGCGAGCGGAGGCCGAGCGACGCCAGCAGCCCCCGCACCTCTTCGGCGACGAACAGCAGGTACTGCGCCACTCCCTCCGGCGTGCCGGCGAACTTGGCCCGCAGGTTGGCCCGCTGGGTGGCGATGCCCGTCGGGCAGGTGTCCTTGTGGCAGGCCCGCACCATGATGCAGCCCTCGGCCAGCATCAGCGCCGTGCCGAAGGAGTACTCGTCGGCGCCGAGCAGCGCGGCCAGGAGGATGTCGCGCCCGGTCTTCATCCCGCCGTCGACGCGGACCCGCACCCGGTCCCGGAGATCGTTGTCGCACAAGGCTCGCTGGGTGTCGGCCAGCCCGAGCTCCCACGGCATGCCGGCGTGCTTGATGGAGCTGAGCGGCGAGGCGCCGGTCCCGCCGTTGTGGCCCGAGATCATCACCACGTCGGCCAGCGCCTTGACGACGCCGGCGGCGATCGTGCCGACGCCGTCCTCGGCCACGAGCTTGACCGACACGTCGGCCATCGGGTTGACCTGCTTCAGGTCGTAGATGAGCTGGGCCAGGTCCTCGATGGAGTAGATGTCGTGGTGGGGCGGCGGTGAGATCAGCCCGACGCCGGGCTGGGTGTGGCGCAGCCGGGCGATCTCCTGGGTCACCTTGTGGCCGGGCAGGTGGCCGCCCTCGCCGGGCTTCGACCCCTGCGCCATCTTGATGTTGAGCTCGTCGGCGAAGGCGCAGTACTCCGGCGTGACGCCGAAGCGGCCCGAGGCGATCTGCTTGATGCGGGAGTTGCGGTCGGCCGCCGTGCCCCGGGTGCGGTAGCGGTGGCGGCTCTCGCCGCCCTCGCCGCAGTTGTTGCGGGCGCCGACCGCGTTGAGGGCCAGGGCCAGCGTCTCGTGGGCCTCGGCCGACAGCGAGCCGTGCGACATCGCCCCCGACGAGAACCGCCGGGTGATGGCCAGCGCCGGCTCGACGTCCTCGATGGGGATGGGCGGCCCGGCCGGCACGAGCTCCAGCAGGTCGTGGAGCTCGGTGGTCGGCCGGGAGTTGACCAGTTCGGCGAAGCGGGCGTAGAGGTCGGCCCGGCCGTCGGCCACCGCCTGCTGGAGGACGTGCGCCGCCGCCTTGTCCTTCCCGAGGCCGACCGCGACGTGCAGCGCCTCGATGGCGTCGGGGTGGCTGGCGTGGTACTCGCCGCCCTTGCGGAACCGGACGAAGCCGGGGCTGTCGAGGTCGGGCTCGTCGGCGCCGAAGGCGTCCCGGTGCCGGCGGAGGACGTCGTCGCCGAGCGCCGCGAACCCGAGGCCGCCCACCACCGACGCCGTCCCCACCAGGCAGGTGTCGATGACCTCGGCGGCCAGGCCGAGGGCCTCGAAGATCTGGGCGCCGCGGTACCCGTCCACCGTGGAGATGCCCATCTTCGAGGCGATCTTGAGGACGCCGTCCTCCAGCGCCGCCTGGAGCCGGGTCTGGGCCTCGGCGGAGTGCGCCTCGCCGAGCTGGTCGGTGTCGGCCAGCAGGGCGACGCTCTCCAGCGCCAGGCGGGGGCAGACGGCATCGGCGCCGTACCCCAGCAGGCAGGCGACCGCGGCGACGTCGCGGGCGTCGCCGGTGTCGACCACCACCGAGGCGTCGGAGCGCCGGCGGGCGGCGATGAGCCGGTGGTGGACGGCGCCGGTGGCCAGCAGGCTCGGGACGGGAGCCCGGTCCGGGCCGATGCCGGTGTCGGCCACCACGACGACGGCGGCACCGTGGCGCACGGCCGCCTCGGCCTCGTCGGCCAGGCGGAGGACGGCGGCGCCGAGCCCCGCCGCACCGTCGGCCACCGGAAAGGTGGCGTCGAGCCGCACGGCCGGGAACGGCGCCCGGTCGGGGTCGAGGAGATGCTCGACGGCGTCGGGATAGAGGAAGAACGTCGGCAGCTCCAGCAGCCGGGCCGCCTCCGGCCCTTCCGACAGCAGCGGACGCCGGGGCCCGAGGCACGTCCGCAGCGACATCACCAGCCGCTCCCGCAGGTGGTCGATGGGCGGGTTCGTGACCTGGGCGAAGCGCTGCTTGAGGAAGTGGTGCACGAGGCGAGGCCGGCCGGCCACGGCGGCGAACGGCGTGTCGTCGCCCATCGAGAAGGTCGGCTCCTTGGCGTCGCTGGCCATGGGCTTGAGGACCATGGCCACCTCCTCCTTGTTGACGCCGAGGGCCACCTGGGTGCGGACGATGTCGGCCTCGTCGGGCAGCTCCGACAACGGCGAACCGATCGGGAACCGCCGCAGCCCCTCGTAGGTCCAGCGGGCGTACGGTGCCCGGCGGGCCAGCGTCCGCTTGATCGAGGCGTCGGTCACGAACCCGCCCCGGTCGGGATCGACGCAGAGCATCTGCCCCGGGCCGAGCCGGCCGCGCCGGACCCGGCCGTGCCCGGTTACCGGCACGGCGCCGACCTCCGAGGCGCAGACGACGAACCCGTCGTCGCAGGCCTGGAAGCGCAGCGGCCGCAGGCCGTTGCGGTCCAGCGCCGCCCCGGCCACCCGGCCGTCGGTGAAGATGAGCCCGGCCGGCCCGTCCCACGGCTCGGCCAGGCAGGCGTGATAGCGGAAGAAGTCCCGGACCTCCGCCGGAAGCTCGCGGCTCCCCTCCCACGCCTCGGGCACCAGCATGGCCAGGGCGTGGCGGACGTCGCGGCCGCCCCGCACCAGCAGCTCCACCGCGCTGTCGAGCTTGCCGGAGTCGGAGTCCCAGGCGTCGAGCAGGGGCCAGAACAGCTCCTCGGGGCCGAGGCCCACGTCGTCGGTGCCGAGCCGGCCCCGGGCGGCCATCCGGTGCTCGTTGCCCCGCAGCGTGTTGATCTCGCCGTTGTGGCAGAGGTAGCGGAAGGGCTGGGCCCGCTCCCAGGCCGGGGTGGTGTTGGTCGAGAACCGGGAGTGGAACACGGCCAGCGGCGCTTCGAAGTCGGAGGCGGCCAGGTCGGGATAGAAGCCCGCCAGCCCGTCGCTCATGACCAGGGCCTTGTAGACGACGGTGGCGAAGGACCAGCTGGCGAAGTAGTGGCGGACGCCGGCCGTCCGGCAGGCGGCCTCGGCCCGCCGCCGGGCCCGGAAGCAGCGCCGTTCGAGCTCCTCGGCGCCGACCGGCCCGGAGGGAGCGGCCAGTATCGCCTGGCGGAAGGCGGGAGCGCTCCGGCGGGCGGCCGCCCCGAGCAGGGTCTCGTCGGTGGGGACCGTCCGCCAGCCGGCCACGACGAGGTCCTCGGCGGCGCAGCCGTCGGCCACCGCCTGCTCGGCGCTCCGGCGGGCGGCGTCATCGGCGGCATCGAGAAAGGCGGCCACGACGCCGAGCGGTGCCGCCTCCGGCCCGGGGACAGCCAGCCCCGCCTCCCCGGCCACCCGGGCGAAGAACCGCGGCGGGATGGGCACCAGGATCCCGGCGCCGTCGCCCGACAGGCCGTCGGCGGCCACCGCCGAGCGGTGGCGGACGCAGGCCAGCCCGACCAGCGCGGCGTCGACGAGCGCCCGGCCCGCCCGGCCTTCGGCGTCGGCGACGAGGCCGATGCCGCAGGCGTCGCGGTCGAACCGGGCGGGCGGACGGAAGGAGCTGCTCATGGGACCTCTCGTCGTCGTCGGTGGGGTCCGAGCGCGAAAAGAGCGCCGTCCCTGCACCTCTGGCGGTTGGGACGACGCCACTGTCGCGTCCCCATGATACCCGGACGGCCCCTTCGCTCAGGCGCCCGCCTCGAGGAGGTCGGCGAACGACTCGGCCAGGCACTCCATCAGCGCCGCCGGATCGGTGACGGCCGCCGGGTCGAGGTTGACGCCCAGGTGCAGCCGGTCGTCGCAGGTCAGGACCGTGAAATTCACGGCACAACCGACCCTCGGGCCCATCGGCCAGCTGGCCTCCACGGGGGCGCCGGCCATGAACCGGCTCGACCGCAGGCCGGGGACGATGGAGGTGGCGAAGTCCACGGTGCGGACCTGGGCCCGCAGGGCCGGCACCAGCACCGACGGCGGGAGGAGGCTGAAGAGCCCCGCCAGCGGCTCGGTCATCGTGAGGCCCGGTTCGGTGGCCAGGCCGTCCAGCGCCCGGCGGACGGCGGCCACCCGCTTCGCCGGGTCCTTCGGACCGAGCGGAACCACGACCCGGGCCGGGGCGAACCGGTTCCCGCCGATCGCCGCCGCGGCCTCGGGTGCTGCGCTCCCCCGGAGGCTCACCGGGGTCGCCATCCGCAGCGCCTCGCAGGGGGCGCCCATCCGCTCGTGGTAGCCGAGGAGGGCGCCGGTGACCCCGGCCACGAAGACGGCGTTCCGGCCGGCGCCGAGGGACCGGGCGGTCCGCCGGACGGCCTCCAGGTCGAAGCTGGCGGTCTCGAAGCGCCGGGCCAGCGACCGGCCCACCATCAGCGGCGACAACGGCCCCCCGCCCACCACGACCTGGTCGGCCACCGACCGGGCCGTCCGCCGGGCCTGATCGGCGAGGATCCGCAGGTCGTCGCCGGTCGAGCCCGGCAGCGCCGTGGCCAGCTCCAGCGCCTTGCGGGCGGCGGCCACGCCCTGGCCGAGCCGGTAGGCCAGGGCGCCGCCGACCTCCCCCAGCGGGCCGGCGACCCGGTCGACCCACGACCCGTCCCGCTCCGGGCCCGGCCCGGTGCCGGCCGGGCCGCCCCAGCCTCCGAGCGGCCGGGGCACGATCTCGACGTCGGCCGGCGAGAGGATCTCGGGGTGGCGCCAGATCAGCGGGTCCGGCCCCGGCCGGTTCGCCGCCGACCCGGCGGGGACGTCACCCGGGCCGGCGGACGGGCTCCGCTCCAGGAGGGTCCGGAGGAGCTTCATCCCCGCCACGCCGTCGGTCAGCGTGTGGTGGAGGCGCTGCAGCACCGCCGTCCGCCCCCCGGCCAGGCCTTCCACCACCGTGAGCTCCCACAGCGGCCGGGCCCGGTCGAGCGGCATGGCCGCCAGCTGGGCGGCCAGATCGAGCAGCTGCCGGGTCTCCCCCGGCGGGGGTAGCGACAGGCGGCGGAGGTGGTAGGCGAGGTCGAAGTCCGGGTCGTCGGCCCACTGGGGCGGCGCCAGCCCGAGCGGCGGGCGGGCCACCCGCTGCCGCAGCGGGGGAAAGGCGGCGATCGCCCGGTCGAGGCCGGCGCGGAGCCGCTCCGGATCGGGCGCCGACTCGAGGAGCGTGACGTTGGTGAAGTCCGTCCGCAGGAAGGGGTCGGACTCCACCGCCCACATGATGGCCTCGGCGTCGTTCATCCTCGCGGCCATGAGGTTCCTTTAACGGCGCATCCGGTGCCGGGCAAGACGGACGATTGTGCCACCGGGCGCCCCACGGCGGGAAAGGAACCTCGTGACCAGCCCGATCGGGCCAGGGAATAGCTGTCGGGCCATGGTCAGCGGATGGCGCGGCGGGGCCATTGAGCAACACCGGCTTAACCCTGACACTGCGATGGTGGCCTCCCACCGAGGCCCGGAGCGAAGCGAAGATCCCCGTTGCCGCAATGTGGTCGCCTGGCGGCGGGAGGAGCAAGTGGCGAACCCGGCGCTCGAACGTCCTTCCATCCACCTCGCGCCGGAGGTCTTTTCCTTGCTTCTCGCCCCCCGTTCCCGTCGTGCCCGCGCCGCCGCTCTGAGCCTGGCGCTGGCCGCTCCGATCCTGGCCGCCACCGCCACACCGGCCTTCGCCTCGGGTGAGTCGACGAACGCCGTCCTCACCTCGCCGGCCAGCGGCTCCGCCACCACCTTCACCTGGTCCTACACCTTCGGTGGGGGCACGCACGCCCTGTCCAACATCGCCATCGGGTTCTGCTCCACCGCCATCCTGGCCGACGTCCACACGGCCGGCTCCTACACGGTGTTCACCACCGGCGACGTCAAGGGCGGCCACGACGGCTTCGGGCCCGGCGTCAAGTTCGACCTCACCGCCGCTACCGGCACCTTCACGGTGACGTTCGACACCCCCCACGCCATCGCGGCCGGCAGCGTGCGGGTGCAGTCGCACTCGGGCGACGGCCAGACCGGCGACATCATCACCACGGCCGCCGGCCCGTCCTGTTCGACGGACACCGGCAGCGTTCCCACGCCGCCCGCCGACACCCCGCCCGCTAACACCCCGCCCGCCGATACGCCGCCCGCCGCCAACGGGGACAACCCCCAGCAGCAGACCATCGTCGACAACCACGGACACGACGCTGACGGGAACCAGACGGGCGGCAGCCAGACCTCAGGCGACCCGGCCCCGTCGGCGCCGACCCCGTCCATCACATCGGACCCCGCCCCGACCACCGCCGTCCTGGGCGAGACCGTCGTGAAGACCGATGACCCCGCTCCGGCCGATCCCGCTCCCGCCCCCGCCCTCGCTCCGGCTTCGGCACCGGCGCCGACGGCCGTGGAGGGCGCCGCTCTGGCCCACACCGGCGCCAACGACGTCGACGGCCGGGTGGAGCTCGGCTTCGGCCTGCTGGGCCTCGGTCTCGTCCTCCGGGCGATCTCGGCCCGCCGTCGGCACTCCTCCGCTTCCTCGATCGGCTGAGTCGGCGCCCAGCCGGCTGAGGACGGCGACACGAAAGAACCCCCGGCTTCGGCCGGGGGTTCTTCGCGTACCGGAATGCGTCGGCGGCGTCAGGCCGCCCGGTTCTTGCGGTTGGCCCGGGTGGCCACGACCTCCTCGGCCACGGAGTTCGGCACCTGCTCGTAGGCGGCGAACTGCATCGTGTAGGCCGCCCGGCCCTGGGTCTTGGACCGCAGGTCGGTGGCGTAGCCGAACATCTCGGCCAGCGGCACGAAGGCGGCGATGACCCGGGCGTTGCCCCGGAGGCTGATGCCCTCGACCCGGCCCCGGCGGCTCGACAGGTCGCCGACGACGTCGCCGAGGAAGTCCTCCGGCGTCACGACCTCGACGGCCATGACCGGCTCCAGCAGGACGGGCTTCGACTTGCGGAGCGCCTCCCGCAGACCCATCGACCCGGCCATCTCGAAGGCCATCTGCGACGAGTCGACGTCGTGGCTGGAGCCGAACACCAGGCTGACCTTGACGTCGATGACGGGGTAGCCGGCCAGCGTCCCCGCAGCCAGGGCGCCCTTGACGCCGTGCTCCACCGAGGGGATGTACTCCTTGGGGATCACACCGCCGGTGATCTTGTCGGCGAACTCGAAGCCGTTGCCCGGGTTGGGCTCGATGTCGAGGACGACGTGGGCGTACTGGCCCCGGCCGCCGGTCTGCTTGACGTGGCGGTACTCGACCTTGGTGGCCGCCGAGGTGGCGGTCTCCCGGTAGGCGACTTCGGGCCGGCCGACGTTGGCCTCGACCTTGAACTCCCGCTTCATGCGGTCGACGAGGATCTCGAGGTGGAGCTCGCCCATCCCGGAGATGACCGTCTGGCCGGTCTCCTCGTCGGAGCGGACGCGGAACGTCGGGTCCTCCTCCGACAGGGCGGCCAGCGCCTTGCCCAGCTTGTCCTGGTCGTTCTTGGTGGCCGGCTCGACGGCCACGGAGATGACCGGCTCGGGGAACTCCATCCGCTCGAGGATG
>Ga0070741_10008786_pt1 | contig 20042 bp, 18 predicted proteins | sample Coa_R1_4_FD_66440 | JGI IMG/M metagenome (GOLD analysis project Ga0070741, IMG submission 66440) | Surface soil microbial communities from Centralia Pennsylvania, which are recovering from an underground coalmine fire - Coalmine... | ecosystem: Environmental > Terrestrial > Soil > Unclassified ...
CACCATGCGCATGCGCAGCCGGTGACCGGTCTCCCGGTTCAGCTTGTGAAAGTGGGTTTTGTTGACTTCGGTAACAGCGGGGAAAAGCTCGACAGCACAATTTACCAGGGAGAGACGCAGATACCCCTTCCAGATCGCGCGCGGGGCCATGAAATCTCCTGAAAAAAATCGTCCGGCTCAGTGTCCGAAATAGAGAATATACACGACGACGAAGAGCGCGATCACCGCCCCGGTGCCGATATAAAGCACATAGCGCACGTTCTGCCCGGTAACGCCTTGCCGCGCCTTGTTGGCGGAGAGCACGGGTCCGGCTGAAGGGGCTTTCTGGCTTTGATCGCCATCCATCGATCGCTCCCGATGCCGTAATCGCAGGATAGGCAATTAAATTCAACGCGCGGTCGGGCGTTGTGGTTCCTGCGTCCAGTGGCTACGGAACCCGCCCGCGAGCCGGCCGTTTTCCGGACATGGAGCGATATTCTCGAGTCGCGCTCATTGCCGCCCTATCCGGCGCCGCAATTCCTGTCTTGGCCCCTGCGCAAGGCGTGGACCCGGCAATGCCGGGAAAGCCGGCCTGCCCCTCATTGTCCGATTCTCCGACGAGCGGAGCGGCGCCGCCATCGTCTACGGCCGGTCAAACGCAATCCAAGGGCAGCTTGAGCGATCAGCTTGCCCGCTCCGACGGCGTGATTTGCCCGCCGCCGCACGTCGATCCGGACATCAAGAAATCGGCCCCGAACACCGGGCGGATGCCGGTGATCCCACCGCCCGGCACGGAGAATCCGGCCATTCGTCCGAAGTAGCCGCGGCTAGGAACGGCTGCCGCGTGTGAAGAATAGCTTCATGTCGGCGGTAAAGCGCTTTCGCGAGTCATCCGCCACGTAGAACATATGCCCTCCGGAATAGAGCGGGAGCTGCACGCGTTGCGGACCTTCAAACGGCGGCAGGTGCTCGATAACGTAGCGGCTGTCCATGTAAGGCGTGACGAGGTCGCTATAGCCGTGGGCGATGACAAGCCGGAACGACGGATTCTGCGCCAGCAAAATCCGCAAATCGTCGCTGACGCTGATTTGATCGCGATGCCCGTCGCGCCATTGCCATTTTCGGCTGATCTCGGGCGACAGCAGAACGTAGGTCATGTCGGTCTTGAAACCGAGCTGATCGCGCGCGTAGCCCACGAAGGCGCCCGCATAGGCGCGCGTAAAGCCGTCTAGCACGGGGTCCGGGCCGCGCTCTCCGGCGCGCTCGGGAAAGGGATCGTCCACTGCAAACGAGCCGTCATAGATGCTGGCGATCTTGCCTGCGGCGGAACGCAATTGCTTCAACGCTTCATTGGGAATGACGCCACGCGATTTGGCGGCAACGTCCTCCGGAACGCCGGCCATCGCCGCGACGCGGCTATAGAAGGAGCGTGCCGCCTCGCCTTGCGGCGCCGGGCCGGCAAGCGTCGTCAGATATTCATGCATGGCGAAACGCTCGGCTTCCCCGATCGCCTGCGAACTCATGGAATGCGTGCGCTCGAGCTGAGCGGCGGCCAGCGATGGCAACCGTAGCGCGGCGCTCAGCACAAGGCGCTCGCCGCCAAAGGTGAGTTGAGGCTCCAGCATTGGTGAGACCATGACGATGCCATTGATGGAAACGCCCTGATCCTGCAGCAATTTACGCGCCACCTTGGGGGCACGGAATCCGCCATAGCTCTCGCCCAGAAGATACTTTTCGGAAGCGCTGCGGCTATTCTTGGCGATATAGAGCGCGATGACTTTGGCGAAGAATTCAGCGTCGCTGTCGACGCTGAAGAATTTGCTGGCGTCGTCGGATTTGGCGGTGCGGCTCCAGCCGGTACCGATCGGATCGATCAACACCAGATCGGTGAATTCAAGCCATGTCTGTGGGTTGTCGCGCAGTTGCGCGGTGGCCGCATCGTAGTGCGCGCCGAAGTCGAGAATCTTCGGGCCGACCACGCCGAGATGCAGGTAGGCGGAAGCCGCGCCCGGACCGCCGTTAAAGGCGAAGGTGATCGGGCGTTTCGAACCTTGTTCGCCGTCGGCCACATAGGCGGTGAAAAACACCGACGCGGTCTGCGCGCCAGATTGATCGTAGAGCGGCAGCGTGCCGGCCGTCGCCGTATAGGCGAAGCTTTTGCCGTCGGCGAGCGTCACCGAATGACGCGTCGTCGAATCCGAGGGCAGGAGCCGCAGTACGCCGGGACCGGCGTCATTCTTCTGCTCCTGCTTAGCAGCGGGGGCTGGGGAGCGGCTGGCGCGCTGCGCCAAGCCGGCGCTGGCGAAGCAGACCACAAATGCGGCGACGCACAGACGACGAAAAATCACAGGCCTTCCTTTTCGCTTCATCGGCAGCTTACTGCAACTCAATGTCGCCTTCGATATCAAAAGCAAGGCCGACGGCATCGATTCTGATCGTCGCTTTGGCCGGCAAGGCTTCGTGGCCTTTCAAACGGCCATTGGCAACGGCGTCGCGCACCGCTTTCTCGATTTCCCTTTGCGACGTGACGCCCACCTTTTTCAAAAACTTGCGCAAGGTCGAGTTGAGGCTTTCCTCGTTCATGACCGTTTTTCTCCGTTGGGGTGATTGTGTCCGTCCGGCTAATCTACTATAGCCAACGCCCCGCTGCGCGGGAGTGCACGCGCAAGCATGCTGACCGCCGTCGTAAAAATCGGTACCGTTGCACGGTGGATTTGCTTTCTAAGCTGCCGGCATCCCTTGTTTAACGCCCGCTCCGGCGGCGGTATGGAACTACTCAAGGGACTGATAATTAACTCCCTACGCGGTCGATTCTTTCCACTTTTGTGGCTGTGACGGTAAGTTTGGCGTTGAGACAAGGGGTCAGGTGACATGAGTTCGCCCAGGACCAGATCGAATCTTTCAGTCGCCGACCTTCGGGGCCTGTGGTCGCAAGCCTTCCGCGATATCCGCGCGGAAACGGAACGCCGCGCCGCGCCGCTGTCGTCGGAAGATCAAGTCGTGCAATCGATGCCGGACGCCAGTCCGACCAAATGGCATCGCGCGCATACCACGTGGTTCTTCGAGCAATTTCTTCTTTCGGTTCACCATCCCGGCTATCGCGTCTTCGATGAGCGTTTCGCTTATCTCTTCAATTCGTATTATGTCGCTGCGGGGCCGCGCTATGCGCGGCCGATGCGCGGAATGCTGACGCGTCCGAGCGCCGAAGAGGTGGGCGCCTACCGCGGGCATGTCGATGCCGCGATCGTGGATTTGCTGATCAGCGCCGACGAGTCGGCGCTGAAGAAGATCATTGCCGTTCTGGAAATCGGCTTGCACCATGAACAGCAGCACCAGGAACTGATCGTCACCGATATTCTTCACGCCTTTTCATTGAACCCGACACATCCGGCTTACGATGCCGCTTACGCCGCCCCGGCTTGCAACCAGTCCCAAGGTGTTGCGGAGATCGTCAGCGGTATCCACATGATCGGCGATGACGGCGAGGGCTTTGCGTTCGACAACGAGCGGCCGCAGCATAGGGTCTTCCTTGCCGGCGCGCGGATCGGGCGGAGCCTCGTCAGCAATCGTCAATGGCTCGAATTCATGGCCGACGGCGGTTATGCCACGCCGACCTTATGGCTTTCCGACGGCTGGGCGACGGTACAGGCGGAGGGATGGCAGGCGCCGGGTTATTGGCGTCAGGGTGACGGAGCCTGGCTGACAATGACTCTCGGCGGCTTGCGCCCGGTCGATCCGGCCGCGCCCGTCTGCCATGTCAGCTATTACGAGGCCGATGCATTCGCGCGCTGGGCGCGCAAGCGGCTTCCCTCCGAAGCGGAATGGGAGATCGCGGCGCGCGGCGGTTTGTTGCCGGATGCCTTCGATCAGGTCTGGCAATGGACACAAAGCGCCTATTCGCCTTATCCGGGCTATCGGCCGGCGGCGGGCGCGCTCGGCGAGTACAACGGCAAGTTCATGGTGAACCAGATGGTGCTGCGCGGCAGCTCCCACGCCACCCCGAAAGGACACGCGCGGGCGAGCTATCGCAATTTCTTCCCGCCCGCGGCGCGCTGGCAGTTCAGCGGACTCCGGCTCGCCGAAGACCTGCGCTAGAGTCACAGCTTAAACGCGAGAATACGTTGCAATGGTCGCATTGAAACAATCGGCATCGAAGGTCGTCGCCTGCGATGCCAACGGTTCGCCCTTCGCCGAGGACGCGCTGAAGGGGCTCAACGCCACGCCGAAATCCATTCCACCGAAATATTTCTACGATGACCGCGGCTGCGCGCTTTTCGAGAGCATCACCGAACAGCCGGAATATTATCTGACCCGCAGCGAGGTCGGCATATTGCACGACAATGCCGACGACATCGCAAAGCTCTTCAAGCCGGCATCGACCCTGGTGGAGTTCGGCAGCGGCTCCAGCCGCAAGACCAGAATTTTGCTGGCGGCGGCCAGCCACATCACCAGCTATATTCCGGTAGACATCTGCGGCGCCATGCTGGAGCAGGAGGCGGCCGGTCTGCGCAAGGAATTTCCCCATCTGACCGTGTCGCCGGTCACCGCCGATTTTTCGGCGCCGTTCGACCTGCCGGGGGATACCCATCTCGGCCGCGCCGGTTTCTTTCCCGGCTCCACGATCGGTAATTTCGAACCGCATGAGGCGGCGGCCTTCCTTCGCCACGTCGCCCGGGTTCTCGGTCGCGGTGCGGTGCTCGTCGTCGGCGTCGACCTGGTCAAGGACACGCAGATACTCAACGCCGCTTATAACGACGCAGCCGGCGTCACTGAAGCGTTCAATATCAATTTGCTCGTGCGCATGAATCGCGAGCTTGCCGCCGATTTCAAACTGGAAAGCTTCGAGCATCACGCCTTTTACAACCGCGAGCGCCAGCGCGTCGAAATGCATTTGGCGAGCAGCAAGCGGCAGAAAGTGCGGGTCGCTGGCGACACGATCGACTTCCGCGCCGGCGAAACCATCCATACCGAGAACAGCTACAAATATTCCGTGGATTCCTTCATCGCCTTGGCTCGCGGCACCGGCTGGCAGCCGCTGGCGAATTGGACCGATCCCCAGCGCTTTTTCTGCGTCCAGGCGCTCACGTACCAGGCCGGCTGACCCGGACGCGCAGCAGGACCGCCATGCACGCGGCTGGTAGATTGCCGAGAGGGCGGCCGATATAGTCCCCGCCGCAATTCATCGGGGAGCTGTCATGAAAATTGTCGGATTTGAATCGAAGGCCGGTCTGCGCCTAGGCGTGGTCGAGGGCGAGCAGGTTATCGATCTCCAGGAGGCCGACGAAAAAGCGCCAGCCGATCTCGGCGAATGGCTGCGGCGGCACGACGGCGATCTCGCGCCCTTGGCCGATCTCGCGCGCCGCGCGCCCGCGGGTGCGCGGCGGCCGCTGCAAGGGTTGAAATACGCGCTGCCGGTTGCCAAACCCGGCAAGATCGTCTGCCTGGGCCTGAACTATCTCGAGCACGTCAAGGAAGGCATGCAGCGCGACAATATTCCAAAATTTCCCACCATCTTCATGCGTTGCGGCACTTCTCTGACCGGCCATTTGCAGCCGATTCTGCGTCCGCACATGACAGACAGCCTCGACTACGAAGCAGAAATGGTGGTCATTATCGGCCGGCGCGCCAAGCATCTAAACACGGCCGATGCATTGTCCTGTGTCGGCGGCTATTCCTGTTTCAACGACGGTTCAATCCGCGAATTCCAGCGCCGGACCAGCCAATGGGACATGGGCAAGAATTTCGACCGCACCGGAGGCTTCGGGCCTTGGATGGTGACGCCGGACGAGCTGCCGCCCGGCGGCAAGGGCCTGAAAATTCAAAGCCGTCTTAACGGCAAGGTGATGCAGTCCGACAATACCGATAACATGATGTTTCCGGTTGCCGAGACCATCGCCGACGTCAGCCAGGCAATGACCCTCGAGCCCGGCGATCTGTTGGTCACCGGCACCCCCTCCGGCGTCGGATTTGCGCGCAAGCCGCCCGTATGGATGCAACACGGCGATGTCTGCGAAGTCGAGATCGAGGGCATCGGCGTGTTGCGTAATCCCATTGAGAATGAAAAACCGGCATAAGGGTCCTGTAGCACATGGCGAGCAAATTGAACGTCATCAGCATTTGCGGCAGCTTGCGCAAAGGCTCCTTCAACGCGATGGTCATGCGTGCCCTGCCAGGGCTTGCGCCCGAGGGCATGACGATCACGCCGGCGCCGCCTTACAGCGACTTCCCGCTCTACAATTTCGACATCCAGAAGGAGCAGGGCATTCCGCGTTCGGTGGTCGCGCTCGCGGAGGCCATGTTGGCCGCCGACGGTGTGGTGATCGTGAGCGCCGAATATAATTTCTCGGTGCCGCCCGGGTTGAAGAACGCCATCGATTGGGTCTCCCGATTGAAAGACCCGCCGCCCTTCACCGGGAAGCCTTTTGCCATCCAGTCGGCGACCACCGGGCCGGTGGGCGGGGCACGAATGCAATATCACTTGCGCCAGATCCTGGCCGGTCTCGACGCGTTCATTCTCAATAAGCCCGAGATCTTCATCGGCAACGCCGCCTCGAAGGTCGATGAGAAAACGGGCGAACTGACTGATGAAACGACGCGCGACTTCATCAAGAAGCAGCTCGCCGCTTTTGCCACCTTTATTGAACGGGTCCGGCCCTAAGGACCGGGTCGCGCGTCGCTGCATCTTGCCGCACCGCCTCGCCGATGCGCCGGATTGCTGGCGCCGCGCGGCCGCTTCGCATTCTGTTTACCAAATCCTTGCATCAGGTTTACCTGGCGGTGACTCCCTGGGCGCTAAAAGCTTGGTATGCGCACCGCCCTCAACGTCGACGCGCCGTCCGGACAATCCCCGGGCTCCCGGGCCGCTTGCCAAGGGCTGGACGCGGAGGCAATGCTCGCCACCCTGTCCCGCCTGGAAAAGCACAGCCGGAACGGCGGCTTTGAGTGCGCGATCGACGCGGTGCCGGCGGCGCAGTGGGACGAGACCGCCGCGCTTTTCGCCGACCCGAATTACGATCAGATCGCGCGCTATTCCGCGGAGCAATGGGGGCGACGCACGAGCCACCTGCTGCTGCGCCGTCACGGCGAATCAGTTGCCGGGGCCTACGCTGCCATCATTAAGCCGCCGGGTTGTTCGCACGGGGTCGCCTTCGTGCGTTTCGGACCGTTCTGGAGAAGGCGCGACGCCGCGCCGGATCTTGGGATCTACCGTGCGGCCGTCGGCGCCCTGGTGCAGGAATATTGCATCCGGCGCGGTCATTACCTGACCGTCGTTCCACGGCCCAATCCGGAGTTCTATCACCAGGAGTGCGAGGTCTTGTCGCGGTTCGGTTTCGCGCTGCGCCGCCGCGTTCACGATCCCAACCGTTATTTGGTCGATCTTTCCCACGACGAGCATGCGCAGCGGAACAGCCTCGACCAGAAATGGCGCTACAATTTGCGGCAGGCATTGAACAACGGATTTGATATCCGTCTCGGTCAAAGCGAGGAGGATATCCGGGCGTTTCAGTCGCTGCATGCCGGCATGGTGGCGCGCAAGCGATTCCACAATGCCGACATGGTGCATTTGCTCCCGCGGCTCGCCGCCGAGCTCCCGCAGCCGTTGCGGCCCCAAATCGTGCTCGCCTTTCATCGGGGCCGGCCAGTGGCGGGGGCCGCCATCGCCATCCTCGGCGACACCGCCTATTACGTCTTTGGCGGCAGCGACGGCGCGTCGCTCTCGCTGAAAGGCGGTTATGCGCTGCAGTGGTGGATTGTCCGCTGGCTCTCCGGCCATGGCGTGCGCTGGTACGATCTCGGGGGTGAAGCCGGCGAGCACGGCCTGCGCCAATTCAAGAAGGGGCTCGTGGGCAAGGCCGGCACGGTCATCCGCATGCATGGGGAATATGATTATTGGACCGGCACTTCGGCGCGACTCGTCGGCGATATCGTCTATGGAATGCGGGGGGTGCAGCGCATGATTCGAAAGTTGCGCTACCGCGCCTAGCTTCCCTGCTTTGTTTCAGGCGCGCTGCAACCAAGTCTGCCCAGCCGAGTTATCCCACGCTCTTCCACCGCCGAAATTCCCATTCGGCTTGCCTTGTCGATGACCGCCGCTAACGTGGGGACCATGTGGGGTAAATCCCGCCAGAGCGAGCCTAAGGCCGAGGAGGTTTTGCCGCCCCGCCTCAAACCCGCCGTGCGCCAAGCGCGCATCGAGGCGGCGGAGCGTACCGGTATCGTCGTCGATCTGCGTGACGCCGAGCTCGCCCGCCTGGAAATCCTGAACGAGGCGCTGGATCCCGTTTTTGCGGAGATTTCGCCGGAGATCGAGCTATTTGATCGCGGCATCAGCCGCGGCGAGGTGCCCCGGCTATGGGTCGACGCCATCGCGCATGTCGCGATGGGACACGACAAGCGCGTCTACCGTTTCGTTCAGGACACGAGTTTCGGCCGAAAAGTCTTGGCCGAATCAAACGACGTCGACTCGATCGTCGAGGCGGTAACCCAATACGTGGCGCGCCGATTGGTCGAGCGGGAGCGTGCGCTCGCCGCCGATCCGCGGCCCGCGGTCCAGGAACTGTTGCGCGACGTGCGGGCGCAGCGGCGGCGTTGGCGTTGGAAAGCCATCAAGGCTTTCGTCTTTGGTCTGATCGCGGGCGTCGTAGCGCTTTTCTTCATCGCCTGGCTGCTGGCGCCTCCCCCGCAATAGTCCGGCGCGCCAATTCGACAATGCCCTCCCGGCCGGGCTGGAAGCCGCGGGCAATCGCCTCGCATTGCCATTCACCGGGTGCGCCTTCGATTCGGTAGAGGTTGTAGGTCGCGGGCGCCTTGCCGCAATCGCGCGGGGAAGAAGCCGAAGGGACGCCGAAAACGGGAATGCCGGCTCGCGGCCCCTTGAGCCAAATCAGGCTCGGCACGTGGTCGTGGCCGTGCAGCACCAATTCGGCGCCGTGGACGGCGAGTACGTCGCGAAAGGCTTTGGCATCGAGCAGGCGCTTGTGACCCTTGCCCGGCGTGCGAAAGGGTGGGTGGTGTATGAGCACGATACGGAATAAGCCTTCATGCTCCAGCTCGGGCAGGAGTTGCGCTAACCGCTGCAATTGCCCGGAACCGAGCGCGCCGGTTGCCATGAAGGGCAGCGTCGGGATCGCGGTGGAAAGCCCGATCAGCGCCGCCGGCCCCCGCCGCCGCACAAAGGGAAAAGCCACCTCGTTCGATCCGTCGCCGCGCATGAAAGTCAGCCAATAGCGCGACGCCTGTTCCTTTGCAGCGGGCACGTAAGCATCGTGATTGCCGGGAATTACGGTGACGTCCTCGGCCGCGCCTAGCGACGCCAGCCATGCCGCGGCGCCGGCAAATTCCGCGTCGAGCGAGATATTCACCAGGTCGCCGGTCACCGCGATGTGGTCGGCATTTTCGCGCGCGAGGTCGGCGACGAGGCTATCGAGCACCTCGCGGCGATGCTCCTTGCGGCGGCAGCGGTACCAATTGAGAAAGCCGAGCAGGCGCTTATTGGCGAGTTCGCCGGGACGGGCGCGCGGCAGCGGTGCGAGATGCGGATCGGAAAGATGCGCGAGGACGAACATCGCCTCAGGCGCTGCCGATCAATATTCCGGCCAGGAAGACCAGCGTGCCGCCGACGATCACTTGGAACGACGAGGCCAGGAAGGGCGTGTCCATGTAGCGGTAGCGGATATAGGAGATTGCCGCCAGTTCGACCGCGACAACCGCCACCGCCAGCGCCGTTGCCACGAAGAAACTGGGAATGAGATAGGGCAGGGTATGCCCGATGCCGCCGATCATGGTCATGATTCCGGTGACGGTGCCGCGCACCACCGGCGCGCCGCGGCCGGTGAGCGAGCCGTCGTCGGAGGCCGCTTCGGCGAAGCCCATGGAAATGCCGGCGCCGACCGACGCGGCAAGCCCCACCAGGAACGTCTCCCAGGTGTTGTGGGTGGCGAAGGCCGCGGCGAACAATGGCGCCAGCGTGGATACCGAACCGTCCATCAACCCGACGAGGCCGGGCTGCACATATTGCAGCAGGAACATCCGCCGGGCGGTTTCGTCTTCGCGCTCGCGCGCGGTCCGTGTCAGAATCTGTTCGCCGAGCTTTTGCGCCAGCGTTTCGTGCTCGCTTTCGATGTCGGCCAGTTCGGTGAGAAGCTGCCGGGTCGAAGCGTCGCGCGTGGCTTCGGCAGCCTTTCGATAAAAGCGCTCTGCCTCATATTCCATCGCCTCGGCGTATTTGCGCACTTCCTCCAGATTGAGCGAACTCATCAGCCAGAGCGCGGGCTTGTGGATGAAACCCTTGACGTCCTGCCGGCGGATGAGCGGCAGATAGTCGCCGAATTTCGAGCGATACAGATCGAACAGCATGGTGCGGTGGCGCACCTCTTCATCGGCCATCTCGTCGAAGACCTTGGCCGACGCGGGAAATTGCGTGCGTAGCCCTTCGGCGAAGCCGCGATAGATACGGCTGTCCTCTTCCTCATTGGAGATGGCCAGCGCCAGGATTTCCTGTTCGCTGAGATCGGCAAAACGCTTCACGGCAGCCTCGTCGGCGGGAGGAGTCAACGCGGATCGATATTATGGCTATTGTAAACGAGGCCCTGCGGAATCGACAGATCGGAAATGGACTAATGGCAGACAAGGATTCGGCCGCTTGGGAATACCTTTTCGCGCCGGCCCTGCATTTTTACTGGCGTTTTGCCCGGGGAATGACGTTGGGGGTGCGCGGCCTTGTGGTCGACGACCGCCGCCGCGTTTTTCTGGTCCAGCACAGCTATGTGCGCGGCTGGCACCTTCCCGGCGGCGGCGTCGAGGTCGGCGAGACCGTGCTCCAGGCGCTGTCCCGCGAGCTTGCCGAGGAAGGCAACATCGAGATGACTGGGCCGCCGGAGTTTCACGGGGTCTTTTTCAATTCCCGATATTCGCGGCGCGACCACGTGGTGCTGTTTCTGGTGCGCGATTTCCGCCAGGATAAGCCGCCGCAGCCAACCCGCGAGATCGCGGCCAGCGGGTTCTTTGCGCTCGACGACATGCCGAACGACACCACGGCCGCAACGCGCGCGCGAATCGCCGAAGTTCTCGGCCGCGCGCCGATCAGCGATCGCTGGTGAAAATCACCTGCGCGACAGTCGGCTTGATTTTTCCTTCGCTCAGGTCGCGCGCACCGTTTCGGCAAAGAGATCGTCCACCGCGTAGTCGCCACGGATCAAATTCTGGTCGCGCGAATACATCATGAAGCGCTCCAAGTTGCTGCGATTGACGGCAAGCCCCATCGGCCAGACATCCTTGCCGAACATCTGCTTCTCGCGCTCGTAATAGCGGCGGCCGAAGACCAAGCTTGACCAGTTCGGATCGGAGAAATAGTCGTCGGCGATCTCCCGTGCCTGTTTGAACATCTGCATCACCGCTTCCGGGAGCCAAGGTTCGCGCCTGGCGAGGTCGCTGCGGATGGCGAGGATATGCATGATGGGGAAATAGCCGTATTTCCGGAAATAGCGCAGCTCCTCGGCATCGGCATCGCGGAACAGGCGCCGCGCCGCGACCTGACCCGAGACGATGGAACGCGGCGGATGCGGCTGGATCACCGCATCGATCTCGCCATCCCTGAGCAGCAGCCCCGCATCCACGCCTTTCGGCAGTTTTTCGATCTTCACGCCGGGCTTCGCCTCGAATGCGATTTTCTCGTCGTGGCCGACGAACCAATGAATTTCCTCCCACGGCACCCCGTATTCGAACTTCAGATCGCCCTTGGCGAGCAGCGACAGCGTGGTCTGGAACGACCGGATGGCGACGCGCTTCCCGACGAGATCGGAGGGATTGCTGAAAGGCGAGTCCGCGAGCACATAGAACAATCCGGCGCTGAACAAGCGGCGCGGGAACACCGGCACACCCGTTATCGGCAGCTTGCGGTCAATCGCCATGAGATAAGTGGACATTGAGAATTCACAAAGATCGAATTCGCCCTTGAGCATCCTCTCGTGGCGGCCGGAGCCGTCGCGCAGCGGCTCGGTTTGCCCGACCTGCAAAGGCTTCAGCGACATGCCCTTGGGCGGCGTGACCGTGCCATCGAAGAAAGGAAAATGCCGGTCGTAGCGCTCGAGCGCGATGGTGATTTCCATGACCCCTTCATCCTAGATCGTTTGATTGCGCTGACTCCTAGACAGCGCCTCGCGGCGGCAAAGACAAGGATTAAGTCCGCCGATGGACCTGGTCCCTGCCAAATGCTAAGCGCGACGGCCGGGGGACGAGATGGCCGATCTTTCTCTGACGATTTTGCCGGAAACCGAAGATGATGCCGTCGCCATAGAACGGCTGCACGAGCGCACCTTTGGGCCGGGACGATTCGCCCGCACCGCCTTCCGTATCCGGGAAGGCGTGGGACACCGGCTCGAGCTCTCCTTCACCGCCCGCATCGGGACGCTCCTGGTCGGCTCCGTGCGCTTGTCCCCCGTACGCATCGGCGAAACTCCGGCCTTGTTACTGGGACCCTTGACCGTGGAGCCGCCATTCCGCGAGCGCGGCATCGGCATCGGTTTGCTGGAGCGGGCGCTGCAGGAAGCCAAGGCGAAAGGGCACCGCCTGGTCGTGCTAGTGGGCGACGAGCCGTATTACGCGCGCGCCGGGTTCAAACGGATTCCCAAAGGGGTGGTGAGCATGCCCGGCCCCGTCGATCCGCAAAGGCTGCTTGTTGCCGAACTGGCGCCCGGCGCATTCGACGGCGTGCACGGCGCGATCCGCCCCGAGTGGGAAGCCGTTCAGGGCTAGCGTCCCTCGCGCGCCCAGGTCGCCGCCAGGCTGCCGATCAAAAGCAGCAAGCCGATAAAGCCGGCGAACATCGGCAAGACGTCGATGCCGCGCACGACACTGGCATCGCGCATCTTGAGGCCGATCCAGTCGTCGCCTTGATAAGTGCTGCTGGAATGCACGGGAACGACGCGCGGCACGCTGATTCCGGTCCGCCCCTCCACACGGCGGGCGTCGCCGCCGGTCGCGGCTGCAAGCGGCGCAATCACATCGAGCGTCGACGTCACTTCGGCGAATTCCCGGGGGTTAGCCGGCCCGAGATTGGTGAGCGCGGTGAGCTTTCCTTCGCCGGCGCGCCAGAGTCCCAATTCGTTGGCGGCCAGCGTGCCGCGCCAAAGCCCGGGCTCGACCGGTTGCAGGGTCAACGTGGTTTTCGCCCCCGAAGGCGAGGTCACCGTCACCTCTCCGATGCTGTCGCCCATGGTCTGCCGCTCGACCGTCAGGTCGTGGCCATGGGCGGACAGGCGCAGCGCCTCTTCCTCGAGTTCCGGCTGCTTCATCAGCCAATGCGACAGTCGCCGCATCAGGTCGAGATGCGGCCCGCCGCCCTCGTAGCCGCGAGCCCAAAGCCAGATCTGATCCGACAGCATCAGCGCCACACGGCCTTTGCCTTCGCGCTCGAGGATGAGCAACGGCTTATCGTCGACGCCTTGCATGACAGTTGTGCCGGACGTCGGCCTGACGTCGACCTGACGGAACCAGCGGCTCCAGTGCGGCGGATTGGATTCGGCGCCGGCCAGATCGCGGGTGACAGGATGACGTTTGCCGAGGTCGCTCAAATGCGCGCGGAAAGCCGCCTCGGTCACTTGCCCGCTGGGCTCCGCCGGCAGGATGGCGTCGAGCGGCGTGCGCCACAGGCTGGTCTGGCTGGCATAGTCGGGCCCCGCCGCGATCAGCACCGCGCCACCGTCGCGAACGTATTTGGCGATGTTCTCGAAATAGACGACCGGCAGCACGCCTTGCTGCGCATAGCGGTCGAAGATGATCAGCTGAAACTCACCGATCTTCTGCTGGAACAGCTCGCGCGTCGGGAAGGCGATCAGCGACAATTCGTTGATTGGCGTGCCGTCCTGCTTCTCCGGCGGCCGCAGAATGGTGAAGTGGACGAGATCGACGCTGGCGTCGGATTTCAACAGGTTGCGCCAGGTGCGCTCGCCCGCGTTGGGTTCGCCGGAAACCAGCAGGACGCGCAGCTTGTCGCGCACCCCGTCGATCGAGACCACGGCGCGGTTGTTGACCGTCGTCAACTCGCCGGCCAGCGGCGATGCCTCGATCTCCACGATATTCTGTCCGGCATGCGGGATGGGGATTTCGACATCGACTTGCTGGCCGACCGTAACGTCGCGCTTGTCGATGACTTCGCCGTCGCGGCGCACCGTGATCTGCGCCGGCTGCGGCGAGGCGCCCTGATCCTCGACCCGGAAGCCGACGGTCTGCGATTGTCCCACGATGCCGAAGCGCGGAGCCGCGACCAGCGCCACGCGCCGGTCGCGTTCGTCGGCGTGCCCGGTGATCAGCGCATGCACCGGCGCGGAGAAGCCGAGCGCCGAGGCTGCCGCCGGCACGTCATGCACGCGTCCGTCGGTGACGATGATGGCGCCGGCCACGCGGTCCGGCGGCACGTCGGCCAGTGCGGTGCCAAGCGCGGAAAACAGATGCGTGCCGTCGGTCTCGCCGTCCGATTGGCCGGCTTCGACGGTGCGCACTTCGAGGCCCTTGATCTGCCTGAGCCGATCCATCAGCGCCGCGCGGACCGCTTCGGTCTGCTTGTTGCGGTCTCCGAAATCCTGGCTCGGGCTCTTGTCGATAATCACCGCCGCCACCGACGTCAGCGGCTCGCGCTCCTCGCGGGTGAAGGAGGGATTGGCCAGGGCCAACAGCATCAAGGCCAACGCCAGAGTGCGGATCAATGCGCCGCGGCTGCCCCCGATGATGAGCAGCGCCGCGATGACCAGCGCCACGCCGGCGGCCGCCCACATCACGACGGCGGGCAGGAGCGGGGCGAAGGCGATGCCGTAATGCAAATTCAGCTCCTATTGCCCGAGCCGCTCGAGCAGCGCGGGCACATGGACCTGGTCGGCTTTGTAATTGCCGGTCAGGGCATACATGACGATGTTGACGCCGGCGCGGAACGCGAATTCGCGCTGGCGGGGATCTCCCGGCACCATCGGCAGCACCGGCTCGCCGTCGGACCGCACCGCCCAGGCACCGGCCAGATCGTTCGACGTGATGAGGATCGACGACACGCCATCGCCGGCGCGCGCCGGGCGATCACTCTGATCTTCGTCGGGCGGCGGCAAAGCCTCGGCCCAAAGCTGCCCGCCGGTATAGCGGCCCGGAAATTCGCGCAGCAGATAAAACGTCTTGGTCAGGACATGGTCGCTGGATACCGGCTGTAGTTCGGGGATGTCGAGCGAGGACAGGATTTCGCGCAGCGCCAGCGCGCCGGGACCCTGCGATTCCGCGCCGGCGGGGGCGTCCATGGCGTCCTTGGTGTCGAAGAGCACAGTGCCGCCCTGCTTCATATAGGCGTCGATCCGCTGCAGCGCCTCGGGCGACGGCTTCTGTGCGCCGGGCACGATCGGCCAATAGATCAGCGGAAAAAACGTGAGCTCGTCATGGGCGATATCGAGGCCCATCGGCTCCCCGGCCTCGAGTGCGGTGCGTTGGGCGAGGAATTGCGTCAGACCCTCGAGCCCCATCTTGCTGATGCTGTCGGCCTCGACGTCTCCGGTGATCACATAGGCGAGATGCGTCTGCTGAGTCGCTTTCAGCGCGAATTGATCGGCGCTTTGCGCAAGGACGCGCGGGGACGCCGCGAGCAAGCCGCCAAAGACCGCCAGGGCGATCACTGCGGAAGAAGGCCGCCGGCGCTGCAGCAGCCGGGCAATGCCGCCGGCGAGCCAGAACACCACCAGCGCGTCGATCAGCAGCAGCGCCAGCGCGGTAAACAGCACCGGGCCGCGCATATCCTGCGGCTCGATGGTGCGATAGGGCTGCTGGCTCGCATTCAGCGGTGAGAAATCGAGCGCCTTGAGGCGATCCGCCGGCGCCAGCGCGTTGACCGCGATCTGGCCCTCCGGCGGCCCATAAAATCCCGGCGGGTGTTCGGCGGTGGCGCGCGCGGAAAAGTTCGCCGGTATCGGCCGCGCCGTCGAAGGCGGGGAAACAAATGCGCCAAAGCCATCGAGCACCCGCGTTGGAGGCACGACGTCGGTGCCCGGTTTCCCAGGCTTGCCTTCGGTCGGAACTGCGCTGGCGAGCGCGACCACGCGCTTGAGCATTTCCACAAAGCTGCCGGAAAGCGGAAGGTCTGACCAGCGCGTATCGGCGGTGACGTGGAAGAGAACGATCAGACCTTTTCCTTGCCGGGCCGCGGTCACGAGCGGCGTACCGTCGGCGAGAGTTGCCCAAGTGTGTTCGCCGAGGTCGGCATCGGGTTCCGCCAAGACCTGCCGGGTTACTGTCACATCCTCGGGCACGGCGATGCCGTTGAACGGGCTGTCATGGGCAAACGCAGTGAGATGCTGCGGCTGGTCCCAGCTCAGCGTGCCGCCGAGAATGCGGCCGCCGCGGCGCAATCGCACCGGCGTGAGATCGTCGTCGGAAGCGGCGGCCAGCCTCGGTCCGGCAAAACGCACCAGCACACCGCCGCCGTCGATCCATTGCTTGAGCCGCTCATGCACGGCGGCCGGCACCGTTCCGATGTCGGCGAAGACGAGCACCGCCAGCTTTTGATCGAGAAATTGCGTCATGGCCTCGGCCGGCACCGCGCTTTCCGGACGCCGTATATCGGCAAAAGGACCGAGCGCGCGCGAAAGATAATAGGTCGGCGCCAGCAAGGGTTGGGCCGTATCGGTTGTCGTGCCGGAAATGATGCCGACGGTGTGGCGCTGCCACCGCTTATCGAGCAACTGCACCGCGCCCGCCGAACGCTCCCCGGCGATCTCGAGTCGCGCAATGTCGTTCCGTAGCTCGACCGGCATGTCGAATTGCGCGGTCGTTTCGCTCTCACCTGATTTGAAGGAATAGCGCGCCTCGCCGAGCGGCAAGCCCTTGAGATCGAGCGCGCGCACCGCGCCGCTTTCCTCGCCGCCCTGGCTGCGCAACACCTTAACGGTCAGCGCACCGGCGGTGTTTTCGGCGGCGGCAAGCCCATGCGCCGGCGGCAGGCCGCCATTGATGACGGTCAGTTTCCGCTGCCCCAGCGTACGCGCCAAGTCCGCTGTGAAGCGGCGATCCTGACCGGCGTCGACGCCGTCGGAAAGCCAGACCGGCTCGATGTCGGGAATGCGCGCGACCATATTTGCCAGCATCGGCAGCGCCTCGGAGCGCGCGAGCGCGTAAGGCTGCGGCGTGAGCTGTCGAAGCTGCACCCGCGCCGCGCCGGCGCTGACGACGGAAACGTCCTGAACCGTTTGCGACAGCGGCACCAGCGCCACGCCACGGTTGCCGTTTTCCGCTTGCGCCAGCAGATCGTCGGCGGTGCGCATCCGCGCTTCCCAATGGGAAGCGGCGGTCCAGCCGTCGTCGATCAGCAGGGCGAGCGGGCCGCCGGTCCCCGATACCGCCAAGCTCGGATTCCACATCGGCCCGGCTGCGGCGACGATAACCAGCGCCGCCAGCACGAGACGCAGCAAGGTGAGCCACCAGGGCGTGCGCGACGGCGTTTCCTCCTTCGGCGCGATGTCGAACAGCATCCGCGTCGGCGGAAAATCGACGCGCCGGGGCCGTGGCGGAATCAGCCGCAGCAGCCACCACAGCACCGGCAGGCTGAACAGCCCGAGCAGAACCAGCGGCTGCGCGAAAGCGAGCGGAAAACCCGGGATCAAGCCGGCCTCCTAAGGTATCCCGCGTTCCAGCGTGCGATTCCGGTGTCGAGAGGAGAGGCGGTCATCCGCGCATGTAACGCGAGCAGCAATTCGCTGGCCGGCCGGTCGGTGCGGTGGATGGCGAAGCTCCAGCCCAGCCGGTTGGTTTCGGCGCGGACTTCGTCGCGGTGGCGCGCGATACGCTTTTCGTAATCGCCGCGCCAGGTTTCCGCGCGGCCCGCGGTAATGGCGCCGGCGCCTTCCGGCTCCACGAATTCGATGCGGCCGGAATAGGGAAAGGTTTCCTCCGCCGGATCGACGATCTGGACGACGTGGCCGCGGGCGCCGCTGGCGGAAAGCTGGCCGATGGTGCGATTGACCTCGGCAATGGGACTCCAGAGATCGGACAAGACTACGACCTCCGCCAGCGGCGAGGGCGCGAAGGAGGGCGGCAGGCTCGCGCGGTCCGCCGGATCATGCACGATCGCTTGGGAAATCTTGTCGATGATGTTGCGGCTCGCCGTCGGCAGCATCAGGCCGGGAATGCCGACGCGCTCGCCGCCATCCACCAAAATCTCCGCCAGCGCGAAGGCCACGACCAGCGTGCGCTCAAGCTTGCTGGCGCCGGCGAGATGCGATGTGAAATGCATGGAGGGGGACCGGTCCGGCCAAATCCACACGGTGTGCGCCGCTTCCCATTCCTGTTCGCGCACATACAGATGTTCATCGCGCGCGGAACGCCGCCAATCGACGCGCTGTGCCGGCTCGCCCGAGACGAAACGGCGATACTGCCAGAAAGTTTCTCCTGATCCGGCGCGCCGGCGGCCATGGAGGCCATGAATTACCGTCGCGGCGATACGGCGGGCCTCAAGCACCAGCCGCGGCATGGCCGCTGCGAGCGTGCGGCCGCTCGCGCTCGCGCGGTTGACCGCCGCAATTTCCCGTTCGCCTGCCCGCGCGTCGAGCGCCATGCATCACCCAAGCCGCGCCTTCAGCCGGGCGATGACGCCCTGAATCGTTTCACCTTCCGCGCGCGCGGCGAAAGTGAGCGCCATGCGATGCTTCAGTACCGGCTCGGCCAGTTCCACGACATCGTCGATGGAGGGCGCGTAACGGCTTTGCAGCAGCGCCCGCGCGCGCACCGCGAGCATCAGCGCCTGGCTGGCGCGAGGTCCCGGGCCCCACGCGATCAATTTGTTGATATCGCCGCTGTCGGGGCCCGGCCGCGCCGAGCGCACGAGCGACAGGATCGCTTCCACCACAGACTCACCGACCGGCAGCCGGCGCACCAGCCGCTGCGCGGCGACAAGATCGTCCGCCGTCATCGCCGCCGTCGGCCGCGTATCTTCGGCCCCGGTCGTCTCGAACAAGATCCGCCGCTCCGCCAGGCGATCCGGATAATCGACATCGATTTCCATCAGGAAGCGGTCGAGCTGGGCCTCAGGCAGCGGATAGGTGCCTTCCTGCTCGAGCGGATTTTGCGTGGCCAGCACGTGAAACGGCCTCGGCAGATCGTGCCGCGCGCCGGCTACGGTGACGTGCTGCTCCTGCATCGCCTGCAACAGCGCCGACTGGGTGCGCGGGCTGGCGCGGTTGATCTCGTCGGCCATCAGCAATTGCGCGAAGATTGGTCCGGCGATGAATCGGAAGCTGCGCTTGCCGGCGGCGTCTTCCTCCAGCACCTCGGCGCCGAGAATATCGGACGGCATGAGGTCGGGCGTGAATTGGATCCGGCGCGCGTCCAGCCCCAGCGCAATGCCCATGGTCTCGACCAGCTTGGTCTTGGCCAGACCCGGTACGCCGACCAGCAGCGCATGGCCGCCCGCGAGCACGGTGACCAGGGCACTGTCGATGACGCTCTCCTGACCGAAGATGATGTTGCCGATCGCGGTGCGCGCGGCACGGATATGGGACGCGCTCGATTCCGCGGCGCGGATGATCATGTCCTCGAGCCGTTCAGGGCTTTCGTCGGTTGCCGGCGGCATAATTGCTCCTCGATCGGCGGTTGATTCGTGGCGGTCGCTTCTCAGCTTCAAAGCTTACGCTATTCTCCACCCCGGGCGCCATTGATCTGGGGCCTGCATGGCGGCCATTCAGCCGTCAAATAGGTACGCAAAGCATGGCGAAGGAAGGGCAGATCGCGAGCGTTGGCTTGGACGCGATTACCAGCGTGGCTCAGCGCGAGGGCGCCAAAGGGCCGCCGCCCGTCCACCTGTGGAATCCGCCTTATTGCGGCGAGATCGACATGCGGATCGCCACGGACGGCACCTGGTATTATCAGAAGACGCCAATCGGCCGTCCTGCGCTGGTCAAACTCTTTGCCTCTGTCATAAAGCGGGAGGGCGACAGATACTTTCTGGTAACTCCCGTGGAGAAGGTCGGAATTACCGTCGACGATGCGCCCTTTCTGGCGGTGGAGATGAAATGCGAAAACGCGCCGGGCGGCCGCCTCCTGCGCTT
>Ga0070741_10008787_pt1 | contig 20041 bp, 28 predicted proteins | sample Coa_R1_4_FD_66440 | JGI IMG/M metagenome (GOLD analysis project Ga0070741, IMG submission 66440) | Surface soil microbial communities from Centralia Pennsylvania, which are recovering from an underground coalmine fire - Coalmine... | ecosystem: Environmental > Terrestrial > Soil > Unclassified ...
GGGATCACCACTGCTCTGTCATCCCGAGCGCAGCGAAGCGGAGCCGAGGGATCTTGGGTTTTATTCTGCACCACAGCGCTGTGCCATCGCCCGCGCTGCGATCAGCGGAGTCCGCGCGCTTCGGTAAACTGAGCGGCTTCTCGGCAGTTTCCTACCTTTGCGCTGCCGCTGAACAGCGCCTAAAACAGTTGAGATCAGTTTTCAAGGGGGTTGAAGAGCCGGATACTGCTGGAGGCGCGGGTCGGAATCGAACCGACGTATAAAGGTTTTGCAGACCTCTCCCTTACCACTTGGGTACCGCGCCGTCAGAGAGCGTATATGAAAGAGTGTAAAGCAGTTAACTGGTAACGGGTTATCAGGTTACTTTCGGGCCGTTGCATAAACATCGCATATTTCGCAGAATGTAGCTGTTTGGAGGTTCCGGCATGGAACGATACCAAGACGGCCACATTTACGAAGCTTCTAATGCTTTCCATGTTCGCTACTACGCATTCTACACCGATCTTCCCGCCGACAAGAAGGCCAGAATAGCCGCACGGTGCCAGCGCACCGGGAGGCCGATTCCTGACCGTGTGCAGGTTTCCGAAAAGCTCTGCCGCAAAGATACGAAGCACCATTCCTGCACTTGTAAGCCTGTCAAAAAACTGTGCGATGACTTCATGCAGAAGATCAACAACCAAACTCCCGGTGATCCTTCACGGCAGCAGATCACGGTAGCCGATTTTTGGGAAACCAAGTACCTACCATTCATTCGAGACAACCGGAGAGCCGGGACAGTCTACAGCTATCAGAAAATTTGGAACAAACACCTGAAGGCTCACTTCGGACAGAAAACCCTGAGTGAATACCAAACGTACATGGCGAACGAGTTTCTTGATGAATTGGCAAAGACGTTGAGAGCGACTGCACTTCAGCACGTTCGGTCTCTTGCCTCTGGCATCTTCACGTTTGCCGTGAATCGCGGATGGCTGAAGTCTAACCCATGGAATTACGTCAAGATCACAGCGAAGATCAGAAGCAACCCGCCGAAAAAGCATTACACCCTACAAGAAGCTCTCAACGTCATTGGTGCTCTCGCAGGACACCCCGATGCTCAGTTAGTGATTGCTCTGACTTGCTTCCTTGGACTCAGACCGGGAGAGACTCAGGTGTTGAGATGGGAAGATTTTTCTTCCGTTGCAAGTGACGCCTGTCCGATCTGCAAGGACGAATACGAAAGGGAGATTCATACCCGAAGCTTGCAAGAACCGCATGTGCACATACGCAGAGCCATCGGACACGGCGAGATCGGTGACCCGAAAACGAAAAGCTCCATTGCTCCCTTGCCGATCAGAACAGTTGTCGCCTTCCTGAAGGCATGGTATGAGCAATCCGGCAAACCGCAAGAGGGATGGGTTTTCCCGAACAAAACAGGCAATCCCTTAGACCTTAAGAGTCTGACTCGCCGTGTGATCATGCCGACGCTTCAGGCGAAGGGAGTTGAATGGAAGCCGCTATATGCTGGCAGGCGTGGTGCCGGTACGATTCTTACAGGACTGACCGGCAACGCTCTTGCATCGAAGGAATTGCTGCGACATAAGGATATCGCCGTTACAACTTCTCATTACGTAAAGTCCATCCCTGAAGCTCTACTAACCGGCATGGATAAGCTTGAAGAACAAACTACCAAATTGCTTAAACCGGCTACAACAGCCGGGGAATAGGAGACGAACACATGCAAAGAACAGACGAGCCACTAGAACCGGTTATCTCTGAAAGTGAATGCTACGCGGCTCTGTACTTGATGCGCCTCATGTGCGACAACATTTGTTCGCATGGGGATGTGTCAGAAGAGATCGTGCAGCTTGTTGACGAATTTCGTAAGCGTGTTTATACGTTGAAAGCGGTTTCGAGCGGTGCCGACAGCATTGCAGTGGGTGCTTTGATTGCAACCGGACTTGTGCCGAGCTTTCAACGCTCTTCTGAGGACATAGCCGGAATCAATCTTCTGCGGCTCATAGCGGCTCGGCAATCTGCGGGGCTGTTGCAGCACCTCGCATCACTCCCGATCTGATGAGCTTCTACTTTTATTTCGCGGTCAGATATTTCGCGGCACCGCTGCTGCTGTCGGCTGTGTCAGTGGCGGTGCTGCTCTCGTTCCTGTTCCGATCATTCCGGGTCAACGTGTTTGCCGCGTTCGTGGTTGCGGCTGTGCTCGGATCATGGGCCGCAAGCTTCGCCAGAGTCCCGCGTGCTCCGATCTCTGAGCCTCAGGCTCCCGCCGAACAGACACAAGCTGGATTCCTTGTTTAGGGTTTAAGGGAGGATACATGGAGCCAAGTTCAGACCGCATACCGGGGACAGCAGTACCGGAAGTAGACCCTGCCGATGTAAAGGTACTTTGGGAACTGTATCGGGAAGTGGAAGCAAGTCATCCCGGTCAACAGGTGGGAATTGGAAGTGGTCTGGTTGCACAGCGTTGTTCCAAGGGTGCTGATATACAAGCTCTTGGCTATCGCACTTCGTTTCTCCGACTTATGGCTGCTCACGCTGAAGAAATATCACCTTGGATCAAAGATGGTCAACCAGATGCCGCGCTGTTCCACGCCACTGCACACACGCGAATGGAGTGGATGCAATCAGGAGTTGAGCGGCAAGGTCCGCCATTTAGCATGGAAGAGTTCATGCGGCGTGTAACCGAGTTCGAGAAATAGTTCTGTGTCAACCTTTGTGCGTCCGCTTCCACTTCGCCCAACGCGTCTTCTGTGCGTCAGCGATACGCTTCCGAGCGGCAGGACTGAGATTCCGCCGTCCTCCCCGTCTGCCGCGTCCGTCAGAACCTAAGCCTGACAGCAAATCTCTTGCACGTTGTAAACGCTCAATTTCCTGATCTAGTTCCGCGAGAATGCGTTTCGTTTCCATAACACCTCGAATGCGACTTTGCATAAAACAGTTTATAGGAGAAGCCGCACATTACAAATATGAAAGTCTTGACTCGCATCGCGTTTCACCGCATTATTATTGGCATTCGAGCCATTTGTTTGGGTCTCCCTCTCAGGTTCACGTAGGTTACGGTGCAAGGCGGTCAGAGCAGGACGAAGCTACGGCTAGACAACGCGGCACCTGAGGCAAGCCTGTGACGCGCAGGCACAAGAGCAATGATTGAACACAGGAACAGCAGCAGCACGCGAAGCTAAACCATCCGTACCACAGTTTCAAACTGACATCTTGAACGTAGAGCAAGCAGCCGCATTCTTGCAAATGAGTAAGCGGCAAATCTGGGAATGTACCCGCTCACGCGGACGCGCCAGAATGCCGATTCCGATACCATTACTCCGTGTGAACGGCAACCTCCGCTTTTTGAAGAGCAGTTTAGAGAGATGGGTCCGCCAGTTAGAAGAATACGAACGCACTGGCAAACTACCTGTTGATCGGCCACAGTAATGCCACCGGCCATTGATCTAACCGGCCAACGGTTCGGACGGCTGACTGTGCAGCATCTTCAGGGTCATAAAAGTGAGACCAACAAAAACAGAGTATGGTTCTGTTTTTGTGATTGTGGCTCTACGCTTGTTGTTCTCGGTCACAGTCTCAGGACAGGTGAGACGAAAAGCTGTGGATGCTTGCATCGGGAGCGTGCATCACAAGCGGCCCTGACGCACGGCCATTCCATTCCCGACAATCGGAGTGGATCACCTGAGTACCGAGCTTACAAGAATGCCAAGACCCGCTGCACTTGGCCGAAACACAAGTTCTACGCTTACTACGGCGGACGCGGCATCAGGTTTCTGTTCGATTCTTTCGAGCAGTTCTTTGCAGAGCTAGGACCGAAACCCGAGCCTAAGCACTTGTACAGCGTAGACCGGATCAAGAATGACGGCCACTATGAACCGGGAAACGTGCGATGGTCTACTTGGAGTGAGCAAAGGCGTAATCAACGCGCTCCGAAAAAGCCGTGTAGATCAGTTGTCCTGAGTGACACGGTAGCTGCCTGAGTCGTACTGATACGCATTAGCGTACTAAAGGCAAGCACCGGCCATTTGAACAGTCAGGAGTAGAATGCGTCAGAGTTACATGGCAGGGGGGAAGGAACTAGCTCCGTGAGAATGAAATGCGCATTTGCGCTCTGGATTTGGGCATTTTGCATTGTGTGTTGGGCCGCGAAAAACCTTGAACCGATTTTTGATTGGCACGGATGGATGGCTGAGGGTTGGGAAGCAATCAAAATCGCGTTGCTGGCCTATTCAGGATTCCTGTTGATAACAGCGGAACAGGAACGTGAACGCCTAGAACACTTCAACCAAAGGTTAGAGCAGATCGTCGGAGAATTGCAAAGCAAACATTGATTCGGCCAAGCGATAGAGGCGCACGCTCTGCGATTGCAGCAGGGACGCTAGGCACGATCTGAGCACCGGACAGGGATAACCTTCACTCTGTAGCTCGGAAGCCTATAAGTGATCCTGAGAGCACATTAGTTAGTAAACAATACGGGAAGCCATTTACATGTATCTTGAGACCGAACGGTAACTGACGCAGATCAACCCCACTGCACAATGTAGCAGGGGTGAATGCTCCGCACTTATTACGGTCCTGTTCTATCCCGGAACAGCTTTGGACCCGGCTTCGTGCTCATGTTCGCGGATCACACAGCCTACGACCGCAGTACCGGTCCGACAGGTGCCAACGGGAGCCGGATCAGCCGGATAGGAGCCTGCCCCGAGGTTCTTCCCGCCTTGAGACTACTTTGGCACTTTGCAATCAACAGCTTGCGTCCGAGCTTCGCCGGAATCGCATATTCATCGCACATTATGGGGAATTGTGCGGGGTACTGTGCGGGTTTACAAGTTGCTGAAATATAGGGGGTCTTAACCGCCGATCTGACCCACCCCGGCAGGACGCCCCCCTACCCTGTCCGTCTGTTGTCGGCTTGGCTCGGCCAGACCCGATCCGAAACAAAAAAGGATGTTACCTCCCCCGAGCCGTTTAAAGGTAAGCATTCTCAGGGAAGATACTATCCGCCCCGGCTTTTGCGTACTTATTGCGGCCCTAAGGGGATACTGAAAATAAAGTTACCGCGTTAACCGGTCTCGTGCTCTCTATAACTATATGACACAGGAATTGAAGCGGCTCCGGGGCGAGGCTTGGAGGATCGTGAACGATGGTAGGGCGTCTCGGATAGAGCGCCTTGAGGCTCTAAAGATCATAGCGGCTGCGAATGGCATCCTGCTACCGAACATCTCTGAGGAATGGCTTACCGTAAAGCAGGCGGTACGACTTCGCCAGATGCAGCAGGAGCTTCTCACGAAAGCACTCAGGCTCAAGGAACGCAAGCGGAAACAGAACAGACGCGCCTTTCTACGGAGGAAGCTGAGGGCCTTGGAAGGTGCACCAACACAGGAGAGAAATGAGCAACGAAGCTGAACAAATCAAAAAAGAATTAGCGGAATTGAGTGGAGAGCCGAAGCCGCAATCGGCAACGGAGCCGGATGGGTTTGAACGCTACACATCTGAAGAGATCAGTGCACATAATCAGTACGTGCAGTATTGTCGCAGTTGCCAGACCGACCCCGGCACACTGAAGGGTACCGCCGACATTGTGAGAGGGTTCAAAGAGTTAGGCGTCCTGTAAAATGTTTTACAGTATCTTGCTTATAAGTCGTTGTGAAAAACAAATGTCGTGACTTACGCTTTTCTCTTGCAAGTTAGTGACCATCGTGCTATATTACACAAGAATAGAGTTTGGATTAACCGCCAACCTGCGTTGTGGAACTGGAATCCGAAAGCTTCGCGGGAAGCATTTCTTGTTACCCAGCGGTCGGGACAATACAGACCGTCAGGTGCAACGCCTGAGTAGGACGGACGGTTCTCGATTTCCAGCTTGAGCCGTTCGAGCAGTACCTTCAATCACCGGAACCGTTAGCGCAACTGGCGCGAAGAAAGGGTGATGCAAATATAGAAAGGAGAATGAATGTCAGAAGTCGAAGTGTTTCTTCAGAAGTTTCTCAAAACGCCGAAAGGCACCTCACCGGAAGTTATTTCCCAGAAAATCAAGTATTGGCTCACTGTCGCCAACAATCCTGAGCGCTATTTTCCTGACGCTAATACCGCCGAACTGAAGTACCGCGTCATCCGCAACGCTAGGCAGAACGTGCGCCGTTTAGCTCGAAAACATCCCAACCTCCTATCCGAGCTTGCGCGGGAGATGGAGGCAGAACAATGAGCTTTACCTTCGTTCGGATTCCGAGATGGATGTTGCAGCACCTTGTCGAAGGCAAGCTGACATTCCGGGAGTTTACTGTCCTCAATATCCTCTGGCATTGGGCAGATCACCGCACCGGAGGGGGAGAAGTCAATGCACCAACCCTTCTGTACAGACTCGGCCATGATGAGGAGTTCGGTCGATCTCGGGACGGCGCAATGCAGGCGGCATGGCGAGTTTTGCGAAGCTTACATACCAAAGGGTACATCTGGTATCGCGGTAAACCCGGTCCGAAGGTGGTGCAGAGGTATTGGTTGCACGGATACCCCCTTGGAATCAAGGATTCTTGTCGGTGTGTTGACCTGACCCATCTTCGTGAAAAAGAGATAGTTACATACGATGACATTCTAAGGTCTGTCGGTCAGGTGAATGGTCAGGTGAATGGTCAGATGACTGGTCAGGTGAATGATAAGAACAAGAAGACAAGAACTCAAGAATACAAGAACCAAGATAACCCCTATGTGTTAGAGAAGAGTCAATCATTGATTGACACAAAGAGTGAGGACAGAAGCTTCAGCGAAGCATCCACGTTTAAGGCGTGTGACGCTCATGAGTCAAACGTGATTGATTCATTGAATGCTTCACGGACTGACTCATCTTCTGATTCACGCTCTGCCTCATCTTTGACTCACGTAAACCGTACACGGCGTACTGATACGGCAGTCCGACGATTTCGGATGATTACCGGCTCTGACGCACACTACACGGACGCGGACACCGGACAGCGGCTCCCATGGATCGAAGCGAATCAACTACTCGCGTCCGGTAACGCAGTGGAGGTCACACAATGACGATCTTAGAAAGAATCGACTACTTACAAAGGGTGTGGAAAAGCTTGTTGCCGCATCTGGCGGCACCGCCGTCCGAAGACACGGCCCGATGGCTCAACTACGAGAACGAGGTAATTGAGCAGGCGATTCTGCGAAGCTCCCGGAAGTTTTCAGCGGCCAAGGTGCCAACGGGTTTCGATTCAGCTATCGCGTGGCGGTACACAACCGGTACGGCTCGGTCTATAGCCGCCGCTCAAAAGGAGACGATATGAACGATCTGGACGCGGCAATAGTAATGCTGCGGGAAGGCGCGGTAGACGCAAACGGCAATGTTTTAAAAGCTCTGATGACTCTTGGGGAGAGAGATCACCATAGGTTCGAGCTTGTCACGCAACTGTGCCGCGATATTGAGTCCGGCTCGTTTGCGTGCACGAAAATCATGGACGCACTGATTAGAGGTGATCAGCAAACTTTGGAAGACGCTTTGGAAAGTTATCTTGAGCAGAAGGCAAACGAACGAGGCACCCCGCGTTACATAGATGCGGACACACAAGCTCCGTTCGGGATGCAGTGGTAATAAATTCAGACGAAAGGAAAAATGGCAGATGCGAAGCGAACAGAATCACTCTCGGTAGCCGAGACCCCGAGTGACGCTATTACAGATCGGCAACAGAAGTTAGAAACTCTTTACCTTGCAAACTACGGTTGGCTCACAGACACCATAGCTGACCGAGCCTTAACCTACACAGACGTTGAACAAATCGCTTCTGATGTGGCGAAATACCTTCCCGCCTACGACAGCGCATTAACCGACGCAGCATTCCGGGAGTGGGCCGCTGACATCATCAGACCGGCTAAGCTTTTTTACGGAATGGTCCGGCAGCATTCCAAAGTAATCCATTCCGCAATATGGCGGACTCTCGGTCATGGCGTAGAGGCAAACCGATACGGGGACGATAGTCAGATCGAACAGGAGATATACGGCACTGTTCTCTTGAAGATCATGGAAAAGCTCGATGATCTGATGCAGCCGGGGACAGCGCAACTGTCAACGCGCTTGTTCGCACTGGCACGGCTTGAGACCTTGGGTTGGCTGAAGGAACAAAAGGTACGGCACCGAGCCGTGCGGAGGCGGATCGAAAGTGGCGGGGGATTCGAGCAGTGCGAAGTCCTTTCGGAACCGGAAATACGCGAACTCAAGCGGCTCGAACGGGAAGAATCGGAAGCATGAATGGGTTGCCCGAGAGCAGAACGAAGTCTGCGACTCCCTGTCCAAAAAAAGCTCCTAGTTTCGCTTCTCTGAGAAGCAAAACCTACTTTTTTGTCATTTTGACAACCATAGGAGGCGTCACAATTATCTCCTTGTGTATCTTCAGCTTAGGGTCTTTTTTCGCTTCAGCAGAAAATCTCGAACTCTTTACAAGATGGAATAACAAGAAAGCGGATAGCCGTCAGCGCACGGCTCCGCATTGATTACACAGGCGTCCTCTTTTCAGGTTTCCGAAAGTTAACCCGCGCCGTGGGAAGCCGATGATTGGTCGTAAGGCACCCGATTCCATAGCGAGGGGTAATGGATCGTGTAAATGAGTTTACGAAAGACAATTTGACACACCGGAACACGAAGCTGTTGTGCTCGAACGGTTGCGGACTTCAATCGGTTGTTATCGTGACGGACACCGGCTCAGCGGTACTTCAGTGCGGTTGTTCACGCGGTCCTGCGATTCCCGCAACAGCCGGACGAATTTCCGTTGAGAGCTTCATTCCGGGTGCTCCGAAGTCGGAGCAACGGTCAGCAAGTGTACTTTTCCCCGGTGATATTCGGACATTGCCGACCACCCAGCGTAGATGGAACGCAGCGGCATGAGCAGCGGTGAGTGAAAAGTTCGGAGGAACCTTCGGGATACAGAGTTCAAAGAATCCACTTTCTCTGATCTCGATAAATGGAAAAGGTTCCTCGAAGAAAGTTAGGCAGCGGTGAATCCTCCGATCTCACGGCACCGCGTCTACGAAGGGCCGGTCCAAGTCCTGACGGACCGGCTCACTATCAGGACAACAGATGGGATTAGGTACGTATCGCAATTTTGCAGGTGTCAGTGTCGGCACTAACTTTTCTGTCATTCAGCTTGCAGGACGCGACCGCAGCGGTGCTCCCGTGTGGCGAGTTCGATGCTGTAAATGCGGCTTTGTCCAACCGTTCGCGCATTCGCAGTTGAAGAATGCTTCCGAGAGTGGATACGTTCTGTTTTGCCGGAACGCACGGTGTACATACTCAAAACCGGAGCCGGTCAAGACGGAAACTCTCGCCGATATGCTTAGGGCGGAACAGCGACAGGAGCAGTTGCTCAAACAGCAAGAGGCTCAGTTGAAAGCTGAAGCTGACAAGAAAGCTGCTGCCGAAGCCGCGCTACGTGCAGAAAGAGCGCGTTGGATGAGATATGCGAATACTCAGATTGTAGCCGGTGCAGAGCTTGAGGACATTCTCCCGTTTGACCGTTGGCTCATGCAATCCGAGACGTGGAAAACGAACGTTTTAGGGAGAGTGGGGATTGCAGAATGAGTCATCGTGACGATTTTTCGGAAAACTTAATACGGTTCCGCAGCAGAGAAAGAGCGGAATTTGAGGATGCTCCGGTCCGAGCAGCACAGGCAGAAAATGAGCGGCTCATCCGTGAGCTTCACGCAACAGAGAAACAGGCGGTACTTGATGGTAAGCCGGACCCCGGCTTTGTGATTCCTGAGTCTGCCGCTGGTAAGCGAATGGGCGCGGAAGAGGCTAAACAGTTCAACGCAACTGAGGCACGCAAGTTCAAAGACAACACACCGGAGTTTTATAACTCTCCCGCCAACATCCAAACGCTTTGTGACTACGTGCTTGCGCAAGGTGTGCGGATAGCGAATGAAGACGTTTGGAGAGCGGCTTACGAACGCTGCACCTATTTAGGACTGTTGGAACAACGTCCCGAGCCGGAGCCGCAACTGGAATCTGCTTCTGCCGAGCCGGTACAAGAGCAACCGCAAGGCGAGATTGGCATCGACGGTCGGTTCTATTCCAATGCGGAAATCTGGCGAATGTCAGCGGACGAATATAAACGCGCATTCGGACTCTATGGAGATCGTAGACCAAGGGTCGAAGCTGTGCTCTTCCCCCAGTAAAACCAATTTTGATATTCCGTGCGCCTCTGCCAAGGGGCTGTGTTCGGCGCACGGTCTTACTTCGGAACGCAGCCCCTTTCCTATCTTTGAAAGGTTCTATGAAACAGTTTCTTCGGTATCGCTTGGAAAGGCTCCTAGTGTGGGCTTTGGAGCGGTGCCTTGCTCAATTCATTTTTGTAATCGGCTCTGAAGTCTGCAAGCTCAACGCCAAAGCCGATCAGTTCGAGTCAGAAGTCAAGCAGGGGTCTGACGTGTTCACCAGTGCACTTGTGAATCTTGATGCACGGCTCAAGGCACTTGAGACCCGAGAGGTGACCAAATGCGAGTAACGACCAAAATCACGTGGAGCATGGTCACCGGAGAGGTGCTCGAACATGAATCCTATGAGTACAGCGGACCCGTTGAAAAGTGCTGTGGTGCTTCAGGTGATCTGAAGCAGCTTGGCAAGTCACAGCTAGGCTTCTTCAACAACATGGTGACACAGGCGCAGAGTATCTTCGGCAATTCGTCGAACGTTTTTAACAGCCTGATAAAGACCTTTTCTCCTATTGTCGGGGCCGGTTTGAATCAGGAGGGGTTGTCGGCTCCTGAAAAAGCCGCTCTAGAGTCGGAAGCGGTAACGCAATCAGGTATTCAAACGCGAAACGCTATGCAGGCGGTCAAAGAAGCGAACGCTGCATACGGCGGTGGAAATATGGTCTTGCCGGGTGGTAGTGAGACAGCACGCATTATTCAGGTCGCTAACGCAGGCGCAGAGAACACCGCCAACCAATTGAACAAAATCGACCTTGAGTCGAAAGAACTCGGCAGGGCTAATTACTTCAAAGCGGCAGCCGGTTTAGCTGAGGCTCCGAGCGTTTTTAATCCGGCAACGGAATCAGAGAATGCTGCGACGGGCGCAGGTAACTCGGCAGCGAATACAGAGAACGCGATCTCTCAGCAAAATAATTCGTGGGTCTCCTCAGTGACCGGGGCACTCGGGGGCATTGCCGGTTCGGTAGTCACAGGCGGTTTTTCCAACCTTGGCAAAGGTGTCGGATTCTTCGGCGGTAAGACTCAGGACGCGAACGGGTAAAGGAACAGAATGTCACTTCCAAACACAATCAACAACAACGACAACGGTCCTCAACCGATTGCATCCGATCTCTCGAATCAGACAATCCCGAACGTACAGGATACGCCTGCATCTCAGCAGCCGACTGTACAGCCGAGTGCAACGCAGCCGGGACAGATGGTAAGCAATCCCGCAACGCCTCCGAATCAGACTCAGCCTGAGGTGTCACATCCGGCAATTAAACAGGCAGGTATTCTGCATTCGATTGCGGAGACGCTGGCCGGAGGACCGCGCTATCGTCCGGTCATTTCTGCCGATGGGACGCGGAGTTTACAGCGCATTCCGATGGACCGCAAAGACATCGGAATGGCAATCGCTTTATCGGCAATCACCGGTGCTCTTTCTGGGCTTCAGGCACGCGGCCCTAACGCCAGTGCTCAGGCAGCCGGACTCGGTTTTAAGACCACTTCCCAGATGCGTCAGCAGGCAGATGAGGAACAGGAGACCGAAGCCAAGGAAGACTTTCAGCGGAAACAAAATTCTCTTGTTCAAAAGGCCGGATTAACGGAAGCAAACCTGCGTCTGTATCAGAATGCTCTGCAAGCCGGGAAGATGGACGAAGAGTTTCACAAAGCATTCGTTGACAACTACGCGGATCAGCGGGATGCGATGGGTACTCCCAGTTACGAGCACATCAGCGAAGCTGAGATAAAGTCCGGTCGGTATGACGTGACGAAGTACCTTGCGCTACCGGACGGCGTAGTTCCCCGCCTAGACTCCAACGGCAGTCAGGTAAAAGATGCGAACGGTGTGCCGCAGTGGGACAACACCTATTCTCTTTTCGATCAGACAACGCAGGTTCCGCTTCACGATGCCGTGAACATGGACAAAGCCGTTCGTGCCGGTCTCCCCGGATTCGTAAAGTCGGACGGCTCCCCGATGGCAATTCCTGACCACGCAACGATCTCAGCCAATCTCGCCGCTATCACGAATCACAAGCTTCAGATGTTAGACGGCCTTCAGTCCGAGTTGAACAGTATTGCGAAAGGCGCAAGCTCAGACAAGAACAAATTCACCGCACTTGACGTGTACGCGGCTGTGAAGAAAGACGCTTCACTTTTGCAGGCGATTCAGCACGCGCAACGTGCTCTGAGTGTCATCGACACCGGAGACCCCAAGAGCGTCAATGCTGCATTCGTTGCAATGGCGCAAGACCCGCACGCGGCTCCCTATGTTGGGCGGATAAAACAACTATTTGGGGCCGATATGCTGAACGCCTATGCTGAGAAAAAAGCAGCGGCTTTGAAAGAAGCGGATGCTACCGCAACCGGTGAGCGTCAGAAAAACCTTGCAGAAGCCAATAAAGCAAATCAGGAAGCTAAGAACGCGGCAAATCAGAGCAACGCAGAAGTGCTCACAACGCCTGACGTGCTCGGGTTCACCCCGAACGTTCCCGGAGGTTTGAAGGAATACAACAAGCGTCAGGGGACATTCAAAAAGAATGCTGATGACCTTTCCAAAACGGAAGGTACTTACCAGCAGTTCAATGACATCCTCAAGGACATAAATGCCGGGAAGGACATGACCGGCGCACAGTCGGTTGTCGGTCTCTTCAACGCAATCGGCATCTCAGCAACTCCGTTGAAAGGTGCAGGCTTCAGAATCAACAACAACACAATTCAGGAACACGCTGAGGCACGCGGCTTAGGTGAATCACTTTATCAGAAGCTCTTGAGCCTAAAAGCCGGTGACGTGATAACCCCGCAGCAGTTGAAAGACTACGCGGCCATTGCTCAACAGGCGCGTGAATCGCAGTACGTAAACCTTGTCAACCAAGTTCACAACCAAGGCTTGAATGCGGACTTCGTTCTGCCGACTGGCAACGGCAATACCGTTGACCCGAGCACTGCTCGAATCTTCGTGAAGCTCTGTGGCGGTGATCTGGCGAAGGCTGCTGCTGCGATGAAAGCAAAGGGATGGCTCATCCCGAATCAGAGGTAAGCAATGCCAAACACACAAGTCACACAAGATGACGTAAGCAATTTGCAAGCTCTGATCGGGGGAAGCTCGAACACTTCGCAGCCATCGCCACCGGCTCAGCCTAGTGCACCGGCTCCTTCTGGGAACGATGCCGAGAATCTGAAGGCTCTGCTGCAATCGGATCAAGCGAACGGAGATTCGCAACCGAGTGCGGGTGAGCAATTCAAATCGGAAGCTTGGCACTCAGCCGGACAGCACCTCATGCACGGGGAGCTTAGGAAGGCGGCTGCTGATGTTGGCAGCCTGTTTACTAGCAAGAATCCCGCTGCTGTCGAAGCCAAAGAGCAACTGACGCAAGCCGGGATAGGTGCAGCGAAGTCAGCCGGACAGACCTTAGCAACAGTGGGTGATGCTGCAACGCTAGGCCATACAAACATGCGCAACAGCGCAGTGCTCGAACCGTCCAACGAAAACCAGCGTTACGGCGGATATACAGAGCAGATGGCTGAATTTGCCTTAGGCGAAGGCGTATTCAAAGCTCTATCGGAACTACCTCTCACAGAGCGGCTTTTGCAAACCAGCAAAGTGCTCGAACTGGCAAAGAAGTATCCGGCAATTGCTCGGGTGCTTCATGCCGGGGTCAGAGGTGCGTCAGTCGGCGGTGCTGTTGGGGGTATTCATGGTGGGACAGAAGGCGCAATCCAAGGCGCGGTTGCAGGCGGTGCAGGCGAAGCCGGTGCCGCAACGCTCGGGGAACTTCCGGGCGTAGTCCGCAAACTTCTGAATCCCGAGCAGGTACAGACGGCGTTGCAAAAAGGAATCAGTGACACTGCCGCTAGTGCTTCCACTGCTAATCAGGTTCCCGCGTCATCAAAAGGCGCACGGCACGTCATCGAAGACGTTGCAGATTCCGTGTGGTCTAAGTCAAAACAACAGTACGCGGCTCTTGACGAAGCTACAGGCGGACGGATTCAGCGGTTCACAGATCGGCTCGAAAACATCCGGCAGAAGTTGAACGAACTGACCGGCACTGAGGAAGACTTTGCCAAAGAAGCGGCATTGCTGAAGGCTCAGAAAGAGACCGAAGACGCAATGTCAGATGCGTTTGCAGAAGCGAAGGCGAAAGGCATAGACCCCAAGCTAGTAGACGAAGCGGACGCGAACTTCAAAAAGGCGAATGCACTTTATGACACGGATCACGCTGTCAAGATGTCTTCGTCAGGCGGAATCACAGAGAACAAGCCGCTGACTGTTGACCCGAAAAAGCTGGCATCTCGTCTTGAGAAGCTGCACGATTCGGGACGGCTGCAGCAAGCATTAGGGGAAGACGGAGCTACCGAGTTTCTGAATCATTCCTATGACGCTGAGAACGAGTTACGCAAAATCGTGAAGCGTCAGGAACGTGCAAAGTTTCTCGGCAAGGCTGCTCTGTACGGGACAGGGATAACCGCAGGCGGTGCCGCTGTGAGGCACATCCTCACAAGTGTTGAGTAGGACTGAACATGAGTTCGTTTTTAACCCAAATCATTGGCGGAAGTTTTCAAGATGCTGAAGGGAATGCCATTGCCAACGGTGTACTGAAGCTCAGATTGAGCAACGATTCCGCCACTATCCCGGCTGCTGCTGAGATTGGTTGCGGCATAGACCTAAAAATAACACTCGACAATACCGGGAATGTCCCATCGAATCCGCCTGTTTACGTTGCCGCAAATGACATGCTCAATCCGGGAGGATCGTGGTACTACGCTTCCCTCGAATCAGCGGCAGGACAGCCGGTGTTCGGACCGCAGGCATTTAAGATTCTCTACAACAACGGAATTTTTAATCTCAACAATTGGGTGCCTGTTTCATTCAACACTGGCGCGATGGGAAGCAACAACCTTGTCAGTGATGACGGCTCTATTTCCATCGGCTTCAATCAAGCCGGAAGCACAGACATTACCATCGGCAACGTTGCGAACGTGAAGCACTTCGGCAATGCTCTGTGCGGTGCCGGAAAGCAGAACTACGCGGGAGGCATGGCTTCAGGCTCGAAAGTCCTAACCCTGAGATTAGGAACACAGTCGAACCCGAACGCTCCGATCTCTGGCGGTCAGCTATTCAGTGCATCAGATGTCGGGAAGAACATCCTCGTCTCCGGTCCGAACGGCGGTGCGGGTGCATTAGGTATCGTGAATCTATGGAGCACCATTGCTTCGTATCAGGCGCCTACACAGGTGACATTGGCTGACGCGGCTCCGTCAGGCGGCATTGCCACGAACTATTCAGGGCAGGTTTATTGGTGGGATGCGGCTCAGGATGACACAGCCGCAATACAAGCCGCTATCAACGCTTGTGACGGTTCCAATCAATATTCAAAAGTCTACTTGCCAGCAGGCGTGTATATCCGCAGTGGCACTCTCACGAACAGCCTGAACATGAAAGAGATGTACGGTGACGGAATCAAGCGCACCGTGATCCTGACGAAGAATGCCAGCATCGCCAACGACGCTCTCAACTTCACAGATTGCGTCTACCTGAAGCTGAAGGGAATGACCTTCCGTGGCCCCGGTCAGGACGCCGTGTTCGGCGGCAGACTCCGATTCGACTTATTCGTTGAGTCTGTCCTGTTCGGTCTCTCGTTTGAGGATGTGGAGGTTACGCACGTAGCGTATGACGGAATTTACCTAAACACTCCCATTCTCAGCACGTTCAAGAATTGCCTGTTCAACTACACCGCAGGCAACGCAATGGTTCTCAACACGGCTGTCGCTTGCACGTTCGATTCGTGCTACTTCATCACGAATCTGTTAGCCGGAGTGAACATGCGGAACTGTGCGGCTCTCGCCTTCAACGGTTGCGCCTCAGAGTCCAATGGCATCGGCTACTACGCAAATACCGGGACATGGAGTATTGCTTTTAATGGCTGTGATGCCGAATATCAAACAAAGCGTGCCGCTTCTGCTCCTGCTTCGTTACCGACCGTTACGGTTTCGGCAGACGGATCAGTAGCGCCGAACACGTACCGATTCAAATACACATGGGTTCGCAGAACTACGATAAACGCGACGCCCGTGGAGTCGTTACCGAGTCCTGAATCTGCTCCGGTAACGGTAACAACAGGAAATCAAACCGTATCGTTTACGCTTCCTGCCGCTCCCACTGACATTCCTTACGTCTACTACGCCAACGTTTATGTAACGAGCGGAGCAAGCGGATCAGAAACGCTGTTAGGCCAGTACCCTCTGACGAACAGCGGTGCTTCGCCTACTACGCTGACCTTCAATACTGCGATTGCAGGGGACGGTGTAACACATCCGCCGATCACTTCAATGCTCGGCCACATGTATGCGTTCGAGAACTCGAACAACATTAGTTTGACCGGCTGCACGTGCAACACAGTTCCGACATCCTCAAGCACCGATGCTAGGTTCATTCTCGTTACGGGAACCTGTTTCCAGATCAGCGCGAAGCAATTACGGCTCATTCAACAGGTTGCGCCTAACCCGGCATTCTGGATTCAGGTAGACGGAGCACCGCCGTATGGTGGGACTGCAAGCAGTCAGCTTTGGTTCGAGTCAGGCGACATCACGGCGGCTAGTGTGTTCGTTGGCAGTGGCGTGCAAAACGTCACGCTCAATTTGAGCGGAGTCCTACAGGTTCCGAATCTGACGATCAGCAACGGGAACGCACCGGCGACAAGTTCGAGTCCCGGCACTGCGGGGACGTTGGCTTGGGACACGAATTACCTTTACCTCTGCACTTCCGGGAACACATGGAAGCGCGTGTCATTGTCATCGTTCTAAGGAAAACATGAGTAGATGCCTCATACATCCGGGAGATAAATTCGGCAGATTAACTGTTGTGAGTAGGGCTGAAAACAATACTCACAAGCAACTTCGCTGGAATTGCATGTGTGATTGTGGGAACGCGGTCACTATTGTAGGGATGTCTCTCCGCAACGGCATGACCCGAAGCTGTGGCTGTATACGTGTCGAAAATTCGAGAGCACAAATCAGAAAACATTGTCATGGGAGTGGCACGGATAGTCACTCATATAGTCACGGTCATTGCAGTGGGAAAGATAGTCCCACATATCAGTCATGGCGTCACATGATTGATAGATGCACAAACATAAACAGTACGCAATGGGACTACTACGGCGGACAGGGTATCACCGTTTGTGACCGTTGGAATCCGGCTCAGGGTGGTTCTTTCGAGAACTTCCTTGCGGACATGGGTGAGCGTCCCGAAGGCATGACACTAGGTAGAATTTTGGACCTAGGCAACTACGAACCGGGAAACTGTTTTTGGATGACCGGAACAGAGCAGAGGCTTGCTCAGCGCAATAAACGAGCGTTGTTAAAGACCGCCGGAGCAAGACTGAGCACGTTCTAACGGTCCTCTGTGCTGCCCCACAGTTCGGATGCAATGCAATCAACAAGCACGTTCGCTACGGTGATAACAGCAGCGGCAATCAGGATTCCTTCAGCGATTTTCCATTCCATGAGACACCCCTTTCTCTTCCTCCCGGTGCTCACCGGCCCAAACCGTGATGAGCACCGGAACTAATTCGTCCTGAAGATCACGCACACTCTCAGCAATCTCCTGAGCTTCCTGTAACTGATCGGCTCGTTTCGCAATGGTGCTCATGCCTTAAACCTTTGCTGCTTTCTCAGCAGCGCATTCCATCCGGCCCTCGCCAAACGTTTCAAACCAATCTGTCAATGCTTCAGAAATAGCCTGCTCGGTAGACTGACCAAACATGGACGCATATTGCTGATAGCGTTCCAGCAAAGCGGGTTTCACAGTGACGCGAAAGTTGTTCATATGAGAGAAGTGTCACATAGATGCCTACAGGCGCATAACGGCACATCAGTAACCTGAAGGCACATTACTGTCCCGCTATTGACTGATGTATGCCTGTGGCGTACTGTATACCAATGGTGAGAACGGCTTTATTTTTGAAAGAAGAGCAGATGGAGAAGCTTCAGACGCTCTCCCGCGTGACCGGTGCACCGGTGGCCGAATTGATCAGGAGAGCCATTGACCGGTACTTGGAAGATCGGAAAGCCGATCTCAGAAAGGGCGAGCAATGAGCTACGAATACTATCCGAAAAAGACTTGGAACAGCGAAGTCAGTACGGCTCTGCGAGTGGCCGTGTTCCTTGCAGCGATGGGTCTGTTGGCTTGGCTCTGTGATTCCCCGGCTGTGCACCTGACCGCGTTGCGGCTCCTGCCGGTGTTGCCGGTTGTTTGGACGGCTTACTTCCTGATCCGCGCTGTTCAGGACTGGTAGTGCAGGGTAACACCCTGTCAGGTTACTAGTGTATGCTTGAGGGTGTGAGGGCTGTAGGAGTGACATGTGCAAGAACTTGCAGTTCTGTTCATCCGGTTTTAATCTCCGCAGTGGTACAAATCACTGAAGTTTCTTGCTTTTTGGGCCGATAATCCCATACATTGAGAGACGCTCACATGGCTGCCCCTCCAACGTTTTACTCGAACGTGGTGAATGTGAGAACTACTCCAAACGAGCTAATTTTGGAGTTTGGAGCCATCTTCCCCGAAGGGCCGATGACACCCGGAAAGCCGATTGACTTTGATCCTGAAGTGCGGGTTGTGTTGACACTATCTGCGCTGAAGGTCATTTCGGACGTTTTATCAAAGGCGATGGCTCAGGTCGAGCAAGCGCAAAAACAGGCTGCTGCGCTGGAATCACAACCTGTCCGAAACACATCCAAGCAATAGCCTCTTGGATTTGGTGACGCTATGACGTTTCTATTGCAACTAAAACCACAAGTCGTGTTTCAAGAACAAGCACCGAACCGTGCTGGTGCTGCGTGCTCCCTGTTCAGCGGACTTGCGTGCGCTCCCGCTCCCGCTCCTGTTGCAGAGTGTACTCAGGTCAGAGTGACTGCTAACGTAGCCATTGCCGTTCCAGTGAAGATGGCTGCGAAAGTCATTCCCATGCGTGCCGCTGATCCTTCGCTGAAAAAGAAATTCAGAACGGAGCGGATGGGCAGATTGGAACGTGAGTACCACTGGTAATTTCCAACCCATAGACGATTTCTACGAAGCGGCTCCGGTTGAGCCGCTTTTGATTTATCAGGGCGAGATTCTTGTCGAAACTCCCCTGCTGCTGGTTTCCAAGGAATCACGATGGCTGTTGCTGAGAACCAGAAGCAAACGGACTATCCATGACGCTCTTAAGGGCGGGGGCATTGGCGGTATAGTCGAAGTCCTAGATTCAAACCAAACCGAAATACAGTGGCGAAATGCTACTGACGGTGATTCCGCTGTAGCCTACCTGACGAAGCGGCCCGTACTGGTTTTGAGCCAAACTTGCGACATTCAGAACAAGGACTTCATTCAAGTCGCTCCAATCTACGAAGCCGCTGCTGACGATGTACGAAGGCTCCAAGATGGAAAAGAGATGTTTTCGGCCTTCTATCTTGCCCCACACCCGCCACACTTCAATGATGCCTACGCTGATTTTGAACGCATACAGGCCATTCACAAGAGCTACATCAAACGGCCCGACCCTGCAAAACACTTCCGCATAAAAGATGCACATGTCCGCGTACTGCAATCGCGGATCACACGCTATTTCGGACGGCCCAATTCTTACGATGTGCAAACCGATACGGTACCCATTGGCGGCACGTATTTGTGCGTTGACTGCTTTTATTTTGACGGGGTTGCTACTGCGGTGAGGCTAGGGGCGAGAGAGCGATTCCGTCCATGTGAAAAGTGCCAAGGCGAGAAGTGGGTTCGTAAAGGGCCATGAGGAACGCTAGCCCTTTTTCTTATCGTTCTTGTGTGCTTCCCAATGCCCCATCGGGTCTGTCTTTGCCCACTCGTAATCCT
>Ga0070741_10008788_pt1 | contig 20041 bp, 19 predicted proteins | sample Coa_R1_4_FD_66440 | JGI IMG/M metagenome (GOLD analysis project Ga0070741, IMG submission 66440) | Surface soil microbial communities from Centralia Pennsylvania, which are recovering from an underground coalmine fire - Coalmine... | ecosystem: Environmental > Terrestrial > Soil > Unclassified ...
GCGCTGCCCGTTGCCGGGCCGGCCGAAGAAGGCGTCGAAGATCCGGTTCATCTCGCCCTGGAGCGTGTCGAGCTCGCGGGCGGGATCCCAGCGAACTAGCGTCGTCATCTCCACACCTCCATGACTCGTTCGCAAAAAACTTTAGTGCCTCTATAGCAGATAATCGTAGGGCTGTCAAGTGTGGATGAGCGACCTGCCGGCCATCGCCCGCGGCTTCTCCATCCCCAGCGCGGCGAGGATCGTCGGCGCGACGTCGGCCAGGATCCCGCCTTCGGCGAGCTTCACGGCGCCCACGGTGAGGATCAGCGGCACGGGGTTCGTCGAGTGGGCCGTGTTCGGCGACCCGTCGGGCTCGAGCATGTTGTCGGCGTTGCCGTGATCGGCCGTCACCAGGCAGGCGCCCCCGCGGCCATGGACGGCCTCGACCACCCGCCCGAGGCACGCGTCCACCGCCTCGACAGCGGCGATCGCGGCCGGGATGTCGCCCGTGTGCCCGACCATGTCGGGGTTGGCGAAGTTGACGATCCCGAAGCGGTAGCCGTCGGCGGCCCAGCGGCTGGCGAACGCCTCGGCGGCCGCGGCGGCGCTCATCTCGGGCTTGCGATCGTAGGTCGGGACGTCGCGCGGCGAGTCCACCAGGCAGCGCTCCTCGCCCTCCCACTCGCGCTCCCGGCCGCCGTTGAAGAAGTAGGTCACGTGCGCGTACTTTTCGGTCTCCGCCACGTGCAGCTGGCGCCCGCCGGCCGCGGCGATGACCTCGGCCAGCGTCACCTCCGGCGCGCGCGGCGGGAAGGCGACCGGGTAAGCCCACCCGGCGCGGTACTCGGTCATCGTCGTCAGCGCCACCCGCGGCGCTCGCCCGCGGTCGAACTCCGAGAACCCCTCCTCCCCGAGCGCCCTGCAGAGCTGGCGGGCGCGATCGGGGCGGAAGTTGAGGTGGATGGCGACGTCGCCGCTCGCCATCCCGTCGTAGTCGCCGATCACCGTCGGGCGCACGAACTCGTCCGTCTCCCCGCGGGCGTAGGAGTCCTCCACCGCCTGCACCGCTTCGGGCGCCCGCAGCCCCTCGCCGTGGGCGATCGCGTCGTAGGCGAGCTTCGTCCGCTCCCAGCGCCGGTCGCGATCCATCGCGTAGTAGCGCCCGCTGACCGTGCCCACTCGGCCGGCGCCGTCCAGCCACTCGACCAGGCGGGCGACGTGGCTGGCGCCCGAGCGGGGCGGGGTGTCGCGGCCGTCGGTGAAGGCGTGGAAGACGAGATCGGGCACGCCCTCGCGGCGCGCGAGCTCGATCGCCGCCCGCAGGTGGCCGAAGCCGGAGTGGACGCCGCCGTCGGAGACCAGCCCCATGAGGTGGAGGCGCCCGCGGGGGCTCTCGCGGGCGGCGCGGCAGGCGCCCACGAGCGCCTCGTTGCGGAAGAAGCTCCCGTCGGCGATCGCGTCGTCGATGCGCACCAGGTCCTGCTTGACGATCGACCCGGCGCCGAGGTTCAAGTGACCGACCTCCGAGTTTCCCATCTGGCCGTCCGGCAGGCCCACGTCGCGCCCCGACGCGGACAGCGTCGTGTGCGGGTAGGCCGCCCAGAGCTCGTCGAAGACGGGAGTCCGCGCCTGGCTGATCGCGTTGCCGGGCCCCGGCGGGGCGAGGCCCCACCCGTCGAGCACGACGAGCGCCAGCGCGGGCACGGGGACGCCGTCCGGCCCGGCCAGGATCACGGCCGCGCCGCCTCGGCGATATCGGCGAAGCCGGCCGGGTCCAGGCTCGCGCCGCCGACGAGCGCGCCGTCCACCCCGTCGCCCCGAAGCAGCTCGGCGGCGTTGGCGGGCTTGACCGAGCCGCCGTAGAGGATCCGCACGCGCTCCGCGGCACGCTCGCTGCGAGCCGCGATCAGCTCGCGGATGTAGCCGATCGCGTCCGCAGCCTGCGCGGGCGTGGCGTTGCGGCCGGTGCCGATCGCCCAGACCGGCTCGTAGGCGATCACCACGTCCGCGAGCGCGCCGTCCGCGACCGCGGAGAGGTCCTGCTCCACCTGCCGCCGCAGCACCGCGCGGGTCCTGTCGGCGTCGCGCTCGGACTCGGTCTCGCCCACGCAGAGGATCGGGGTCAGCCCCGCCGCCAGGGCGGCGGGCACCTTGCGCGCCAGCTCGGCGTCGCTCTCGCAGAAGAGCGCCCGCCGCTCGGAGTGGCCGAGGATGACGCCGCTCACCCCGAGCGCGGCGAGCATCGGCGCCGAGACCTCGCCGGTGAAGGCGCCGCTCGGCTCGGCGTGCATGTTCTGCGCCGCCACGCGCACCGGCGAGCGGCGGCAGCGCTCGACCGCGGCGGCGAGGGCGGGAAAGGCCGGGCACACGACCAGCTCCACGCCGGCGAGCCGCTCGAGGTCGCCGAGGAAGCGGTCGAGGAAGGCCTCGGTCTCGGCGACCGTCTTGTTCATCTTCCAGTTCGCCGCCACGAGCGGCGCCCGCGCGGGCATCAGGCGGCCCGGCCCGCCGCCCGGGCGTCCATGAGCGCGGCGACTCCGGGCAGCTCCCGGCCCTCCAGGAGCTCCAGCGAGGCCCCGCCCCCGGTGCTGAGCCAGTCCACGCGCTCGGCGAGCCCGAAGGCGGCGAGCGCCGCCCCGGAGTCGCCGCCGCCGACGACGGTGCGTCCCGGGGCGGCCGCGACCGCCTCGGCGATGGCGCGGGTGCCGGCGGCGAAGGCCGGAAGCTCGAAGGCGCCCATTGGCCCGTTCCAGAACACCGCCCCGGCGCGGCCGATCGCCTCCGCGTAGAGGCGCGAGGTGCGCGGCCCGATGTCGAGGCCCATCCAGCCCGCGGGCACGTCCACGCCGTCCAGGTCGCGGCGCTCGGCGGCCGGGTCGAGGCGCTCACCGATGCCGACGTCGACGGGCAGGCGCAGCTCGGCGCGGGCCGCGGGCGCCCGGCCGAGCAGCTCGCGCGCCCGCTCGACCTCCTCCGGCGCCGCCAGCGAGTCGCCGACGGAGTGGCCCTGCGCCCGCAGGAAGCTGAAGCACATCGCTCCCCCGACCAGGAGCTCGTCCGCGGCCTCGAGGAAGCGTCCCAGCACGCCGATCTTGTCGCTCACCTTGACCCCGCCGAGCGCCACGCAGAGCGGGCGCTCAGGGTCGTCGCGAAGCGCGGTCAGCTCGCGGACCTCGCGCTCGAGCAGGAGCCCCGCGTAGGCGGGGAGCAGGTGGGCGACGCCCTCCGTGGTGGCGTGCGCGCGGTGGGCGGCGCCGAAGGCGTCGTTCACGTAGAAGCTCCCCAGGCGGGCGAGGGCCGCGGCGAGCCCGGGGTCGTTGCTGGTCTCGCCGGGCTCGTAGCGGCTGTTCTCGAGCATCAGCAGCCCGCCCGCGGGCAGCGCCGCGGCCGCGGCCTCCACGGCCTCGCCGACCACGCCCGGGGCGAGCGCAACCTCGGCCGCGACGAGCTCGGAGAGGCGGCGCGCGACCGGCGCCATCGAGAGCTCCGGGTCGCGTCCCGTGGGCCGCCCCAGGTGGGAGACGAGAACGAGCGCGGTTCCGCGCTCGCGCAGGAGCTCGATCGTGGGCAGGGCCGCCCGGATGCGGGCGTCGTCGGCGATCGCCCCACCCTCGCTCAGCGGCACGTTGAAGTCGACGCGGACCAGCGCGCGCCCGCCCGGCGGCGCGTCGCGGACGCTCGCCTTGCCGAACGCGGGCAAGGGCCCGGCGCTAGGCGCCGACCGCCGCCGGCTGGGCGACCTTCTCGGCCAGCTCGACGAGCCGGTTCGAGTAGCCCCACTCGTTGTCGTACCAGGCGACGACCTTCACCAGGCGCCCGTCGGTGACCATGGTCTGCTCGGCGTCGAAGATCGATGAGTGCGGGTCGCGCACGATGTCCGTGGAGACGATCGGGTCCTCCGTGTAGGCGAGGATGCCGGCGAGGGGGCCCTCCGCGGCCTCCCGCATCGCCGCGTTGACCTCCTCGACCGAGGTCCCGCGGGAGGTGTCGACGACCAGGTCGACGACCGAGCCGGTCGCCACGGGGGCCCGCACCGCGATGCCGTTGAGCTTGCCGTCGAGCTCCGGCAGGACGAGGCCGACGGCGCGCGCGGCCCCGGTCGTCGTCGGGATCAGGTTGATCGCCGCCGCGCGGGCGCGCCGGAGGTCCTTGTGCGGGAGGTCCTGGAGGCGCTGGTCGGCCGTGTAGGCGTGGATGGTCGTCATCAGCCCCCGGTCGATGCCCACGGCCTCGTGGAGGACCTTGGCCACCGGAGCGAGGCAGTTGGTCGTGCACGAGGCGTTGGAGATGATGTGGTGGTTGTCGGGGTCGTAGTCGCGCTCGAAGTTGACTCCGAGGGCGACGGTCACGTCGGGGTCCGTCGCGGGTGCGGAGATGATCACCTTGCGCGCGCCGGCCTTGAGGTGCTTGGTGGCGTCCTCGCGCTTGGTGAAGCGGCCCGTGGACTCGATCACGACCTCGACCCCGAGCTCATCCCAGGGCAGGGCGGCCGGGTCGGTCTCGGCGAGGACCTTGATCTCGTGGCCGTCCACGGCGATCGCTGCTTCGCGGGCCTCCACCGAGCCGGGGAAGCGGCCGAGGATCGAGTCGTACTTGAGGAGGTGGGCGAGCGTGGCGGCGTCGGTGATGTCGTTGACGGCCACGAACTCGAGGTCCCGGCCCGCCTCGTAGGCGGCCCGGTAGAGGTTGCGCCCGATCCTCCCGAAGCCGTTGACTGCGACCTTTACTGACATCCTGGGTCTTCCCTCCTTGCGTGCTCTCGCCCCAAGACGCTAGCCGAATCCGGCGCGGCAGGGCCTGCGCGCGCTGACCTGACCAGGGACATCGCGGTGGCGATCGGCCGCGTCCACGACGTCCGTGGGCAGGACGGCTAGCGGCCCCGCGGCGTCCAGCGGAACGTCCGGAGCGCCACGAGCACGCCGGCGATCCCCCAGGCGGCGACGATCGCCAGATCGCCCCAGTCGAAGCCGGCGCCCACGGTGCGTGGGTCCCAGGCGATGAAGAACGACTCGAAGAAGTTGCGGACCGGGAAGACGTTGGCGACGTGGAGGACGCCGTCGGGGATCTCGCTCTCGGGGATGAAGACCCCGGAGAGGAAGTAGAGCGGGAAGATCGCGAGGTTCGTGATCGGGGCCGCGGCGCCGTCGGACGGGATCACCGCCGTTAGCGCGAGGCCGAGCGCGCAGAAGGTAGCCGCGCCGAGGGCCAGCGTAGCCAGCACCGCCGGCGCCCGCGACCAGGGGACGTCGACGCCGTAAGCCAGCGCCCCGAGGGCGGCGAGGAGGACGAGCATGAGCAGCGAGACGACGATCGAGTTGCCGATCCTCCCCGCCATGAAGGCCCAGCCCGGCAGCGGAGTCGAGCGGGCCCGCTTGAGCAGCCCCGCCTCGCGGTCGATCGTCACCGTCATCGCGATGTTCTGGAAGGTCGCGGAGGCGACCGCGAGGCTGATGATCGCCGGGACGTAGTAGGTGCTCACGTCCACGCCCAGGCCGCTGATCCGATCGCCGCTCCCGAAGACGAGGTTGAAGATGACGAGGAACATCACCGGGAACCCGACCGTGAAGAACACCGAGGCCGGGTTGCGCCAGAAGACCTTCTGGTCGTAGCGGAACTGGTGGAGGGCGAGGGCGGCGGCGCTCACTCGCTCGTCAGCTCCAGGTAGACGTCCTCGAGGCTCGGGGCCCCGACGCGCAGGCCCGGCAGCTGCACGCCGCGCCGGAGCGCCCAGGCCGTCAGCGCGTGCAGGGCCGCCACCGGCTCGGTCGTCCGGGCGACGACCGCCCCGTTCGCGGTCGCGTCCACGGCGATCGGCAGCTCGCCCGGCGCCACCCCGCCCGGGAGCTGGAAGCGGATCTCGGTCGGCGCCTCGGCGCGGCCGAGCTCGTCCGGGGGCCCCTGGGCGACGATCTCGCCGCGGACGATGATCGCGACCCGGTCCGCAAGCGCCTGCGCCTCGTCCATGTAGTGCGTGGTCAGGAACACCGTCTTCCCCAGCCCCCGCAGGCCGCCGATCACCTCCCATGCCTGGCGCCGCGCCGAGGGATCGAAGCCCGTGGTCGGCTCGTCCAGGAAGAGCAGCTCCGGGTCGCCGACCAGGGCGAGGCCCACGTCGAGCCGCCGCTGCTGGCCGCCGGAGAGGCGGCCGGCGCGCACGTCGGCGCTGCCGGCGAGGCCGACGAGCTCGAGCACCTCGGCCACGGGCCGCGGGCGCGGGTAGTAGCCCGCGTAGAGCTCGAGCGTCTCCCGCACGCTGAGCTCCGGCCGCATGCGGCACTCCTGCAGCACGACACCGATCCTCGCGCGCCAGTCGCGCCCGGCGCGAGCCGGATCGGCGCCCAGCACCTCGACCTCGCCCGCGTCGCGGTCCCGGTAGCCCTCGAGGACCTCGACGGTCGTGGTCTTGCCCGCGCCGTTGGGACCGAGGAACGCGAAGACCTCTCCCGCCTCGACCGTCAGGTCGAGCCCGCGTACGGCCTCGACGGCCCCGTACGACTTGCGGAGCCCGCGAACCCTTATGACGGGCTGCGCCACCGAGCTGATTCTAGGAACGGGCCGCCACCAGCCCGCGGCTCGCGTTTGACGGAGGTGGCGGCGCGCACTAGGTTTCCGCGCCATGCGAGGTCGCCGATCGCCCGCGCTCGCCGCTCTTTCCGCGATCACGCTGGTGGGCAGCCTGGCGGCGATGGCGGCCAGCGCGCATGCGTGGCCGCCGCGCGTGCCGCCCCGGTGGTTCGGGACGAACATCAACTCGGGCAGCCTCAGCGCGCCCTGGGCGGGGAAGGAGTTGCGGGCGATCCGCGCCGCGGGCCTCCGGCGCGTGAGGTTGGCCCTGAGTTGGGCGAACTTCCAGCCGAAGCCGCCCGGGCCCGACGGTCAGAACTACCGCTTCGCCTGGCTCGACCGCCGGATCGCGCTCATAGCCCACCATCATCTTGCGATCCAGCTCGTCTTCGGCTACACCCCGTCGTGGGACGCATACAGCGATGCTGAGTACCGGCAATGCAGAGAGCGAGGAGCCGCTAGCGCGAGGCCCTACGGCCTGGTTCCCTACGCGCGCGCGATCGGCGCCCTGGCGCGGCGTTACGGGCCCCGCGGCAGCTTCTGGCGCAAGCACCCGCACCTCCCGTACCGCCCCATCAGGCAGTGGGAGATCTGGAATGCGCCCAACACGGCTGGGTCGTGGTGTCCCGCGGCTGAGCCGGCCCGCTACGGCATGCTCTTCGAGCTCGCTGCCCGTGCGGTCCGGCGCAACGCCCCTCATACGCGGATAATCGTCGGCGGGCTCGGCCTGAATCCGGGCCGGAACCCCGCGGTTGATCCTCCACCCGGCCCGTTCCTGCAACAAGCCACGGCCGCGTTCCCGGGCATGCGCAACGCGGCTGCCGTGGCGGTGCACGTCTATCCCTTCGGACCGCTCAGCACGCTCCTGGACCCGCTCCCGGCCTTCAGGCAGGCGCTGCGCCAGGGCGGCTTCTCCGACTCGACGCCGATGCTCGTCAACGAGTTCGGCTGGACTCGGGTCGGCCCATACGGGAAGACCGAGCCCGAGCGGGTCGAGCGCTACCGATCCATCAGCCGCCGCCTACCGCGCACCAACTGCAACGTAAGCGGCATGCTCGCGTTCACGTGGGGCTCGCGGGAGCGCGACCTCTCGAACCCGGAGGACTTCTTCGGTATCTGGAACCCGGTGCAGGGGCCCTACCCATCCGCCCGCGCCTATTCCCGGTCGGTGCGGTCGCTCCGTGGCCAGCTCGCCCGCCGGCCGCCCCGGCGCACGATCCAGATCTGCGCCGGTATGCCTCTGCCCGATCACGATCGTGACGGCGTTCCCGACCAGGACGATCGCCATCCGCTAAACCCGCGTCGTGGCTAGCAGCGCGGTCGGGCGGCGCGCAGACCGGCCGATCTAGGTTAGGCTACCGCCCGCCGTGGGTGCTCGAAGGTGGGTTAGCCGGGCGATGCTCGGAGGGGCCGTGTTGTTTGTCGTCTCGCTGGCCGCGCCCCCTTTGGGGTACGCCGCCAGCGTGCGGGTGCCGGCGGACTACTTCGGCGTCAACTTCAACAACATCAACAAGGTCCCCGCGAGCTCGGTTAACGCGCACCTCACGGCGATCCGGAATACCGGGGTCACCCAGGTCCGCTTGCCGATCGGCTGGAACAACATCGAGCCCAAGCCACCCGATTCCACCGGCCACCACTACGTCTGGGCGACGGTGGATCAGGACGTGCTCTGGCTCGCCCAGCACGGCCTGAGGGCTCAGGCGATGTTCGCCTACGCGCCTCCGTGGGCTTCCTCCGCGACCGCCGCGGAACAGCTCAAGTGCCGCGAGCAGGGGGCGGTCGGCCTGGCTCCGGGCTCTACGGTCAACTATGCCGCCGCAGCGAAGGCCCTCGTAGAGCGCTACGGCCCTGGCGGGACCTTCTGGGCGAACCACCCGGGCCTCGCCGCCCAGCCGATCCGCCTCTGGGAGATCTGGAACTCCGAGAATACGGCCGGAACGTGGTGCCCCCAGGCGGAGCCCGGAACCTACGCGGTGATGTTCATGCGCGCCTTCAACGCGATTCGGTCGGTGGATCCGAACGCAGAGGTGATCATCGGCGGGCTCGGGATCGGGGCGAAGACCCAGAACGGCTCCATCGCCACAGCGGACTACCTCGACCGTGTGGCGGCTGCACAGCCGTCGATACTCGATGCGGCGAGCGCGGTTGGCCTGCACATCTATCCCGGGACCAACCTCGCCACGCAGCTGAACGGCGTAGCCACGATGCGCGGCTGGGTCCGAGGCGCCGGCTTTCCCGATTCGACCCCGCTGCTCGTAAACGAGGTCGGCTTCACGCGGGTGGGCGGCTCCGGATGGGCCGAGACGCAGGACCAGCGCGTCCAGAGCTATCGCAACGTCATGACCGGCCTTCCGCGCACGAACTGCAACGTGTCGGGCGTACTCCAGTACACCTGGACCACGCGCGAGCAGAATCTCAGCAACCCGGAGGATTTCTTCGGGATCGCCAACTGGGGTACCGCTGCCCTGGAGCCACCCGCCGTGGAGTTCGGCCACGACGTCGCGCTGATGCGGGGCCAGCTCTCGGAGGAGCCACCGACCCAGACGATCATGCTCTGCCCGGGAATGCCGCTACCGGACACCGACGGTGACGGCGTGCCCGACGAGGACGATTACTACCCGCTCGACCCGAGCCGAAGCGTGGCCCCGGGCGGTGGCTCTACCGGCACGGGCGGCTCGACGGGCGATGGCTCCACGAGCGGCGGCTCTGGCGGCTCGGCCGGCGATGGCACCACGGGCGGCGACGGGGGCAGCGCCCAGGCGAGCCCGCACCGCAAGCTGCGTCGCGCCTGCCGGCGCTGGTACCGCCCGACCGCGCGCTGGCGGCAGGCGGCTCCGGCGGAACACCGCAGCATCGTGCGGCTATGCGTCCGCCGGGCCCTCGCCCTGCGCCAGCAGGGAGAGTTGCGGCCCCTCAGGCGCCAGGCTCGCCAGTCCTGCGCCTACCGCGAAAAGCGCCGGGCCCGGCGCCTCTGCTCCTACGCGGTCATCCGCAAGCGGCTGCGACAGGTCCGGCTGGCCTGAGCCGCTCCGGCGGCTAGTTAGCGCCCCGCCTTGTGGAGCTGGCGGTGGATCTCGCGCGCCAGCTTCCCGGGGATGCCGGGGACGGCCTCGAGCTCCTCCCGGCTCGCCTGGGCGATCCGCTCCGGCGAGCCGAAGTGGGTCAGGAGCGCGCGCTTGCGGGCGGGGCCCACGCCGGGCAGCTCGTCGAGGAGCGAGCGGGTGGCCGCGCGGTCGCGGCGCGAGCGGTGGAAGTCGAGGGCGAAGCGGTGCGCCTCGTCGCGGACGCGCTGGAGCAGCCGTAGCGCCTCCGAGCCGCGCGGGATCGCGAGCGGGCGCGCGCGCCCGGGCACGAACACCTCCTCCTCGCGCTTGGCGAGCGCGACCACCACCACCCCCCGCTCCGCCAGCGGCCCGAGCGCGCGCATGCCGGCTGATAGCTGGCCCCTCCCGCCGTCGATCACGACCAGGTCGGGGAGCGCCGCGAAGCTCGCGTCGCGCCCGCCCGGATGCGGCGAGAGGTCGGCCTCGGCCAGGTAGCGGTCGCGCCGGCGCCGCAGCGCCTCCTCGATCGAGCTGAAGTCGTCGGGGCCACGTGAGCGGTCGCCGCGGATCGCGAAGCGGCGGTAGTCGCTCTTCTTCGCCTCGCCGTCCTCGAACACGACCATCGAGGCGACGGTCTGCTCGGGGCCCAGGTTCGAGACGTCGAAGCCCTCGATCCGCGCCGGCAGCGCTCCGAGGCCGAGCGCCTCGGCCAGCTCCGAGAGCGCGTCCTCGCGCTGGCGGCGGCGCCGCTCGGCTCGCAGCCTGTCCTGGGCCAGCGCCAGCGCCGCGTTGCGCTCGGCCAGCTCGCGCAGCCGGCGCTTGTCGCCGCGCTCCGCCACCCGCACCTCGACCGGCCCCCCGCGGCGCGCGCTCAGCGCCTCGGAGAGGAGCTCGGTGCGGCCGCGCAGGGCGGGGCCGACCACGACGAGCCGCGGCAGCGACGGCGCCGCCGAGTAGTACTGGGCGAGGAACTCCTCCGTCACCTCGGCCTCGCCGCGCTCGGCCGCGTTCATGAGGTAGAAGCTGTGGCGGGCGGCCAGGACGCCGTCGCGGACCTGGAAGACCTGGGCGTTGGCGTCGGCGCCCTCGACGGCGACGCCGATCAGGTCCGCCGTCTCGAGCGACTCGCCGGCGATCCGCTGGCGCTCCATCAGGCCCCGCACCGCCTGCAGGCGGTCGCGCAGCACCGCCGCCCGCTCGAACTCCTCCGCCGCCGACGCCTCGCGCATCTTGCGCTCGAGGTCGCGCTCCACGTCGCGGTAGCGGCCGGAGAGGAAGTCGATGACCGCCTCGATGTTGCGGCGATACTCCTCGCGCCCCACGTAGCCGACGCAGGGGGCCTGGCAGCGCTTGATGTAGTAGTCGAGGCAGGGCGAGCCGGAGCGGCGCCCCGGCTCGGGCCCCTCGCAGGTGCGGAACTGGAACAGCTTGCCGAGCAGGTCCAGGGTCTCGCGCACGCGCTTCGCGCTCGAGTAGGGGCCGAAGTAGACGCGGCCGGAGCGGTGGCGCTCGCGCGTGAAGTAGACGCGCGGGAACTCCTCGTCGAGGCTGACGCCGATGTAGGGGTAGGACTTGTCGTCCCGCAGGCGGATGTTGAAGCGCGGCCGGTGGCGCCTGATGAACTGCTGCTCGGCGAGCAGCGCCTCCGCCTCGGTCTCGGTGACCAGGAAGTCCACGGCCGCGGTCGCCCGGGCGAGGTCGCCGATCGCGTGCGAGCGCCCGCCGAAGTGGGAGGCGACGCGCTTGCGGATCGAGGTCGCCTTGCCGACGTAGATCACCTCCCCCCTGGCGTCCTTCAGCAGGTACACGCCCGGCTGATCGGGCAGGCGCTTGCGTTGCTCGGCCAGCGGCTCCGGCATGGGCCAAAGCTTAGGGGCGGCCTTGGCGCCCGCCCCGGCGCCGGGCCGCACGGCCACGCGCTCGCGACGTGCCCGCGGGCGCTGCTCGGCGCCGGGACCGCGGATTCCACGGCCGGCGGGGCCCCGGCCGTGAGCGGGCCACGCTGGCCGGCCCAATCCGGGCGCCGGGCCGGCCCGTATAGACTCGGCGAGGGGTGGCCGGCATCCCGGCCGAGCCTCCGTGAAGGCGCATGCCTCGAGCCAGAAAGGGGATTCGCAGATGAAGAAGTTCCTGGCCCTCAGCACCGCGTTCGCCGCCCTCGCGCTCGCGCTCGCGGCCTGCGGCGGCGGCTCGAGCAGCTCGACCGCCCCGGGCACGACCGCCCCCGCGGCCGGCGGAGGGGGCGGCGGAGGCGGCGGCGGCGCGACCGTGAGCGTCTCGGCGGATCCCAGCGGCGCGCTCAAGTTCGAGCAGGCGACGCTCCAGGCGAGCGCCGGCAAGGACACGTTCGACTTCACGAACGACTCGCCGGTCGAGCACGACTTCTGCATCGAGAGCTCGAGCGGGGCGCAGCTCGGCTGCTCCGACCCGGTCACCGGGGGCAGCTCGACGCTGACGGCGACGCTCCAGCCCGGCACCTACACCTTCTACTGCTCCATCGACGGGCACCGCCAGGCCGGCATGGAGGGCAAGCTGGTCGTCAAGTAGGCGCGCCTCCCGGCGCGGCCGCGGGCCCGCGCAGGGAGAGCCCGGGGACGTCGAGGCTAGGCGAAGAGCAGCCGGACCACGGAGTCGGCGACGCAGACCGGCTTGTCGCCGCCCTCGCGCTCGACCGTGAAGCGGGTCACGACCTCGACCCACCCCTCGCCCTTCTCCTCCACCGAGAGGACCTCGGCGCGGGCCCGGATGCGCGCGCCCGCGGGCACCGGGGCCGGGTAGCGGACCCGGTTCCAGCCCAGGTTCACCCCCATCGCCGCGCCGTCGAGGCGGAAGAGCTGCGCCCGCAGGTGGTCGATCAGCGAGAGGGTCAGGTTGCCGTGGGCGATCGTCGTTCCGAACGGGCTCTCGCGTGCCGCCCGCTCGGTGTCCACGTGGATCCACTGGTGATCGCGCGAGACGTCGGCGAACGCGTCGATGTCCTCCTGGCTGACCTCGAGCCAGTCGCTCGGGCCGACCTCCTTGCCGACGAGCTCCCGCAGCTCGTCGATTCCCTGGGCGGTCAGCGGCTCGGTCACGCCCGGCAGCTTACCGGCAACGCTGCTCGCGCGGCCGCCCGGCCGCGCTCAGGCGACCAGCCGCACTTCCAGCGGCGCCGGCAGCGCCAGCTCGCCGGCCGCGTCCATGAGGCCCAGGATCCGCGCGACGTAGGCCTGCGTCTCGGCGATCGCCGGCACGCAGCCGCAGGCGGCGACGGCCGCCGGGCCGGCGTCGTAGGCGGCGAGGGCGAGCGGCACGGAGCCGAAGCGCCGCAGCAGGTCCGCCATCAGGTGCGCCTGCGCCTCGATCGCCCGCGGGGCGTCGAACGGGTCCGCGAGCCCGTAGGAGGCCGCCGTCGCGGGCATGAACTGGGCGATGCCCGCGGCCCCGGCGGGCGACACGGCGCGCGGGTCGAAGCCCGACTCGGCCATGAGCTGCGCTGCGAGCAGCCCGGCGGAGACGTTCCAGCGCGCGGCCGCGGCCAGGATCGGCGCGCGGAAGGGCGCCGGAACGAAGCCCGGAAGGCCGGCCCGAGCGGCGGCCCCGTCGGGGACCGGGCCGGTGGCGTTGCCGGCCGCCGAGCAGGGCGGCGGGCCCTGGGTGAACCCGTAGTGCCACGGCTCCCACGCGTAGCGCCGGGCGAAGCCGAAGCGCCCGGCGTTGGCGGCGAGCCAGGCGTAGGCCGAGCTCGGGCCGAGGTCGAGCTCGGTGGCGCAGCGGTGGAGCGAGCGGCCCGGCGGCGCCACCCAGCGGGGATCGGGATTGGCGGCGAAGAGGCGCGCCTGCTCGGCGTCGGAGCGGTAAGCGGAGTTGATCGCGAGCGCGACGCCGTCGGCGCGGGCGGCCGCCGCCATGCGGTCGAAGGCGGCGGCGACGTCGGGCCGCATCGGCTCGCCCTGGCGGTAGGCGAGCGGCCCCGCGTAGCCGCCGCCGCTCGCCATCGCCTCGGTGCCGCTCCAGGCCGCCGGAGGCGCCGCCTCGGCCTCCGCCGCCGCGGCGACCGGGACCTCGCGCCGGCCGGGCGCCGCGACCCCCGCCAGGACCTCGACCCGCACCCTCACCGGCACCAGGGCGCCGCGATCGGGGAAGGAGACGCGGGCCGCGCGCGGAGAAAGCCCGTTGCGCTCGGCCGCCTCCTCCGCCGCCGACCGGGCGCGGCCGAGGTACTCGGAGCGCTCGAGGTGGGCGGGGTTGGGGGCGCCGCCCGGCAGGCGCGCGGGCGCGAGCAGGCGCGCCATGTCGTCGCGGAGCGAGCGCGCCCCGGAGAGCGCCGCGAGGTCGGCCGCGCGCTGCACTCGGGTGGCGCCGGTGAGCGCGCCGCCGATGGCGGCGAGCGCGAGCGCGCAGGCGAGGGTCGCGAAGGCGGCGCCGAGCGCCAGGATGAGCGCCTGGCCGGCCTCGCCGGGGGGCGGCGCGGGCGCCGGGGACGGCGCGGCTCGCGCGGGCGGCGCGGCCCCGTCGCGGCTCCCGCCGCGGCCGGCGGATCCGCGCCCGAGCAGGCGCCGGGTGAGGCGCCGGGCCGCGGCGCCGGCGGGGCCGCCCGGCTCGATCCCAGCCGCGGCGCGACGGGCCGCGACCAGCCCCGGCCCGCGCTTGGCCACCTGGGCGGGGACGCCGCGTTCGCGCAGCTCGGCGACGGCGAGCGCCGCGAGCGCCCGCTGGGCGGGCAGCTCGGCGCGAAGGAGGGCCCCATCCGGCCCCGGATCGAGCCGGTCGAGCGCCTCCGCCCAGAGGGAGGGCGGCACGTAAGCGACGATGAGGTCCGCGAGGCCGAGCTCGCGCAGCCCTGCGAGCGCCTCGGCCCCGGCCTCGCCGCCGGGCAGGGCGAGCCAGCAGATCCTGCCCCGCGCCGCGGCGCCGTGGCCACGGGCGCGAAGCGCGTCCTCGAGCGCCCTCGCCTCCGCGGAGGCGAGCAGCGTGGGGCGCTTCGGGGCTCCGCCGAGATCGGCGAGCACGACCTGCCGCCCGGCGGCGAGCGCGGTCGCCGCCGCGGCCGCGAGCTCGCGCCCGCCGCCCGCCCGTGGAAGCTCGGTGGCCAGGACCAGCAGGGAGCCGCCGCCGCCGCCGCCCGCTCGCGAGCCGGCGGTCATCCGGCCCCCGGCGGGCGCACCCACGCCGCCGAGGTCACGGCGAGCGCCTCGGCGAGGGCGCCGATCGGCGACGGCGGGCGGAGCGTGACGCTGACGCTGCCCCCATCCCGCGTGACCGCGATCCGGTCGGCGGCCCAGCCCGGCAGGGCGGCGCGGGCAGCCGGCCCCGGGGCCCTCCCGGCCGCGACCGCCATCGCCGCGGCCTCGGCGGCCCCGTCGGCGAGCGTCAGCGAGTAGCCGGCGGCGAGGACCTGGAGCGCGACCGCGGCCGCCACGAGGAGCGCCGGGACGGCGGCGACGAGCTCGACCGAGGCCTGGCCGCGCTCGGCCCCGAGCCGCCGGGACGCCGGCTCAGCGGCCGGCACCCTCACCAGCCTCCCCGGGCGCGGCGCCGAGGGCGGCGCTGGCCGAGACCGGGATGCGCGGCAGGCCGGGAACGAGGGCGGGCACCCGGACCCCGACCCGAAGCGAGGAGCCGGAGACCTCCGCCGACGCGCCGTCGCGCAGCGGCTCGGGCAGCGCCGCGAGCGCGCGGGCGCGGCCGTCGGCCCCCGTATAGGCGGCGCGCGCGCCCGTGCGCGCCGCCAGCGAGGCGCTCCACAGGCCCGCGCCCGCGAGCGCGACCTGGAGCGCCAGCCCGACCAACACGATGAGCGCGGGCACGCTGGCCACGAGGTCCACCGCCGCCTGCCCGCTCTCGCTCGCCGCCTTCGCCATCGCCGCCACCGTAGGCCCGCAGCCCGCGCGCGTGGCGCGCGCTTCGTGCCGAGACCGGCACGGCAGCGGCAAGCCCCCGTCAACGCTGCCGCCGGCGTTCGGCGAGCCCGCCTACAGGCTGCGCGCGTGCATCCAGACGCCGGCGATCGCGACCACCGAGCAGGCGACGATGGTCACCCAGAGCACCGCGCCGCCGCCGCCCCCGCCGAGCAGCTCGTCGGCGCCGGCGATCATCAGCGCGAGGGCGCCGACCGCCCCGAGCAGCACGGCCCGATCGCGGTCCGGGAGCGTGTCCACGGTGAGCCGGTTCTCGCGGTAGAGCTGGCGGGCGGCGAAGCCGAGCGTCGCCAGGAAGACGAGCGTGAGCGCGGCGACGATCGCCCGCGCCGCGTTGCCGCCGCCGGGCAGGAAGGCGATCGGAAGGGCGAGGAGGGCGATAATGGCGACGTTCCGGATCGCTCTCACAGCCCAATCCTAGGAGCCTGATGGAGGCTCCGCGCGCCCGGGCGCGGAGGCGGGCCCGCCTGGGCGCCGCCGCGGCCCTCGCCCTGGCCCTGCTCGCGCCCGCCCAGGCAGCGGCGACGGCCGGCTCGAGCGGGCTCGGCGACCCGTTCTTCCCGCAGGCCGGCAACGGCGGCTACGACGTCCTCCACTACGGGCTCCGCCTCGACTACCAGCCCGCGACCAACCGGCTCGACGCCGTCGCGCGCATCGAGGCCGACCCGACCGTCAACCTGACCCGCTTCGACCTCGACTTCCGCGGCCCGCCGATCACGGCGCTGCGCGTGAACGGCCGCCCCGCCGCCTTCGCCCGCCGCGGCCAGGAGCTGGTGATCAGGCCGAGGCGGCCGATCCCCGACGCGTCCCCGCGCTTCACCGTGCGCGTCGCCTACAGCGGGACGCCGCACCGGATCACCGACCCGGATGGCTCGATCGAGGGCTGGGTGCGGACCGGCGACGGCGCCTTCGTCGCCGGCGAGCCCCAGGGGTCGCCCACCTGGTTTCCCTGTAACGACTACCCGACCGACAAGGCCACCTACCGCTTCCGGGTGACGGTGCCGCGCAGCCACGTCGCCGTCGCCAACGGCACGCTGGTCCGCGCCGCCACCGAGGGCACCCGCCGCACCTACGTCTGGCGCGAGCGCCAGCCGATGACCACCTACCTGGCGACGGTGACGACCGGCGTCTTCCAGGTGAAGCGCGCGACCGTCGCCGGCGTTCCCTCCTACGTGGCCGTGGATCCCTCGCAGGCCGCGGGCTGGGCCGCGGTCTCCGGCCTGCCGGCGCAGATCATCCCCTTCTTCGCCGCCCGCTTCGGCCCCTACCCCTTCGACGCGACCGGCGCCATCGTCGACGCGGCCCCGGCCGTCGGCTACTCGCTCGAAACCCAGACGCGGCCCATCTTCCCCGGGGCCCCGGGATCGATCACGCTCGCCCACGAGCTCGCCCACCAGTGGTTCGGCGACAGCGTGACGCTCGCGCGCTGGCCGGACATCTGGCTCAACGAGGGCTTCGCGACCTACGCCGAGTGGCTCTGGGACGGCCATACGGGCGGCGCCACCCCGCGGCAGCACTTCGAGTCCGACTACTCGCGGCCGGCCAGCGACACCGCCTTCTGGAACCCGCCCCCGGGCGATCCCGGCAGCGCCAGCAGGCTCTTCGACCAGACGATCTACGAGCGCGGCGCGATGACCCTCCAGGCCCTCAGGGAGCGGGTGGGCCGCTCGGCCTTCTTCGCGATCCTGCGCCGCTGGGCGAGCGCCCACCGCTACGGCAACGCCAGCACTCCCCAGCTCATCCGCTTGGCCGAGCGGATCTCCGGGCGCCACCTCGGCCGCCTCTTCCGCGACTGGCTCTACCGGCCGGGCAAGCCCAGAGCCCGCGATTGACGACTTTTCCTCGTCCCAGCGGGGACAGCTCGTCAATCGGTGCTCTAGGGCCCGCGCTCAGCTCTTGTGGGTCATGACGACGATGCCCAGCGCCACCGCGGCGGCGAAGGCGGCGAGGCCGGCGATCGCGAGCCCGGCGAAGGCGGCCGCCAGCGCGCCGCGGCCCTCGCGCTGGGACTCGATCCAGCGGCTCGCGCTCCACAGCGTGAGGGCGAAGATCAGCGTCACCCCGACGCCGCTCGCGATCGCGGCGACGACCGAGCGGCCGAGCGCCTGGGTGTCCACGATCGTCGCGATCACGCCGGCACCGGGGCACCCGCGCGCAGGCGCCGGACGAAAGCGAGAGTGACCAGGCAGAGCCCGGCGGCGGCGAGGATCACCGGCCCCGCGGCCCCGGTGCCGAAGATGCGGGTGAAGCCGTAGGCGGCGGCGCCGATCGCCGCCGCGGCCGGCAGCGTCAGGAGCCAGGCGAGGACGATGTTGCCGGCGACCCCCCAGCGGACCGCCGAGACCCGCCGCCCCGCGCCCGCGCCCATGACGCCGCCCGAGATCACGTGCGTGGTCGAAAGCGGGAAGCCGTAGTGCGAGGAGGCGAGGATGACCGCCGCCCCCGCGCCCTGGGCGGAGAACCCCTGGGCCGTGTCCATCTTGATGATCCTCGTGCCCATCGTGCGGATGATGCGCCAGCCGCCGATGTAGGTGCCCAGCGCGATCGCCGTCGCCGCCGAGACGATCACCCAGGTGGGCGGGTCGGAGCCCTCGGCGAGGTTGCCGTTCGTGACCAGCGCCAGCGTGATCACGCCCATCGTCTTCTGGGCGTCGTTCGTGCCGTGCGCGAGCGCCAGCATCCCGCCCGAGACCACCTGCCCGATCCGGAAGCCGCGGTTGACGATCCCCGGGCGCTCGCGCCCCAGCACCCGGTAGCAGATCCAGATCGCGATCGCCCCCACCACGAACGCGACCGTCGGCGCGACCAGGGCCGGGACCAGCACCTTGCCCACGACGCCTGCGGCGAGGACCGCGTCGGCGCCGGCCGCGGCGAACGCGGCGCCGACGACGCCGCCGATCAGCGCGTGCGAGGAGCTCGAGGGCAGGCCGAAGTACCAGGTGACGAGGTTCCAGGCGATCGCCCCGACGAGGCCGGCGAAGACCACCGTCGGCGTGATCGCGCCCGAGGCGACGACGTCGCTCGCGACCGTGGCGGCGACGGCGAGCGAGATGAAGGCGCCCGCGAAGTTGAGGAGCGCCGCGTAGCCGACCGCGAGCCGCGGCGCCATCGCCCGGGTGGAGATCGAGGTCGCGACGACGTTCGCGGTGTCGTGGAAGCCGTTGGTGAAGTCGAACGCCAGGGCCGTGGCGACGACGATGACGAGGATCAGGTCGCTGTGCATCCCGGTGGCGCGGCCGCGCGCGGCGGCGTCATGAGTTCTTGATGACTATGCCCTCGACGATGTGGGCGGCGGTCTCGGTCGCGTCGATCGCCCGCTCGAGCACGGCGAAGATGTCCTTCCAGCGGATGACGACCATCGGGTCTATGCCGTCGGCGAAGAGCGAGGCGACCGCGTCGCGCGAGAGCCGGTCGCCGTCGTTCTCGAGCCGGTGGATCTCGATCCAGTAGTCCTCGAGGTCCTTGAAGCCGCGCAGGTTGGCGAGCAGCTTGGCGAGCTGCTCGCACGAGGCGACCAGCACCTCCGACATCTTCTGCGCCTGCTCCATCGGCGCCTCGATCTTGTAGAGGCCGAGGAAGTCGGCGGCCTCCTCGATGTAGTCCACGATGTCGTCGAGCTGCGTGGCGAGCGCGTAGATGTCCTCGCGGTCGATCGGCGTGACGAAGGTGGCGTTGAGACGCTGGACGATGTCGTGCGTGATCCGGTCGCCCTCCTGCTCGGCGAGCAGGATCTCACGCGCGTAGCCCTCGTCGTCGGGCCAGGCGCGCAGCATGTCGCGCAGCATCGCGGCGGCGCGAAGCGCGTTCTCCCCCGACTGCTTGAAGAGGTCGAAGAAGACCTTCTCGCGGGGAGCGAGCGATGGGAAGGGCATGCCGCGCAGCATGCCAGGCGTCCCGGTCGCGGCCCCCTCGAACCAGGCGTGAAGGTGTGAAAATGCTGTGAAACGTGGAGCGGCTCGCCGACATCCGCGCCACCGGCGAGCGCCAGGGGCAGCCGCTCGCGCTGGCCGGCGGGCCGCTCCGCGGCGTGCGCCTGGTGCTGCTCGACGCCGAGACGGCGTTCACGCGCGTGCTCGCCAACCGCGCCGTGGGCCTGCGCTGGCAGTGCCGCACGATCCCCCACGCCGCCGCGCCGCAGGAGCTCGCGGCGCTCGACCCGGAGGCCCTGCTCGTGGACCCGGCCCTCTTCGGGGAGGCCTTCTGGGCCTTCCTCGCCGACGTGCTGGCGGCGCTTCCGCGCGCCGCGATCGTCGTCGCCGCCACGTCCAGCACGGTGGCCGACCGCGTGCGCGCGCTGCGGATGGGCGCCGACGACTGGGTGACCAAGCCCGTGCACCCCGACGAGGCCGCGGCTCGCGTCGAGGCGATCGTCCGCCGCCGCCGCGAGCGCTCGCCGGCGGCGCCGCCGGCGCCGATCCACGCGGGCGAGCTGGAGATCCGGCCCGAGCGCTTCCAGGCCTACGTGGACGGCGAGAGCGTGGGCCTGACCCGCCGCGAGTACGAGCTGCTCGAGGTGCTCGCCCGGGCGGAGGGGCGCGTGCTCGAGCGCGAGCA